>Ga0307998_1001068_pt1 | contig 14930 bp, 13 predicted proteins | sample Davwhametageno37_FD_203147 | JGI IMG/M metagenome (GOLD analysis project Ga0307998, IMG submission 203147) | Marine microbial communities from Davis Island wharf, Antarctic Ocean - #37 | ecosystem: Environmental > Aquatic > Marine > Unclassified | place: Antarctic Ocean: Davis Island wharf... | reverse complement strand
AAATTGCTTCCGTTTTCCATTTTTTTTTCAATCATGCAACACAAATGATCAATCAGATCAAATCGAAGCGGTTCATACTCCACTCCATTATCAATCAAAATATCATTTATAATATCAACCTGATTATCCGATAGCAAGTCCATGGCTTCCTTCTTCTGGTGATATAACGTGTTTCATGGTAATCATGAAATCTAAAAACTCATCGATTAGCTCTTGGGTTTTAGTTCTGCCTTCAACAGTTAAACTGTAATACTTCCGTGCTCGCTTACCGATTAACTCTTTTTCTGTGGTCAGCACACCATCAGATTCCAATTTATGAAGTAACGGATACAGAGCTCCTTCGGTAATTACAACTTTACCGTCCGTAAGCGCTTTTACTCTTTGAGTAATTTCGTAACCATACATTCTTTCATTGTCAACTAATAGTTTTAATACTACAGTTTTTAGGGTCCCTTTAATTAGTTCTGTTGAATACATAAGGTAAATATACATAAGATTCAGATGTATCCAAGCTTTAGGTATATTTCTTTTCTTCAAAACCACACCCACCCAACTTACATCGCTACTATTCAGCAGATCACGTTAAAAGAGTTGACCAAAATTATCTATTAACACAATTTTAAAGTTTAATCCTCATTAATATTGAAGAATATTAAAATTACTTAAGGATAGGCATTGAACCAATTTTTGCAGAACATTTCCATAACATTCTGCTTTAAACGCTTCATTATTAAATTCACGTTAATTTAACTTTCAGCAAATTATATGTTGAAACCATCATACTCAAAATGATTTAAAACAGGAATACTTGTTATGAAAATCTAATTTATGTTTCAAGAATTACTCAATGGTAATTCTAAGTAGGTGTTAATCAGAATTTTGGATAAAAAAAAAGCTTACCCTTTCGGATAAGCTTTTAGCGGAGAAAGAGGGATTCGAACCCCCGGTACCTCGCGGTACAACAGTTTTCAAGACTGCCGCATTCGACCGCTCTGCCATTTCTCCGCTGCAAAAATAGAATTATTTTAATACGACAAAAGCTACCGCTTAAAAATTAATTAGAAATATTCAAAATAGCTCTTTCAGCTTTATTTACATTTGATGCATGAAGCGATTAATAGGGGTTTTCATACTCTTTTTTATTTTAAGTTCCTGTTCAGCAAAGAAACTTGAAGCTTATTTTTCGTGTTCAACATTTTATTCTCCAGAAAGTGGACCATATATAGAAACCTATTTATCAATAATTGGTAATTCATTACAACACATAGAAAATAAAAACACCCAATATCAAGGAACCGTTGAAGTTTTGTATATTTTTTATCAGAATGATAAAATTTCGAATTTTAAAAAATTCAAATTATTATCTCCCGCTCTCACAGATACCACCGGCTCTTTTCCGAATTTTTTAGACCAACAAAGAATTTTACTTCCTAATGGAAACTACAAACTTGAAATACAACTAACAGATATAAATAATCCCGATAAGCCAGTTACTTCAATTCAAGAATTAACTATTGAATACTCAAATAATAAAGTTGATATTTCGCAAGTAGAATTTGTAGAATCATACAAAAAAAGCGAAAAACAAGGCATATTATCAAAAAGTGGATTTGATGTCATTCCCTACGTTTCAAATTATTTCCCGAACAACATGGATCGGTTAAAGTTTTACTGTGAAATATACAATTCAAAAAAGCTATTTGGAGATAACAGTATGTATTTGATAAAGTACTACATTGAAAAGTATGAAAGTGCAAGAGCGTTGTCGAATTATCTTGGATTTGTTCGTCAAAATTCGGATCAAGTAAATGTTGTGTTAAGAGAGATTAATATCGAACAACTGCCGACAGGAAATTATAATTTGGTGGTTGAAGTTAGAAATAGAGAAAATGAATTGCTAAATACGAAAAAGACATTTTTTCAGAGATTAAATCCAGATATACAAATTGATCCTAACGATTTTAACACCTTAAATATTTATTCAACTTTTGCCGAAAACATTAAAAGTAAAGATACCCTTATTGAATATATCAACACCCTTCGCCCTATTGCAGATAGAATGGAGAATAATTTTGCAAGTAAAGATTTAGCTACTTACGAAGTAGAGTTATTGCAAAAATACTTTTACTCCTTTTGGTTAAGTCGGAATGAATCTACCCCTGAAAAGGAATGGATCGAGTACAACAACAAAGTGGCAGAAGTAGATGAAGTTTATGGCTTTATAAACATTAAAGGGTACGATACTGATCGTGGTCAAATTCAGTTAAAATATGGAAAACCAAACCAAATAGCTAAAAGTTACAACGAACCTTCATCTTATCCTTATGAAATTTGGCATTATTATAAAACACCGAATAAATCTGATGCAAAGTTTGTTTTCTATAACCCTAGTTTAGTTGGTGAGAACTTTGAACTTCTTCACTCAAATGTTTACGGTGAACTAAACGACTACCGTTGGAAGGTTCGTTTACAAAAACGAAACGACCAGAATCCCAATTTAGATGATACGGAAGGTTCTGAGCATTTTGGTGGTAGGTTAGATAACTTATTTGAAAGTCCTCGTTAAATTGTTCTTTATGATTTTATATTTGCTAATCTAAAATCGAATTTTATCAAATCCTCTTCTGAAGTTGCCATAGTACTGTTAAGTTATAACAGCAAAAAATTGTTAAAACAATTTTTACCCAAAATCATCAATACAATTCCTAAAACTAAAAATGTTCAATTGTATGTGGTTGATAATGCTTCAGTTGATCAAACATGGGAGTATCTTGATGAATACTTCCCTGAAGTAAACAAAATTAGACTCGATGTAAATAAAGGTTTTACCAATGGATATGTTGCTTCATTAAGTAAAATTAAAGCAGATTACTATGTTCTGATCAGTTCGGATATTGAGGTAGAAGGCAATTGGTTGTTGGCTCCTATTGAAATTATGGAAAATGATAGAAGTGTTGCTGCCGTTCAACCTAAAATCAAATCATACCACAAAAGAGAACTTTTTGAATATGCAGGTGCAGCTGGAGGGTTTATAGATTATCTAGGTTTTCCATTTTGCAGAGGTCGATTAATCAATCATTTAGAAGAAGATTTAGGCCAATACGATTCAGAAATAGAAATTTTTTGGGCCTCAGGTGCATGTATGTTTTTGCGTGCAGATCTTTATCATCAAGCCGGTGGGCTAGATAATTCATTTTTTGCCCACATGGAAGAAATTGATTTGTGCTGGAGACTTAAAAATATGGGTTATAAAATTAAATATTGCCCTAGTTCTACTGTTTATCACATGGGGGGCTTCATCATTTCGTATGGTAGCCCTTTAAAGGTATTCAGAAATCACCGCAACAACCTAATCATGTTAATCAAAAACATGCCTGCTCAGCAACTTTTATGGAAGTTGCCATTGAGAATTGTTCTTGATTGGTTGATATTTTTTAAAATGCTTTTAGAAGGTCAATTGAAAGCTTCTGTTGGAATTCCAAAAGCGCATTGGCAATTGATTATATATGCCCCTCAATGGATTGAAAGTAGAAATACAGTTCAGAAATTAGTAAGTGAACCAAATACTACAGGAATGTACAAATTCAGTATTATATGGAAAGTTTTGATTAAAGGAGTTAAAAGATTCAGTAATCTTATCCCATAATTTGAATCTATATATGAAGTCACTTAAAATAAAATTTTTAGTGCTAATTCTTGGTCTTATTGTTATTCAATGTGACGCTCAGGTGGAACTAGAAAAAAAACAAACCAATTATCCTTTGGTGAAATCTGAACAAGAATGGAAAAGTATTCTTACAGATAAGGAATATAACATTCTGTTTAAAAAAGATACAGAACCTGCTTTTACAGGAGAGTATAACGACCTAAAAGATGATGGTACTTTTTTATGTGCGGCTTGTAAAAAGCCTCTTTTTCTTTCAAATCATAAATATGATTCAAGGTCAGGATGGCCCTCTTTTTTTGACACTTATAGCAAATCAAACGTTACCTTAATTGATGATTCCTCCTTGGGCATGAAAAGAGTTGAAGTTGTTTGTGCGAACTGCGGTGGTCACCTAGGCCATATTTTTAATGATGGACCAAAGCCAACAGGGTTAAGATACTGTGTTAATTCAGCTTCATTAAAGTTTACTACAGAAAAGAAGTTATTTAATTTTTTAGACGAATAGCTTCCGACAAGTTTATTAGAAATCTATTTGCTAGTTCCTCATTGTCAGATGTATGAGTTTGGCCTTCGATAAGCAAATCAATTGGATCTTTTTGATTGTTGAATAATTCATACAAATCAATCTGTAAATTTATATCTCCATCAACACCAAATCCAACAGGCAGGTCTAACTCTATTGTTGGAATAGTTTTATAATAAACATCAAATCCTGCATGGTAAAAAAAGGCTCCATTAAAAACACCCGCTCCATCATTAAACCTTCCATCCATTTTACAGAATATGTATTTGGTTGTCCACCCCCAATGCATCTGAGAATATATACTTAATGGGTGCCTTGGTTCGTAGATTACTGGATCTGTCGCATTTAATTCAGGAGCAACTCCAAGGTTCATTTTTAATTTTGTATAGTTTCCGTATGAAACAGTATAAGAACTAGCACTAGAGTATAAAGTATCGGATTGATCAAAATTCATCAATAAGATATCTGAAAGTGTTGTTTCTTGATTATTATCATCCACTAAAACAATATTAGAAAGATAAAATCTGAATGTTTCTGTAATAAACTTTCTTCCATCATTTCTAGTTATCTCCTGATCTATATCAATGGGACTACCGCTATGTAGCAGATCAATGGATAAGGTCACTTGTGGCATATCATACAAGCAGCTACCATCATCCTTTTTGGCTTTGGTTTCGTAATTGTTAGCTTTATCATCAATGCACCCCTGTCTGCAAGAAGCAAAAAGCGATAATACAAGTAGGGCTAATATTAAGTTTTTCATTTGATTAGGTAAAGTTAAGGCTTATTAAATAAACCTTTTGTAACATAATTTACATATCAAATTGGCATACTTGAAACGTTATAAACCACAAATCCTTTGCGAAGATCATGTTGTCCATTTACTCCTTTTGCTTGTTGATTTTGGTTGTAACCAAACTGAATAACATTGCCTTTTTCTTTAAACCATGACTTATCAAGATCTAAAACTACTTGCTCTCTGCCTGTAGTTCTAGCCTTTGGTATATAAACCGAATTCTTTTTATTTACCATTATAATTCCTTCTTGGTTGTGATCTATAGCCTCAACATCCAGAACCAACCTTACTTTGGTGCCTTGATTCAAAAATGGCATGTCCATGGTCATTTCTTGAGAGGCCATTTTCGTTCCCTTACCCAATACTACCAAAATACTTCTTTGAGCTTGTCTGGGTTGGTTTCTATCCCAACTAAACACATCTACTCCACCATCCCTACTAGCATCAAAATGATAATTCAAATTTTGAATTGCAAACTGTCTGGCTTGTGGATCTGTTAATGCATTATAGAAATAATAATCAGCTAGTAACCATCCTCTTGGCGTAGAGTTTACCAAGTTAATAAAACCTTGTGTGGTAAAAGCATGTAACTTACCATTAGTTGGTTCGTCATTCATTACATACTGCCTAATTTTTGTATCAAGATGTCTTTGTCTAAATCGTTTTGAAGTGTTGATTCCTAGGTAGAAGTCTGTTGGTTTAGGAACCGTAGACAAAATCTCATCGCCTTCTTGCATTAATTTACCTACATAAGCGGAAGGGTACTTCCAATCAGAAAACGCCCAATGAGAAAGCTCTTTGGGAGCTACTCTTCCATGAACTTCAGTGTTTAAGAATGCTTTTGTTTCATTAAATGGTGCATCTGCAAACAATGCCCATAAAGTAAGAGACATAACACCAAATTTTACCAATGATTTTGACTGTAACCACATTGGTAATGTTTTCCCTAAAAGAAGCTTTAACATATAGAATACTCCAGCACCGATAGAAATCAATAAAATTGGATAGATATATAGCAAATACCGCGGTAAAGCAGGATCTCTAAAAATGAAACTCATCAAAAGTGATGGAATTATAAAAAAGCAAATTAGAAATAGGCCAACTTTACGTTTAAAGTATAACGCTAATGCCATGCCTATAAAACCTATGTAATGTAGGTATGGATAATCAGTCGATATTACGCCATAGTACAAATCATATGAAATAAATTTTTTCTTTGGGTCGTCGAACATACTGCCTATGTAATCCCAATTTGGGATAATCCAGGTAACTGCCTTTTCGGGTAAAAATATTTTTAATATAGGACTTATTATATCACTCAAAAAAGGAGCAAACATAAACGCACCTACTAATATTGTTGGAATTAAGAGAACAGAATACTTATTTATTGAAAATTTTCGTTCTATAACCATTTTCACAATAGCCATTAAAGATGCGTATGTTCCAAGCATAAAAGCGAAGAAAAATGTTAATTGATGATTTAAAAAAGCAAAGATTAGTAGTATTGGCAACCACAAAAGATGTTTCTTACTAAGTCCCCATTTATCAAAAAATGTTAACCCTTCTTTGTTTTCATTTTTTAATTCAAACAGTTTCCAAGAAGCAATTAACAGCAGTAAAAATGCAAACTCGAAACTAGCATAGTTTCGCGCCATCCGAGACCAAAAAATACTATACCAAGAAATAGTTGCTAGAAACGCTGCAATAAATCCTACTTGTGAGTTTATCAAGCTTCTACCAAGGTAGAATATAAGTGGAATTGACATTGTCCCAAATACTACGCTTGGAAATCTTGCCCAAAACTCATCTATCTGAAATAACTTAAAAAAAGCTGTGATATAATAAGTTAGCACTACACCATTGTTCTCACCTTCTAATAATCCAGTTCCATAAATCAAGAAATCACGGGCACGCATAACATGAATGTACTCATCAACCCATAGTGTAAGAAAATCAACACGATAAACCCTTAGAGCAAAACCAATTAATGTTAAAAGGATAACTAAAAACTTAGCATTTTTTTCAAACCATTTCCATTCAAACAAAGAAGAAGTTGGTTTAGTTAAAACATTAACCTTTTTTATGGGTTGCTCTGCTTTCTTTTTCGATTGGTATTTTTTATTCGCCATAAAACTTTATGCTTTTAATCTAGCGTAATTTTTAAATAAAAACCTTAGATAACCCATGGTGGTTTTAAAAATCTTCATTTTTGATTTACCAACTCTTTTATCAGATTTTAAAATCATCGGCACTTCAATGATTCTAGCATTTAATTTTATTGACTTTAAAAGTATTTCAAGCATACAAATGAACCCGGATTCACTTATTATTACTCCAAATTCTTTTTTAATCTTCTTTAATACCTCTATTGAGTAAACTCTATAAAAGGAACTCATTGTTAGAACTTTAAGATTGAAAAGCGCCCTAAATATCATGTTCGCAATGAAAGAAATGAGCTTTCTAAAAGTACTGGTTTTATCAAACCCTCCCCCCTGAGCGTAAACTGATGCTAAAACTAAATCATAACCAAGATTAGCATTAACTATCATGTTGTTTAAGATCCCAACATCCGATGTGTTATCACCTTCAACAGTAACAACAAGGTCTTTAGGGTTTGTTGAATTTTCAATAATCCAATTCATTCCGAGATTAAAAGAATCTCCTGGACCTCCATTTTTAGTTTTTTCTATAATTTCTAATCTTTCAGAAATAAAATGACGTGTAATCACTTCAACTGTATCATCAGTTGATTTATCATCAACAAAAACGAAGTACTTTTCCTCGTTTGGAAGAGCACTGGTTAAGTTTATTGCTAATTCATATAAATTGGCACTTTCATTATATACCGGAACAAGAAAATAAATCATTCCTTAATAGTTCATCAAGTTTTTCTGCCACTCAATAGTTTTCCTCATTCCAGACTCAAGATTGTATGATGGCGAAAAACCTAGTTTAGCTTTTATCTTGGTGATATCAGGAACCCTTCTTCTTACATCTTCGTAATTGCCAAAAGTGGCATACGGAATGTATTTAACCTTGGCTTTATCCGTTCCATTTACCATTTTCCAAATAAAGTTGGCCAATCCTATGATTGTAATTTCCTCATCAGGTTCAGAGGCGACATTAAAAATATCATTAACTGCTTCCTTCATGGTAACAGCTCTGAAAAAGCCATCTACAGTATCTTCAATAAAAGTAAACGTTCTAGTTTGAAGACCATCACCATGAATTTCAATTTCTTCATTTTTAAACGCTTTTTCAATAAAAAGCGCTTGAGGCCCACCCCACCAGGTTAAGTTTTGATTTGGCCCATAGGATCCAAATATTCTAATAATCGTATAATCTAAATCAAACTCCTGATTATGAGAGATCAATTGATGCTCACTATAAATTTTAGACAAGGCATAAGACCACCTTTTCACCGTAGTTGGCCCAAGTACACTATTGGATGTCTCACTGTATGGTATTTCCGGGTTTTTACCGTAAATATCAGATGTTGATGCAAATACAACCCTAATTTTATCACGTAAACATTTATCTATTACATTTTTCAGCATAGCAGAATTTTCATTCAGGGTGCGATAAGCATTCGAGTAACGTGGTATTTTTTGCGAAGCTAAATGAACCAATACTTCACCCTCTTGTTTGTCTAGAGTTGCAAAATCTGTTAATTCCCCTTCGGTAAAATGGAACTTAGGGTGGTTAATAAAAGGTTCTATATTTCTTTTTTCACCATAACTAAAGTTATCTACACCCCATACTTCAATTCCAGCATTAAGCAGTCTATTTGTTAAATTTGATCCAACAAAACCTGCACATCCAGTAACTATTACTTTTTTAACCATTCACTAATTTTTGAAAGGTAGCAAACATAGTATTTTTTAAGAGTTCTAAAGCTTTTTACAGCCCTGTTAAAGTTCTGTTAAATGAAATTTGATTCACCTTTGAATTTTTCATTTTTGAATCGTTCAAATTAATATTTTCGGCAAAATTTAAGTCTTATGAAAAAAATTATTCTGCTTTTAGCAATCTCCTTTGTTGGGATTAATACAAATGCACAAGAAACTAAGAATTATAATTTAAAATTTAAAATCGATGGACTATCAGATACCATTATTTATTTAGCCAATTATTATGGCGGAAAACAATATTATAAGGATACAGCTGATGTAGATGCTAATGGAAGGTTTGCCTTTGTTGGAGAAAAAGAATATCCGGAAGGAATCTACATGTTGGTTTTACCGGATAGAAAATCATATTTTGAATTGATTATTGCAGAGACGGAATTCACGATGGAAACAAGTAAAAGTGACCTTGTGAACAGCATGAAAATCACCGGATCTAAAGAGAACAAAGTGTTTTATGACTACATGAATCAAATTGCCAGCAAGCAGAAAGAGGCAAGGCCTATTAAAGAAGAAATGGGCACTACAGATGACGAAGCTAAACTCGCAGTTCTAAAAAAGAAATTGGAGGGTATAGATAAGGATGTTAAAAAGTTTCAAAGTGAATTTATCGAAGCCAACAAAGGAACTTTTGCCGCCAAGGTTTTTTCTACCACTCCTGATCCTATCATTCCTGATAATTTAGAAATTCCGGAAGGAGAAAATGAAGACAGGGTAAAATACAAGTACTTCAAAAGCCATTATTTAGATAACATTGACTTTTCAGACGGAAGGCTGATTAGAACACCTATATATCACAACAAGTTGGATTATTATATTAAAAAACTTACTCCGCAAATTCCTGACTCTATTAATGCTGCTGCAGATAGGTTTATTGGTAAAGCTAAAGCTAATGATGAACTTTTTAAATATGCTGTTCATTACGTTACTAATAAATATGAAAAATCGAAAATAATGGGCATGGATGCCGTATTTGTGCATATGGCTGAGGAGTATTACATGAAGGGAGAGGCTTTTTGGGTTGACTCAACCAATCTTGCTAAAATTACTGAACGTGCAAAAACTTTAAGTCCACTATTATTAGGCAAAGTTGCTCCAAATATTATTTTACCTGATACCAATGGAGTTTGGCAAAACCTGCATAAAGTGGATGCTAAATACACCATCTTATATTTTTGGGATTCAGGATGTGGTCACTGTAAAAAAGCTACACCTAAATTAAAAAAGTACTATGAAGAAAACGCAAAATCAATTGGACTTGAAGTTTTTGCTGTTGGCACTGAACTAGAATTAAAAGAATGGAAAGGATTTATAAAAGAGCACAAACTACCATGGATGAATATTTCGGATACACCAGAAATAAACAAAAACGCTTGGAACTACATTAATAAAGGATTAACAACTCTTGAGAGCCTGAACTTTAGAGATATTTATGACATATACAGTACACCAGTTGTCTTAGTGCTTGATAAAGACAAGAAAATATTAGGCAAAAGAATAGGCGTAGAACAAATTGAGGAATTCATTTCTGATATGGAAAAAAGAGAAAAAGAAAGTAAGAAATAAATTTCAAGTTAATATCTGGCAAAAAAAAAGCGTCTAATTAGACGCTTTTTTTTTAGTATTAATTGTAAGTTTTAATTTGAAACAACAATTTTTGCTTGTTGCTTTAATAAATCTATTATGTGCTCTTTGTCTTTTAATTGTCGTTGCATTTGCTCATTAATCCTATTTAAATAGACATTTTTGTCATTCAAATAATTGATTTTCTTAAGCATTTCCTTTTGATCTTGAGAAGATGAATCCTGTTCTTTTACTTTTCCGGCATTATGGTAATTAACCACTTTACAAACGTCAATTTCAAGAACCTTTGCTACCATTTCCATTATATTATAGTCAATCTTTACACCTTGATTTTCGAATCTAGCATAACTCGATTGAGTAATACCCATTTTCTTTGCAATATAATCTTGACTATACCCCTTTATTTTTCTTAAAATCCTGATATTTTTTAAAATCTGATGCATTTTTAATTTATTTGAGAGTATAACTTGATACGTTTATTGATTTAAATAAGTCACTACTAAAATATGAATTTCTACAAATCTATTGATTTTGTTGCAGTTATAAATAATCGAAACTTAAATATTTACAGAAACAAACAAGTTGATAAGCGACTAATATGAAAATAACTTAGTCCTGAACTCTCTCTTCTCATTTTTATAACCACTCTAATTTAACAATTATAACGAACTGTTTTTTAACTTATTAATTAACATAGCAACTCTTTTAAATCAATTTATGCATACATCAAAATACGTGGAGATAATTTAAGTTGAATATCGAATTAACTTAATGCTGGAATTTAACCCATTAATAGCATTGAAAGCATGTTTTGGTTGTAAATTTTGATTGATTGCTTCCTAACCTTCATATTTAGGGTTATTAACCCAAACTGAAAAAAGTCTAAACTAAGGCCTACATTGCTTGATTGTTTCAATTCTGTCCAAGCTTCATACATTTGCTTACTCCATCTAATGTCATCTACAATTACGTAGGTTTTTCTGTTGTTAATTTGGTCAATTATTAAATTAACATTGCTTTTAAGTGCTTCATAAGTATGGTTCCCATCTAAATAAATTAACAAATTGTCGCCACTTGATCTATTCAATACCGAACGCAACTCCTCCTCTATTTCACCATTTACAACCTCATGATTGTTTCCAAAGAGTTTAAGAATAGACTTTGTTTTTAAAGCTAAAAATTCATCACCTTCAATACCGATATATTTATTTTTAGCTGCACTAGACAAGTATCCTGCGTTTACGCCTAATGAAGTACCACATTCAATTATTGTGTCAGGTTTTAAATAACGAGCAATTCTATATAGTAAAAGTGATTTATTATGACTAGAAACAGACTTCCTGTAAACATCACTAACTTTCAAGGCTTTTTGATGAGAAGATCCTGCTGCACCTAAATCATTATAAGTAAATGTTGTCGTATCTGCTTTAAGAAATTCCCTTACATTTAAGGTTTTGGCTAATACATTTACATCGTCAAATACATCGTTATCAAAACAATTTTTGATAAGATGAAACGTAAATGGCGAGTGAATACGGTACTTTGATTTACTCTTAAAATAAAAACTAAAAGAGGATTTTAATCTAAACCAAAAAATTGAAGGTTGCAAAACTTACATTTTTTCCATTATTTCATTACTAACTCCCGTGCTAGAGAAGCCTCCATCATGAAATAAATTCTGCATGGTTACAAATCTTGTTAAATCTGAAAACATAGAAACACAATAATCAGCGCAAGCATCAGCATCAGCATTACCTAATGGAGAAATACTATCAGCATAAGCAATAAACTGATCAAAACCTTTAACTCCTTTACCTGCTGTGGTTGGTGTAGGCGATTGAGATATTGTATTTATTCTAACTTTTTTACTTTTTCCGTAATGGTAACCAAAACTTCTAGCAATTGACTCAAGCATCGATTTAGCATCAGCCATATCATTATAATCAGGGAATACGCGCTGTGCAGCAATGTAAGTAAGAGCTAACACAGATGACCAATCATTTAAAGCATCAAGCTTGTGAGCGGTACCTAAAACTCTGTGAAAAGACATTGCGGAAACATCAAGTGTTTTGTGATACCAATCGTAATTTAAGGCTGTATAATGTTTGTTTTTTCGAACGTTTGGTGACATTCCAATAGAATGTAGAACAAAATCTAATTTACCACCAAGTATCTCCATGCTTTTAACAAAAAGATTTTCTAAATCTTCATTACTAGTAGCATCTGCAGGAATAATTTCAGCCTTACATTGAACTGCTAGTTCATTTATAGCGCCCATCCGCATTGCTATTGGAGCATTTGTCAATGTAAATTGAGCACCTTGTTCATGAGCTTTTAAAGCTACCTTCCAAGCGATAGAATTTTCATCCAGTGCGCCAAATATAATTCCTTTTTTACCTTTTAATAAGTCGTTTGCCATGATGTAAGTTTATAATTGTCAAAAATAGAATTTTCAAGCTTTCAGAAGCTGTTTTGCATTCTCGAGAGCCGCATTTGTTAATTTTTCTGCACTAATTAGTTTCGCCGTTTCTTCAACTCGTTCAGTATCATCTAGATATTTAATCGCAGTTTCAGTATCATCCGTAATTAATTTAGAAACATGAGCATGATGATGACCTTTGGCTGCCACTTGTGGAAGATGAGTTATTGCTAGAACTTGGCATTTTTCACCAATCCTTGAAAATATTTTACCAAAACGATGGGCGATTTCTCCTGAAACTCCGCTATCAATTTCATCAAACACTAAAGTTTCTACTGCTTTTTTACTTGCCAAAATACTTTTAATTGATAACATTACTCGTGATAACTCACCACCTGAAGCTGCTTTTGAAAGTTCTTGTATATCTCCTCCTTTATTTGCCGAAAACATAAAATTTATCGAATCTAATCCTTTAGAATTCAGCTCTTTTAGCTCATCAAATACCGTTTTAAATTGAGCATAAGGCATTCCTAAATCTTTTATAACCTCAACAATTTGCTTATCAAAATTTTGGGCTGCTTTCTTCCTTAACTTACTTAAATTAACCGCTTTTTGCATTAAATCTGTTTTACCTGATTTAATTTCAATCTCTAATGCTTCAATTTGTTTGGACATAGAGCTCAGACTGTTAAGCTGATCTACCATTGATATTTCAACTGCTTTCAATTCTTCTGTTGTTTCAACCTGATGTTTAGACATTAATGAATTAATTAAGTCAAGCCTGTCCTCTATGTTTTCTTTTTCATTTGGATCAAACTCAATCTCCTCCATTTCAGATTCTGCTTCTTGAAATATATCGGTTAATTCAATTTCTAACTCTTTCAATCTACCAAACAAAACATTAAGAGGCTCATACTGATTAGCTGCTTTAGTATTTTTAGAAATCAGTTGATGCACCGAATTTAAAACACCAACTCCGCCCTTATTCTCAATAGTTTCAACAATTTCGTTAAAAGCACTTTTAATGTCTTTTACATTTTCTAAAAATTCAAACCTCTTTGTTAGCTCAATATCTTCTTTGTCAACAAGATTAGCTTTATCTAACTCGTCCATCAAAAACTCAAAATAGTCCTTTTCTAAATTTGCTTTTCTTTCTTGCTCTGTTAGTTTGTCGAATTGAATTTGTAATGTTTTCAAATCGTTAAACGCAATACTATACACACTAATTAATCCATTTAGTTCAGCAAAATTATCTAGATATTTTAATTGGTTTGATACTGAAAGAATTCCTAGTAATTCATGTTGCTCATGAATGTCAAATAACATTAAACAAAGGTCTTTAAGAACTGAATTTGAAACCGGTGTATCATTCAAAAAACCCCTAGACCTTCCAGTTATTCGTAATTCTCGTCTTATAATGATGGATGGAAAGCGATCAACCTCATTGCTTGCAAGAAAGTCATCAATAGAATCATTTTTACAGATAAACTCACCTTCTATTACCGCTTTGGGTTGACCTTTTCGAATAACAGAGCTATCAGTGCGTTTACCTGTTAAATATTGTAATGCTTCAAATATTATACTTTTACCTGCTCCTGTCTCACCTGTAATAGCAGTGTAGCCTGATTTAAAGCTGAAATTCACCTTCTTTATAAGGGCGAAATCCTGTATAAATATTGATTTTAACATTTGGCAACTAATATAGAATTTGATTGGGTGGTTTCTATTTAGAATCCAATATTTTCTGGTATTTGTTTGTATTTACAGGATCTATTGTATTTAGCAAATCAATTATCTTGGTTTTCTCCTCTCGTGGAGCATCCGAAAATATGTTTACCAACTCATCCGCTTTTGCATTGAAAAATATTTTTAAGTTTATCGAAGTTGGCGAATTTTCATATACAGGCTTCAACATTTCAAGTGATTCATAAATCTTCTTTCTTGCTTCCTCCGGGCTTTCACTCATCAAGTCTAATCCCTCACGATGGTACATGTAAATGCATTTACGAATGTTTTCAAACCTGGGACTCATCATG
>Ga0307998_1001067_pt1 | contig 14932 bp, 11 predicted proteins | sample Davwhametageno37_FD_203147 | JGI IMG/M metagenome (GOLD analysis project Ga0307998, IMG submission 203147) | Marine microbial communities from Davis Island wharf, Antarctic Ocean - #37 | ecosystem: Environmental > Aquatic > Marine > Unclassified | place: Antarctic Ocean: Davis Island wharf... | reverse complement strand
CGATATAGTGAGGAGTGTCTTGGAATTTCTTTTGAATTTTCACCTGAAGAATGTTTTTGTAATTGTCGTCATCTTGAATTAATTTCACCCAATCAACGTGCTTTTCAAAAATCCCTTCAATAAAAATTTGAGCAATCTGAAATCCTGGTCCAGTAACAAACACGTTTTTAAACCATCCTTCTTCGTCTAAAACGTCAATCTTGTTAAAATCTAAGAACAGAGCACCTAGGAACGCCTCAAATAAACAACCTAGCTTCTTTAGATTTGTTCGTGTCTTTTTCTCTTCTGCGTGTTTTGAAATAATATAATATTTATGTAACCCCATTTCGAGTGCCAACTTTCCAATAGCTTCATTTTTTACTAAGGCAATCTTTTTCTCTGTCATAAATCCTTCATTTTCTTTTGGGAATCGTCGATACAAATAATATTTAGTAATACATTCTAAAATACCGTCTCCTAAAAACTCTAGTCGTTCGTTTGATTTAGTATGAAGTGGCATACAATCAATTGGTTGTTCTGTAATTGTAATGTTTTCCTGAATATTGTAAAGTTGAGGTCTTTTTGTATAAGATCTATGAACAAATGCTCTGTTGTACAAGGCCATATTATGTACTTTACCAGGAACTCCATATTTTGTCAGAATAGATTGAACTTGGTTCAATGTAATCTCAACATTATTAGAATTATAAGGATTAAAAACCAATCCTTCGTCTGTTTTAACAATATCGTCGTCGTGTGAAATCTTGAATTCAGTCATTGTCGCTATACTATATATAACGGTTTCGTGTTTATGTCAATTCGTTAAATATTATATAAGTAAAAAAATAATATTTAGTCATTATATAAATGCCTGGATATATGCAAGGTAGCAAGCGCGCTAGACATACGCCTTCAATCTCAAATCAAACGTCTATTTTCGGAATCATGGGTGGTCTTGCCCCTAGAACTGGAACTTCAAACGCTGGAACATATAGACATATACTTATTAAAGGTGCAAAAGGATTACCTCAGTTGAATGGTAAAACTCCTGAGCAACAACAACTTTACTTGAAGCAAAACAATTTACTTTCTAAAAATCCTCTTACATCTGGTGGTATTGGAAAACGTACTTTAATGTTCCGTTAAATATATCTAGACCTCATAAATACAATTGTTATATATTACGACAATGGTCTCTCTTGAAAATCAATAATATATTATCTAATTATATACTATATTATGCCTCAAAGAAATGGATATAAAAGTCATCGCGGACGCTCCGCCGTCGCTAGAAGAACTGAATTTGGTGGTGCTAGTGGAACCAATGGTATAATGCCTTCTGTTTATGTAATGACAACTACTGGTGAAAGGGTAAGAACCAGTTATTTTGGAGGACCTAAAAAAGGTGGCGCTGCTCCAAGTGCAACAGGATTTATGACAGCTTCTGGTTCGAGAGCTGCTACTACCATTGCTACCCCTGCCCAAAGACCCAATTTTTTATTCAGATTTAGACAAAACTATTCTTTAGGCTATTCTGGCGCAGGAGGACCCTTGTTATAAATGTTATAAATGTTATAAATGTTTGAATTTATAATTTAGATTTTTAATCATTATCTATATTATAATGGACAATGGAAATATTGCTATAGAAGAAATAGCTAAAATTGTAAAATCAAAAAATCCAGAAGAAGCTAATATAATTAATAGTATTTTAAACATGAAACCTAAAAATGTTACACCAGGGCAAGAATTTTTAGCAGCTAATATGTTGTTACTTATATTTGAAACATTGAATAATTTAAGAATAAATTATCTTGGAGAAACAGGAGAATATTATAGAAGAAGATTAGTAGCTTCTTATTTTGCTATAGAAAATTTAAACAAAATTGGAGAAATAACTAAAAAAGCAATCGAGATGGAAACAAATGCGTTAGCTTCATTAGATCCAAAATCTAATGAATATGCTCTTACTAAACAAATGTATGGACAATTTCACTTTAAAATGTATCCTTATGTAACTGTTTTAAAACAAATATTAATTTATAATTTTGAAGAACATGTTAAAACTAATACTTTACTTTTAATGTTTGCTGATATTTTTGGAATACCTAAAAGTGAATTTGTCTCTGATGAAGATCTTCCTGAGGCAGAAATAGTAGAAGAAGGAGATGAAACAAATCCAATGAAAGGAGGAAGTAAATTTGAATTTTTAAAGAAAAATTTAGAGAATATAGATTTTCAAGAAGCTATTAAAAAATATAAACGATTTGTTCTTTTATATAATTGTCAGGATGCTGATATAATTTCCTTTAATTTGATGTTATTAATGAATAAAGCTTTATTAAAACCTATAACAAAAGGAGGGGCTAAGGATGGAGAAGAAGGAGCAGGAGCAGGAGCAGGAGCAGAAGAAGTATTTGATGATATTGGGACGCCCAATTTAGATTCTTCTATCAATAAAGAAAAAACAGCTATAACTAATTCATCACCACCAACAACTGCGTTAGATTTTACTCAACAATCGAATGTTCCATCAACATTTACGAGGGATGGAAAGGAATATTCATTTCCTTTAGCTTTGGCACGATCAAGTTCAACACAACCTTCACTAGAATTAGCTGAACAAGTCACAAAATCAGAAAAGGCGTTCATGGAGGTAGTAACTAGTTTGTCTCCAAGTAAATGGGAAACAATTCGAGAAGACGAAAAAGTAAATTTTCTTGCAAATTTAAGTCATATGACATCTTCTCAGGTTGAAAGTTTTACTGCTGGAGCATCGCTTCAACTAGCCGGTTACGAAATTGGAAATTTTGATTTCTCTAATTTCCAAATTAGTGTTAACACATTGATTACTACCAGTGTGGCAAGTTCAAATTATAGAGTATTACGAAGTTTTGATAGAAATATAGAACGGAATGTTGATGTGGAAAAAACAATAACAGAAACAGATGAAAAGGGTAATATAATACTCAATGCGGATGGAACACCTAAAACAAGAATAGAAATAAGTAAAAAAACTGTTAGTTCTCCAATGACTCTGAAGGATATTGATAACCAGATAAAACAGTTATCGGATAGTTTTGATATAGACGTGCTTCAAGAGACAGCTACCAATAGTCATCAGACATTTATAGATACTTGTAAACGTATTGGTAAAAAGTATGCTGATACAACAGGCGGGTTGTCTCAACTTAAACAAATAACCGAGACATTAAGTCATTTAGATACAGAATTAACGAATTTGGAAGAACTTCAAAAAACTGCGACCGAGTTAGGAAAACAGTTAGGCGTGGATGGGGTAGATCCTGAAGCGTGGGTACCTGGCACAAATGAAGTGGGACGAAGATATTTCCAGTGGTTAGGATATGGATCAGAACAACAAGCACTTGTAGATACAAAAATAGCTACAGAACAAAAATTAACTAAAAGTAGTGAAGATTTTATAGATAATTTTACTAAATTGTTAACTGGTTCTGATGATAAAGGCTCATCTATGACTGAATATTCTGGCGAATCAGGAGAAATTACCAAAACCACATATTCGCCTTATAAGTTTGATCAAGATGCCAAAGTATTAGTAAGCTCATTGAATCAACATTATTGTAATACTTTAATTCCTGAAGCTAATTATCATTTGATTTCTACTATTAATACAGAAGTAGATAAAGATGGGAATAAAAAAGAAATTGTAGAAATAGGAGTTAAATTTTCCTATGAACCTTTAAATATTGACGGGCAAAATATTGTTCAAAAGTCAGTATATTCAAGAGCATTTTTAATACAAAGATTAAATACTATGATTGCGGCAGCAAAAGAAAAAAAAGAAGGAATAGCAATTTTTCAAAAACCTGAATGGAAAACAAGACTAGACGATTATAATAATAAAAAGGGAACTATTAGTGCAGTTATTAAACCTTTACTAGATAACAGTGAGCCTGGAAGTCTTGATTATATAATAAGTTCTGCTTCAACATTAGTTGAACTATTACAATTCTCCCCAGGATTTAAGGCTTTAAATGGGAAAAAAACACCAGAAGTAGTTGAAAAACTAACACTTCAAGATATGTTAAAAATTAATGCACAACTTGAAAATTATCAGAATGCCTTTGAAACACCAAATCCAGCAAAATTTTTAGAAGATAAGCAGGACCTAGAGTATCAAAATGCTGAGGCAAAAAAAATACGTGAGAGGGCAAATGAGCAAACGAAAGTAGCAGCCAAAAACACCGCAGAATTCTATGAGAATTTAAAGAACCAGATTGCTGCACCGCTCAAGGAAACTTATACTGCGGTAACTGACGCAGCTCAAGTAGTCTTTGATGATGCTGGAAAAGGAGCATCAGGAACAATAAGAGCAGTAGGACAATTAGGTGTAGAAGCAGTAGGAGCAGCAGGAGGTATAGCAATGGAAGGTAGTAACCAAACTAAAGCAGTACTTAACAGCGTAATATTTTCAACAGAAGGATTTATAGTTTTAATACTAATATCAGTATTATTATGTGCTGCTGCTGGATATGAACCAAAAAGACTGATTTTTATGGTGTTTGGTCTTCTAAATACACGAGAAAAACAACAAATAGCAGCAGCACAAGGAGATTGTCCTGTTATAAAAGATCCAACATCCTCTAATCAGGATGGAAGGGATTATATTAAAATAATGAAAAGATATATAACTGTAAATAATTCTTGTAGTCTAGCGAATCAAATAATTAATTTAAAGAAATTAAAAGAACTATACTCCAATAATGTACCATTACAAGAACTTTCAGACACCCCACCTGATATAGTAAATTCTACTAATAAAGCTCTTAAAATATTATTTGATGCCGGAAAATTAACACCATTACCAGTAACCGGAGGAAAGAAAAAGAACGGTTCCAAGAAAAAGAACGGTTCCAAGAAAAAGAACGGTTCCAAGAAAAAGAACGGTTCCAAGAAAAAGAAGGTAGAAAAAAAGAAGGGAAGAAAAACGAAACGCAAGACATATACCAAAAAGAAAAAGGGAAATTCTAAAAAACACAAAAAGAAGACCAAGGTAAAACGAAATACGAGAAGAAACTAAAAGCAACAAGGAAAATGAAAAAGGAAAAAATAATATTAAAATAAGCAATTAAACATAAGTATTCTTGTTATCATATACTTATGTTTATTAAAGTGGATTATAGAGAAAGTGATTTACTTATGACAATGAATTTATTATTTAAAGAACATAGTCATGAAATACAGACGGAAAATTTGGCTATAGGTGATATTATTCTTTATAATAATGAATCTGTAGAGAAGGTTATATTTGAACGTAAATCTCTCTACGACTTGGCTTCTAGTATTAAAGATGGTAGGTATGCGGAACAATCATTTCGATTAAATGGTTGCTCACAACACAATCATAATATTGTCTATGTCATAGAAGGCGACTTTGAAAAGTATAATCCGACAAAAGGACGAATGGACAAGAAAACCCTTTATTCCGCCTTAGTTACTCTGAATTATTTCAAAGGGTTTTCAGTAATAAGAACTAAAAATATCAACGAGACATGCGAATTAATAATCAATTATGCCGATAAATTGGAAAAGGAACCCAAAAAGACGAGTTATTATGACGAGAACAAGGTGGAAAAGGAAGTCAATTATTGCGAAGTCATGAAAAAGCAAAAGAAGAACAATATTACGACGGAAAATATGGGAGAGATTATGTTATCTACTATACCAGGTGTAAGCAACAAAAGCGCCATTTCTATTATGAAAGAATACAAGACAATAAAGAATCTACTAACAGAACTAGAGAGAAATGATACATGTTTAGATACATTTAAAATCATATGTGACGGAGGTAAAGAGAGAAAAATAAGTAAAACCTGTGTTGAAAATATTAAAAAATATCTTCTGTCTCAATAATAAATGGAAGAAATATACGAGTATTTAGGCTACATTTTGATAGCTATATTATTGTATTTGATAGTGAAACATATCTATGAATTGACATCCAAGTCGAAAGAAGGATTTATGGGTATATTCAAAGGAGATGGTAAAAAAGGGAAACAACCCTCGGAAAATGAAACGATTACACAGCTAGAAGAAAATATAAAACACATTAAAGAGGATACCGACAAATCCATTAAACAATTAGATTTAGTGAAGAATAGAAAATATTGGGAACAGATGATAATAGCTATGGAAGATAGAATAAATTGCGCATCTTTACAATCTGTAGCATCATTAGCGTCAGCGATAAAAGCAGATCCAGAAAATGAAAAATTATTATCTGTTATTGGTAATCTAAACGAGTTGAATAAATACAAGGAAACCTTGAAGGAAAATATGAAGTATTTAGACGGATTGAAGTAATGTATAGAAATACTTCATACTGTATTTACAAAAGAAATAGTAACAACATATTCAATCATTTTAGCAAATTGAATATGTTTATTAATAAAATTAAATTTTAATTTTAAGTAGCAGACGTTTTATATACCTCGTCTCCTTTATAATATCCGGCATCTACAGCGCCTTTAGTATATTCACCCCCTCCCCAGTTTGCATCCATAGCATTAGTGCTTTCTGGACCAGTGGTTTCCTGTTCGTGAAACATTTTGTCTAAAGGTGTGTATTCTCCTTGATATAAATTAATGGGATCGTATGCTGGATAAGAATTTTCATTGTATGGGTCGTCATCGCGTCCAGCATCAATTAATTTTGTTTGAGGTGGTTCTTGGGCAGATAGAGGAATCGCATGAGCATCTGTACCGTATGTTAAAACTGGTGGAAGACCTCCTTGAACATCAGTGGGACTTGGGCGAAATTTATAAACAGGTTTGCCTTGAGTATCATAAGAGTGTTGTAAAAATAATACTGGACATTTGATATTTTGACTTCTTTGCCAATCAAGGAATTCAACATAATCTTCTAAATTATTAAACTTGACAGGATTCACTCCTGGTATTTTAGCCATTTTCGAATTATGTAAGTAAAATTCTTTGCCTTTTTGTATTAAAATATTGGGGCAATTGCTAGTACTAGTATCAAATCCTTCAATAATATTTTGAGAAGTGTAATTGCAACTGAAATATAATCCTAATAGAAAGACAATACCTATTATAATTAATTTAATCATGTATATATTATAGTTTTAGAAAAAGTAAATTTTGCGCGTAATAATATACTTTTTCTAAAAGGAAATAACTATTTTTGCTAGACTTTTCTAAAAGGAAATAACTATTTGTGCTATACTTTTTCTAAAAGTAAATAACTATTTTTGATATACTTTTTCTAAAAGTAAATAACTATTTTTGATATACTTTTTTTAAAAGTATAATGTATATGAAAATATTGTACGTAAATGATACAAATGCGCAACATTTCGACAATGAAAACAAAAAGCATCCAGTGTTTGCCAAATATTTCAGTCCTACATGTCCTGCTTGTATAGCTATGGAGAGTGAATGGGATGATATGTGTAAAGATATTGATAAAAAATACAATACAGATATGATCATGGCGCAAATAGATCCTCAAGGGATGAATAAATTGGAAGGTATGAAAACACATAGTGATGTTGCATATGTACCCTCCATAATGATTTTAAAAAACGGTCAAAAAGTAAAAGAATATGAAGGAGAAAAGCGAAAGGATAAAATGCTTCAGTTTTTACTAGATAATAGATTAATCACACCGAAACGTGGTGGTAGTTGTTCTAAAGCAAGACAACATAAAAGCAGAAAAGGTAGAAAAGGCAGAAAAAGTAGAAAAAACAGAACGAGCAAAACAAAACGAAGAAAACAAGCAAAGAGTGTGCGAAGAAAAAAATCTAAGAAATAGATGAAAATAGTTTGATAGAGAGAAATGAAATTAATATCGACAAGTAAGAATAAAAATTGACCTATTTATACAATATTTATGAAATATAATAAAGAATAGAATATAAATATACTAAAGTATTAAGTGACGATAAACCCTATATATGAGTGAGTTTAGTTTTATTGATAATACAGGATGGTTAAAACCATTTATAATAGAATTACACAAGTATTATAAATGTTCTACAGTATCTATCGAGAAACTATCACCATTGTTCGAAGAGTCAGAAGAAGGAGAAGGAGAAGAAGAAGTTACAAACATGGTTCCAGAGCCGTCAGCAGACACGACAGACAATGTCATTTTTACAAATACATCTTTATCATTTCATGATGCAAATGAATTTGCAAATCATAATTTAAATAGTATTTTCAGAGATGATTGTTTTACAGTATTAAACGAAAAACACTCATGGATCAATTGCTTAGATCACAAAAATTACGAGACAAGAAAAATGTGTAGAGTGAGTCAAGGATTTGGAAATAGAAATGTTCCAATCGGTAAAAAGTTTAATCCGAAATTCCATAATACAGAATATCGTGATACAATAACGTTGGCAAAGTATAGCTATAATTATTTACTACATCGTAGTGAAATAGAAACATTTTTGAAAACACCATCCAGTGATTATACCAGGTTTAGCGTCGATACGGATGAAAATATATTTAATCGTTTCTTTATATTGAACTTAAGACACATTCAAAAAACAACAAATAAAAAGAACGGACCATTTGAGCAGATACTAGCCACCTACAATTCAAAGGTTCAAGTAATGTAGGTTTCGGCGATAGGATAATCAATGGTGTAAATAAAATGACGAAATAAACATATCATCTATTACAGTAGATGATATTTTTTACGTAGTACTATTTATAAAAATTGAATTCATAAATAATCATCCTATGATAAGTATAATATAACGAAAGAATCGAATGATGAATTCAATAATGAATGTAGCAGCTAAATCAGTGATAGGATGTGGAATGCCTCCTATTCTATTTGATATACAGAATCATTTAAGAGAAGTAGGAATACAAATTAATGAAAAAGTGGAAGGAGAAGGACGTGGTGGTAGTTTGAAAGACGAAGGTACTATTAAAAAGGTATTAATGGAACACGATGTATTTAAGAAGCATGTCATCGACGAGAAAGCTCGTGGAATGGGTGACATTACAGTGTTAGATTATGATGAAACGACAATTCATGTTGTGAATATCAAAACATCAATTGGAAGTACAGATAATTGTTTCAGCAAGATTGGCTTTGTGTATGCTCTAACATCATTAAAACCGGATGAACTACCCAAAACTATGAACTATTCGCAAATGAATGATTTAATTAACAAATACAAATGCGATGATCCAATGAAAGATTATTGGTTCTTGTGTATAGATAAAACCGATTCCAAAAATGTCATGGTTCGAGGAGCAAAGCAAATCAATTGTTGGATCGTAAATATCAATCCGTCGAATGTTTTGCAAATTAATTGGAAAAAGGAAAAGACAATGGAACCATTACATCGAACTTGGGATGAAGCATATAATATTATGATGGGTGGTGTAAAAAAATCTATTAATGGTTTTATAAAAAATATTCCAGAAGATTGGTTGGAAAGTAAGAAGAATGAATTATAAATAGTTGAACAATGGATACATATGAATAAAAACACACAAACAAAACAAAACTAAACAAAATCGGATGGTTCAAACAAACAGTTACATAACTGTTTATGACCTATTTTAAAACGTCCTGAATACATATAATTACTTTTGAAGGACTCACTATTCATATAGTGAGTCATTTTTTCTAGATTTATTTGTATTTTTTTATTTGTATTGACCGTGATTTCTTCCTTAGGTATCATAATGATTAGACCTCCTCCAAAATATTCAACTGAACCTTGGAAGCAAATATTTTGAGCGCGAGTAATATTACTAACATAAATACATTTGCGATCAAGTTTCGTTTTAATCGTTTCGCGATTTCTAAGTGCCCCCCATTCAAACCAGTTTTTTTCGGAAAAATTTCTTATTTTTCTACTAATTAGATCCGATTTATGTGAGAGCATATATTCATTTGTATCATCATTGGGAGACGGAAATGTGTCGAGTAGAATATACTGGTCGATAATAGGTTTTCCGTCAGTGTCTTGTCCGTTTAATAACTCAATATTGCCATGTATGTCATTTTTAAATACACTTTCTTTACCAGTCACCATACCTACATATATGTCAAAATAGTCTGAAAATGTAGCCAAATTGCTATTTTCATCATCTGAAAATGTCAAAATACCATTGGTATTGACCAAATATTTACATACATCATTTACCATAATACGTCGTTCTAAAGAAGAATCTTTGCAATATCTGAAAATAATCACGTCTATACTTGCGTTTTCAAACAACTTTTCGTCATGAGGATGAATAATGTGCGTAAAAGTACCATTGTTCATCATTGTATTAATAAGCTTACATGAACTAGTCAGTTTTATAAAATCACTAGGTACAATAAAGATGAGTTCTCCACCAGTGTTGAGCAATTGATAACATTTCTCAATAAAATCAAGATAGAGGTTACCTCCTTTTGTTTTTTTTACATAAGGAGGATTACCTACGATGGTATCGTAGGTTGTTTGAGCCTTTATAGATAAGAAGTCACCGTAATGAACATCTTCCTTATGGATATGGACAGATTCTAGTAATGTGATGGTTTCATCTATTTCGTATGAATCAAAACGAACATCTTTCTTCCGTGAAGAAATATACTCTACTAAATCACCTTGTCCAATAGATGGTTCCAATATAACAGAAGATGGATTCAGTATCAAGTTATAAACCGATTCTTTGAGAAACATATTGGTTGTAAAATATTGTCCTTTTTCATGAATAGATTTTTTATCAATACCAATACATGTACCATCTGCTATAGCCTGTTTTATTTTACTTTCAACTTGTGACTCAACCATATTCATTATTTTGTCCTCTAATTCAATACATTTGTTTTTCTTTGTCATGTGCTTTTGTAAATGCTGATTTTGCTTGAATGCTTGACCACATCGTTTACACGTATACTTTACCATTTTAGTTACTATTATAACTAGAGATTTCTTTAAATCAATTTTAAAGATATTTTCACTTGATTAACTAGCGATGTTCTTATAATAAAAAATTGATAATCGAATTAAACAGAAAACGATAGTATAAAATAATCAAGTATGCCAGAAATGGATAAAACGATTCGATTGCTCGACTTTAACATTTATGATGAAGTCGTAGAGAAAGATTCGTCAAGCGATAGTGATAATAACAATGGTGAGTATAAATATAAACAAGATTCGAAACGATTTGTGATACAGATGTTTGGAATCAACGAAAAAGGTGAGACATTCAGTTTATTTGTTAATGACTATAAGCCGTTCTTTTACGTAAAAGTAGATGAAAATTGGTCCATTGAACGAAAGAGTGAGTTTTTGAATCATATAAAAACGAAAATAGGTAAATACTACGAAAATTCAATTTGTGAATGTAAAATTATAAAGCGAAAAAAACTGTATGGGTTTGATGGTGGTAAGGAACATAAGTTTATTCTATTTAAATTCAACAATACGATTGCCATGAACAAGGTGAAAAATTTGTTTTATGTATATACTGCTTATGGTCGCAGATTATTGGAACATGGCTACAAATTTCAAGATACACATACGTATTTGTATGAGGCGAATATCCCTCCACTACTCCGATATTTTCATATCAAAGAGATTAGTCCGTCGGGATGGGTATGTATTCCTTTAAAAAAGGCCAAACCACCTACAGAAAAGAAGACATCGTGCAAATATGAATTTGAAATAGGACATGCTAGTATTATTCCCCTCAACAACAAGGAAACGATTGTGCCTTACAAGATATGTAGTTTTGATATTGAGGCAAGTAGTAGTCACGGTGACTTTCCAGTACCAATCAAGTCATATAAAAAGCTAGCAATTAGTATCATGGAATATCATGATGGTCTCGGAAATGAGGAGATAATCAAGGGTGATGTAACCAAAATTATCAAAACAGCATTTGGATACGATGATATGGTAAATGTTGATAAAGTATATCCTAAAAAGGCACCTAAACTGCCTTTATTAAATCGATTATTAGATCGATTATATAATGAACCTATCAAGGATTTATGTAAAACTGTGTCAAATGAAAATACCATTGAAAGAATGTTTGAAAAAATGAATGCTGATGAAGACGACGACGCGGCGGAATACGATAGACGAGGAGCGAAACTCGACTTGAATACCAATATTCTTGATTTAATCAACAATTCTACAGTGAAGCGTGATGAAAAGGTGGAAAAAATAACAGATGCTTTTCGCGGAGCCGGTTTTCCAGGATTGGAAGGTGATAAGGTGACTTTTATCGGTTCAACGTTTTTAAAATACGGTGAAGAGAAGCCTTATTTGAATAATTGTCTTGCCTTGAATACATGTAGTGATGTGGATGAGATTGAAAATAGCGAAATAGTAAGTTATAAAACCGAACGCGAATTATTACTAGCTTGGAAAGATTTGATTCAGAAAGAAGATCCTGATATTATTATTGGATACAATATATTTGGGTTTGATTATCAGTTTATTCATATTCGTGCTCGCGAAAATAATTGTGAAGAGGAGTTTCTGAAATTATCGCGTAATGTAAATGAGATTTGCGGAACAAAAGACGAAGATACAGGACTAATTAATATCGAAGAAAGTAAGATTGTCATTGCTAGTGGAGAACACGAATTGAAATTTATCAAGATGACTGGTCGTCTTCAAGTGGATATGTATAATTATTTCCGCCGTGATTATAATTTGACATCTTATAAATTGGATTATGTTTCAGGGTATTTCATTGGCGATGATGTAAAAAAGTTGGAACATGTTCATGATTCTACAATTGATGCGGATACAGAAGTAGATGCTGAAATATATGATTCAAATACTCGAGAAATAACCAAAATTTATAGCAAGAATCTAACCGGATTAGAAAATGGTAGTTTTATTAATTTCGAAGAGACGAGTCATTCGACAGATTATTACAAGGAAGGACAAAAGTTCAAGGTTTCAAATGTCGATAAAGAAGCAGGAACCTTTGAAATAAGTAGTTTTGAAAGTCCTGATATGACAAAACACGTCAAGTGGGGTCTAGCCAAGGATGATGTTACTCCTCAAGATATCTTTCGCATGACAAATGAAGGTCCGGATGAACGCGCAATTATTGCGAAATATTGTATTCAGGATTGCAACTTGGTTCATCATTTGATGAATAAGATCGATGTCATTACTGGTTTTACAGAGATGTCGAAGATTTGTAGCGTTCCTGTCAATTTCTTGGTAATGCGTGGTCAAGGTATTAAACTGACGAGTTATATTGCGAAGAAATGTAGAGAAAAAAAGACATTGATGCCTGTATTAGAAAAGCCCTTATTTGACGACGGTTATGAAGGAGCTATTGTATTGGATCCGAAATGTAATTTGTATTTGGATAATCCAGTAGCATGTGTAGATTATAGTTCTCTGTATCCATCATCTATGATTAGTGAAAATTTGTCGCATGATAGCAAAGTATGGACGAAAGAGTATGATTTGGCAGGAGAACTAATTAACGTAACTGGTGAAAAAGACAATGCTAATAATTTCATATACGATAACTTGCCAGACTATGAATATGTAAATGTAGAGCATGATACATATAAATGGATTCCTAACGCGAGAGGTAAGGCTGAGAAAACACGTAGTGGAACAAAAGTTTGTCGATTTGCGCAATTTCCAGTAGGACGTGGAATTATGCCCTCCATTTTGGAAGAATTGTTGGCATCGAGAAAAGCGACTAGAAAAATGATACCCCAACAGACGGATGAATTTATGAAGAACATTTTGGACAAGAGACAACTCAGTTATAAATTGACAGCGAATTCATTGTATGGACAATGTGGTGCAAAGACAAGTACGTTTTATGAAAAGGATGTTGCTGCATCTTGTACTGCGATTGGTCGTAAATTATTAACATATGGACAACGTGTTATTGAAGAAACATATGGCGATCTTATTGTCGATACCAAGTTTGGTAAAGTTCATTCGAATGCCGAGTATGTATATGGAGATACAGATAGTGTATTCTTTACATTTAATTTGAAAACACTAGATGGTGAAGACATACGAGGTCAGCGAGCGCTTGAAATCACGATTGAATTGGCCAAGGAAGCTGGTGAAATGGCGACCAAGTTCTTGAAGAAGCCACATGATTTGGAGTATGAAAAGACATTTATGCCATTCTGTCTTTTGTCAAAGAAGAGATATGTTGGAATGTTATATGAAAACGATCCGACCAAAGGAAGTCGTAAAAGTATGGGGATTGTATTGAAACGTCGTGATAATGCGCCAATTGTAAAAGATGTATATGGTGGAATCATTGATATATTGATGAAGGAGAAGAATATTCAAAAAGCAGTAGAGTTTCTACAAACCAGCTTACAAAACATTATTGAAGAAAAATATCCAATGGACAAACTCATTATTACCAAATCGTTGCGTTCGAATTATAAAAATCCAAAGCAAATAGCACACAAGGTATTGGCTGACCGAATCGGTAAGCGAGATCCTGGTAATAAACCAAGTAGTGGTGATAGAATTCCGTTTGTATATATTGAGACGAAAAATAAGGCAGCGTTACAAGGTGAAAAGATTGAGCACCCTGAGTACATTATCAAGAATAAAATAAGACCTGATTATTCCTTCTATATTACGAATCAAATCATGAAACCAGTTCAGCAAGTATTTGCACTTGTATTGGAAGATATTGATGCGTTTAAGAGAAAGAAGAAGAATTTCCAAATGAAGGTGGATACATTGAGGCATACGATTGATGACAAGGAAAAGATGGAATCGAAGATATCCGATTTGAGAAATAAAGAAGTGAAGGTATTGTTGTTTGATAAGTATTTAAGGGAGACTGATAATTTGAAAAATAACATGAAAAGTATTACATCATTCTTTGTATAAATACAAAATACAGACTAAACGAAGATTCGAACTAAAAAAATATAAAATTTTATTTTTATCTTCTTATAT
>Ga0307998_1001063_pt1 | contig 14959 bp, 13 predicted proteins | sample Davwhametageno37_FD_203147 | JGI IMG/M metagenome (GOLD analysis project Ga0307998, IMG submission 203147) | Marine microbial communities from Davis Island wharf, Antarctic Ocean - #37 | ecosystem: Environmental > Aquatic > Marine > Unclassified | place: Antarctic Ocean: Davis Island wharf... | reverse complement strand
CCCACAATAATCCAATAAAAGCTAATAACATCTTATTAACACACAATATAATAATAAAAAATAGCTGCAAAATTTTACATAAATAATTTATAATTAAATTGTTATTGTTAAAATAGTTAAAATTGTGTAAAATTGAATAAAGTAGGGTTCTAATTTCTTCGGGGTCACAACTCAAACTTTTCTATGTTTACCTAACTTTAGTTTGTTTTACAACATGGTCATCTTGAACAATTATTTGAGTTATTTGATCCTGCATTTTCACTTATTTTCATAGTACGCTAAATACTACTTCTTACCGTTAGGTTTAATAAATTAACCGATTGATTGTCAATTACTTCTACGTTGTGTTGGTGGTGGTCTTTGTGAGGGGAAACGTGAGGGGATAGGTCTTTTTTATTGAACATTAACAAGTCTTTTTCCTGTTCATACTCTTTAGGTAATACAGGTAATCAACAATGTAGTAAGGGAAATCTCTATCTATCGTCAAAGAATAATTTGTTTCCTTGTAATTACCAATCTTTGTTATTACTTCTCCTGGTAGAATGGGCTTCAGTGTTTCCTTCGCCCTCAACTTTTATTAGAATCCTTTAAGCCCTCTATTAATTCATGGTGGAAAAAATAAGTTCTATTCCCTTTTTTATAGTGCTTTATAATTCCCTTGTTTATCCAGTCGTGAATGGTTGCCCTGGTTACGTTAAATAGCTCTGCGGTCTCTTGTATTGAAAGAATCTTGCTATCTGTTTCTGGCGTTTTCTCGTTGCCCTTGATGAGCTTTAAAAGGCGTTCCTCGCTTCTTTGCAATGCCTCCTGAAATTCAAATAATAAGGTGTTGGTTAATTCACTTGATGTTAAATTAATAATTCGTTTACTCTTGGTAATCATAAAAACTAATTTTAAATACAGGGGGACTATTCCCTCCCATATATATAATTAACTGGTTTTATATTAATTTACACTAATTGCGGAATTACAGATAGTGTCTTTTAACTTTTGGTATATATCAGTAATTTTATTAATCAATAATTAAGGAAAATATTTTAGGCTTAGGTTTTTTTATACAATATAAACCGTGTTGTGTTATTTTAAGCGCAGATTCTTACCTGTGATATTAGAAGAAATTTATCTCTAGTTAGAGATTTTGATAGCTGTCAACTTAGCAATCTTGAGTTCGGAGGTTATAAATTCTTTCTTATTAAGAGTAGCAATAAAAAAGGTAAATTGGTCTAGTAAAGTGTGGTGAATTTTGTCAAACCAATTTTACTGCAAATAATTCTAAAAAGCCCTATGGTGGGGAAACAAAAAAGGCAATCACCTACTGTATAGGCAATTGCCTTCTTTTATTGTGACCCCGACAGGATTCAAACCTGTAACCGTCAGAGCCGAAATCTGATATTCTATTCAATTGAACTACGGGGCCAATACGTTTGCAAATATAGTGGTTATTAGATACAATATTTTACAACTATCTTTGTTTTATTCTATGATTATGAAAAATACTATCCTCAGCAGCACACTTTTATTTCTTTGTATCTCTGCGGTAGGGCAACTAAAATCTATCGGCAGCTGGACAGACCACCTTCCTTTAAACGAAGGGACCTCAATAGCTACTGATGGGAAAAAAATCTATGCCGCTACTACCACAGGTTTTTTTACCTTCGACATCACAGACAATTCAATCCAAAAATTTACTAAAGTTAATCTCCTTAACGATGTTGCCATATCTAGTATTGCCTATTCTAATGAAAGCCAGACACTCATAATCGTCTATGATAACGCTAACATAGACCTCATCTCTAACAACACGGTTACCAATATTCCATTCATCAAACTAAGCAGAGAAAAAAAGGACATCAATTCAATAACTATTATTGGAAATTTAGCATATCTCTCCATGAGGTACGGAATAACAGTTGTAAATCTGAAAAGAAAAGAGATAGTCGATACCTATAAATTCGGTTCAAATGGAACAGAAATTAATGTTACTTCTATTGACGTTTTTCAAAACAACATATACGCGGGCACAAATTCAGGAATATACCGAGCAAGCCAAAACTCAAACCTCTTGGACTTTAACTCTTGGTCTAAACTACCTACCAAACATAACAGTGCAATAAAAGCAATATGGACGAACAACGATGAACTTAACTTCGTTTTCCAGCAAAACTCTGCGAAAGACAGTTTACTTCAGTTTAACGGTACCTCTTTTTCGACAGATAAACTTTTATCTGCTTTCGACTTTGCCTCACTATCTCAGACCGTTGGAAACCAAAAAATACTGAATACGAATAATTTAACATATATATTCGATGAAACAGGAAACTATACATCCATTCAAAAAAACAATTCTAATGTTTTAGGATCTACCTTCGCAGGCAACAGACTTTTCGACATTAACAGTTTTACTCCACTTGTCGAGGTTTCAGTAATTGACGGATCAACTATCCGTGCACTCAAACCAAATGGACCACAAATAGCTAATATCTTTGACCTTGACGCCGCAGGCGGTAACCTTTGGATTACAAATGGGGCAATTGACGGAACTTACAACAACAGATTTGAACTCGCCAAACTATCACATTTCAACGGTGCAACTTGGAACAATTACAGCCACGGACAAAACCTTGGGATTGACGATATTTTTGACCTCGTTTCAGTTAAAATTAACCCAACTAACACCAATGAGGTTTTCTTTGGTTCTTGGGGAAGGGGTATAGCCCACTTTACCGGCCAAACACCTTTTAAAGTTTACCAAGACACTAATACGCTATACACTAACACTTTTGGTCAGCTAACTTCAGCAATACAGCAACGAGAAGCTTGGACTGCGGGGCTATGGGTAGGCACAGGGGAAAGTGTTTTTGATAGGGCCGGCAACCTATGGATGACGAACACCTACCAAAAAAATGGACTCCTCGTCAGATTAGTGGATGGTAGTTGGTTTAGTTATGACCTAGGAAACCTATACTCTTCGAACGAAACAACTATGTTTGACATAGAAATTGACGATAGCGGCTACAAATGGCTTGCAATGGCTAAGGATAACGATATTATTGTTTACGACGACAACGGTACAATAAAAGATGTATCAGACGATAGATCTATTCGCCTTACGCGAAACGAAGGCCTTGGTAGTATTCCAGGCCAAAGAGGAATAAAAATTGAAAAAGACAAAGACGGGTTAATTTGGATTGGAACTTCAGACGGTATTGCTGTTCACTTTAACCCCTCCGGTGTATTTGATGGTGACTATGACTTTAATAGAGTCATCTTTTTTGACGGAGAAAACAATGAAGTTGTTCTACAAAACTCAATTGTAACAGAAATTGCCATTGACGGATTTAACCGTAAGTGGATCGGAACAGAAAACTCAGGCGTAATATTACTTTCCGCTGACGGCAAGGAAACGATACTTGAGTTTAACGAAACCAATAGCCCTTTACTATCTAACTCTATCAGCGCAATTGCTGTTGATGATGAATCGGGTGAAGTGTACATTGCTACTTCAAAAGGACTCGTTTCCTATCGAGCCGAAGCAATTGCAGGAGCACAAAACTTAAATGATATTACTATTTACCCAAACCCTGTTAGACCAGAATATTCCGGAGGTATCGCTATCAGCGGTTTAATAGACCAGTCCACAGTCAAAATTACAGATGTTAACGGATCACTGATAAACGAATTAAAATCAGAAGGTGGACAAGTTTTATGGAACGGTAATAATTTTGCTGGAAGAAGAGCATCCACAGGTGTTTACTTAGTGTTTGTAAGCGGCAACGATGAAAGCCAAGTACTAAGGACTGAAGTTGGAAAAATATTGTTTCTAAAGTAAATGTTGCTAACAAGTAGGGGAATAGTTTTACAATCGTTCAAGTACGGAGAGAATTCTCTCATAAGTAAGGTTATTTCGCAAGACAGGGGACTTATTACGCTGCTGTCAAACAAAACTAAGGGGAAAAAAAACAAACAAGGAAACTTCTTTCAACCACTTTCAGCAATACAGTTTGTTTGCTATATTTCCAATAAGTCGGATGTTCATCGAGTTAAAGAAATTACCTACAATCAAAGAATTCCCTTACCTCCTGAGAGTATGACTGTAAATGCTGTACGATTTTTCCTTGCCGAATTTCTTTCTAAAGTCATCAAAGAACAAGAACAGAATTTTGAACTTTTCAATTACCTTGAGAATCAGTTGTCTGCAATGAATGCAAGACCAAGTATTTCCTCATATTTTCATATTCAATTTCTTACAAAGCTCATGGACATCTTAGGAATTCAACCTTTCTTAGATGAGACACATGAATACTTAGATCTACAAGAAGGAGAAGGCTGCTTTATAAAGCCAAGACATTCTAAATTTTTCAATAAACAAGAAATAGATTTATATTTGTTAGGAAGAAATAATCCGCCTGCATTAAAAAAAAGTGAACGAAGTCAATTGTTAAATTTGATTCTTAACTATTACGATATTCAACTCGGCAGCATTGCAAACATTAAGTCGAAAGCAGTGTTAGAAATTGTATTTGGATAATCAACCATACTTCTCAAGTCATCCAATGTCCAAAGAAAAAGCTTTACTTTTTACTCTTGCTGTTGTTCAATTTTCACACATCACTGATTTTATGATCTTGATGCCTCTTGGCCCTCAATTAATGAAAGCTTTCAATATCCTCCCAAGCCAATTTGCCCTACTTGTTTCCACTTACACTTTTTCTGCAGGTATCTCGGGCTTTATAGGCGCTTTCTTTATTGATCGTTTTGATCGCAGAACAGCCATTCTAACTATGGCTTCAGGATTTGCCTTAGGAACACTTGCATGCGGCTTTGCTAACAGTTACTACGAGTTATTGATTACTCGCTCTGTGACGGGGTTGTTTGGTGGTGTAACGGGCGCTTTAATTCTATCAATAATAGGAGACGTAATTCCCAATGAACGACGCGCGGGAGCAATGGGAATGGTTATGGCTGCGTTTTCATTTGCGTCAGTGGTTGGGGTTCCTGCAGGTTTGTTCCTATCAGACTTATCTGACTGGCATGCACCGTTCATGGTTCTGGGAGCAATCGCCCTTCTAACACTTTTACCAATAGGAATTTTCATTCCAAGCATGACTGATCATATTAACAAGTGCAATACAAACCCTACTCCTCTCGAGATAATCAAAAACGTTACAACCAACAAAAACCAGTTACTTGCATTGACTTTTAGCAGCGTTATTATGTTTAGCCATTTTTCGATAGTTCCATTTATTAGTCCTTACATGACAACTAACGTGGGATTCTCAGATTCTCAAATCAAATATATTTATCTAATTGGTGGAGCATTAACCGTTTTTACAGCTCCTTTTATTGGTAGAATGGCTGACAAATATGGCCGTTCTAAAATATTTACCGTTACTGTGCTAGTTGCATCTGTTCCTGTTTTCTTAATGACACAAATTGGCGAAACACCAATTGAGTTAGTTTTGGTGATTACCTCTATGTTTTTTGTATTTGGCGCAGGTCGCATGGTGCCTTCAACTGCTATGGTTACTTCTTCAGTAAGACCACAGAATAGAGGCAGTTTTTTAAGCTTTAATGCCTCTTTTCGACAATTGACAAATGGCGTAGCTGCTTTTGTTGCAGGCCTAATTATTACAATTGGAGAGGATGGTTTATACCACAACTATGATTTGGTTGGATATTTTGCAATAGGTATGGGAATCCTTTCTATCTTTATAAGCAGAAAAATTAAGGTAGCTGATGGTCCAACAATTACTAGCTAGCTATTCTTACTGTTTTCACAATCGCTTCTAATTCTCTTAAATACTCTCTTTTATCGAACTTTGGAGCGAAAACAAAAGCATCTACTTCTATTACTCTATTGTTCTTCTCATCAACTAACGTGTAATGCAGAAACGGCCCACCCATAAAGTCGTTCTCCATGTTCCACAACCCTCTATATTCCATTGCATAAACACCATTTAAGTTGACTTCTTTTGTCATTGGCTTATACTCTTCGTAAACAACCATGTAAGAGCTGTCAGCAGAGCCCTGTATCATCTCTTTAGTAAATTCATTCCTATGCGGGATCATAACGGTTGACTTAAAAATAGTATCCGTTATATAAGGCCTAACGTAAACACTTATGCCTTGTAATATTTGATGCTGCCCAATAGACTTTTCTTTTTTCAACCAAAAACCATTGTCATTTTTTGCCATTTGCATAAAACCCGGAGGAATGGTCAATGTAACCTTATAGCTTTCTTCTATCTTTTTCATTACTTCTTTTTGAGGCTTTCCCCTATGTTGCCTTTGAAGCCTGCTTAGTTCTCTTTCGTTGAAGTAATCTCTAATCGTTTGAACGTTTTTCGTAAGTATTCTAGCAGCGTCAATATCCCTTGCCGCGGTAATTTGTATTAGTAATTGATCTTTTGCCCAAACATCGTCTTCAATGTTAATCGCCGTTTTCTTTCCTTTTCCAATACTTAGTTTCAGAACATTTCTACTTCTTTTTAATATGGATTGAAAAGCTTTGGTTGGAACTGTTGATGCTCTGAATTGATTCTCTTGCTGCGGCAAGCCATCAAGAGGAACAGAAAAAATTTCATTAATTGCTATCCCTGTTGCTCTGTTTTCATAAAAAGTGTCTACCACAATTAAGACTTCTCCATACTTGCCAGAACTACTCGGCAAAAGACTCTTATCCCCATCTTCCATTTTTATATTCCCACAAGCAACCAATATAACTCCAGCACATAAAACAACAAAAAATCTTATTAATTTATCCAAGGCTTTTTACTTTTACTTTCATTCCAGGCTTTAACCGCTTGAAATTTAAATTCCTATTTAATTTTTTTAGGTCATTTACTGACGTCCCATTATACAGTTGCGCTATATCCCAAAGCGTATCACCAGGTTTTACAACGTGTACTTGATAGTTTCCACTTTTCTCGGGTTTTGCAACAGACCCTTTTTTTGCTACAGCCCTACCTGCTGTATTCTTGCTGTTCGTGTATACTTTTAATTTATCCCCAATTTTTAAACGAGAAGACCGAAGGTCATTCCAAGTCATAAGTTGTCTAATAGTTACACCATGCTTTTCTGCTATATACCCTAAAAACTCTCCGCTTCTAACTCGGTGAACAATCAATTCAGGCTGCGCAATTATTTGTTTGGCCTTTCCCGTAATACTATCTGTAATTTCTTTCCTTCGGATATCGGCATAAATATTTTTCTCATTTATTAAAAACAGTCCAATTTTATCGGTAGGTAAGCACAACGTGTTAGAACCTTCTTCCGATGTTGGAATATAACTCAGCTTATAAGTGGGGTTGTAAAATTTAACTTCCTCTTCAGACATTTTTAAATAATCTGCCAATTGCTTGAATGAAAATGCATTTCTTATTTCAATTGTATCAACAGCTTCAATATAAAGCAATGTATTTGAAGCGTATATTTTATGGTCGTTAGCATGATTCATCATGTAATTAACAGCAATAAAAGCAGGGACATAGCCTCTTGTTTCTCTTGGTAAAAAAGGTCTAATCTTCCAATAATCCTTCTGTCCTCCTGATCGTCTAATCGCTTTATTTACATTCCCAGGACCACTATTGTAAGCAGCTAAAACCAAATTCCAATCTCCGTACATTTTATATAAATCTTTCATATAACTCGCTGCCGCTACAGTAGCTTTATAAGGATTCATTCGATCATCAATATAAGAAGTCACATTAAGAGCATACATCTTCCCTGTTCTATACATGAACTGCCATAGACCTTGCGCTCCTACTCTCGATCTTGCAGAGGGATTAAGCGCTGACTCTACAATTGCTAGATGCTTTAGCTCCAAAGGTATCTCAAAACGATCAAAAACCTCTTCTATCATGGGATAATACAAGGGTGCTCGACCAAGCACAGAACTACTTAAACTCCTTCTTTTATTAATGTACAAATTAATAAAAGCCTTAGTGTAACTGTTGTATGTTAAATCAAATGGGGTTGCTTCATTTAATACCCGCATTCGATCCTTTAAAATAGAATCTGACAATTCTTGAAAGGCGCTAACGAGTAAGGTGTCTTCTGTTCCTTCACAATACCGAAAACAACTGTAAAACTTATCGTTCAATACACTATCTATCATTAATAAAACAGCATCGTCAGGAGCAATTGTATAAACAATGGAATCTGCTTGCTCTACTTCATTATCTAATGCAAAAGCAGCAAAGCTGAAAAAAAAAGTACAAGATAGAAAAAATTTGTGCATAGGGTATTTTGGTTGAAAACGCAAGAAATTAAGTTTTCTTGCACTTATACGAAATTCCTTAAATGAGCGGGTCTCCTAAGCTTTTTCTGATTCACTTGTTAACGCAAACTTGTTAACGAGTTGCTTTGAAAAACTGAGTAGCTTTTTTTCGTTAAAAGCTCTTGTCATCAACTGAATACCGAAAGGCATTTTATCAGAACCTTTTCCAAGTGGTAAGGATATTGCAGGAACACCTGCAAGGTTTGCTTGAACAGTATAGATATCTTCTAAATACATTTTAATTTGATCATCCTTTTGAGCATTTAAGTCAAATGCAGTATGAGGCGACGTAGGGGAAATTATAAAATCATAGTTTTCGAAAACTTCGTTTGTACAATCGCGGACCAAGCGTCTAACTTTCTGTGCTTTTGTATAATAAGCGTCATAATATCCGGCACTTAGAACATATGTACCTAACATAATTCTGCGCTTTACTTCTCTTCCAAAACCTTCACTACGAGATTTTACATAAGTAGATTCTAAATCCGTTGCATTTGTACTTCTATAACCAAAGTGTATCCCATCGTATCGCGCTAAATTTGAAGATGCTTCTGCTGTTGTAAGCACATAATATGTTGGTACGATTTGATCTAAATAATCAAACTTTACTTGGTCTACTTGATGTCCTGCTAACCTTAATTTCTCTATAATTTCAATTGTTCGTTTTTTAACTTCAGGGTCAATTCCTTCATGATTAACGTAACAATCGAAATATGCTATTCTTTGTTTGTTGTCTTTCTGTGAGTCAATTTCTGTAAAGTACGGTTCTACCTCTTTTCTACTAACAGTGCTATCAAATTCATCTTTCCCTGCTATTACTTCTGTTATCAAGGCAGCATCTTCAACATTTTTTGTAAAGGTTCCAATTTGATCGAAAGAAGATCCGAAGGCAATTAATCCGTGACGAGAAACTCTTCCATAAGTTGGCTTGAGCCCTACTGTACCAGTAAAAGAGGCCGGTTGACGAATTGAACCTCCCGTATCGGAACCTAAGGCCGCCATGCACAAGTCTGCAGCAACAGAAGCTGCTGCTCCTCCACTGGATCCCCCAGCGACTTTATTTTTATCTAAAGGATTTTTTACCGGCCCATAAAAAGACGTCTCATTGGATGAACCCATTGCAAATTCGTCGCAATTCGTTCTACCGATAATTATAGCATCTTCTTTTAACAACCTTTCAACCACAGTTGAAGAATACAACGATTCGAAACCTTCTAACATTTTTGAAGAAGCTGAAAGCTTATGTCCTTCATAACAAATGTTATCTTTGATTGAAATAATAAGACCTGCCAGAACTCCAGCTTTCCCTTCCTTTATTTTAGTGTCAACTAAAATAGCTTGAGCATTAGCTGACACATCAAAAGTTTCCACAAAAGCATTAATATCTTTCTGATCCTTGATTCTGTCTAAATAATGTTTAACTAATTCTACGCAAGTTACAGTAGAACTTTGTAAATCTTTCTGAATATTTTTCAGCGAAGTAAAGCCTTTCAATAGATGTTTTTTTAGTTCGACTTATTTGGTGTGTTGTCTTTATCATCCTCGTTCGTTGCATCTTTAAACTCTTTGATACCTTTTCCAACTCCTTTCATTAATTCAGGAATTTTCTTAGCGCCAAACAATAAAATCACAGCAACTACTATTAATACAATTTGAGTTGGGCCAAACATTCCTACTTCGAATACAGTTGTTTCCATACTTTAAATTTAAATCAAAGTTAACCAAATAAAAAGAGCCTAATTCACCCAATTGCATGTCCAATTAAATACTTTTGACCTGTGAAGAAAAAAGTAGATTACCTTATTGTTGGGCAAGGCTTAACAGGGACTTTTTTGGCATTTCAACTCATGCAAAAAGGGAAGAGCGTTTTGGTTGTAGATAAGGGTTTAAAGTACGCTTCATCTAGAGTCGCAGCAGGTGTTATAAATCCAATTGTTCTAAAAAGGTTTACGATTACTTGGAGGGCAAAAGAATTCCTAAAATACAATCCTTCATTCTATAAAAAGTTAGATACTTACTTAGGCAATCAATACCATTTTGACCTTCCTTTAAAAAAACTAATTTCTTCTCAAGAAGAAATTGACTTTTGGGAACACCGCTACCACAAAAAAAATGTGAGTGATTTTATTCACAGAGAATTAGAAGATGCTAAAAATGATATACTTCCAGCTAAAAATTTTAAAATAGGTACCGTAAAACAAGCCTCTTGGCTCAATATTGGAGAGTTACTTCCTGATTTTAGAAATCGTTTAATTCAAAACGATTCTCTTTTAGAAGAAGACTTCGATTTTTCCTCTTTTACCAACAATAACTATAAAGAAATTGACTTTGAAACCATTGTTTTTTGCGAAGGAGCACGAGGTAAATACAATCCTTTATTTAAAGACCTCCCTTTTAGTTTAAATAAAGGACAACTAATGACTGTTAAAAGCGATCAATTACCAAGTAATTGTCTGTTAAAGAAGAAGGTTTTCATATTACCAGCAGCAAAAGGAGAATTTAAAATTGGCGCGACTTATTCTTGGAAATGGGATACAACCTCTGAAGCAGCAGAACATCAAATTGAAGATAAAAAAACAGATATACTTAAATCTTACATGGAGGAGATGACAACAGCCAATTATACTGTTAGCAAGATTGAAACCGGCATAAGACCATCCATAAAAGACAGAAGACCAATTATAGGACAGCACCCTGATAAAAAGAATATTTACATTTTTAACGGTATGGGTAGCAGAGGTTGCTTTATGGCACCCCTGTTAGTAGAGGAATTCATAGCTCACGCAGAAGATGGAATAGCCTTGCATCCCGAAGTAAATCTAAAAAGATACATTACCTAAGCTAAATTTAAACGTTTAAACAAACTCTCTCTATAGGACCCTCCAATCGGGATTTTTTTATCTGAGTTTTCTATAATTACAATTGAACTATCAATAGAATTAATTTTATTTAAATTGAGAATAAAAGATCGATGTACTCTCATAAATATTTTTTCAGGAAGTTTTTTCTCAATATCCTTCATCGTTGAATGGATAGTGAATCTCTCTTTTTCCGTATGAATTATTACATAATCTTTCAAAGCTTCAACAAAAATAATATTTGAATTTTGAACTTTTACCAATTTAGAATTGGACTTCACATAAATATATTCTGAAGAAATTGGGGAGTTTTTAAAAGTTGAAGATTCAACACCGGCGAATTTCTCTTTCTCCTTCTTAAATTTATAGAGCGCCATTTCAATTGACGTTCTTAAATCAATTTCCTTAAATGGCTTAATCACGTATCCATAAGGCTCTGTAATTTTTGCTCTTTCTATCGTTTTTTCATCAGCATATGCTGTTAAAAATACAACAGGTATATCGTAATATTTCTTAATTCTTGCGGAAGCATCAATTCCAGAAATATTCCCTGCAAGCATAATGTCCATTAATACTAAGTCCGGTGTATTCTCTTCTAAATACATTAGTGCCTTCTCTCCCTTAGAAAAAGAGGCTAATACTTCATATCCAATTTTTTCCAAACACACAGAGATATCTTTAGCAACAATTGCCTCATCTTCAACTATTAAAATTTTAGTTTTCATGCCTCGTTATTTATTGTAAAGCTGATGGTAAATTTAATTCCATTATTCCGTTCTAGATGTAATTGTCCTTCCATTTGTTCTACTAGCGTGGAAACAAGCTGAAGTCCCAATATGTCCCTATTCTCAACAGTTATCTCTTCGGAAATACCTATTCCATTATCTACCAAAGAAAGTGAAATTTTTCCCGATTTGCTAATCAGTTTAATCTCAGTAATTCCATTACTTCTTCTTTGAAAAGCATACTTCAGAGAATTGGAAATTAATTCATTCAAAATAAGATCAAAAAAAATATTGCTCGTTATTTTATTTTATTTTTTGTCCATCAATACGTACTTCTGTACCATCTTTATACGTAATTGTAGTCGTTTCATTTCCAAAATCATCTAACCATCTCCATTTACCATCTTTTTGTCCAAAATTATAAACTTCTTCTTTTTTCAACTGACCTTTTTCATTATAATACTTATGCTTTCCCTCGGGCGCACCATCTACATAACTACCTTCAAAAGAAACTTTTCCACCAGGAAAACGATGTTCCCAATATCCATTCCGTTGACTATACCTGTATTTCCCTTTTTCTTGGTGGTCGTTTAATTCATAAAACCACTCACCTTCTTTCTCCCCATCAAAAAATTCACCTTGTGTAATTACCTTTCCATCACTATTATATTCAGCTAATTCACCATCTTCAATTCCTTTTCTAAACTCTTCTCGTCTGAGTAATTTTCCATTATTGTAATACCAATTCCATTCTCCTGTATATCGTCCACTGCCATCATACGATCCTTTCTGTTCTATTTTTCCAGAAGTAAAGTAGTATTCCCACTTGCCATATCTCTTTCCATTCTTGTACTCACCCTTTGACTTAATTTTTCCATTTAGATAAAACTCTTCCCACATCCCTTGTAAAACACCTTTTTTATCTATTATTCCCTTTTTTGACAAAAATCCATTTCTGTAAATTTCCGTGGCTTTTACTTTTCCATCTTCTGTATAAAATGTTGATACACCATCTTTTTTACCTGCCTTATTAACTACTGAGGTTGACTTGGTAGTACCATCAGAATAATAAATAGTCTTCACATCAAAATCTGCTATATTCTCCTCATCGCTTTGTTGCTTTCCATTCAAATAAAGTGTTGCACTTTTTAATTTACCTTGTGCATTATATTCTTTAACATATCCATTCAATAAATCATTTTTATACCGTTCTTCCGTTCTTAAACGTTTGTTTGGAAAGTATTCTTTCCATATACCCTGTTTTAAGCCATCGTCATCCGTCTTATTAATTTGCTCGTTACATACAATGAAATTCTTTTTATATGTTATTATGGACGTTATTAAGCCATCAATTGTATATTCATATCCTATCCCTTCTCTTCTGCCATCGACATATGGAACCGTCTTTTTAATTCTACTTAAAAAGGAGTCTGCGTAATACTTCTTTGTTATCCCGTCAACTACGTCAAATGTATAGTTTTCCTCTTTTATCAACACACAATTATCATTGAAGTGTTGATAAACTCCATTCTTCTTACCGCCTAAGTAATTGATTTTGTTTTGTATATTTCCCTTTTCATTGTAAAATTTCCAGGTGCTATCTAATAAAAAATTTTTCCTGTTCCCTTCAGATTTTCGCAATTGATTTTGATGATAGGTGATCCAATAATGGTCGGGTTTACCATTCAGTAATATCCCTTCACTTGAAAGATTACCATTTTGATAATAGTAAGTTTTGTAATTTTTTTCAGTTGAATCTACAAATTGTGATTTCACTAAAAAAGGAACAAGGGAAATAATTAAAATTAATGTTTTCAACATCATATTATATTATAGTAGTTTTTATTTAAAATTTAAAAGAAATCTACTATTACTATTAGGGCGTTAATACTGTTCAAACAAAATTCGACATTTGCATTGTCAATTGACTTATTAATACAAAATAACACTTTATTAACAACGTTAGTATGCTTAAGTTATTGAACAGAAGTAAAATTTAGGAGCTATTAACAATTGATATTATTTTGTTAGTACTAATAACTTTTTGTTTTAAGTGGTTTAAAAAAGGTTCAGATATTGTTAATAAATCGCTGGTAAACTCTCGTTAACTTTTAATGCTAGTAAGATAAAAGAATTGATTGGTTTTTTTATTGGATTACACAAATTAAGATGTGAGAAGTTGTGAGTTTTGTTTGAAAGTAATTAACAGGACATGTTAACACATTACTAACAATTGATAAACTTGCAGTGTAATTCAACTAAAAAATAAATGAACATAGCTATAGGTGGAGATCATGCAGGATTCGAGTATAAAAATTCGATAAAAGAGCATTTAGAAAATATGGGACACACGGTCCAAGACTTTGGGCCGCTAACAGAAGAAAGTTGTGACTATCCGGATATTGCCCATCCTTTAGCAAATTCATTAGAATCTGGCAAAAATACATTGGGTATTGCAATCTGTGGAAGTGGCAATGGAATTAATATGACGTTAAATAAACACCAAGATATTCGGTCAGCTCTATGTTGGGAAGTTAACCTAGCAAAATTAGCGCGACAACATAACAATGCCAATGTGTTGGCACTTCCTTCTAGGTTTATTTCTTTAGAGTTGGCTAAAGACTGTGCAGAAGCATTTGTTAATGAAACTTTTGAAGGTGGGAGACATGAACGGAGAGTGAATAAAATTAGTATAGTATGAAAAAAGTAAGTTTAGGATTGTTGTTAAGTGCATTTACATTTGCGGGCATTGCTCAAGAATACAACAAGCATGCGGAAGAATATTCCAAAACAATAACGGCAGAGGATTTAAAAAAACATCTGTCTATTATTGCATCAGATAAATTTGAAGGAAGGGAAACCGGGAAGAAAGGCCAAAAAATGGCAATGGATTACCTTATAAAAAACTTTAAATCATATGGGATTAGACCGATTAAAGAATATGGATATATCCAAACATTTGATTTACTAGAGCAAAAGACTGAAAATATTCAGTTGAAGATAGGAGAGGAAACGTTTGAAGTTTTGAAAGATTTTAAAATCTCGCCAAGTGTAATAATGAAAAGATATATTGAAAGTGAGTTAGTATTTGTAGGTTA
>Ga0307998_1001061_pt1 | contig 14968 bp, 14 predicted proteins | sample Davwhametageno37_FD_203147 | JGI IMG/M metagenome (GOLD analysis project Ga0307998, IMG submission 203147) | Marine microbial communities from Davis Island wharf, Antarctic Ocean - #37 | ecosystem: Environmental > Aquatic > Marine > Unclassified | place: Antarctic Ocean: Davis Island wharf... | reverse complement strand
ATATTGGTAAAGCTCCTACTAAAAGGTTTAGTAAAAAAGTAGGTTGGACTTTTCACTCCCATGAATTTGTGGGTTCTAAAATGGTTTATAAGCTCTTTAAAAATTTAAAAATGCCTTTGAATAACAAAATGAAATTTGTTCAGAAAATGGTGCTGTTAAGCTCTAGACCAATTGTATTAGCAACGGATGTTACAGATGCCGCTGTAAGACGTTTGGTTTTTGACGCAGGTGATGATATTAATTCTTTAATGACTCTTTGTGAAGCAGATATTACGACAAAGAACCCTAAAAAGTTTAAACGCTATCATCAAAATTTTGAAGAAGTTCGATCTAAAATAAAGGAAGTAGAAGAAAGAGATCGCGTGCGTAATTTTCAGCCACCGATTTCTGGAGAAGAGATTATAAAAGCATTCAATTTAAAGCCCTGTAGAGAAATTGGACAAATAAAAGAAGCTATAAAAGAGGCTATTTTAGAGGGGCAAATACCTAATGAACACAAAGCTTGTTACGACTTTATGATCGAAAAAGGAGAGGGTTTAGGCTTCGCTCTAGCCTAAAGATTGCATCGTGACCAACTTATAATACTCGCCTTTTGTAGCTAATAATTCTTCGTGCTTGCCTTGCTCAACAATTTTTCCTTCTTTCAGCACAATAATTTTGTCGGCTTTTTGAATAGTAGACAAGCGGTGTGCAATGACCAAGGAGGTTCTATTTTGCATCATTTTTTCTAATGCGGTTTGCACCAATTGTTCAGATTCTGTATCGAGCGCTGAAGTTGCTTCATCTAAAATCATAATTGGCGGATTCTTTAAAACAGCTCTTGCAATCGACAAACGTTGTTTTTGTCCGCCAGAAAGTGTGTTTCCACTATCGCCAATATTTGTTTCGTATTTTTCAGGTAAATTCTGAATAAACTCGTCTGCATTTGCAATTTTAGCAGCATCTAAAACAGCCTCATCTGTTGCAGCTTGCGTTCCTAATTTAATATTATTAGCAATGGTATCATTAAATAGAATGGAATCTTGAGAAACAATGCCCATTAAATCTCGTAAAGACTTTTTTGTAACATCTTTAATATTATGGCCATCAATAAGCACATCTCCTTTATTTACGTCATAAAAACGAGTAATAAGATTTGCTAATGTAGATTTACCACTTCCAGATTGTCCAACCAAAGCAACAGTTTCCCCTTTATTGATAGTTAAAGAAAAATCTGTTAAAACATACGTTTTTTTATATTTAAACGAGATGTTCTTAAATTCAATTTTATTGGTAAAGTCTTCTTTTATAGCTGCGTTCGGCTTGTCTTCAATACTATTTTTAGTATTTAAAACGGTCATAATTCTTTCTGCTGAAGCTTCTCCTTTTTGAATATTGTAGAACGTGGTTGTTATTAATTTAATAGGATTCAAAACCGTATAAAATAAAAGTATGTAGCCTAAAAATTTACTAGAGTCTAAACTACTGGTTTCATTTAAAACATCTGATCCACCGTACCAAAGAATGGCAATAATGGTAGCAGATCCTAAAAACTCGCTCATGGGTGAAGCCAACGTTTGTCTGTGAAAAACACTGGTCATTAATTTCCGAAAGCTTTGTGTAGAATTAGTAAATTTTTGAGCAATGACACGTTCTGCATTAAAACCTTTAATAATTCTTAAACCTGTTAAAGTTTCTTCTATAAATGATAAAAAGTTTCCCGTTTCTTTTTGTGCTTTTGCAGAGTTTGCTTTTAATTTTTTACTGATTGATGAAATTATGAATCCAGAAACAGGTAATAAAATAAAAACAAAAAGAGTAAGTTCAACACTTATATACAACATAATAGAGATCGATATAAGTACTGTAAGCGGCTCTCGAACAAGTGCTTCTATAGATGTTAAAATAGAATTTTCTACTTCTTGCACATCGGAAGTCATGCGCGCAATAATATCTCCTTTTTTCTTTTCCGAAAAGTAGGCAATAGGCAGTTCTACAATTTTATAATATAAGTTGTCTCGGATGTCTTTTACAATTCCCGTTCTTAAAAAGGTGATTACATAAGAGGCTAAATATCGAAATAAGTTTTTAAAGAAGAATAAAGAAAGTGACAACAAACAAATGAATAGTAAGACGTTCATCTCACCATCATTTATAATTTTTTGAGAAATAAAATAGTTAAAGTTGTTTTCTAGGTAACTACCAAGTCCACTTAATCCCTCGTAAATAGGCTGGATAACTACCTCTTTCTCTGTGTTAAATAGGATTCTTAAAACAGGAATAAAAGCCAATACAGACAGCACATTAAAAATTGCGTAAAGTATATTGAATAGAATATTTAGAACTGTAAACTTCCGATACTTTTTTTCATATTTTAAAATGTCCTTAAAGTAGCCCATTAATTCAGTTTCATTTCTTTAATAATTCGTTGAACTTTGGCATCTAAAGCTGCTTCCGTTTTTGATGCATTTTCCTTTATATCTAGAGGGGTGTTCACACTAAAATAGAACTTTATTTTAGGTTCTGTACCACTAGGTCTTGCTGCTATTCTAGTGCCATTAGCAGTTTGATAAATTAAAACATTAGATTTTGGTAAATCGATGTTCGTTATTTCACCAGTAATTAAATTTTTTCTAGTAGAGGCTTGGTAATCAGAGAGAGATGCTACTTTTTCTCCATCAATTTCTGTGACTGGATTGTTGCGCATATCACTTAGCATTTGTTGAATTTCTGCAGCGCCGTCCATTCCTTTTTTGGTAATCGCAATTAAATGCTCCTTATAGAAGTTGTTTTTGAGATAGATATCTAATAGCTCTTCATAGAAAGAACTGCCATTTTGTTTTGCATACGCAGCAATTTCACAAGCTAATAAAGTAGCCGTTACAGCGTCTTTATCTCTTACAAATTCACCCACCATATATCCGAAACTTTCTTCACCACCTCCAATAAAATCAAGTTCAGGAAAATCTTTCACCATTTTGGCAATCCATTTAAAGCCAGTTAAACCAATTTTAGTTTCAACACCGTAATTTTTTGCTATTTCGCCAATTAATTCTGTAGTAACAATCGTAGAACCTACAAATTGCTTACCGTTTATTTTATTTTCGTCTTTCCATTTTTTTAATAAAAAGGCTGTCATGACAACCATGGTCTGGTTTCCATTCATCAATTTCATGTTTCCATCTGTATCTCTAACAGCAACTCCTAATCTATCGCAGTCTGGATCTGTACCAATTACAATATCAGCTCCAATTTTATTTGCCAAATCAGTGGCTATTTTTAAAGCTTCTGGTTCCTCTGGGTTCGGCGATTTTACAGTTGGGAAATCTCCATCTGGTTCTCTTTGTTCCTCAACAATATGCACATCGGTATATCCTGCTTTTGCTAAAGCCTCTGGCACAGAAACGATAGAAGTACCATGCAAAGAAGTGAAGACTACTTTTAATTTTTTTCGATTAATATCAGGAGACAAAGAACCGTTTTTTACAGCAGCAGCGATAAATACATCATCAACCTCTTTTCCAATAGTTTCAATTAAAGCCTCATTTGCAGTAAACTTAATTTCAGAGAAATCTAAAGCATTTACATTTCCTATAATCTTACCATCATGAGGAGGTACTATTTGTCCGCCATCTGCCCAATATACTTTATAACCATTGTATTCTGGCGGATTGTGAGAGGCTGTTAATACAATACCGGCATCGCAATCTAAATGACGCACTGCAAAAGACAATTCTGGAGTTGCTCTTAAATCTTCAAATAAATACACTTTAATATTATTTGCAGAGAAAACATCAGCAACAATTTTTGCAAACTTTTTACTGTTGTGTCTGCAATCGTAAGCAATCACAACTTTTAGCTGTGTTTTTTTTACATTTTCTATCAGGTAATTAGACAAACCTTGTGTTGCTCTACCTAATGTATATTTGTTAATTCTGTTAGTTCCTGCGCCCATAACACCGCGCATTCCACCAGTACCAAATTCCATGTCCTTATAAAATCTGTCTGCCAAATCAGGAGCATTAGAAGTAATTAGTTGTTGAATCTCTTGTTGCGTCTCTGTATCAAAATTAGGGCTCAACCACTGTTTTGCTTTGTCTAAAATTTGGCTCATATATTGTTAAATATGTTATGATAATAAAATGCAAATATACATTTTAGAAGTTGAGTTTTTCCTTTATTGAGTAGTGTTTTTCACTGCTTTTGATCTTAATTATTAATTCACCAATAAAACCAGCTAAAAATAATAAAGTACCTAAAATCATTGAAGTTAGGGCGATAAAAAACCAAGGATTGTCTGTGACTAGGATTGTTTTAGTATTATGAAATACTTTATACAACTTTAAAACACCAATATAAAGAGCAGTGGTAGTTCCAAATAGAAACATCAAGGATCCCCAGAGACCAAAGAAGTGCATTGGGCGTTTGCCAAATTTTGATAAAAAGGAAATGGTAATTAAATCTAGAAAGCCATTTACAAATCGATCCATTCCAAATTTTGTAACTCCGTGTTTTCGGGCTTGGTGCTGAACTACTTTTTCACCAATTTTAGTAAATCCTTCGTTTTTAGCCAGTACAGGGATATATCTGTGCATCTCACCGCTAACCTTAACGGTTTTAATCACGATTTTTTTATATGCCTTTAAGCCACAATTAAAATCGTGTAATTTTAAGCCAGATGTTTTTCTAGCTGCAGCATTAAATAATTTTGAAGGGATGTTCTTGGTAACAACATTATCATATCGTTTCTTTTTCCATCCAGAAATAAGGTCGAAATCTTCTTTTGTTATTAAGTCGTAAAGCTCGGGTATTTCATCAGGATTGTCTTGTAAATCTGCATCCATCGTAATAACCACTGTACCTTTCGCCATTTCAAAACCAGCATCTAAAGCTTGCGATTTACCAAAGTTTTTTTGAAAACGAATTCCTTTTACAGCGGAGTTTAGGACTGATATTTTTTTGATAACGTTCCAGGAATTGTCTGTACTGCCATCATCAATAAAAATAATTTCATATAAATAATGATTGGATTGCATAACTTTTGCAATCCAATCGTGTAATTCTTGTAAAGACTCTTCTTCATTAAGAAGAGGTATTACGACAGAAATATTCATAAGTTGATCTGAAGTTTAATACGATAAGGTTTAAATATATATTGTTTAATAAGTTTCTTCTTCAGATTTTTTCATGATTGCTGAAGTTATAGCAGCAATTATAAAGCCAAAAATAGCAGAGGTAACAATACCTACAGCAGCCATGATTCCGGGAGATGAAAAAGACGCAGTCATTTCGTTTGCGGCCTCAATTTGTTCTTCTGTCATTCCTCCGTCTAAATATGTCTGACTTTGAATTTCCATGATTTGAGCCATATAATCTGGTTCAATAAAATTAGCAAAAAGATAATTGTAAATAACTACAATTAAACCACCTACAATTGCAACTCCTACTCCAATTTTTACACCTTGACCCCAAGATAAAAATCCGCTGTTTGCCGCTTTAAATTGTTTTGTGGCAAGCACTATACATGCAATAGTTACTACTAAACTAGCTACAGAGGCTGACCAATGTGGTGGTAAATGGTTTCCAGTTGCATATAATATAAGACTAAATAAAACTGAAATTATACCTAGTATTACACCATTGTTCACCATAAAACTTTTACTACTTGTTTGATTTTCCATTTTTTTTTATTTTGGTTTGTTGTACAAATATATTCTTTTCATTCAAATAGTCTTATTTTTTATAAAATTTTATAAGATTTGAAAACAATAGATTAGTAGTCAGTATTTTAAAAATGTTACAAAAAAATTCGTAAAATTTTAATTGTTTAAATAAAAAAAGCTTGTAAATTTGCCGTGGCAAGTCCTACACAACTAGCTCCCTTTGAATCCTCCAGGGCGGGAACGCAGCAAAGGTATTAGGTTGTAGCGGTGTGATGTAGGTAGCTTGCCATTTTTTTTGTTTTAAAGTTTCGCCTAGAATTTTTTCCATCTATTACCTTCCATTTTATTTATCTTGCTGTTTTTTAGATTCCTCAATTTACTTTTTAGATATTTGCATACTTAGATTTCAAATATTAAATAGTTATTCATTTAGTATGGAATTTTATTAACTTTCAATCATTCAATAATTAATGTCTAAAATTGTTTTAGTTACAGGGGCTTCTTCGGGCATAGGGAAAGCGATTGCTACTTTTTTATTTGAAAAAGGAGATATTGTTTACGGTACAAGTAGAACACTTAAAAATCAGAACGATTTTCCTTTTCAATTGATTGCTTTAGATGTTCTAAAAGTAGATACGATTAAGTTGGCTATTGCTTATATTATAAAAAAGGAAGGAAGATTGGATGTGTTGGTAAACAATGCAGGAATGGGAATCACAGGCCCTGTTGAAGAGACACCTACAGATGAAATGAGGACTGCATTTAATACCAACTTTTTTGGAGCTATCGATGTTATGAAAGCTGTTTTACCACAAATGCGCAAACAAAATTCAGGAACAATTATAAACGTAACTTCTATTGCAGGTTATATGGGCTTGCCTTTTAGAGGTTTATATTCTGCTTCTAAAGGTGCTTTAGAAATTGTAACAGAGGCCGCAAGAATAGAGGTTAAAAACTTTGGAATTGCGGTTGTAAATGTTGCTCCTGGAGATTTTGCAACCAATATCGCCTCAGGAAGATACCATACACCTGTATATGAAAATTCTGCTTACAAAAAGAATTATCAAACCAATTTAGATTTAATGAATGCTCATGTTGGCGGTGGAATGGATCCATTAGAAATGGCAAAGGTTGTTTATAAAATTACCCGTACAAAACATCCTAAAATTCATTACAAGGTGGGCGGATTTATGGAGAAATTTTCCATTGTTTTAAAACGAATGTTGCCAGACAAGTTGTACGAGAAATTATTAATGAATCATTATAAGTTATAAGTACAGTGCTTGTTTATAAATAGTACATAAATACTTTTAGTTCACTTCTTTAATAAACTTGGAAGTGCTTATCTTTACATTAGGAATTACAGCATTTGTTTAAGCTCCTTTGTAAAGTTTGAGCAAAGAGCGAGTGTATGAAGCCCGACCTTTAGAAAACACCAAAAAAACAAAACAATTACAACTAAATAAATACAAATGAAATTTTTTATTGATACTGCAAATTTAGCTCAAATTAAAGAAGCCCAAGCTTTGGGGATTTTAGACGGTGTAACGACCAATCCATCTTTAATGGCAAAAGAAGGAATTACTGGAGAAATGAATATTATTAGCCACTACAAAGAGATTTGTGAATTGGTAGAAGGTGATGTTTCTGCAGAAGTTATTGCTACAGATTTTGATGGAATGGTAAAAGAAGGGGAAGCTTTGGCTGCCTTAAATCCGCAAATAGTGGTAAAATTACCAATGATAAAAGATGGCGTAAAAGCATGTAAATATTTTTCTTCTAAAGGAATTAAAACAAATGTAACCTTAGTTTTTTCCGCAGGACAAGCTTTATTGGCTGCAAAAGCAGGAGCAACTTATGTATCTCCTTTTATTGGACGTTTAGATGATATTTCTACAGATGGTATGAACTTGATTTCTGAGATTCGCTTAATTTATGATAATTATGGTTTTAAAACTCAAATTTTAGCGGCTTCTGTGCGTAACACTATGCATATTATAAATTGCGCAAAATTAGGTTCTGACGTTATGACTGGACCTTTAAGTGCTATAGAGGGTTTGCTAAAACACCCATTAACAGATAGCGGTTTAGCTACTTTTTTAGCAGATTACCAAAAAGGAAATTAACCAACTCCGTTGGTTTTTAAAAAAAAAAGAGTCAGAAAGTAGAAAGGTTTTCCTTTTAAAACTTTTTGACTTTTTCATCTTTAACAATTCCCTTAATAATAAAACACAATAGCTTGCAAACTTTGTACCTTTGCATTCTTATCTATGTATCCAAAAAAAGAACTCGCACAAATCGTAATCTCAGCTTGCGCTCAATTTCATATTGAGACGGTTGTTATCTCTCCAGGTTCTCGTAATGCTCCACTTACCATCGGTTTTTCTAATCACAAAAAAATAGAAACTTTAAGTGTAGTAGACGAGCGTTGTGCTGCTTTTTTTGCTTTAGGTATTGCGCAGCAAACACAGAAGCCTGTTGCCATCTTATGCACTTCTGGTTCTGCCTTGCTAAATTATTATCCTGCAGTTGCAGAAGCTTTTTACAGTAATATTCCGTTAGTCGTTATTTCTGCAGACCGACCAAAACATTTAATTGATATTGGCGATGGACAAACGATTCGACAAGAAAATGTGTTTGAAAATCATATTTTATTTTCTGCCAATTTGATTGAAAACGAGAAGTATAAAACACGGAACTCTCAATTAATCGGAGAAGCTTTGCAAATAGCAGTATCACAAAGAGGTCCGATACACATAAATGTTCCTTTTGATGAGCCTTTGTACGAAACTGTTGAAGAGTTGACTACTTTTAATTTTCCGCATATTTCTCTGAGTTCTTTAGATAACTCAAATATTAATTACAAGAAATTAGCAAATATTTGGAACGTTGCGGCAAAGAAAATGATCTTGGTTGGGGTGAATTATCCAGATGCTGAATTGCATCAATTAATGGATTTATACGCAGAAGATGATTCCGTTTTAATTTTTACAGAAACGACTTCTAACTTGCATCACAAGAAAGCAATAGATTCTATAGATCAGTTGATTTTTTCTTTAACGGATATGGAATTTGAGGCATTAAAACCAGATATTTTAATAACGTTTGGAGGCATGATTATTTCTAAAAGAATAAAACGTTTTTTAAGAGAGTATCAGCCAAAACACCATTGGAATATTGATGCTAGAAAAGCGACAAACACCTTTTTTTGTTTGTCGGAATTCATACAAACCAAACCCGTAGATTTCTTTTCTCATTTTAATGAGTTTATAACTCCTCTGCAAAGTGATTACCAGCCAAAATGGTTGGCTTTTAGAGATGAAAGAAGAGCGCATCATACCGCATATTTTAAAAAAATAAAATATTCAGATTTTTCGGTTTTTGAACAGGCATTAGAAAGTATACCAGACAATTGTCAATTGCAAATTAGCAATAGCTCGATTATTAGATATGCACAACTATTTTCGATCAAAGATGCGGTAACTATTTTTTGTAATCGAGGCACAAGCGGAATTGACGGCAGCACAAGTACTGCTATTGGGGCTGCTTTTGCAAATAAAAAACAAACTATTTTTATCACAGGTGACTTGAGTTTTTTCTATGATAGTAACGGTTTGTGGAATACCAATATTCCTGCAAGTTTTAGAATTATTATTGTCAATAATTCTGGTGGCGGAATTTTTAAAATTATTCCGGGACCAGGAACTACAAATGCGGCGGAATATTTTACAACACCGCATTGTTTAACAGCAGAGCATTTGTGTAAAATGCATCAATTTGAATATCAGAAGGCGTATTCTAAAGAAACAGTAGCAAAAGAACTAAATGGGTTTTTTGAAACATCAGCAAAACCGAAAATACTAGAGATTTTTACACCAAGTGCAGAAAACGATTTAATTTTAAAAACATATTTTAAACACATACGATAATGGATTTACAAGAAGACTTACAAGATGGCGAAATGAACTTAAAAGAAGGTGATAAAGTCCAGTTGGTTATTGAAACAGAAACGGGTTTAGGATATACCGTTTTAATCAATGAAGAATTTGACGGTTTACTTTTTAGAAGTGAGGTTTTTCAGGCATTAGAAGAAAATATGGAAGTAACCGGTTACGTGAAAAATATTCGTGAAGATGGTAAAATAGATGTCTCTTTAAGACCACAGGGTTTTAGAAATGTAATAGATTCTGATGTAGACAAAGTACTTACTAGATTAAAAAACAGCAAAGAAGGGTTTATTTTAATTACCGATAAGAGCTCGCCAGATTCAATTCGTTTTCACATGAAAATGAGTAAAAAAGCATTTAAAAAAGCAGTTGGTAACCTTTATAAGCAAAAGCTCATTATTATTGAAGCCGATAGAATTGTGTTGGTAAAATAGCTGCTAAATAGTTCGATTATTTAGAGAGTTTGATAGATTTAAGAATGATTTGTCCCTGTTTTCCATTCGCTCTGGGCGGTTCTTTGTTTTTAATATTAAAATTAAAACTTTTTTCATTTATCTTTAGAATAGCATTTATTTTAATTCAAAAGATTTAACTGTTTGCCACTAGCCAAGGACTAATTACCTAAGCGCAAGCTATTCTCATAAAAAGCATCGGCATTTGGGTCTGATGGATCCATTTTACCATACCCAATTTTGTAATAATAAATTGCTTTTTTTCTGTTTTTACCCTGCTCATAAAAGTGTCCAATATCGTATTCGCCTTAGAGAGAGTTAGGAAATAGTTTCAGTATCATAAGACCAAAATTTAATAATTGATCTCCGTTTTCTTTTTCAATTATTATTATTATTATTATTATTTCAACGGCAAAAATATCTTGTCTTCTAATTCCTAAACTACTTCCAAATAAAAACTTAATATTTAAATACTTGGTTTCTATCCAAATAATTACGCAAATAGGAGAGAGATCTTTTACATTTTTGTCAAACTCTTCTTTAGAGATGGCAGAATAAATTTCAAAAACTTTTGTGAGAGCTCGAGGAGTGGATTTACTTATAACAGAAATACGACTCTCTGCATTAAACGTGTCATTAATAATATTAAAATTATGCGGGCCTAAACCAGAAACTTCTTTTTGTAGTTCATTAATTCTTGCTTGTTTATCGTCAGAGAAAACATTGGAATGATTAGTGTAAAAATAAAAAGTATTGTCCTCTTCTTGAAATCTCATTAAATTATAGGCTAGCAGTTGCCGGCCAATAAAGTTTAAAAAAATTAGGATTTATGCAGATGTAAGAATTAATAAGTGGTGTTTCCTCGCCTAAAAAACAAGTAATTAAATTGGCAGAGGTTTGTTCACCAATCACAGAAATAAAAGGCGAAGTTTTATAAGTCCTTTCTAGTTCAAAAATAACCTCATTCTTGATGAATTGATAAAAATTCTTGTTGGAAAAAGTAAATTTTCCGTTGTTTATATTAAAATAAGTGTCTTTTTCTGCAAATAATACAGCATTCCCAACATAAAGATCAAACATATATTCAGCATCTAAAACAATGGCAAGTGGGTAGTTTTTTTTCTTATTTTTTGTCATAACCTTTTGGAAGGTATATTTTTATTTCTCTTGAGGTTCCGAGATAATCAGAAGTAATTGTTTTTTTATAATTGTTTGCGAAAAAGCGTTAAAAGAAAATAATAAAAATATTAATGGTAGGGATTTCTGAATCATCATTTAGAATGTTTATTTTTGTCTATAACAATGTTTTGTTCTCTTTTAGAACGTCCAAAATACAAAAATATGACACAACCCGAGTGGAAGACGGTAAAGGAATATGAAGATATTACCTATAAGAAATGCAACGGAGTTGCTAGAATAGCGTTTAATAGACCTAACGTTAGAAATGCATTTCGCCCCAAAACAACCAAAGAATTGTACGAAGCTTTTTATGATGCAGGTGAAGATGTAAATATCGGAGTCGTATTGCTTTCTGCCGAAGGCCCAAGCTCAAAAGATGGTGTGTATTCTTTCTGTTCTGGTGGTGATCAAAAAGCACGAGGGCATCAAGGATATGTTGGTGAGGATGGGTATCACAGATTAAATATTTTAGAAGTACAGCGTTTAATAAGGTTCATGCCAAAAGCTGTTATTGCCGTTGTTCCTGGCTGGGCAGTTGGTGGCGGACATAGTTTGCATGTTGTTTGTGATTTGACTTTAGCGTCTAAAGAAAATGCTATTTTTAAACAAACAGATGCAGATGTTACTTCTTTTGACGGTGGCTACGGTTCTGCATATTTAGCTAAAATGGTAGGTCAAAAAAGAGCAAGAGAAATTTTCTTTTTAGGAAGAAATTACGATGCACAAGAAGCGTATGATATGGGCATGGTAAATGCTGTGATTCCGCATGAAGAATTAGAAGATACTGCCTATGAGTGGGCACAAGAAATTTTAGAGAAATCTCCAACTTCTATAAGAATGCTGAAATTTGCAATGAACTTAACAGATGACGGTATGGTTGGTCAGCAAGTTTTTGCTGGTGAAGCAACACGGTTAGCATATATGACAGATGAAGCAAAAGAAGGGCGCGATGCCTTTTTAGAGAAGAGAAAGCCTAATTTTCCTAAAAAATGGATTCCATAAATCTCAATTATTGATGATCCGTTTGTCAATTCGATAGAAATTATTATTGTTTTAAATTATGAAATCACAAATAGTAACATTTCTTATAAAATGTCCAGATCAAAAGGGATTGGTCGCTAAAATTACTAGTTTTTTTTATAAAAATGGGTTTAATATTTTAAGTTGTCAGCAATATGCAAATGCGATAGAGGATACTTACTTTATGAGAATTCGCTTAAATGCAACAGGAACCAATATTTCTAAGGAAACATTAGAAAAAAAATTTTTACAACTAGCAGCACCTTTGAATTTAGGTTGGTCTGTAAATTATGGACACAAGAAGCAGAATTTGGCTATTATGGTTTCACATACAAGTCATAATTTATATGACTTGTTAGCGCAACAAAAGGAAGGTTTGTTAAATTGCAACATTACAATGATTATTAGTAATCATGATAAATTAAGGTATATCGCAGACATGTTTAAGATTCCTTTTTATTACTTGCCGGTGACCAAAGACACAAAAGAAATACAAGAAGCACAAGTTATAGAGCTATTAGACACCAATAAGGTAGATTTAGTCGTGATGGCAAGATATATGCAAATATTATCTCCGGAATTTATCAATCATTATCCAGAAAGAATCATCAATATTCATCATTCTTTTTTACCTGCTTTTCAAGGTGCGAATCCGTATCAAAAAGCTTATGAAAGAGGTGTGAAATTAATTGGAGCAACGGCACATTATGCAACAGAAGACTTAGATGAAGGGCCAATTATTGAGCAAGATGTAGAGCGGGTTACACATGAAAGTACGCCAAAAACTTTAAAGAGAATTGGAGCAGACATCGAAAGATTGGTTTTGGCAAGAGCCGTTAAAAATCATTTAAACAATCAAATTATAGTTGCTGGAAACAGAGCCATCGTTTTTCCAGAAGCTGGTGAGTAAAACAGTATACAGTTTTTAGCAATGTCTTAATAAAATATCAATTTTCCATTTTTGAATCTTTTAATTTTCAATATATAAAATGAAAATAATCTGTATTGGGCGCAATTACGCAAAGCACATCGAAGAATTAGCAAATGAAAGACCGGAGAATCCTATTATTTTTCTAAAACCAGATTCTGCAATTTTACCAAAAAAAAATCCATTTTTTATTCCTCCTTTTTCAGACGATGTTCATTATGAAGTAGAGATTTTACTAAAAATAAATAAAGTTGGTAAGCATATAGATGCAAAGTTTGCTCATAAATATTATGATGAAATTGGTTTAGGAATCGATTTTACAGCAAGAGATGTGCAAGTAAAATGCAAAGAAAAAGGCCTGCCTTGGGAAAAAGCAAAAGCATTTGATGGAAGTGCTGTTATTGGCAAATTTTATCTAAAAGAACAATTCGATTTGGAAAATTTAAACTTCCAATTATATAAGAATGATAAAATTGTTCAAGATGGAAATAGCAGCGCAATGTTGTGGAAAATGGACGAATTAATCTCTTATGTTTCGCAGTATTTTACCTTAAAAAAAGGAGATATTATTTTCACAGGAACTCCGGCAGGAGTGGGTAAGGTTATTGAAAATGATGTTTTAAGAGGAATTATTGAAGGCAAAGAAGCTTTTGAAATTAGAGTGAAGTAAAATGTGGTCACAAAATGTAAAACCTTGTAAATTTTACATTTCACGACTTAATAATTTAAAAATATATGAACGCAGAAATAATAACAATCGGAGACGAAATTTTAATTGGTCAAATTGTCGATACAAACTCTCAATGGATTGGAAAACAATTAAATAAAATCGGAGTTTCGGTGTATCAAATAACTTCTATTCAAGATGAAAAACAGCACATTTTAAACGCATTTAAAGAAGCGCAAGAAAGAGTAGATATCGTAATTATTACGGGTGGTTTAGGCCCTACAAAAGATGATATTACTAAAAAAACAATGGCAGAATTCTTTAATGACACAAAAATGGTTGCATATCCTGAAGTGTTAGAGCACATACAAAAGTTGTTCAAAAAGATGAATGTTCAATTTCAAGAAATTCAAAGAAGTCAGACACAATTGCCATCAAAAGCAACTTTATTAATGAATACTTTTGGAACTGCACCAGGCATGTGGTTTTATGAAAATAAAACTGTTTTTGTATCGCTTCCCGGAGTTCCGTATGAAATGAAAGGCCTAATGATCAGTCAGGTTTTGCCAAGAATTCAGCAACAATTTAAGTTGCCTTTTATTATGCACAAGACAATTATGACTTATGGACAAGGAGAAAGTGTGATTGCAGTAAAAATAGAAGATATAGAAAATAATTTACCTAGCTTTATTAAATTGGCTTATTTGCCGTCATTCGGGAGAGTTCGATTGCGTTTATCAGCAAAAGGAGAAAACAAACAGCTTCTTGAAAAAGAGTTGGACAAACAAGTAGCTTCAATTTACAAAAGAATACCAGAAATTATTGCGGGTATTGATGACGATAGTTCTTTAGAAAAAACAATAGGAGAGATGCTAAAGAAAAGCAATAAGACAATTGCTACAGCAGAAAGCTTAACAGGAGGTAAAATTGCAGCTACTATGGTTGCTATTGCAGGATCTTCGGCCTACTACAAAGGAAGCGTTGTAGCGTACTCAGAAGAGACAAAAATTAATTTGTTAGGTGTTTCAGCAGAATCTATTAAAAAACATTCTGTTGTAAGTAAAGAAGTAGCTATAGAAATGGCGAGAGGAGTTAAAGAAAAATTACAGACAAATTATGCAATTGCAGTAACT
>Ga0307998_1001060_pt1 | contig 14986 bp, 15 predicted proteins | sample Davwhametageno37_FD_203147 | JGI IMG/M metagenome (GOLD analysis project Ga0307998, IMG submission 203147) | Marine microbial communities from Davis Island wharf, Antarctic Ocean - #37 | ecosystem: Environmental > Aquatic > Marine > Unclassified | place: Antarctic Ocean: Davis Island wharf... | reverse complement strand
TACAGGTAAGAATAAGTGCTTCATTAAGTCTGTAAATTGGCCAAATAGGCTTAGGTTTTCATAATTCAGACTATGTAAACCAGAGATCGGTAACCATTGATTGCTAACCCCAGTCCAGTACATCAATAGAAGGGCAAGCCAAAATCCAGGAATTGCAAAACCAATGAACACAAAGAGAGTGATTAATTTATCTACCCAGCTATCTTGCTTTACTGCAGATAGCGTGCCTAATATTATTGAGATTGAGAAGATAACCGTAATTCCGAGTAAATTTATAAGTAGAGTTATAGGAAGAGCCTCTTGAATTAGTCCTTTTGTTATATTTCCATTCTTATCTTTTGTTTCCCAAAGCACTGGCCTTTGGTGTGAAGCAAAAGAATTTCCAAAATCTAGCTGTGCTATCCGTTTGATCCATAAACCATATTGAACGATAACTGGCTTATCTAAATTATAAATCTCTCTCAATTTCTGCCTTGATTCTTCGGAGGCCTTTGGATTAAAAGATGCTTCTGTAGATGTAACATCGCCTGGAGCTAAGTGCATTATAAAAAATGATATAAGGCTAATTCCTATTAACATTGGAAGCATCCATAAAATTCTTTTTATTAGGTAAGTGATCATTTATTTATCCGAAATTTCATTTCTTCTGAGAATTTTTGGAATAAACCAGTCGTAGCTATTATGGTAAATTCCAGCGGGAGGTGAGGGCTTCTTAATCCCTCTAACTCTGTTGTTTATAGCCGATAGTCCGTAGCCTGCATAAAGATAAACAATAGGGGAGTCTTCAAGTAATATATCTGAAAATTCGTGGTATATCTTTTCTCTTTTGACTACATCTAACTCCAAACGACCTCTCTCCAATAAATTATCAACTCTTTTATTTTCATACCCTAAAAAATTAAATTGACCCGGTCCTTGTTGGGTTGAGTGCCAAATATTATATTGATCGGGGTCGAGGGATAGGCTCCAGCCTAAAACAACAACATCAAAGTCACCCGTTTTGATAAATTGATTAATAAAGCTAGCCCATTCGATAACCCTAATCGAGACAGCTACGCCAATTTCTTTTAATCGTCTTTGGATTATTACAGCTGTCATTTCTCGCTGTTTGTTCTGGTTGGTTAGAATTTCAAAACGTAGCACCTTGCCATCCTTCTCTAATAAGCCATCTTTGTTTTTTTTATAACCTGCCTCACTCAATAAAGCCAAAGCCTTGTTAGTGTTGTAGGGGTAGGGTTTCAATTTAGTATTATTCCAACGCGTTCCAGGCTTGTATGGGCTTGATAATGGTTCTCCTAGGCCAAGGAGAACTCCTTTTATAATTTCATCTTTATCAATCGCGAAGTTTAATGCTCTTCTAACCTGCTTATCATTAAAGGGCTCTTTTTTTAGATTAAAGCCAAGGTAGGTATAACCATTCCCTAATTCTTTGTATAGACCAATTTTATTTCTCAGGTCTTCTCTGCTAGGAAAAACTCTCTGAAATTGGATAGGATTAATATTCATTAAATCAATATTATCTGCAGTTAATTCCAGGAACTGTGACGACGTGTCAGGAATAATTCTAGAGATTAAATTGTTAATATTCGCTTTACCGTTAATACTTAAAGGGTTTCGCGTTAATGAGACCTGTTGGCCACTTTTCCAGTCATCAAGTTTATAGTAATTGGAACCAATGGGCTTTCTTGAGAAGTAGGTGCTATTAATATCTTCATTCTTTAGGATGTGCTCTGGAAGTATATGTAGTGCTGTCCAGGTATCAAGGGCAGGAGCATAACTTTCTTCGTAAGTTACTCTGAAAGTATAGAGATCTGGTGCTGACGCTTTTTTTACTAACTGGTAATCCGAAGCATAAGGTGTTCTGGTATCTGGATCGGTAACTAATTTCCATGTAAACATTACGTCTTTACTTGTTAGCTTTTCACCATCAGCCCAATACAATCCCTCTCTAATTTTGAACGTTATAGTTTTTTGATTATTTGAGACCTTCCAACTTTCAGCAATTTCAGGTGCGTAATTAAGTGACTCATCATATTTTAATAATGAATTAAAAATATTATTTGCAATAGCCGATGATGCTGAGTCACCAGCAATCATTGCGATTAGGTTGCTAGGCTCACCAGTCATAGCATTAATAAGTCTACCCCCATCCTCTTTGTCGTAATGATTTTTATAATTTGACTCATCAATCTTATCCTGAGAACAGCCAAATAATAAGCAACAAAGGAGAAGGAATGAATAAAGTTTTATATTTTTATAGTGCATATTACTTAGGAATGTCTAAAGTACTACCTGAGATTATCTTTGTTGACTTTAGTTCGTTAAATTCCATTAAATCTCTAACGGACATTTTATAGTCATCTGCAATATGGCTTAGGGTTTCTCCTGAGGTAACGTGATGCGTAACAATTGTTGAATAGTTAAATAAGCTATCTTTGCTTAGTGGGAATTTTGTCTTTAAGGCATCGCTAGAAGGAATAAGGACGATACTATTTTTTCTGAACCTCTTTCTAGTGCTGATTTGGTTGACCTGGGCCAAAAGCTTTGTGTTTACTCCAAATTTTTTTGCAACCTGGTAAATTTTCTCACCAGGTTTTGGCTTGTATGTTTTCCAGCTTACAAGGGGCTTGTCGTATATTGCCATATTCCTATGGAAATTTTCAATCGAATTTATGGGGAGTAATACTTCTTGAGAGTAATAATCAGATCTCATAAGAGGTCTCTTGTGTTGAGCGTTTAATAGCTGAAATTCCTCTATTGGAATTTCAGCAAACTCTGCAATTAAGTCCGTATCAATTTCTTTTGGTATTGGTATAGAGGCAAAATAGGGCTTATCTGCAATATCAGATATATAAAGACCATATTTTTCTGGGTCACTAAGAATATTTTTAATTGCTAATAGTTTTGGGACATAATTCCTTGTCTCTCTTGGGAGTTTAATATTGTAATAATCCGTAGGTTTCTTGCGTTTTTTATTTTTTTTGATTGATCTTCCTACCCGACCTTCGCCGGCATTGTATGCAGCTAATGCTAATTCCCATGAGCCAAACATCCCGTGTAGCTTTTCAAGATAATCAAGTGCTGCTGTTGTGGATTCAATAACATTTCTTCTGTCATCCCTCCACCAGTCTTGTTTCAATCCATAAACTTTACCTGTTGAAGGAATAAATTGCCACATACCCATTGCCTTCATTCGAGATTTTGCTAATGGATTGTATGCACTTTCAATCATTGGAAGCAATGCGATTTCAGTAGGCATTCCTCGTAACTGAACTTGTTCAATTACATGAAATAGATATTTTTCTGACCTGTTAAGCATTCTGTCAATATACTCTGGCCTATCTTGGTACCATTTTTCATATTTCTTAATTATCTTTTTGGCTTTTCGGGGTGGTTTAGAGTTAAAAGCAAAGCCATCCTTCAGTCTAGGCCAAATACTTTTTACTTGTGGGGCTTCATTTTTTGACCTAGTCTCATTAGTATCAATAGACGTATACTTTATTATTGTTATTTTATCGCCAAGCACATTAGTTAGTGACCATGAGGACTGAGGGAGAAGGAATATTAATAAAACAACAAGAATACGAATAATGCCGGCTGTATTAAAATGCATCTTTTCGACCTCTAATATTTTTAAATTCATGACTATTCGAAGCTCTAAGAAATGGATTGGTTGCAAGCTCCTCTGAAAGTAATGTAGGTAATGTTATATTCTGATTTAATGTTTTTTGATACCGAGCAGATAAATCTTGATTGCTAACCTCTTCTGTCATGGCAAACCTTATATTGTTTAATGTATATTCGTGACCGCAATAGATTTTTGTGGTTACATTTAGATCTTTAATTTTTTGAAGGGAGTTATACATCTGCTCTGGTGTTCCTTCAAATAATTTTCCACAACCACAACCGAATAGTGTATCCCCACAAAATATTAGTTCTGAGTCGAGGTATGCAACATGATCTAAAGTATGGCCTGGAATCTCAATTACTTTATATTTTAATTTTGATTTATTTGTTATAAGAATATCATTTTCTTGGACTGATTTATAAGGAAAATCGAACTTACTCTTAGCTGGTCCGTAAACTACGATATCGGGATAATGTTCCATAAGTTTTTTTACTCCGTCAATATGGTCATAATGTTTGTGTGTTATTAGTATTGCTTCTGGCTCAATACCATTGTTATCAACAAAATTAATTACTTGATACGCTTCTCCAGGGTCGACTATTACAGCGAAGTGATTTCGAATAATAATCCAAATATAGTTATCTTTGAAGGCCTTTATTGGTAATATAGTACAAGGTAAATTTTCCGGTATCGGTATATGCATATTGTATTTGAGTGTACTATGTTTTTGTATTTTTTTTATAAAAAATGAGCTGGTTTAACTCTCCAGCTGGGAAGCAATTGCTTATAAGGGAGCAGGCTATTATTGAAACTCTCATATATGATAAGTTCGGTTATTTTGCTATTCAGCTTGGTAATTATGATTTTAATTTATTGGCAGAGAGTAAAATCTCTAAACATTTATTTAGTGGTGGAAAATATAAAAATATTTCTTTTTCTAATTACGCATTACCAATCAGCTCAGATTCGGTAGATTTAATTATTAGCCCTCACATTATTGAGCAGACCTCTAATAAGGAATTTTTTTTTAGTGAATTGTATAGAGTTATTATTCCTGGGGGGCACGTAGTTTTTGTTTCATTTAACCCATATAGTTTTGCGGGACTAAGAAAGGTATTTGGTTTTGAAAATATCACTCCGTGGAATGGTAATTTCTTGCCAGCAAATACCGTTCAAAAGTCTTTAATTTCAGCTGGATTCACTATAGATGAGGCAAAAATGAGTAATTATCAACTTATTTTTAATGATGGAGCTATAAATTTTAAAGAGTCTTTTGAGGACATTGGCTCAAGATGGCTGCCATTTTTTGGTAATATATATTTTATTGTGGCGAAAAAAATAGAGGCTACTATTACCCCGATTAAGCCAAAGTGGATTAAACCAAAGAAATTATCAGTAGTAATAAATAAAGGTTATTTATGATAAAAATATATACAGATGGTGCATGTAAGGGTAACCCAGGTCCAGGTGGCTGGGGTGCTCTCATTATTAGTAGCAGTGGTAAAAAAGAAATATACGGTGGCGAAGAAAAAACTACAAATAACAGGATGGAATTATCAGCTGTGATAGAAGCTTTGAAAGCTATTGATGACCAGGTATGCCCCCTAACAATATTTACAGACTCGACATATGTCCTAAAAGGAATGTCTGAGTGGATAAAGGGGTGGAAGAGTAATAATTGGATATCAAGCAATAAAAAACCTGTAAAGAATAAAGATTTATGGGTAATTTTGGACTCATTTGCTTCATTGCATAAAATAGAATGGATCTGGGTTAAGGGCCATTCTGGCCATTCTGAAAATGATAGAGCAGATTTTTTAGCAAATTTGGGCGTAGGTAAGGCGCATAAATAATGAAGCAAATATTCCTAGATACAGAAACAACTGGACTTGACCCTAATCAGGGGCATCGTATTATTGAGATTGCTGCAATTGAGATTCGAGATCGTCAACAAACAGATAGTAGGTTTCATACCTATTTGAACCCAGAGAGAGATATTGATCCTGCGGCTAAAGAGGTTCATGGTATCTCTTTAGAATTCTTAAATGATAAGCCTATATTTAATGATATTAGTGATGCTTTCTTGTCCTTTATTGAGGGAGCAGAACTTATAATTCATAATGCACCCTTTGATATAGGATTTTTAAATATGGAGCTTGGTAAAATTGAAAAAAAGAAAGTTGAGGAGTACTGCTTTAAAATTACAGATAGCTTAAGATTGGCAAAGGAAAGTAGGCCGGGACAAAGAAACAATTTAGATGCTCTTTGCAGGGCATACGGAATTAATAATTCACATAGAAATCTTCATGGAGCTTTGTTGGATGCGGAGCTATTGGGTGAGGTATTTTTAGCTATGACGAGAGGGCAGGAAGCTTTTTCAATTAATTTTACTGATGAAAATACTGAGATTAAATTGGCACCCGTAGACCAACAAAAACTACGCGTAATAAAACCAAGCGTGGAAGAGGTGGAGCTGCATAATAATTATAAATTATCACTTAAGAGCTTAATTGACTGGTAAGGTTTAGCTAACATCGGCCCAGTTATTAGGTGTTTCATACAACCTAACTTTTACTGGAACTATTGAGTTGTTATACCTCTCCTTAAAAGCCTTTTTAAGAGATTCGTATGCGACTAACGCCATATTTTCAGCTGTTGGTACTTTTTGAAGGATAACAGTTTTGTGATCTTTTAGACCCTCTAAGAATTCTACAACTTCGTGATCTTTTTCGTAAACAATAAAAGCATGATCCCATCGATCAACGATAGTTCTTTTGATTAATTCCTTAGCATCTTTGAAATCTATAACCATACCAAACTCTGAGTCTTGTTCTTTCTCACTAACTTCTCCTTTGATAGATACCTCAATTGCGTAACGGTGGCCATGCAGATTTTTACATGTGCTTTTGTGACCAGGAATTCTATGCCCTGCATCAAACTCCATTCTAGTTGTAATCTCCATAGTTATGGCTTCTTAATGGCATTAATGCGCATTAATGCTGGTGGATGAGAGTCATAAAAATTTGAGTGTAAGGGATCAGGTGTTAGTGTTGATGCATTGTCACGGTAAAGTTTAATCAATGACTGTTTAAGATCCTCAGGTTTTGAAAATTTACAGGCGTACTCATCAGCCTCGAATTCATTCTTTCTTGAGTAGTAAGCAATCACAGGCCTTATAAAAAAGACGAATAATGGTGATACAAGCAAGAATAATAAGATAGCATTTGCATCATTTAGCTGATAGACACCGAGCCCTTCATAGAACCAAATACTTTCTTTTAGGCCACCCAAAATATAAAGACCAATAAAACTTATCAAAAACATAAGGGCTATTCTTTTTTTAACATGTTCATGATGAAAATGCCCAAGTTCATGGGCTAGGACAGCCTCAATCTCGTTAGGGGTTAATTTTTCAAGTAACGTATCAAAGAATACAATTCTTTTTGATTTCCCGAAGCCAGTGAAGTAAGCATTACCATGATTACTTCTAAGAGAGCCATTCATAACAAAAAGTCCACTAGATTTAAAGCCACATCTTAACAATAACTTCTCAATCTTATTTTTAAGATTGGTGTCACCTAAGGGTTGAAATTTGTTAAATAAGGGAGCTATATAAATGGGATATAAAGATAACATTGCAAAATTAAAAAGGCTAATGAATGCCCATAACCAAAGCCACCATAATCCACCTAAATTGCCGATAATCCAAAGAGATGTAAAGAGTATTGGAAGCCCGATCACTACTGAAAGTAGTAGCTGTTTAATTCCGTCAAGAATAAATATTTTAATCGACATTCGATTAAACCCAAATTTCTCATCAATATTAAAAGTCTTAAAAAGATTGGCAGGTAAATCAATTAATGAAGATAGAACCATTACTGATATTATTACTATTGATCCTGATATAAGGCTATTTAAATCTAGGCTAGAAATATAATCATTAAGCCAGTTGATTAAGCCACCAATAGTAAGGACATAAAGAAATATTGCTTGCACTAAAAGATCGATAATATTTAATTTTGACTTGGCCACAGTATAATCTGCTGCTTTTTGATGGTCTTTTGATTTTATGATAGATTTAAATTCGTTAGGAACATTACTTCGGTGATGTTTAACGTGCCTTATATGTCTAATGGATAGCCATATTTGAGTCATAACTGTAAAAATTATTAAAAATAAAAATAAAAATTGAAATGTTGAAGTCATAATGGTGTTGTTATTTTACAAAAAGATACATTGTGAATCAAAACGTAAACAAAAGTAAGTTATTCTATCTAATTATAAAGAACTTTAATGGAAATCATGATGAGTAAAAATAATAGTAATTTAATATGGCTTGATATGGAGATGAGCGGTTTAAATCCAGAAACTGATATGATTCTTGAAATTGCTCTAGTCATAACTGACCCTTATTTGACAATCATTGGCGAGGGGCCTGTGATAGTAATTCATCAAAGTGATGAGGTTTTGGCTAGAATGGATTCATGGAATCAGTCTACCCATGGAAAATCAGGCCTTATTGAGAAGGTCAAAAATTCATCTGTTACAGAAGATGAGGCCACCCATCAGTTAATTGAATTTATGAGTCAATATATCGAAAAAGGTAAATCCCCTATGTGCGGGAATTCAATTTGCCAGGACCGAAGATTTATGGCTAAACATATGCCTTTATTAGAAAGTTTTTTTCATTACAGAAATTTAGATGTAAGCGTGTTTAAGGAATTAGCTAAAAGATGGAAGCCTGAGTTAATTAGCGGATTCAAAAAGCAGAGTAAGCATGAAGCATTAGCTGACATATTAGAGTCTATTGAAGAACTAAAATACTATAGAGAGCATTTCATAAAAATTTAAAATGTTTACAACAACAAATTTCTTGCTAGTAGGCCTCGCATCTGCTTTTGGTGCTTGGTTTCGTTGGGTTATTGGCTACTTTTGTCATTATATATTCCCTGGGTTCCCATATGGTACCTTGGCCGTAAATTTATTGGGTGGCTTTTTAATGGGTTTTTCTATCGCTTATTTTCAGTCACTTTCGTATATCAATGAAGAATTAAAAACTATTATTAATATAGGATTTTTGGGTGGATTAACTACTTTTTCAGCATTTACTGCTGATCTTTTTCATTTATTTGACAAAGATCAGCAAGTAACAGCTATTTTTTTAATGCTTGGTCATGTATTTGGTTCGTTGACTCTAGCATTCCTAGGTTGGCATATTTTTAATCTTATTTTGAAGTAGCCTTTTTGGGTTTTACGGGTGGTTTAGGTTTGGCAGCTGGTTTAGGTTTGGCAGCTGGTTTAGGTTTGGCAGCTGGTTTAGGTTTGGCAGCTGGTTTAGGTTTGGCAGCTGGTTTAGGTTTGGCAGCCTTCTTTTTTGTTTCAACCATCTCGATTTTTCCAGTATCCACACCCTCGGTTTTCTTTTGCCATCCTGCTACTTTTTTCTTTGTTGGTTTCTTTGTTTCTATTTCTACCTCTACCTCATTAGCTTTAACCTGTTTAGTTTCAACTAAGCTCAAACCTATTTTAGCTAGATCTACCTTAGGTAGTGACTGTCTTTTCGGTTTAGGTGCTGTCTGAGCAGTTGGGGCTGTAATTATAGGAGCAGAATAAGGCTTATTTGACGCAGTCTCTTTTGCTTTAGAGCTATCCTTAATAGATGCTTTTGGCTTATCAGGAAGTGAAGTTGTATTGTTTGCCACTTGCTCGTTTGTTGTATTGTCTCTTTGGTTAACATTGCCTTCATAACCTTGTTTATTTGATCCGTTATTTGTCCTCCTATTCCTATTTCTATTTCTATTATTTCTAGATCTATTAGGTCTATTTAACTTTTCATTCTCATTCTCATTCTCATTCTCATTTGTTTTAATTGTAGTTTCTTGCTCCGATGATTCATTGGTTATTTTTTTGTCTGAATCATCAGTCCCATTAGTAATTAAGTTTTTAAAAAAACCAAAGATTGAAGAGTTTTTTCCCTTTTGTGAGGATCTTGAGGGCATTATTGCCTTAACTGCAGGCTCGAGCCTTTCTTCTTTAACATTTTTATCGTTTGCTTTATTCTCATCTTCAAGCGGAGGCTCAGTAACAGCATAGCTAGCCTTACCATGTTTTTTCGCTGATTTTTGTAAGTCATATTTAGGTATCTCTAGATACTTATTGGGTATAATTACAACCTCGTTACCTGTCTTACTTTCAATATCAACAATTTCTTTACGTTTTTCGTTGAGGAGGAGGGTTGCGACCTCAACTGGTAGCTGAATAGCTATAGATTGATTATTTTCTTTGTTTGCCTCCTCCTGAATAAGCCTAAATATGAATAGAGCTGTAGATTGTATATCACGAACTCTGCCAGTTCCTTGGCATCTTGGACAGGCTCCATTGACTGAATCGCCTATACTAGGTCTTAGACGCTGCCTGGAGAGTTCCAGTAATCCAAATCTTGAAATTTTCCCAATCTGAATTCGAGCTTTGTCTTGTTTTAGAGCATCTCTAATTCTATTTTCTACATCTCTCTGGTGCTTTGAATTTTCCATATCGATAAAGTCGATAACTATTAAGCCTCCAATATCTCTAAATCTTAATTGTTTAGCAAGCTCATCGGCTGCCTCGAGATTTGTATTGTAGGCTGTTGATTCGATATCCCTACCTTTCGTTGACCTACTAGAATTCACATCTACAGAGACGAGCGCCTCAGTGTGGTCAATTACAATTGACCCACCAGAAGGAAGCTGAACTTCTCTTAAAAATGCTGATTCAATTTGATTTTCAATATTAAATTTTGTAAATAAAGAGGTACCTTCGTCATATAATTTTATTCTTTCAGAATAGTTTGGCATTACATGGCTCATAAATTGTAGGGCTTGGTCGTAAATTTCTTTTTTATCAATTAAAACTTCTTCGATGTCTGTTGAAAAGTAATCGCGAATAGCCCTGATCACCAAATTACTTTCTTGATATATAAGGAAAGGACCTTCTTGAGCATTTGCTGCATTTTCAATTGCATCCCATAATTGAGACAAGTAGTCTAAGTCCCATTGTATTTGCTCAACAGTGGCGCCAATACCAGCTGTCCTTCCAATAACACTAGTACCTTTTTTTATTTTAATTTGAGAGAGAACATCCTTAAAACTTGATCTTTCATCGCCTTCTATTCTTCGTGAAATTCCGCCACCATCATTATTATTTGGCATTAGGACTATGTAACGACCTGCTAGTGAAAGGTATGATGTAAGAGCGGCACCTTTATTACCGCGCTCTTCTTTAGTGACTTGAATAATTAATTCTTGACCTTCTGAAATAACATCTTTTATAGAGATGTCTTTTTTTCTAGTTTTTTTGGAATAATATTCAGGTGATATTTCTTTGAAGGGCAGGAACCCATGACGATCTACACCGTAGTTAACAAAAGCTGCCTCCAATGATGGCTCAACCCTTGTTATTACTGCTTTGTATATATTGCTTTTCCGTTGCTCTTTGTTGCCACGCTCGAAGTCTAAATCTTCTAGTTTATTATCATCTACAATTGCAACTCGCAACTCTTCAGACTGTGTTGCATTAAATAGCATCCTTTTCATTACGTATTTTTCTCCATTTATTTATGAAGATTTTAGATAAAGGAATCCTATAAATTATTTAGATAAACTAGGTACAGCGCAACTTGTCAAAATTTTATTTGACAGGCAGCAGATTCTATACATCTACTTTTTTATGTAATACATTTACACTCTAAAAACTATTAATTTATTAAAATTCTTATTATAAAAATCTTTTAATTTAAGCCTGCTTCTTATTAAAGGTGAGCAGCACTAACCGTGAATTCTTTTGTTTATGTATAATTCAGAATTGTTTTTCTCTTTAATAAATTTAAAGATATCTGAACAGATTAAAGTATATGTGATAAATCATTAAAAGAAAACTAAAATTATGCGTCTTGAGAATAAAAATAATGTTAAATATCATGTAATTGACGAAGGTAGCGAAGGCCAAAAAATTGATAATTTTTTACTAAAAATACTAAAAAATGTTCCTAAGAGCCATGTATATAAATTACTTCGAAGTGGGCAAGTACGAGTAAATAAGAAACGAATTCGCACTGATTTTAGGTTATCTATCGGTGATTCAGTTAGGATACCTCCGGTTTCTTATAGGGAGAGAGAGACTTTTGTGCCTTCATCCGCAAATAAGTCACAATTAACTGATATCGAAAAAGCTATTATTTTTGAGGATAACGCATTTATTGTTCTAAATAAACCACAAGGTATAGCAGTTCATGGGGGAAGTGGGATTAATTTCGGTGTTATTGAGCTTTTAAGGCAATCAAGACCCAGCGCTAAATTTCTTGAGCTAGTACATCGGATTGATAAGGATACCTCTGGAGCTTTATTGGTTGCAAAAAAAAGATTGGCTTTAGTAAATATACATAAGCAAATGCGCGATAAATCTATGCATAAAAAGTATGAAGTAATTGTCCATGGTCAGTGGAATAAAAAACAACTTATTGTTGACTTAAATCTTTTAAAAAGTTCTGATATTGATGGGCAAAAGAAAGTATCTGTTGTCGATGACTCAAATTCTTCAGTAAACACAAAAAAATCTCGCTCTGTTTTTTTTCTTAAAAAAAATTTTAAAAGGTTTACTTTGCTTGAGGTAAAATTAATTACTGGCCGCACACATCAAATTAGAGTCCATCTTTCTCATCTTGGTTTTCCAATACTAGGTGATCAAAAATACGGTGACTTCGAGTTAAATAAAAAATTACGAAAAGTTGGTTTAGGACGTATGTTTCTTCATGCATCAGAAGTAGCTTTTACTCACCCCATTACTATGGAAGAAGTTCATTTTATAGCTCCAACCCCAAAAGAATTCAATAAAATTGATGCAATAAAATGAGTAAAAAATATAAGGTAATAATATTCGATTGGGATGGAACAATAGTTAATTCAACTGGATTAATTGTAAGGGCAATAAAGGAGGCTGCGTCAACTAAGGGCATTTTCCTTAACGATGAAAAAAAAATATTTTCAGTAATTGGTCTAGGTCTTGATCAGGCATTTCATAAGTTATTCAATTATTTGAGTAAAGATGAAGTGATAGACTTACAAAGGCGATATAGAGAGTTTTATTTAAAAAGTATCAATGAAGTATCTTTGTTCGATGGAATTGAGTTTGGTATAAAAGATCTTTTTAGGAGTGGTTATAGCCTAGCTATTGCTACAGGAAAAAGTAGAAGAGGTCTTAATATAGCTCTAAAGCAATCTGGATTAGAGTCGTTATTCGGTATCACAAAAACAGTGGACGAATGTTTTTCTAAGCCACACCCACAAATGGTTAACGAAATATTAGATTTTTATTTGGTTAAAAAAGACGAGGCCCTAATAATTGGAGACTCCAGCTATGATCTTGAGATGGCAGAAAATGCGGGAATTGACTCTTTGGGGGTGACATTTGGAGCCCAGAGAATAGAAGAGCTAGTAAAATACAAGCCTAAAGCAATGGTTAATAATGCTTATGAAATCTTTGAATGGATTATGAGGGGTGAATAAAAATTCTGACAATTTATAAAAATCAATTCTCACCAGAATCTTCAACAGTAAAATTTAGTTATGAATTAGACAAAATAAAATTATCAGGTTTTGTCGTATTTTATAAGGGTAATTTTTATGCTTACCAAAATCTATGTATGCATCTTTCGGTAGAGCTAGATTGGCAGGATAATGAATTTTTGGATGATGAAGGTAAGTTTATAATATGTGCAACTCATGGTGCAACATATAACCCAGAGGATGGCTATTGTGTTTCTGGTCCTTGTCAGGGCCAAAAATTAAAAAAAATAGCATTCGAAGAGCGACCTGATAAAATAATTATAAATAAATAAATAAATAAATAAATAAAAGGATAATTTTAAGATGGCAGAAAATGAAAATTGGGGAAATAAAGCTTTAGAAAAAATTTCTCAAACAGCTTTTATCGAACAAAAAAAAACTAGACGTTGGGGAATATTTTTTAAGCTAGCAACATTAATATATCTATCAGTTCTTTTGTATTTTTTTGTCTCAAATAATAATAATAAAATTTCTGCAACAGGTGATTTTACGGCACTAATATCTATAAATGGAGAAATAAGTAGTCAATCTGAGGCGAATGCAGGTGATTTTAAACGAAATTTAAATGACGCATATAATAACCCTGGCACTAAAGGTATAATTCTTTCTATTAATAGCCCCGGAGGTAGTCCTGTTCAGGCTGGTATTATGAATGATGAGATTAGGCGACTTAAATCTCTGAACCCCCAAATACCAATTTATGCTGTTGTTGAAGATATATGCGCTTCAGGCGCTTATTATGTCGCAGTAGCTACTGACTCCATCTTTGTAGATAAAGCTAGCATTGTGGGCTCAATAGGGGTCCTGATGGATGGGTTCGGGTTTGAACAGACCATCAACAAACTTGGAATTGAAAGAAGGTTAATGACAGCCGGTAATAATAAGGCAGCATTAGATCCATTCTCACCTGTAAGTCCTGAACAGAAAGCGCATGTACAGGCTCTCCTAGATCAGGTACACCAGCAGTTTATCGATGTAGTAAAAGACGGAAGGGGGTCAAAGCTAACATCCGGGGACGAAATTTTTTCAGGTCTTTTTTGGAATGGAGAAAAATCAATAAAGCTAGGTCTATCAGATTATTTAGGTAATGTTGACTATGTTGCTCGTGAAATTATAGGCCATGAAAGAATTGAGGATTTTACAACTTATGAAACCTTTGCTGATCGATTCGCCAAACAGCTGGGAGTTAGTATAGGATCTGAAATTAAAAGAAAATTATTTAATAATTTCCTTTTAAAATAAATATTTATAAGTTTTTTTTAGTATAGTTTATAAGATTATTTGTCGATGAATCAAAGGATGTTGTTGGAGATTTCTTTTTTAATTCCGGCAGTACAAGTGAAGCAATCTGCTTGCCATATTCGACACCCCATTGATCAAAAGAGTTGATGTTCCAAATAATACCTTGCACAAAAATTTTATGTTCGTAAATTGCAATTAAACGACCCAGAGTTTTAGGGTCTAGCTTATCGAACAAAATTGAGGTTGATGGGCGATTACCCATAAATGATTTATGACTTACTAATAAATCAATATCTTTTTTAGGAAGTCCTTGCTCTAACATTTCATTCCTGGCTTCTTCCTCAGTTTTGCCTAGCATTAAGGATTTAGTCTGAGCAATAAAATTAGATATCAGGATCTTGTGGTGTCCATCTCCATTTTCACCTATTTTGTATTGTGAATGGATTGGCATCAAAAAGTCTGTTGGAACAATTTCTGTGCCTTGATGAATTAATTGATAGAAGGCGTGCTGACC
>Ga0307998_1001057_pt1 | contig 15015 bp, 14 predicted proteins | sample Davwhametageno37_FD_203147 | JGI IMG/M metagenome (GOLD analysis project Ga0307998, IMG submission 203147) | Marine microbial communities from Davis Island wharf, Antarctic Ocean - #37 | ecosystem: Environmental > Aquatic > Marine > Unclassified | place: Antarctic Ocean: Davis Island wharf... | reverse complement strand
GAAGATTTAAAATTTTCTAACTCTTGTATATCTACTTTCAATTGTCTATCAATTATTAAATACTTTATTTCAATTCGCTCTTGGTCATATTCTTGTAACTTTTTAATTAAAACGCTTGCTGTAGGGGTCAAAGTATTTCTCCTGCCCTGAAAAGTTAGATATACATCTCCTACTAACCCCTGTACAAGAGTAAATTTTGCTACGTTATCTGCTCCAAGCTTCTCAGCTAAAAACAAATTTATATAATTACTTCCTAAGATTTCGTTAATCTTTAGAAAATCTAAAAGGCGAGTTGGATGGCCTTTTGGAGATTCACCAAAATCTATTATTTTTTTAATCTGATGTTTTTCATCAATAAGATCAAGTTTCGGAAGGGACCAATAAGCGATTACAAAAATACCTAAAGATATTATCAAGTGCTTACCTACGGTATTCAATGCTGAAGATAAAGTAAATGCTTTCATGAATTTTCAGAATTTTAATAATGGAATAATAGATAAATATTTTATCCTATTTATAATTTTTTATTAAAGTTTTAATTGTTTTTAAAAAAATTATGAATTAGTATTTTTTTTGCTATTAGAGCCAATAAAAATAATATAAGCCAGATGAAGAGAGAATAATTCCATAGCACCAAGATTAAACATTACTTGATAATGAATATTTCCTAGAATAAATATCCCAATAATAATTAAATTTGGCAATAAAGCTGGTGAATCTCGTTTTTTAAAGGCCATAAGCACGTAATACAAGATTGACCCATAGAAAATACCCAACCCTAAAAAGCCATATTTCAAAAATTGATTTAGAAATGCAATCTCAGTTGTTGAAAACAACTCACTTTCTCTTTGAAGTGAAACTCCAAACAAGATTTCATTTAAACTAAAATATCCAAATCCTAATATGTTTTCTAGAAAATACTTATCATAAATTGTGCTTAAATTATTATATTTATGAATTAGTAAAAAATACAAGGAATACAACAATAAAGCTGCAATAAGTGTAATTACATAAATTATATAAAAATCATTTATCTTTTCTTTAAATGTGTTTTTTAAATGAATCAAATAAAGCAATAAAAAAGTTACTACCAGCATAAAAGTGGTAGTAATCGTTGGCGATAAAAAGACCATAAAAAGCCCAATATAACTGATAATAAGGTGCTTTATATGGCCTTTAATTTTATAAGTGTAAAGGAACCAAATAAAAATTATTATAGCTAATTGAGGTGCAGTTTGAGGCCCCAAAATAATTGAATTAAGGCCAGTTATATGATAAGGTAAAATTTGTTTGGTCATATTATAAAGTTCTATATAGCCTCGAATACCTGTCATCTCTCCATTACACATCAGCAAATTTACTATAGGACGATCACCAATAAAAACCAGCATTAAATACTCAGCTACTAAGAAAATTAGAATAACAAGATAGACATTACTAATTTTTTGTAGATAACTTTTTATAGCGATATTTGGAAGGATGACCTTACTTATTAGAATTGAAAGCGTCAATATATAAGTCATTTTGAAAAAAATTAAGCCTCTTAATTCGACAAAAGTAAAGTAAATATTTAGAAATGCCAATATAAAGATTATTAGAATGTCAGCCCTATCTAAAAATATTTTTTTAGAGTTAAAAATGGCTGCTAATGATATTAGTCCCAGAAGCCCTAGCCCGATTATTTTTAGATTTACACAGAAAACTGATTGAATTATAGATATCAATAAAATTTGAGCTATCACAAACCAAAGTAAAGTATTTACAATCTGAGTGTTTTTGGTTGATGAAGGTTTCAAACCCTTACTCCAGTAATTTTATTAATTAAAAACTTCATAAAAATCTTACATGAATTCTTTAAAGGTTGATTTTTAAATGAATTAACAAAAAGATTCAAAGAAAATGAATTATTATTTATATGATAATTATATTCCTTAAAGAAGATTGACGTATAGAATGCATTTATAGCTTTTTTGTTGGATTTCTTATAGGAATCATTATTATTGAAATGCCATTTCTTAAGTTCTTGAATGTACAATTCAACTTTTAATATTGATTCATTATTCCCATCTTTTCTGCAAAAAGCTAATGGCTCCTGAAAAGACCCCATTTTCCCATTATTTGCTAATTTAATAACTAGATCAAGGTCTCCAATAATATGATAATTAGAACAGAAACCACCTACTCTAAAGTAAGCAGACCTCCTTACTGAGAGCGTCAACATACCAACTAGGTATTCTGTAAGTAAACTATCTAAAACATAACCTGAAGGAAGTGCTTTTTTTTGAAAAATTCTATTTTTACTTGAAAACTCTGTGATTATATAAAAATTTCCACATGTAAATAAAATATCATCATCTTCATACAGATCAATTTGCTTATCAAGAATAGAATCTTTCCAATAATCATCAACATCTAGAAAGGTAATTATCTCACCTTGAGATTTTTCTATAGCTAAAATTCTTGCTTCACTTAAATTAGTATGCTTATCAGTTAGAAAATACTTTAACCTTTTATCATTATATTTGTTAAATATTTCTGCACTATTATCTGTAGACAAATTGTCCCAAAAAATTAACTCCCAATTTTGATATTTTTGAGAGATGACACTATTAATAGCCTCTTCTAAGTACTTTTGGCCATTAAAGCAGTTCATAATTACGCTTATAAAGGCCTTATTTTGCATGACTAATATCTCTCATAAAGCTGATAGTTTTTTTAAGACCTTCCTCTAGATTGATTTTTGGCTCCCAACCTAACAGTTTCTTTGCTTTTGATATATCAGCATATAGCTTCATATTCTCACCATCTCTATACCTAACTTCACCAAACTGTGGGTCACCTGATGCAACAATTCTTTGAATTTGAAGCACAACATCTTTTATAGAAATTGGATCGCCAGACCCTATATTAATAACCTCACCAAATGCCTTAGTATTTTCTAAACAAGAAAAAATTGAAAGAACAAAATCACTGATAAAACAAAAATCTCTTAATTGTGCTCCATTAGATGTTGGAAATTTCTTTCCTTGGATACAGCCACTAATAACTTGTGGAATAAATCTGTCTACTCCCTGCCCAGGTCCATATATCAAAAATGGTCTAAGAATAACAACTGGAAATTGTTCAGTCCTATTAAGCATTTGCAAATAATGAGTAGTTACAGTTTTTGCAAGCGAATATGGAGAAATAGGACATTCTCTTTGACTTTCATTTTGAGGTGCCGAGTTTTTTCCATACTCATCACTACTTCCAATTTGAATAAAACTCTTTAAAACGTCTTTATTTATAAAATTAATTAAGTTTTTAGTTCCATTAAAATGCACATTAAAGACTTTATCACCGCCAGAAAAGTAATTAGAGTGATCAACATACCCGCCTAAATTTATTACATGATGGAAATCTCTTCCCTTTAACTCGTTTGATAGCTTTTCTTTATTACAAATATCTACTGTCAAATATTCAACACCTTGCATCCTGATAGATCCAGTATGATTATTTTTTGATATTACAGTCACTTGAAAACATCGATCTAAAGCATCTTTAACTAACTGTGAGCCAATAAAACCTGTTCCACCAACTATCAGAATAGAGTCTTTTTTTGTGAAAATATCCTTACTCATTAAATCTTCCAGGGTGCTTTATTGGATTTCCATAACTCCTCTAAATTATCTCTTTCGCGTTTAGTGTCCATGGGCTGCCAATATCCTTCATGATGATATGCCATAAGTTGGCCCATTGCTGCTGCCTTTTCCAGGGGATCATGCTCAAGTATTGTCTGATCCCCTTCAATAAGATTAAAAAAGTCTGGCTCACAAACAAAATATCCACCATTAATCCATCCTTCAGTTACTTGAGGCTTTTCTTGAAAAGATACAACTTGCTGATTTTTTATATCTAGCTCTCCAAAACGAGCACCAGGATGTACTGCAGAGACCGTGACCATTTTTCCATGACTTTTATGAAACTTTATAAGGGCATCTATATCAATATTCGAGACTCCATCGCCATAAGTTAGCATAAATGTTTCATTACCAATAAAAGACTGCATTCTCTTAACTCTTCCTCCTGTCATTGACTCTAGGCCAGTATCAACAAGTGTTACTCGCCAATCAATATCCTCTACTTCATGTGGCTCAATCTTTCCTGAAGCAAGGTCTACTGTAAAATCAGAATTTAAAGTACGATAATGCAGAAAATACTCCTTAATAATTTCTGCTTTATAACCAAGGGCTAAATGGAAATCTTTATGTCCAAAATGAGCATAGGTATTCATAATATGCCAAAGAATTGGCCTTCCGCCAACTGTAACCATTGGCTTAGGGATAGTTTCTGTATATTCAGATAGTCTTGTTCCAAAGCCACCTGCAAGAATAATCACTTTCATTTAAAGTTAACTCCAATTAAATTTAATATCATCTAACTCTTTCCTTTCAATCTCTTCTGATGAGTGCGAAATATTAGCTAAATTAAGCACTAGACTTGTTGTTTCTGAAACACCCTGAAATCCAACCCAAATCATTGGAGGAATTGTTAGGCGAGAGTAATTACTTTTTTCATCAAGGGTTACTTCTTGAAATTGATTGGAATTATTGCTTTTATCTTGATTATCATACAAAACAAAGCGCACTGAACCAACAGGGACAATTAGGTTTAATGTCATCTTTTTGTGAAGCTTCCACCCCTTGATTGCCCCAGGCTCAACTTTAGAAAAATAGGCCTCACCAAAGCCTAAATAACCTTGGTCTCTTGACTTCATAGCATGAAGAACATCTCCACCTTTAGTATTAATAATGGAAAGTGGTGTAACAATGACTCCGCTTATATTCATTAGTAGCTCCAATCAATTTTTTTAATTTTTGCTAATTTTGTATATTCATCAATTTGTGATAAAGTAAAGTTATGCATCGACTGATTGCTATTTTGGTAAAAGTGCTTATACCATTCCACTGTCATTTTTACTGTGTCTGAAAACTCCATTGTAGGACCCCAATTAAGATCAAATAGTGCTTTATCACAATTTAGTTTGAGCAAGCCCGCTTCATGAACGTGGCTCTTCGAACCTGAAATATCATTCCAACGAACATTATCCCAATACCTTGCCATTTCATCAATCAGTTCAGAAACTGGATAGTTTTGATTAGAAGATGGGCCAAAATTATATGCTTCACCATGAAACTTATTATCTCGTGCAAGAGCTTCTGCCAAAACAAGATAGCCACTAAGAGGCTCAAGGACATGCTGCCATGGCCGAGTTGCTTGAGGACTACGGATGTCAACAGTATTATTTAGGGCCCATGCTCGCATGCAGTCTGGAACAATTCGGTCAATCGCCCAATCACCCCCTCCAATAACATTTCCTGCCCTTACTACACCAACACTAATATTGGAATCTTTAGAGTTAAAGAAAGATTCAACATAGGTCCTGATGACAAGTTCGGCCATTCCTTTAGAGGCACTATAAGGGTCTTTTCCACCTAACCGATCAGTTTCACGATATCCCCAAACCCACTCTAAATTATCATATGCCTTGTCACTAGTAATCATAATAGCAACAACATTTTTTTCTAGTCCTCTTAGAGCATCTAGCAAATTAGCAGTACCAATTGCATTAGTTGTAATTGTTTCAAGTGGACTCTCATATGAAGGACGAACTAGTGCTTGAGCTGCTAGATGAAAAACAAAATCAGGCTGAATTTTCTTAACTAATTTTGCAATAGATTCTGCATTACGAATATCAAGCCTATGATCTTCAATTTCAGTCGATAGATTAGTTACATCAAAGTGAGATGGATTTGATGGAATATTAAATGAAACTCCATGTACTATTGCTCCAAGTTGCTTTAGCCAGATTGAGAGCCAAGTACCCTTAAAACCAGTATGGCCAGTAACTAAAATTTTTTTACCACTAAAATTCTTAGAAATGTGCATTGGTTTTTAAACTTTATTAATTGTTTTTATCAAAATCATCTGTTAACCATTTATGCCATCTTGGCAAGCTTGGATCAAGATAGAAATAATTTTCTTTTGTATCCAAAACAGCAGTCTTTAAAGCATTAATAGTAGTAGACAAGCCTTCTGAATCTGTTACAAAGTATACGCTTTTAACACCTCTTAATGGGCTCATATTCAAGGTTTTTCCATCTAGAAGAGTTATAATCGGTAAGCCAAAACAATAGGCATCAATTGCTGCTGATGTTATTAAACTTGAATAAACAATATCACTTATTTTCAAGAGCTCCTCAATTGGCCTTATAGATAATTCTCCATTAAGATTTGGAAAATCCTCCAAGTCAACTGAACTCATTGGGTGAGGCTTTACAATATAGCGAACTAGAGGGTCAATGTCTATAATGGAAGATGATAATAAATCAAGTTGTCTATAAGTATTGAGTTTTGAATAATCACCTACTACCAAAACTACTTTCTCTTTTGTTAATGAGGCAGTTAATTTATTTTTCTGTAAAAAATAATTAGATAAATAAAGATAACGTAATGACTCTAATTCGATTAAATTATCTTTTGGATAGCCTCCAGACAAATAAATATTTTTTGAAACTACTCCATTCATTCCTACATAATCAGGAAGAGGCAAGCTACCTTGGGTATTTCTCTGATACGTTCTTGGATCAAAAAATCTTCTTAAATCCCAATAAATAATTGCTGAAGTTGGAAATCCAATTAAATTTTCATGGTGGCCTGATGATTGCCAGGCAGATATAAAGCCAAACTCCCAACCAATATTTTCTTGCAAATAACACCCTCTATTCTGCTTCGGCAACTCACTCATTGCTTTTTCAAATAAATTAAAATTTAGAAGATTACTCATAGCTGTGATACCAGCCATTGACTCTTGGGAATCTTTTATAAATAGTGGCCAAAGATAACCACTAGTTGCCTTAATTTTTTTAATAACAAATGTATTTAATTTAAGAATTTTGTACCAGTCTCTCAAGGTCAGAAAAATAACCTGCATGTTTACAAACGATGCAAGAGTTACATGGACTTGATGACCTTTTTGTGAAGTATTAAACTGCCGTATGAGATTACGAGCCTTCTTAGGTGTAGGTAATAAACTATCTTTTACATAAAGATGAAGCCAATTTGAAGGGTGTTTATTATTATCTAATAAATTATTTAACTTTGTCCAATAACGACTTTCATATCTGCCCTCTGATATTGCTTCTGGAACTAGATTAAAAAGGTACGAGATAAAAGTAGAGGTTGCAGTTGTTTTTTTCCACAACTCAACTCCCTCTCCTTTTAGTGCGAAGTTGGAGAACACATAAAATAACAACCAGATAGGAGATTTAATTAAATTAGGTAGAGAATGAAAAACTTGCTTTACTAAACTTATATTTTTCTTTTTACTTTGTTTTTTTTCCCATTTAAAATCTATTTGCAACTTATTGGCTAATTGAGAAACTGACATAGCAAGATGTTCATTATCAGATATAAGTTTTAATTTCTGATAGTTTCTTCCTTGAAGCCAAAGCTCTAGTGCCATTAGCTTAATGATGTTATCAATCTGAGGAGACTTAATAAAGTTACACTTCTCAGCAAACAAAGTCATCCACCAGTAACTGAAGTTTTGACGAATCATTAAATGGTCAATTATTCTCTTTCCATTTACTTTTGCTTCACCAAAATCATAGATCAAGCTAAGATATTTAGACTTCAAATATTCAGCATTCTCTTCAACAATAGAAGGAATAGAAAAGAGCTTATCAGATTCTGACTCTTCATAACTATTCCAATAAATAACATCAAACTTACTATCATTAGATTTACTTTCTAAATCCCATATCAATAAATCATCCTTTTGATGCATTGATTTTTTCCTATGAAAGAGCTATTTTCTTCATAATTTAGGTTGAATGACTAGAGGGTCTTTTGCATTTAATAGACCTTCTATTGCAGCCATCCCCATTGCTAAGATTGCTTCTTCAGAACTACCTCCAATATGAGGTGTTACAATCACATTATCCATTAATGCAAGCTCAACATCCTTAGGTGGTTCGATTGCAAATACGTCAAGAGCCGCACCTGCAATTTTATTTTCAAGAAGTAACTGCTTAAGAGACTCTTCATCGATTAATCCACCTCTAGCAAGATTAATTATTACAGCATTTTTCTTTAACATCTTTAAACGATCTTCACTCATAATATTTTTAGTTGAACTATCCAATGGTAAGTGGAGGGTTACAACATCAGATTTACATATTAATTCATCTATCCCAACTGATGAGATACCATGTTTTTTATAAAAATCTTTAAAATCTAAAATATCATTAACAAGAATTTTGCAATTAAATGGTTTTAATAGTTTAACTAGATCCTTACCTACATGGCCACAACCAATGATTCCCACTGTACAGTCTGATAACTGCCTACCTTTTACTTGATACCACTTACCATTTTTAACTTCAGTATTAGCAAATGCAACTCTATGTAAAAGGTATATTGCATATGAAATAACTAATTCAGAAACAGAGCGTTTATTTACTCCACCAGTCCAGCCAAGCTTCACTCCATATCTTGAAAAGGCATTTAAATCAAGCATATCTAAACCAACACCATATTTACCGATAACTTTTAAATCAGGCAACTTTGATAAAATCTTATCATCTATAACTTCTAGAGCAGTTATTGCTTTCTCATAACCTTGAAGAAACTCAATCAAAGCAGTGCCATGTAATGAAAGCCCTTCATCATTAAATTTTGCATCTGGATAAAGCTTTAAAACCTCATTACGTAAAATAGGGTGCTTGGAAAACGAACGAGAAGCAATAGCCAATGATTTCATAGTTAACTCTCTTCACCATAGATTCCAAAATATTTCTCTAATGATTGCTTTAATTTATCATTATTATCATAAAGACCAATACCAATAACTCCACTTTTATTCGGTAATATTAACTTGAGTTGAGAGATACTATTCTTCTTGTCTTTTGATAGAGCTTTTAAGAGTGAATCTATATTAATAGGAACATGGCGATATGATTTACAATTTTTATCTAAAACATAATGCATACGTTCAAAAGCACTCATACTCGAGACTCCAAGCTCTACTGCCACAAAATTTGCAATATCCATACCAATTGTTACTGCAATCCCATGAGGAATAGCATAGTTTGTTGCTGATTCAATAGCATGGCCAAAGCTATGCCCATAATTCATAATATTTCTTGGGCCTTTATCAAACTCATCTATCTCAATCAATTTCTTTTTCATAGATAAAGAATTAAAGATAAATTTTTCCATAATAATTGGATCGTCTAGAATTTTTTCATAAGAATCAGAAATTAAATTAAAACTTTCAGGATTATTTATTGCATGAACTTTTAACATTTCCCCTAAACCAGAAAAAATCTCCCTCTGATCAAGAGTCTGCAAAAAATCAACATCAATCACAACTTGCTCTGGCGGAAGAAAAGTGCCTAATATATTTTTAAATTCACCCGAATTTATAGACGACTTCGAGCCTATGCAAGAATCTGATTGAGCTAATAATGTAGTAGGGTAAAAAAACCACGGCAATCCACGCATTATTGTTGTTGCTAAGAAACAAGTAATATCCTGAATAATTCCACCACCAATGGCCACAAGTGGGTCACCTCTTTTAATGTTTAAAAACACTAAATTACGAACGTACTCTGGCATTTTATCTAACGATTTATTAATTTCAGATGCTTCAATTTTTACAACCCTTTGGGAAGATAAAATCATTTCAATTCTATTTGCATAAAGTTTACAAATCTTACTATCTATTATATAAATAGCATTTTCAATTGGATTTTTGTTTAGATGATCCATCCCTCCACGAATGAAGCATGCTGAATATTTACCCTTATGAGACTCAATAACAATTTTTTTAGACACGACTAAATCCACCATCAATTATTAAATTTTGTCCAGTCATGTAAGTATTTTCATCACTAACAAGCCAACTTACGAGTGAAGCTATTTCACTTGTCTGGCCTAATCTCTTAATTGGTATTTGATTCTTGAGTTTTGAAATACCATTAGCTCCCAATACTTCTCTTGTCATATCTGTATCAATAAACCCAGGACCTACACTATTGGCTAATATTCCTTTTTCAGAAACCTCTGCAGCCAATGCTACAGTCATTCCATCTAGGCCAAACTTACTAGAAGAATAAGACGCACGATACTCTTTAGATATATTGCTAAAAATAGAGGTTAAATTAACAATTCTTCCCCATTTACTTTCTTCCATAAAAGGAATTACTGCTTGGCATATTTGAAAAGGGGCCCGTAAGTTAACTCTTAAAATTTGGTCAAAATCATCTACACTTATAGAAGAAAATTTACCAATTTTATTTATTCCTGCATTATTTACAAGTACATTAATTTTTTGTTTTTCTATGAAGTGAAGAAAATTATTGGTTGAATCCTCGTCCAAAAAATCTACTTGGTGATAACTTGAGCCAACAGGATGTTCCCCATTTTTTTTTGTACCCGTTACAATAACTTCTAAACCATCTTGCAATAATCTTTCTGCTATTGCATACCCTATACCTCTGGTTGCACCAGTTACAAGTGCATGATATTTAATATTTTCCATATATTAATATTTTATTTAATTATTGAGTTAACCTTTGAATATAGTACGAATAAATAATATGGTCTAAAATCATGTGAACATCCTCTACAAGCCCGTACTGATTTTTAGGAGCATCAACATGGAAGCTGATATCTGAAATTGATTTTAAATAGCCTCCATTAAACCCGGTCACTCCGATGATCTTACAACCTAAACCCTTTGCATAATCTACTGATTTTATAATATTTGGAGAATCGCCACTACATGAAATAGCTATTACAACATCATTTGGATTAATTAATCCTTGCATTTGCATGTAAAAAATATTTTCATAGCCAATATCATTTGCAATTGCAGTAACAACTGGGCTATTATCTCCTAAACTTACAACATCAAAATTAATTATATTTCTTCTTCTTAGGCCAGCTCCTAAATCGTTTACCATGTGGGATGCTGTTGCAGAACTACCTCCATTACCAATAATATATATTCTAGATTTATTTGCAATGGTTTGTTCAAGCGTATCAATAATATCGCTGATAACATTTGAATCAATACTGTCTAAAATAAGCTTTAATCTTGCTAAATAATCTGTAACAAATGGTTTAATTTTCATATTTTTCACCAAAAAAATTCATCTAATAATTGTCGGGGTTCGGAATGTCATACTTCTTTCTCCAAGAAGTATCTTCATAATATATTTTATATACTAATTTCATTGTTTGAAGTGCATCATCTGAAGTCCCATTAGTGACTTTTCTGTTATTTACGATACAGTCTATAAATTGATCAATTTCTTCACACCAAGATGGATCTTTGTTGTAACGAGTCACTTGCTCCATAGGTTCGCCGAAATCATTCTCTGGATCTGCTCTAACGATTGTTAAAGTTTCAGCCCCATAACTCTTTGTTCCTGATAAGATTCCTCCCAAAATAACGCTGCCCTTCTCAAGATTTATATCCAAATGAAATCGATGTCTCCACTGTGTTGCTGATGAATTTAGCATTGCTACAATTCCACTCTCAGTTCTCATTAAAGCATAAGCATTATCTTCTACATTATATTTCCAATGATTATTAGATATAAAGCTACTTACTTCTTTAAACTCTCCTCCAAATAAGCGCATTAGATCTACCATATGTATGCCTTGATCAAGTAAGACCCCTCCCCCAGATATCTCCCTTTTAGTCCTCCAGTCAGGCTGGTTAAAGGTAATTAATTTTGCCTTACCATAAACACCACGCATATTAATCACTTTACCCAATTCTCCTGATAAAACTAATTTAAGGGCATCTTTCACAGAGTTATGATAGCGATGATTAAATCCGTACATTAGTTTTAAATTTGAATTTTGTTTTTCAACCTCTATTACTCGAACAATATCAGATACACTTTTACCTGGTGGCTTTTCACAGAAAACATGGAGTCCAGATCTAAGAGCAGCAATAGTAACTTCTGGAGCGATATCATTTGTTAAGCATACAATTAAAATATCAAGTTTTTCTTTTAATAAGTCTTTGTAACTAGAATAGCGTCTATATCCATCAACTAAGTTAGTATCGTCAACAAAAACTTGATCACAAACAGCTATTATTTCTAAGTAAGGGTTTTTCTCAAGACACTCACGCCTTCGTTTCCCAACAACACCATACCCAGCAATCCCTACTTTTAATTTTTTATTCATTATTTACTTGAACCAAAAACCACGTAATAAATCTCCTTTCATAAGACTATCAACCGAGCTCTGGATGTCAGCTTTGATATCTTGATCAATATCTTCATCATTAATGCTAAAGATTGTTGAAATATCTAAGCCATTTGTTTGTATATGATATGGCTTTAATCCAGACCGCTCATGAATTTCAGAATATGCTTGTGTTGAATAAAGAATAATATGTTGCTCACCTTGTAATATTCTCAATGGATCTTTACCAGTTTTTTGACAATAATCCACCAAAACAGATTCTGAGTGAGGAACTTCTGAAACAAAAATACCAGATGGACTCAACAAAGAATAAACTTTATCTAAAAATAATGATGGGTCTGTGATATGCTCAACTACCCCCCACGCCATAATAATATCAAATTTATCTTTTGAATTATAATTATAGAAACTATCATCAAAAACTTTGATTCCAAGATTTTTTAATTGTTCTATTGCAACAATATTTACTTCAATGGCTTCACAGTCATGCCCATTATCATCAAATACAGATATAACCTCACCAATTCCTGCACCAATATCAAGGACACGTAATGATTCTGCTTTATTCTCTCTTACAGAATTAATAGAATCTATTACTTGATTATATTTTGATTGCCCAATCAATTCCTTTCTTTTATCAAAAAAAGGAATCATTGATTTGTTATACATCTCTGAATAATATTTGTCAGCATAAAGCTCTTCTAATGCAGCATTATTTAATCTTGGACTGACATAAACACACTTACAATCAACGCATATATGGTGTTGAAACGAATTTAACTCAAAACTGTTTTTTCTTGATGTTGACGCACAGTGAGGACAATCAACATCAATCGTATGATTGCTGCTAAGCCCCCCTTCATGATTATAGTATTTATCAAGAAGGCTTTTCCATCGCTCTTTCACTTTTATAAAATTTGGCTTTACTTGCTCTGGAGCAGTAATTTTATTTTTCATATATTTTCCTTTTCAGTAAGATTGGTTGCTTACAGATCTGATGATTAATTCTTTTAATTGAAGTTAGAGGTTTTTTGTATAGTTGTCATATGATACTTTCCATAGAGAGTCAATGACATGATTCTTCGTTATTGCTCATTATATTTTGACCAATATGGGTCTGCCTTGATATATTCCTCAACTTTTTCTGCATCTTCAGGAATATCTACAGCAAAAGAATCTACATATGGATATAGAGCAACCCTTTGAGTCAAGCCATTGTCATACAAACGATTACTGTCACAAGCCTCTACTAATTCTAAAGGTGATTCTGGCATATTAGTGAATTGCTTTAGAAAGCACCATCGAAATCCAAAAATACCATAAATTCTTTTCGCTTCAATATCTAATGACCACTCTTTGCAATATGGTACTGGTGCACGGGAAGTATAAAGAATATCACCCTTAATATTATGAATAATTTTAAGTGTATTTGGATCATGAAATTGTTCTTCGTCAATAATAGGCATAGATAAAACCACGCCATTTACATCTGTGTTATCAATCATTGGTTTTACTGTTGCAGTTATCATATCTGGCCTCATCATTGGCTCATCACCTTGAACATTTAATACAATATCATTTTCATTTACTTCAAAGTTACTATTTTCAATCGCCTCTGCCACACGATCCAATGCCCTCTCATGCTTGTCTGATGTCATAACACAAGGTATATTTTTAGAGTCAGCAAAATCTTTAATTTCACCATCACAAGTTGCAATTAAAAGCTCGTCCCATTCTTTGAACATTTTTGCACGATGCCAAACATGTTCCAGCATGGGCATACCAGCAATCTTAAAGAGTGGCTTTCCTGGAAACCTCCCAGAACCCATACGAGCAGGAATTACTCCAATAATTTTTGTCATTTAATTGTCCTATATAAATTTGAGATTTCATCATTAGACCTTCCTAGTGCACTTGATTCTCCGTCTTCATCAACTTCTTGCCAGTTATTTTTTTCATTTGAACGGTAAAATGCGTGTAATAAGCGAATCGACTTAAGACAGTCTTGTTGACTCACAGAATATTCAGCTCCACTTGACATAGAGGCATAAATATCATCATATAATAACTTATGTCCTTCTCCATACACACAATCAGAAAAATCCTCACTATATTTTTCGCACTCATTAGGGCTTGGAGTAAATATTTGCAACTCATTAACTGCTATGCCCCCAATTTGGGCCAAGCCTTTTGAACCAATGATTGAAATAGATGCCTCAAAATCGTCTGGTCTAGCAGCAGTTGTAACCTCTAAACTTCCTACTGCTTCATTTTGATAAGTAAAGCTTGAGACGATTGTATCTTCTACCTCAATTTTTGCCCCCAATGTGCGCATGGTTGCACTCACCTGACTTACCTCACCACCTAAGTATCTTAATAGATCAACATGGTGAATACCCTGGTTTGTTAGAGCCCCACCATCGTGGGATAAAGTTCCTCGCCACGGCGCTAGATCATAATATCGCTGGGGTCGACACCACCTAACACGAACACCAATAACTCTAATGTCTCCTAGTTCGTAATTATTAATAGCTGTTTTTACACGCTGCACTGCTTTATTATGTCTATTTTGAAATATTGGGAAAATTTTTAGGCCTAACTTATCTGCAACACTGTACGCCTCATTCAAATGAGAGGGCTTCATAAATGTTGGCTTTTCAACAATAATATGTTTATTATATTTTTTCAAAACATCCAGGCTATGTTCAAAATGCATACCAGAAGGAGTAATAATTGCAACAATAT
>Ga0307998_1001052_pt1 | contig 15058 bp, 13 predicted proteins | sample Davwhametageno37_FD_203147 | JGI IMG/M metagenome (GOLD analysis project Ga0307998, IMG submission 203147) | Marine microbial communities from Davis Island wharf, Antarctic Ocean - #37 | ecosystem: Environmental > Aquatic > Marine > Unclassified | place: Antarctic Ocean: Davis Island wharf... | reverse complement strand
AAGTTTAGTAGGCTACTCGAAATAAAAAAAAACTATTAGAGACCTAGAAAATAAAAAAGAGCAGAAAAGGGAGTAATTCAGAAAGCATAGAGAAGATAAAAGAACAAATTAAACAATATCAGAGTGATAATGGAGAGGATATACGTAATTACAAGAAAAAATATAAAGAGGTTAATAAAGAAAATGAAAAGCGCAAAGCACTTTCGGGTATTTTTTATCCTTCCTTAACAATTGAAACCCGTTTCAATTGTTAAAAACACAAAAAAACCTCTTGAATTCTCAAGAGGTTCTCTTAGTAGCGGGAACTGGATTCTTTCCTGCACTTCGTTTCGGAAAGGACCAAAATGGGAACAACCCAAAGAAACTCCGATTGCTTTGCAATCTAAATTTTTATTTTGTTCTCAAGAAGATGCACGCATCACTTGATTCCAAATAAAAACTCCTTGATTTCTCAAGGAGTTTCTTAGTAGCGGGAACTGGACTCGAACCAGTGACCTTCGGGTTATGAGCCCGACGAGCTACCTACTGCTCTATCCCGCGATATAATCTGAAAAATAAGGACTTAGCTTTCAACTTTCGACTCATAAAATCGACCCCTCATTTCCGACTGCAAATATACGACTTAACTAAACAATAGACCAAGCTTTTTCTCGAAATTTTTTAATTATTTTTTAATGCCCTAAATTCTAATCAGCTACAAAAAGGAATTACCTTTGCAGCATGACACATAAAGCTGGTTTTGTAAATATCATAGGAAATCCTAACGTAGGTAAATCGACATTAATGAATGCTTTGGTAGGTGAAAAACTATCTATCATTACTGCAAAAGCCCAAACTACAAGACATCGTATTTTAGGAATTGTAAATGAAGACGACTACCAAATTGTATTTTCTGATACACCAGGAATTATAAAGCCCGCCTATGAGCTGCAGTCTTCTATGATGGATTTTGTGAAATCCGCCTTTGAAGATGCAGATATTTTAATCTATATGGTAGAAGTAGGTGAAAAGGAATTGAAAAATGAAGCATTCTTTCATAGAATAATTCATAGTGAAATCCCAGTAATGCTGCTTTTAAACAAAATTGACAAATCTTCTCAAGATGAAGTGGAAGAAAAAATTGAATACTGGAAAAACAAAGTTCCAAATGCAGAAGTATTTGTAATTTCTGCCTTAGAAAAATTTAACGTTGTTGCAGTTTTCGATAAAATAAAAGAATTATTACCAGAAGGCCCTGCATTTTATCCGAAAGACCAATTAACAGATAAACCAGAACGTTTTTTTGTGAATGAAAAAATTAGAGAGAAAATTCTAATTCATTATAAGAAAGAGATACCCTACGCTGTAGAGGTGGAAACTGAAGAATTTACAGAAGAAGACCATATTGTTAGAATTCGTTCTATAATAATGGTAGAGAGAGAAACTCAGAAAGGGATTATTATCGGTCACAAAGGCGCAGCTCTTAAAAGAGTGGGTGCAGAAGCAAGAAAAGATTTAGAAAAATTCTTTGAGAAAAAAGTTTTTATAGAATTGTATGTAAAGGTGAATAAAAACTGGCGTAGTGATAAAATTCAGCTCAAACGTTTTGGTTATAATCAAAAGTAAGGGCTAGTATTTTGAAACATTTTATACCCATGAAGAATACAGCTTTAAAATTATCAGAACGTCAAAACAATTAAAACTCAAAAAACCTTTTAAGTCTATCTAAAAATCTTTAACAAGCTTACCTCGCAACTCCATTAGCTCAATTGTAAGGTGCTAAAGACAAAAACAGAACACTTACAAAGCATATCCCACTAGTTAAACTGATAATTTAGTGCCGTATTCGCGTAATTAAACCGCTAATTAACATCGCTGTTTTTTGTTTATTAAAGACTTCATTTTTAGCGTCTTTCTTAAAAGCTTAAATTGTACCTTTGCAAAAAATTTGAACCCAAATGAATAGTATTGTTGCCATTGTAGGAAGACCAAATGTAGGAAAGTCGACGCTTTTTAATCGATTGGTTCAGAGAAGAGATGCCATTGTAGATTCCGTTAGTGGAGTTACAAGAGACAGACATTACGGGAAATCTGACTGGAATGGGAAAGAATTTTCTGTAATAGATACAGGTGGTTACGTTATTGGTTCTGATGATGTTTTTGAAGAAGAGATTAGAAAACAAGTTAAATTAGCAATTGAAGAAGCAGATATTATTGTATTTGTTGTTGATGTTGAAGAGGGAATTACCCCCATGGATGCTGAAGTTGCTAAAATTTTACGCAAAGTAAAAAAACCCATTTTCGTTACTGTCAACAAGGTTGATAACGCAATGCGAGATGCAGATGCCGTAGAGTTTTATAATTTAGGTTTAGGAGGTTATCATACAATTTCTTCTATTAATGGAAGTGGAACTGGAGATTTATTGGATGATATTGCGCTAAAAATGCCAGCGCCGGAAGCTGTAGATTTAGACAAAGAAGACCTGCCAAGATTCGCTGTTGTAGGAAGACCAAATGCCGGAAAATCTTCATTTATAAATGCTTTAATCGGTAAAGACAGAAATATTGTAACCGATATTGCAGGTACAACAAGAGATTCAATTGACACAAAATACAACCGTTTCGGATTTGATTTTAATTTGGTAGATACCGCCGGAATTAGAAAAAAATCAAAAGTAAAAGAAGATTTAGAATTCTATTCTGTAATGCGTGCTGTGCGTTCTATAGAATATGCAGATGTTATCGTTTTGGTAGTAGATGCAACTCGTGGTTTTGAAGGGCAAGATCAAAGTATCTTTTGGTTGGCAGAGAAAAACAGAAAAGGAGTAGTTATCTTAATAAATAAGTGGGATTTAGTAGAGAAAGAAACCAATACCATGCGCGATTTTGAAGCCATGGTTAGAAAACAAATAGAGCCTTTTACAGATGTACCCATTGTATTTACTTCTGTACTAACAAAGCAGCGTTTATACAAAGCAATTGAAACTGCAGTAGAAGTTTTTGAAAGAAGAAAATTCAAGATAGCTACTAGTAAGTTGAATGATGCCATGTTAGAAATCGTAAAAAGTTACCCACCACCAGCTACAAAAGGAAAATTTGTAAAAATTAAGTATTGTATGCAATTGCCTACGCTTACACCTCAATTTGCTTTTTTTTGTAATTTACCACAATATGTTAGAGATCCTTACAAACGTTTTTTAGAAAATAAATTAAGAAATATGTACGATTTTTCTGGTGTCCCAATTACTATTTATTTTAGACAAAAATAAGAGTTGCGTTTTTATTTAGTATAAAATCCAAAATACTTGTTTTATACTTTTGACATAAAAATGAAAGGAATCATTCTTTAAAACGACTCTCAAATTTCAAATTTGTAAATTTGTTAATTAAATTTTAAAAGATGAAAGCCCAAGAATCGAATGTAGTAAACGAGGTTGAGTTGCCACTGCAACTAAATATTTCTTTTCGAAAAGTTTTCGATCTTTTTGAAAAATATGCACATCCAAAGAATGGGCAACATCCATTTCATAGCGCCGCTATAGAAATGGTGAAAATATTTAAGCAATATCCCGAATTAAATGATGGTTTTTCAGATTATGCCTTACTTGAAAAATACAAGAAAGAGATAGACTTAATTTTAAACCCACTATTTCCAGAGCCTTTACTTCTAAATGAAATAAAGGCCGCTAGTATTCCTTTTTCTTTTGTTTCTTTTAAGTTCACAGACCGTTTTCAAAATATTTTAGATAACGCCGGTAATGCTTACGAGTTTAAAGTACGTAATTTTGAAGATGAAAGCATGTATATCTTGTCATGCACATTTATTTTAGCTGCCGTTTATGGATATAGTGTTGATGTAAAAAGACCATTTTACTTTGACATTCCAGATAAAAATACTGGAACTATGAAGTATTATAGAGCTGCCTTTAACGCTGATTTTTCTGAAATTACACCCACAGAAAAAGCGCCTAATATTACCAAAGAAGATTTTAGAGAATTGCTAAATAATTTTGATAATATCGAACTTTGGAAAGAAAAATTCCCACCTAATAGTTATATTTTTAAAGGCTTTGGTCTTATGAATTTATTTGATGTAACTTCAGAAGAAATGCTATCTTCAATAAAAGAAAATCTTTTAGCTAGTGGTAATAATTTAATCTTTAACCTTCAAAATAATTTAAGAGATTTCTACGCTATTAAAGATTTAAAGCTAGGCTATTCTATTTTTGATAACTTAAACGACAAACTCTGCGAAACCATCGTAAATAAATCAAATAGTATAATCTTAAATAATAAAGAGGAAATAAATTGCTCTTCCAATTATTTTTGTGAAAACATTGTACAAAAAGTTTTTGTCGACCATGAGCCTTTTGTGATTTCCGATATTCAAGTATATGGCGAACACACTGATAAAAATCTTTTTTATCACAGTCTTTATAATGCCGGAATTCAGAGTATTATTTTAATTCCAATAAGAGCCTCAAAAAACGGAGATCTAGCATTATTAGAAATTGCATCGCCAAAAGCATACGATTTAAACTCTGTTAATATCAACAAATTAAAAGACATTCTTCCAGTTTTTGAAGCTGCTGTTAAAAGAACATCAGAAGAGCGCCAAAATGTATTAGAAGCAACGATTCAAGAAAATTATACCTCGATTCACAATTCTGTTAAATGGCGTTTTTACGAAGCTGCAGAAAAATATCAAACAGAATCTCAAACCAATGAGAATGCAAAGTTAGATGAAATTGTATTTAAAAACGTATATCCTTTATTTGGTCAAAGTGATATAAAAGGGTCTTCTATTGCAAGAAATGAAGCTATCAAAGAAGATTTGATAACACAATTAACGCTAGCTATTTCAGTTTTAAAAGATGCTTGTAAGACGGAGAACCTTCCTATTTACAACGAATTAATGTATCGTGTTTCAACATTTTTAAAAGATGTGAAAGACGATTTAAATGCGGGAGATGAAATTAAAATTCTAGATTTTTTACAGCGAGAAATATATCCTGTTTTTAACCATGTCAAAGAAATCAATGAAACACTTTCTAAAAAGGTAGCATTGTACATGACAAGTTTAGATAAAGATTTAAACGTGGTCTACGAAAAAAGAAAAGATTACGAAAAAAGCGTAAATCTTATCAATGAAAAACTGTCAAAATTTATAGATAGGAGACAAAAGGACGCCCAAGAAATGTTTCCTCACTATTTTGAGCGCTACAAAACAGATGGTGTTGAGTTTAACATGTATATCGGACAATCTATTGCGAATAAGAAACCTTTTGATGCCTTGTATTTATACAACCTTCGTTTGTGGCAATTACAGGTAATGTGTGAAATGGAAAATATTGCATATACTTTGATTGAAACCATGCCCCACAACTTACGTGTTGCCTCTTTAATTCTAGTACATAGCAATCCAATGGCTATTAAATTTAGAATGGACGAAAAGCAGTTTGATGTAGACGGTGCTTATAATATTCGATATGAAATTATCAAAAAAAGAATTGACAAAGCACACATAAAAAATACAGAAGAAAGAATAACACAACCTGGCAAAATTGCCATTATTTATTCTCAAGACAAAGACGCGCTAGAATACATAAAGTACATCAATTTCTTACAATCTAGAAATCAATTAGGAGCCATTGAATTTTTAGAATTAGAGGATTTACAAGGAGTTTCAGGCCTAAAAGCATTAAGAGTGGCAGTTGTGTATCAAAAAGATTTTGATGAAAAGAAAACGATTACGCTGAATGATTTAATAAAAGAAATTGAATCTTAAAGCGGCATTACTTTGTATTTAAAAGAAATTGCAAAAGCTAAAACACTCACAATAATACCAATCATAAAGACGGTATAGGTAATTCTTAGAATTTTATATTTTCTGTTTAAAACCAAACCCAAAAAATACAAGTCTTTTGTCAGAGAGCTATATAAATAATCTCTATCTGTCATCATTTCTGAAATTCCCCATTCAAAATCCTCTAGTTCCATTTGATGGAAATTTCCAAAAAATAACAGGTTCACTTTCTTATTGGCAACATCTTCTTTATTAAATTTCCCTTCTGTTACATTTGGTCTCGTTGCAAGAATGGATAAAATAATAGAAGCTACTGTAAACAATACAAAAATAACAGTAGGTATTAGTAAATGAGCATTTGATGGATTGTCTAGTTTTGGCAATAAATTAGACAGTGCTAAAGAAACGATAATAGCATTTACAGAAAGTAAAATATTGGCTTTTGTATCTGCGATATTACTTAAGGTCATGTGGTTTCTAAGCGCCACTCTAAACATTGTTTCTACCCCGCGTTCAGGAACTTCACTTTTATTTTTCTTTAAATCTAAAGCAGTCTTTTTCTGTATAAATTTTTTATTCTCATTTTTAAGTTTTTTTAGATTTTTTAAAAGTTTTGCTAAATTTTTCTCTTTTCCTTTGCTCCAATTCCTAAGTGCAAAGCCAGAGTAGAAGTTATGTTTTTGAGTTAAGAACGTAATATTTAAATCAATCCACTCTGCATGCGTGTATATTTTATTAGCAGAAAGTTCCCATTCTTTTCTCAATAAAGAAATAATATCTAAAAAATTTTTAGAAGCTAAATGCGCGCAATCTGCATCTTTAATAATTTCTTCTGAAATGTTTTGCGGCACATACTTCATTTCTGTTGCTAAAATTAGAGCAGCAATTTCTTGAATTCTTTTTTCGGAAATATTTTTAGACTCTAAAAATTCGGTAGCAATTTGCACACTTTTCTTTTCATGATTAGCCGATCCGTCAATATAGCCTGTATCGTGAAACCAAGCTGCTATTTCTAAGTTTTCTAAAGCGGTTTTTTTGATCTCCGTGCTTTCTGAAATTTCAAGTACCTTTTTCACAACCCTTTGGGTATGCGCGAGATTATGATACACAAAGTTTGAATGTATCCTTTTACTTAAAAAGCTAAAAACAAATTTTTCTACTTCAATAATTAATGCGTTCATAGAATGATTTTCAACAAAAATAAACAATTAAAAATGATTTCTTTTGAATGAATTTTGTCGTAAATTTAAGTATTGCTTTCAGTACTTACAAAAGCACTTTATTTGTAAGGGAAAGCACTCGTGTTCGTCTAATATAGGACCCTTAATCATTAAGAAAGAAAATTAAACATGCTTACTTGGAAAGAAATTATCAGTTTTACAGCAAAAGGAAATCCAACTCCAGAAAAAAGAGTTGAAAAAACGGAAGACGAATGGAAAACCATATTAACTAAAGAGCAGTATCGAGTTACAAGACAAAAAGGCACAGAGAGTCCACATACAGGAGCGCTGTGTTCTATTTATGATGAAGGACAATACGATTGCATTTGTTGCAACGCAGCTTTATTTGATTCAACCATAAAATTTGATTCTAGTTCTGGTTGGCCAAGCTTTACACAACCAATTAAAGAAAATGCCATTAAATATCACAAAGATGTTTCTTTTGGTATGGTTCGCGTGGAAGTAATGTGTAATAGTTGTGATTCTCATTTAGGACATATTTTTCCTGATGGACCAGCACCAAGTGGCCTGCGTTATTGTGTAAATTCTGAATCGATGATTCTAAATAAAAAATAAATTTTAAATCTAAAAAAACCATCGCGCGTTTAAGAAGCAATCTATGTTACCATAGAAGATTACTTCCTCAAAATGACAGAAAAATAATGAATAACAATTTACAAGTTGCCACTTTAGGAGGTGGATGTTTTTGGTGTACAGAAGCTGTATTTCAAAAAGTAAAAGGTATCGAAAAAGTAGTATCTGGTTATGCTGGTGGCAATGTTCCTGGGGAACCAACGTATAGAGAAATTTGTTCTGGTTTAAGCGGACACGCAGAAGTCATTAAAATAACCTTTGACACGGGTCTTATTTCCTACGAAGATATCATCGCAATTTTTATGACCACGCACGATCCTACCACCTTAAATCAACAGGGTGCAGATAGAGGAACGCAGTACAGATCTGTAATTTATTATCACAACGAAACACAACACAGAATAGCGCAAGAGATGTTAAAACAAATTCAGCCTTATTATACGGACGAAATTGTTACCGAAATAAGTCTGTTACCCGTATTTTACAAAGCGACTTCAGAGCACCAAGATTTTTATATAAACAATAATGGCCAAGGATATTGTACCTATGTAATTGAACCAAAACTAGCAAAGTTACGCGCATTGCATGCAGATAAACTAAAGTAAATTTTACCGTAATTTATCCTGAACCAAGACAAAAGCAAGTAGGGAATCTATTTAAATTATTTGGTTTAGAACGCTCTTAAAAAAGCAGTGCTCTAATACATTTTCAGAAACGCGTAATTTATATTGCGCGTTTTTAGACATTGGAAAGAAGGTAGAAAATGCAGCAGGATTTCGTAACTTGTATGAAAATAAAAAATTAAATTTCCCTACAATTACCACTCATTATAAAATTTAAGAATTCCTTTGGATCAGGAACTTCAAAATGGATTGACACTGCAATAACCGAAAATCCAGTGAATACACAAAAAAATTACAATTTGAAACTAAACATAAAAAACACCTTTACAGAAGAATTACCCGCAGATGTTTTTGAAGAAAACACACGAAGACAAGTAGAAAATGCTGCTTTTTCTTATGTCTCTCCAAAGAAAACTGCAAAACCGGCAATTCTACATGTTTCTCAAGAAATGGCTTCTGAGTTGAATATATCTAAAGAAGAAACACAATCAACATTCTTTAAAAATATAGTGACTGGAAATGAAATTTATCCAAATACAACACCATACGCAATGTGTTATGCCGGTCATCAATTTGGAAATTGGGCAGGCCAATTAGGAGATGGAAGAGCCATTAATTTATTTGAAGTAGAACATCAGAATAAAAACTGGAAAGTGCAGTTAAAAGGCGCTGGCGAAACTCCGTATTCTAGAACGGCAGACGGCTTGGCAGTTTTACGCTCGTCTGTTAGAGAGTATTTATGCAGCGAAGCAATGTTTCATTTAGGCGTTCCAACCACCAGAGCGTTGTCTTTAAGCTTGTCTGGTGACACTGTTTTACGTGATATTTTATACGATGGACACCCAGATTACGAAAAAGGGGCAATTGTTTCTCGGATTTCACCATCTTTTTTACGCTTTGGTAGTTTTGAGATTTTTACAGCTAGAGAGGATATAAAAAACTTAAAAGTACTTGCAAATTATACCATTAAAAATCATTTCCCGCATTTAGGAAACCCATCGAAAGAAAATTATATTGCCTTTTTCAAAGAAGTTACGGAACGTACTTTAGAGATGATTATTCATTGGCAACGCGTTGGTTTCGTGCACGGAGTAATGAATACAGACAACATGTCTATCTTAGGTTTAACCATAGATTATGGACCTTACGGATGGTTAGAGGGTTTCGATTTTGGTTGGACCCCAAACACCACAGATAGCCAACATAAACGCTATAGATTCGGAAATCAACCAAATATGGGCTTATGGAACCTGTATCAATTAGCAAACGCTCTATACCCAATCATTGAAGAAGTAGCACCTTTAGAAGCTATTTTAAATCAGTACTCTATAGATTTTGAAAAACAATCTTTAACCATGATGAAATCGAAATTAGGGTTTGCTGTTGAAAACGCAAATGATGTAGCATTGATTCAAAATTTAGAAGATAATTTACAACTGGTAGAAATAGACATGACTATTTTCTTTAGAAGTTTAAGCAACTTTACAACTGATATATCAGGTTTAAAATTGATCGAAAAATCATTTTATGACTTCGAAGATATTTCTGACGAAGTAAAAAACAATTGGAATTCATGGTTTACCAAATACGCGGAAAGATTACAAAAAGAAACGATTTCACCCGAAGATAGAAAAGAAAAAATGGATGCTGTAAATCCTAAGTATGTCCTGCGAAATTACATGTCTCAAATGGCAATTGATGAAGCAGATAAAGGAGACTACGGCTTAATTGATGAACTCTTTCAACTCTTAAAAAACCCCTATGCCGAGCAACCAAAAAACGAAAAATGGTTTGCAAAAAGACCAGAATGGGCAAGAAATAAAGTAGGCTGCTCGATGTTGTCTTGTAGTTCTTAAAAATAAAAAACATGAAACTAGGATTAGGAACGGCAGCATTAGGAAGACCACAATACATTAATGTGCGTCAGCATACTCCTAAAAACTCTGATTTAAAAACCTTCAGAGAGCAAAGTTTTGCAGTTTTAGAAAATGCTTATAATTTAGGGGTTCGCTATTTTGATACTGCGCCAGGATATGGTTTGGCAGAAGAATTAATATTAGAATGGTTGCAAACTAAAAAGGATAAGACTATTGAAGCTGCTACCAAGTGGGGATATACGTACACGGCTAATTTTGACACAAACGCAACTATTCATGAAGTAAAGGAACACAGTTTATCAAAATTAAAAGCACAGTGGAATTTCTCTAAAAAGCTACTCCCCTATTTAAAAGTATATCAAATTCATTCTGCAACTTTAGAAACAGGCATTTTAGAAAATACAGACGTTTTAACCTATTTGGACTTTTTAAAAAGAGAACACAAGCTAAAAATAGGATTGACAACCACTGGAACAAATCAGCTTGAAGTGATAAAAAAAGCATTGGATGTTTCTGTCAACGGAATTCAAGTTTTTGATTTATTTCAGGTAACTTATAATTTTTTAGATCAAAGTTTACTAGAAATTTCAGCAGAGTTAATTCGCCAAAATAAACAAATTGTCATCAAAGAAGCATTGGCAAATGGTCGAGTTTTTAGAAATAAAAGCTATCCTCATTACAATAAAATGTACGCAACTTTAGAAGGTTTGTCAAAAAAGCACAACGTTGGTGTAGATGCTATTTCTTTGAAATATTGCGAACAAACCATCCCAAACAGCACAGTTTTAAGTGGTGCAAGCAATTCTAAACAGTTGATAGAAAATTTAAAATTGAATACTTTTACGCTGTCTAATGATGATATTGCCGTTTTAAATGGTTTGAAAGTTACGCCAGACTTTTATTGGACAGAAAGAAAAAAATTAGCATGGAACTAACGAAGATTGCTTTTGGTGGCGGTTGCTATTGGTGCACAGAAGCTGTATTTCAATCTTTAATTGGTGTTGAAAAAGTAGCACAAGGATTTATTTCTTCTAAAGGAAAAAACAACAGCTTTTCCGAGGCGGTTATTGTTTATTTTAATGAAAATATCGCTCTAAAAACATTGATTGAAATTCATTTACACACGCATAAAAGCACTGTGAAGCATTCTATGAGAAACAAATATAGATCTGCAATCTATTATTTTACAGAGGGGCAAGAAAAAGAAAGTCAACATGTCTTAACAACTTTACAAATAGATTTTGACACTCAAATAATCACTCAAATACTCCCCTTTAAAGATTTCAAACCGTCCATTGAGGCATCTCAAAATTATTATATAAAAAATTCACAAAAACCATTTTGTAAAAAATACATACACCCAAAATTAGCCTTGATTCTCCGTGAATTTTCAAGCCATGTAAAAACTTGCAATACGATCTAAGTAGTTGCGATTATCTAAAAAACCTTTTATCTATGAAAACTACTAAACTAGAAATAATCAATAAAAAAGGTCTAAAACTACAGGCTTATTTAGAAGTACCTGCGAATCAGAAACCAAGTCATTTTGCAATTTTTGCACATTGTTTTTCTTGCAATAGTAATTTTAAAGCTGTAAAAAACATCTGTAGATCTCTAACAAATCACGGTTTTGGAGTGGTACGTTTCGACTTTACAGGATTCGAAAAAAGTGAAGGCTAACAATTGGTAGCGCATTTAAATGTGTTGGAAGACAATTTTACAACAGCTATTTAAACTGAAAAAACATTCATTTATTACGGATGAACCAGCAAGCGCTGGCTTTGTTACGTGTTCAGTAATGACTATAAAATTATATGCAGCGCGTAAAAAATGGGATTTACAAGAAGTCTTTGTGTATATTACCTATTCGAAAAAACACAGTGACGATTTAGAGATGGATTTAGATACACCGGCTCGTTTTGATCATTTGCATAAGAAATTAAAATTTCTTGGAAATTTAGACAAAAAACAAGTGCAGCGTTTGAAAGAAATTGCGGCAAAATGCCCAGTTCATAAAACCTTACAAAGTAAAATTATTATCGAAACAGAAATCGTATCCGATTAAATATAAATTTTTAATATTTTAGAAAACAGTACAAATCTTAACTTAAAGTTAAACCTCGATTTTAAATATGTTGCACGAAGTGAAAGAGATTATTCAACAAGCAGTAATCAATCAAAAGAAAGGCATTAAAAACAGCTTAGTAACCGTAGTAGCTTTAGATGGTTCCTCCTATAGAAAACCTGGAGTTAGAATGTTAATTTCTAGCGACGATTCTTATATTGGAGCTGTAAGTGGTGGTTGTGTTGAAAAAGAGATTATAAAACGAGCACAAACGGTTTTTGCCAATGAAAAAGCAAAAATAATAACCTACGATGGTCGCTATAAATTGGGATGTGAAGGCATTTTATATATTTTAATTGAACCTTTTTTTATTTCTAACGCTTTTATAGAAGCCTTTTCATTTGCCATAGAAAATAAAGAAAGTATACAAATTGACTCTTATTTTAAAAAGCAAGATGAAGCTATTGGCAATTATGGCTCTATTCTTACATTTAAAAATACCCAACAATTCAGCTTCTCTGATTTTTTTAATTTAAAAACATTAGATAATAAAAAAATATTTACGCAGCACTTAAAACCGTTATTTAATTTAATAATTATTGGTGGCGAACACGATGCTGTAAAACTCTGCACAATAGCCGCTAACTTAGGGTGGCAAATAGTAGTTATTACGGCTGCAAAAGATTCTAAATTACTATCAGATTTTCCTGGGGCACATGCTGTCATTGGTGAGACTCCTGAAACAGTTGAGTTTTCTAATATTAGAGAAGACACAGCGATTGTGTTGATGAATCATAGTTATGTGCAAGACTTAAAATACTTGGTGGCATTGTCTGTGCATCATCCAAAATATATTGGTATTTTAGGGGCACCAAATAGAAGAGAAAAACTTTTTAACGCACTGTTTGAATTTGCCCCAGCAACTACAGAAGAATTTTTAGATTGTATTTATACACCCGCTGGCTTGCACATTGGTGCAAAAACACCCGAAGAAATTGGAATTTCTATTATTGCTGAAATTCTATCTGTAACTAGAAATAAAGAACCCTTTTCCTTGCGTAAATTACAAGGAAAAATTCATACTTAAACCATGAAAAACATAGCTGTTATTGTTTTAGCTGCTGGCAAATCCTCTAGAATGAAGACGCCGAAACAGCTCGTTAAAATCGGAAACAACTTTTTATTAGAATTTGTTTTATCAAAAGCTAAAGCCATTAATAAGAATCATGTGTATTGTGTTTTGGGAGCAAATGATGCGCGCATTAGACAAGAAATTTCATCTTCCAATGTTCATTTTGTCTACAACGCTGCCTTTAACGAAGGATTGAGCTCTAGTATTGTTTCTGGTATTTCTGAAATAGAAATGCATCCTGATTACAAGGCTGTTTTAATTCTATTAGGAGATCAACCTGCTATCGACAAAGAGTATTTAGATGCGATGATTGCCTTATTTTCTGAAGATAACTCAAAAATTATAGCTTCTAACTATAAGGGGAAACTAGGTGTACCGGCAATTTTTCCAAAAAGTTATTTTTCAAAATTAAAAAACATCTCAGGAGACTTTGGTGCAAAAGAAATGCTGCATACAAGCAAGGATGTAATCGCTCTAAATAGACCTACAAATTTTATAGATATTGACACAGAAAAAGACCTGCAAGACTTTAAAAACTCTATTTTAAAATAGTTATTTTTGTCCTATGAAGATTCTAAAACAATTACTTTTCCTTCTTACCTTTTCTCTCTTAATTACCGCCTGTGCCACGCTTCAAATGCAGGTTATCGAAGATCATCAGTACACCTCGAAAAAAGATACCTCAAAAATTATTCATTCTTTCTATTTAATTGGAGATGCCGGCAACTCTAATAGCAATCAAAAAGAGGCCGCACTTTCTTACTTAGAAGAGGAGATCAAAGGGGCAAAAAAAGACGCTACCTTAATCTTTCTAGGAGACAATGTATATGAAAAAGGGATTCCTAAAGAAAAATCTAAAGATTACAAACTAGCGAAACACCGCTTAAAAGTGCAAACTGATATTGGTAAAAAGTTTCCAGGAAAAACCATCTTTATCCCAGGAAATCATGACTGGTATAATGGTTTAAAGGGGTTAAAAAGACAGGAAAAGTTAGTTGAAAAGGCTTTGGGTAAAAATACTTTTCTACCAGAAAAAGGCTGTCCTTTAGAAAAAATTGAAGTGAACGATGCTATAAACCTTATTGTTGTAGACACACATTGGTATATTACAAATTGGGACAAGCATCCTGGAATTAATGATGGCTGTGAAATAAAAACAAAAGAAAAATTCTTTGACGAATTTGAAGGACTTTTAAAAAAATCGCAAGGAAAAACGACGCTAATTGCAATGCATCATCCCATGTTTACAAACGGCCCTCATGGCGGTTATTATTCCTTTAAAAGTCATCTACAACCGTTTCCTGTTCTTGGAACTATAAAAAACATATTGCGTAAAACTTCTGGTGTCGCAAATACAGATCAACAAAACGATACATACAATCAGTTGAGAAAGCGAATTATCAGTTTAGCGCAGCAACATGAAAAAGTGATCTTTGTTTCTGGTCATGAACACAGTTTACAATACATTGTACAAAATAATATTCCACAAATTGTAAGCGGTTCTGGCTCTAAAAAAACTGTCACAAAAAATGTAAATGGAGGTGTGTTTTCATACGGAACACAAGGTTTTGCAAGGTTAGATGTTTATGAAGACGGAGCTTCTACCGTGCATTATTACAGTGAGAAAGAGCGTAACATCGTTTTTGAGGCCAATGTTTTCAAAAAAGAGACGCCACTTGAATTTAAAGATTTTACGAATGCCAAACTCTCAGAAAAAGCAGCTTCTATTTACACAACTGAAGAAGTTACAAAAGGAAATTTG
>Ga0307998_1001049_pt1 | contig 15074 bp, 14 predicted proteins | sample Davwhametageno37_FD_203147 | JGI IMG/M metagenome (GOLD analysis project Ga0307998, IMG submission 203147) | Marine microbial communities from Davis Island wharf, Antarctic Ocean - #37 | ecosystem: Environmental > Aquatic > Marine > Unclassified | place: Antarctic Ocean: Davis Island wharf... | reverse complement strand
AAATTAAGGGGCAAAGTTAGTCATTAAAAAAGGCTTGAAAAGCCTTGGTTTTGAGCAAAACAAAATCGTTTGTATTAATTAACAACAAAAGTTGTACTAGGTTTACATTACAACATTTCAGTTGCAATTCTGCGAGCTTCGGTATTGCAGTTTACATAATCATCTAAAGTTGGATTTTTAACAAAAGTGGCAGCGTCCATTACCTTTTCGTTGATTTCTGCAATGTCTAAAAACTTGATTTTATCTTGTAAAAATGCAGCATTAGTAATTTCATTCGCAGCGTTTAGCGCGCAAGCAGCTGTTCCGCCTAAATCCAACGCTTTATAGGCCAATCCTAAGTTTTTAAAGGTTTCTTGATCTGTTTTTTCAAAGGTTAGTTCAGGGTAATCCATAAAATTGAAACGAGGAAAATCAGACGGTACACGCTGTGGGTAAGCCATAGCGTATTGAATGGGTAACTTCATATCTGGTAAACCCATTTGAGCTTTCATACTCCCATCTTCAAATTGAACAACGGAATGAATGACGGATTGAGGATGAACTATAGTTTCAATTTGGTGACTTTCCAATTGAAATAACCACTTTGCTTCAATAACTTCCAACCCTTTGTTCATAAGAGTTGCAGAGTCAATGGTTATTTTTGCACCCATTTCCCAATTGGGGTGTTTTAGCGCCTGGGCTTTTGTAACATCAGCAAGTTGTTCTGTGGTCCAACCTCTAAATGGACCACCCGAAGCAGTCAAATATATTTTTTCAATTTTGTTGTGAAATTCTCCTGCAAGACATTGGAATATAGCAGAATGTTCAGAGTCAACAGGTAAAAGAGGAACGTGATTTTTATTAGCTAAATTGGTAATTAAATCTCCTGCAACTACCAACGTTTCCTTATTTGCTAAAGCAATTGGTTTTTTTGCTTCTATTGCTGCAATTGTTGGCTTTAAACCTGAGTATCCTACAAGCGCGGTTAAAACCAAGTCAACTCCTTCCATTTGAACCACATCTTCTAGCGACTTTTCGCCACAATACGTCTTAATGTTTTCCTTCCACAGTCGTTCAGAAAGAGCTTCATACTTAGACTCATCTACGATGACCACTGTATTCGGCTTGAATTCAAGGGCTTGTTTCAATAGTAATGCGTCATTTGAGTAAGCGGTTAGTACTTCTACCTCAAATTTATTAGGGTGTTGTCTTATTACATCGAGCGCTTGTGTGCCAATTGACCCGGTCGATCCTAATAGGGCAATTTTTTTCTTTTTTGTCGTACTTTCCATAAAAAACAAAACTTTTGTGCAAAAGTAATGTAGATTTAATTGTGTAACATACACAAAAGCGGATATTTGTCTCCGTAAAAATAGAGAACTGAATATGAGTCAAGAAAAATCAAAGAAACGCACAATAATTTCATTTAGCTTGGCTGTTGCAACCGCATTAATGACACTTTACATTCAGGATTACACCTCAGTTGTTGATTCGAAGCAAGCCTCAGAAGCCGGCGATACCAACGATCCTCTTTCAAGCTTTATAGAGACAATTAATTAGAGTTTTGCTTTTCTTTTCATGCTTTGTATCACCTTGCTTGCATCGCGGATTGATTTTATTTTTAATAAATCTCCTTCCCCCAAGTCGGCAATTTCTTTTAATGACTTATTTGTCCAATTATCATTTTTAATACCCAAAACAGTTATTGTTAGTCCTTCTTCAGCGGTTTTTACTATTTTTTTACGAAGACTCATATTGTTTTCACCAATGTTAAAGTCACCATCTGAGGCTAAGAAAATTTGATTATTCCCATCCTCTAAAAAGTTACTTTTCCCTACTTGAATGGCTTTTTTAATCCCTTTTACTGCATTTGTGCTTCCATCAGCTTTTAAATTTTCTATTCGCACTGCAATTTCATCTTTCAAGTTTCCTGACGAAGTTGGTAATATAACTTTTGCTTCTCCTGAATAGGTGACAATGGTTATAAAGTCAATTTCGCGTAAAGGCTCTAACAACTGAATCATGGCAGTTTTTAGAAGGTCCATTTTCTGATCCTCTCGCATTGAGGTCGAGGCATCAATTAAAAATACGATATTGTTGGGCCTAAACGATTCGTCCAGTAGGGTTTGGTTTTCTTCAACTTTCGGTGAGGGTTTGATGGTTTCTTGACTCGATTTTATTGTAGAATCTTGCACTTTTTTAATCAATATCTTTTCAGCAATATGCTCTGCTTCTACCTCCATTACTATTGCTTCCTTTGTTTTTTGAACAGGCTTCACCTTTTGAATTAGCTTCTCTTTTTGCTCCGGCTCTTTAGTTGCTGCTGTGCTGTCTGCTTTGTGACCAAACAAAGTAGTTCCTAAAGAAGGCGCATTTCTGCGCTCTTCTGGAGATTTTCTAACCTTTTTAAGTCTAACGGGTCTGGCAGTTCTGTTTGGCTTAGTTGTCGGGCTGGGGCTTTTTGGCTTTAAAGTAGTCGGAGTTACTACAACAGTTTTTTCAGCTTGCGTTTCTAAATTGCTTTGCACAATTGCTAATTGGTTTTCACTTTCAGTGTCAAACAAAATCAAGTCGAATTTTTGGATTTTAGCAACCGGCTGAGGTCTGCCAGTTGGTGCTTTTAGAGCAGCTCCAAATTGAGGGCAAGCTGTTCTGTTGTTTTTTGGTAATGCTTTTACAATTGCCTTTACTGTAATTTCGACAGGTTTAGGGTTATTGCTAAAAAAAACTTGTACTTTTCGCTCAATTTTTCCTTTGTTTAAAGGATTTAGTTTTATACGAATACCTTCTTTGGTTCCGGGCCTTATAGTTTTTGAAGTGTATTGAGAACCGACGTTTTGTTCCGTTTCAATGCGCAGTATATAAACGGTTTCGTCAGAAATATTCTGAGCGTCAAAATCTACTATATCCGAGTTTAGTAGAGAGATTTCTCCTAAATCAAATACCGTCTGGCTGAGTTGAATTTGTGAAAAGCCATTAAGTGCCGAGCAGCCAAGTAAAAAAAATAAAACAGTTTTCATGTGGGTCGTTATTCAAATACCGTGCAAAAGTGTGCTTTTTTATAATGTGGATGATACAATTTAATTTTAGGCTGGAAAAGAATTAAATTTTGAAGTAGTTTAGCGCAGCAATAATTCGATTAAGAGTACTATGATTAACAGATTAATAGATAAAATAGGTCGAAAGCTATTGGGCAATTCTATGTGGTTGTTTATAGATAAGCTGGTGCGATTAATTGTTGGTTTATTTATTGGTGTTCTGGTTGCAAGATATCTTGGTCCCGAGCGAATGGGAATTTGGAATTATTGCATTGCCATTTTTACTTTTTTCATCATATTCCCTTCCTTAGGAATGGAGTATATTAGTCCTCGGGAGTTTGTTAACCGAAAAGAAGAGGCGGAAAAGTTATTAAATACAGTTTTAAAGATAAAGTTTGTTGGAGCTACTTTGGGAATCGTATTCTCAGTTCTTTTTATGGGATTGTTTAAGGGCTTTTCTAGTTATCTGATTCCTTTGATCTTTATTTTAACCTCGGGTTATCTATTTCAATCATTTGATGTGATTGACTTCTATTACCAATCGAGGTTGGAACAAAGAAAGTCGGTTATAGCTCGAATGGTAGCTTTCCTTTTCGTTTCGGGCTATAAATTTTATTTAGTACAGTCTGATGCTCCTTTAATCTGGTTTGTAGCGTCATCTACAATCGACTTTGGAATAGGAGCCATAGGTTTACTCTATTCATTTAAAAAGTCACCCATTCGATTAAGGATAACATTATTTGATTGGAAGTTGGCAAAGGAATTACTAAAAGATTCCTTGGTCTTTTCAGTGAGTGCATTGGTAATCGTTATTTATTATAAAGTTGATCAGGTGATGATTACGGAGATGATAGGGGGGCAAGAAAATGGGATCTACTCTATTGCTATCCGAATTCATGAACTATTTGTTTTTCTTCCGGCTGTTCTTGTTTCATCATTTCTGCCTGTGATTACCCAAAAATATCAGGAAAATGATTTAGAATTTAAAGCAAGTCTGAAACAACTTTATACTGTTCTCACATATTTGGCAATAGTTTTTACTATCGGAGTTTGGGTTTTAGGACCTTTTGTAATGAAGTTTTTATATGGAGAGGAGTATAATGGGTCTGGAGAGATCTTGCAGTACGCAGGGCTTGGGTTTTACTCCGTTTTTATGGGAATGGGTATAGGCAATTACCTGATTATTAGAAATAAAAAAAGATTTGTTCTATTAAAAAGCCTAATCGGTTTGGTGGTAAATATTGTATTAAACCTTTGGTTAATTCCGAAAATGGGAATCAATGGAGCGGTTATAGCTTCTATTGTTTCGAACTTTATCTCAACTTTTTTAATTCTTACAATGAAGGACAATCATTCTCATCTTTCTTTAATTGTTTCACCCTTTAACGTATCCTCAATCCGACGATTCATAAAATATTAACTGCTTTTTTATTCAAATAAAGTGGCAGCGTTTAGATTTGTATTTTTGACGTTAAAAGTAGTTTATGAGTAGGTACAATAGCAGAACAGAAAGGTGGACAAAACGATTTATTCAGGAAGCTAAAAAAGAGGAGTACCAGCAAAAAGTGGATGCTGCCAAAATAAAGGAATGGGAAGATAACGGACAGCCCTCGCCGCCACCTCATGTTATAAAAGTTAGAACAGTTGCTGCCTTTCAAAAGCAAACGAACTACAATGTACTTGTTGAGACTGGAACATTTATGGGGGATATGATTTTGTCACAGCTTCATAATTTTAGTCTAATCTATTCAATCGAATTGAGCGAAAAATTTTGGCAAGATGCAAAAGAGTTGTTCAAAAAAGAGCCTAAAGTTCGCTTACTACAAGGCGACAGCGGTAAAAAAATGCATGAACTAGTAAAAGAATTGAAAGACCCGGCAGTGTTCTGGTTAGATGGGCATTACTCTGGCGCAGATACTGCTAGGGGTGAAAAAATATCTCCAATTTATGAGGAGTTAAAAGCGATATTTAGTTCAAGTTTGCCACATTGTTTATTAATTGACGATGCTAGGTTGTTTAATGGGACAGATGATTATCCTAAAATAGAAGATTTGAAAGGATTTGTATTGGACAACAGGCCAAAGGCAAAAATTAATATTGACTCTGATACAATAAGTGTTATTTATTAATGCTAAATAATTTTTTAAAAAATATAGCTGCAAAATTTGGTATTTTGAACGCCCACGATCGGGCTCAAAGAAATAGATTTGACGGTATACTCAGATTATTTGAAAAAGGAACCAAGTCTTTTGAATACAGTGAAGGAGCAACTTTCGTTGTATTTTCAAAAGACAGGCCGTTACAACTCGAACTATTACTGAGGTCTTATTCTGACCTAGTCAAAAATCCAATCCCTGTCAAAGTTCTATTTCATTCATCAAATTCTGACTTTAAATTAGGGTATACTAAGCTGATAAATGAATATTCAAATTCGCAATATTTTTCGGTAGAGTGGGTTGAGGAAAAGAACTTTAGAAAAGACCTTATTCAGTTATTTGAAAGTATAACGACCAATAAAGTAATCTTTCTTGTGGATGATATATTCTTTAAAAATGAGATAGACCTTGATAGTTTCACCGCTTTAGATACGTCAAGGTATGTCCCTTCATTGCGAATGGGAGAACATTTGAGTTTTTCGTATACCCTACAAAAGAATCAAAAACTGCCTGTGTTTACTCAAGAAGGAGAATTCCTTTCGTGGAAATGGAAAGAACAAGTGCACGATTGGGCATACCCTTTATCGGTAGATGGACATTTATTTAATACATCTGAATTGAAAATCTTGGTCAAAGAGTTAGCTTATAAAGCACCCAACTCTTTTGAAGCTGCCTTGCAAATTATGAGTCCTTTATTTTCAAAACGAAAAGGGCTATGTTACCCTAACTCCGTAATCTTAAACAACCCTTGCAACAAAGTGCAAAATGAGCATGGAAATGTTCATGGGGAAACTGATGTTGAGGTTCTAAATAGTAAATGGTTGAATGGTTTTCGAATACAGTATAAAGATTCCGTTGGAATTAAAAATGAGAGTGCTCATCAAGAAATTTCACTAATTTTTGAGAAAGATGAATGAGCCATTGGTTAGTGTAATTATGCCAGCGTATAACGCGGAAGAATACATTGAAGAATCTATTTTGTCAGTTATTAATCAAACATACCAGAATTGGGAACTGTTAATAATAAATGATGGATCAACGGATCAAACTCTAACAATAGCCCAAAAGTTCATAGATAAAGATAGTCGAATTCGTTTAATGGACAATGAGAAGAATAAAGGGTTAATTATTACCAGAAATATAGGGCTTAATAACGTTCATGGAAAATACATAGCCAATTTAGATAGTGACGATATTGCTATGCCTGAAAGGCTGAAAAGGCAGGTTGCATTTTTAGAAAAGAACAAAGATTATGCACTTATTGGTGCAGCATGTATTCAAATTGATTTCGAAGGGAAAAAAATTGCAACTGTAGAACGAAATATTGCAAACTCACATTTAAAAAGTTTGTTGCTGTTTAGTAACTATTTTATTAATTCAACAGTAATGTTGCGGGCAACTGATGTACAAAGTATTCGTTACCAGAATGGATTTGCCCCTGCCGAGGATTACCAGTTGTTTAGCCAAATTGCAGAATATAGTAAAATTGGAAATTTATCTGATTGTCTCGTAAAATATAGAATACACGATCAAAACATTAGCAGTTTAAAAGAGACTGAACAACAGATTGCAATTTCGAGCATAGTAAAGACTCAGCTGAGCGGCTTAGGTTTGACTCCTACGGATGAAGAGCTGAAGCTACATCTGAATTTAGTAGATGGAGTTTATGATTCTTCGGAATTACCAAAGGTTGAAGCTTGGCTACTGAAACTGGTAGATCAGAATAATGGTGTAAGGAAATACCCAGTGGATATACTAAACCACTTTTGCGGATTCTTTTATCGAAGAGCTTGTGAGCGAAGTAATTTAGGTCTAAAAGCAGTTCAGGTACTTCGAAAATCTTCACTTTCGAAATTTATTAAGTACGATTTAAAAGGAAATTCTATTTTCTTTGTAAAGTCAATTTTAAAAAGGAATTAATTTGAAACCACTCGTTAGTATTGTTATTCCAGTTTATAATTCAGGTGAATTTCTGCCTGAAACTGTCGATTCCGTTCAGGCTCAGACTTACCAAAACACAGAGCTAATAATAGTTGATAACGGCTCAGATGATACGTCTACTATTAATTATTTAAAACAGCTTGAAAGGAAGTATCAAATAGTATACACCAAGAAAACAGGAGTTTCGGCGGCAAGAAACGCAGCAATTGCAAAAGCGAAAGGGAAATACATTTTAGCGCTTGATTCTGATGATATTATTAAGCCTTCATTTGTCGAAAAATGTGTTCGTCTAATGCTCACAGATTCAACAATTTCTTTGGTGAGAACCCAAGTCGAACTTTTTGGAAAAAAATCTGGAGCTATAGAGTTTCCTAAATTTGAATTTTCGATGTTGCTTGCCCGGAATTTGATGGTTGTTACTTCTCTCTTTAAAAAAGAAGACTGGGAAAGAATTGGAGGGTTTGACGTTACTTTTCAAATGGGATTTGAAGATTGGGAATATTGGATAAACTTGCTAAAGGGAGGTGGAAAAGTAGCCACCATAGAGGAAAATTTATTTCGGTATAGAATTAGGAAAGGAAGTAGGAATAGTTCTATTAAGCAAGAGGACTTTAGTGAAATAAGGAAACAGGTTTGGGAGAAGCATAAAGAGTTGTATGCACTTTACTTCGTAGACCCTACTGAAAGTTTTGAGTATAAATTTATGGAAGATAGCACTGCTAATAAGTTGGGAAATATTTTGACAAAGCCATTTTTGCGCTTTAAGCTAATGAAATAATGAAAGGGCGAGTAAAAATTGCAGCAGTATTAGTTGTTTATGAGCAGGTTATTTCTGAAACAGAAACATACCGAACCTTATTAAAAAATACAAATATTCCTTATTTGGTTTATGACAATAGTTTGAATGAGCAGGTCTTGGAAGGTAAAAACATGAGCTACGTTCATAATTCCAATAACCCAGGAGTTAGCAAAGCATACAACGAAGCGATAAAATGGGCGAAGAAAATAAAAGTGAGTCATCTGTTATTGTTGGACAGTGATTCGGTATTTCCAGATTCCGCATTTGAACAATATGAAGCGGCAATTTTAACCTTCCCGAATCAATTGATTTTGCCAAGCTTAGTTTCGGCAAATAGAAAAATTTCACCATTTTATTTTTCAAATGGGAAAACCCACTATGGCGATTATATTGAGGAAGGACAAATGCAACTGGGAGAAAAGTTGGCGATAAACGCAGGCTCATTATTGCCAATTAACGCGTTGGGGAATATTTGTTTCAATGAAACCCTTCCATTAGACTGGAGTGACGTGTATTTTTTTCGAAGACTTTCCAAAACATCTATCCAGGCGCAGCACATAGCACTAAAAATAAACCACGGACTGTCAGAACATCAACAAAGAAATTTAGCATCTGTAAAATTCAGGTTTGATTTGTATTTAAGAGGAATCCCAGAAGTTTCAGAGGGCAGTTGGGAAAAGTTATTGATGTACTTTTGGGCAAAGTTAAAAGCGATTAAGTTAGCTTTTCGCTACAAATCGCTTTGGTTCCTAACTCAATACCTAAGGAGACTCTATGAATAAGCCTCAAGTGCAAATATTGCTCTCTACGCATAATGGTTCACGTTTTTTACGAGAGCAACTAGATAGTGTTTTATGTCAAACTTTTAAGGGGTGGCAGGTGCTAATTAGAGATGACGGCTCCGAAGATGAAACAGAGGCTATTATTAAAGAATATTGCAATAAGTTTCCGAAATTAATGATAACGATTTTTGGAGGCAAAGGCGGTAATGCAAGCACCAGTTTCATGTCTATGTTGCCTTTCGTAAAATCACCTTACGTTATGTTTTGCGATCAAGATGACATTTGGGTGCCTGAGAAGGTACAAAATGCGCTAGATCAAATTCAAATTTTAGAGAAGCGTTGTCCAGAAGCGTTGTTTTTTACAGACATGAAGGTCGTTAATGAAAGTATGGAGGAATTGTTTCCCTCATTTTTTAAACAACAAAAGTTATTGCCGCAGTGGGGTTTAAATTCAAATTACGCATTTGTTCAAAGTGTCGCTGCAGGGTGTGCCATGATTTTTACGGCAGCACTAATTTCTAAATTACACCCTATAAAAGCACCTTTATTTCAACATGACCATTGGTTATTAATGCACGCAGCGCATTACGGAGTCGTAGGTTACGGTTTGGAAAAAACAGTTCATTACCGTCAACATTCTTCAAACGTAGTGGGTTCTCATGCAATTAATTGCTCTTATTTTTTCGGAAAAATTCATTCGTTAACAAAAGTATGGGAGCGATGGAGGTATATCAAAAAGTGTTTTGGAAACCAAATTTCAATGTTAAATTTGATGAAGGCAAAATGGGAGCTTAACAAGCAAAGAATATAATATAGATACCCAATAAACGGTCAAATAATTACAGCAAGAAAGGCTAACTGTTGTTACATTAAAATACTTTAGAAAGTTAATTTCTAAATCTTCTAATCGGAAATGAGTAAGACAAACCAATTTTTAAGCAAGGGAATACATTTCAGTATCCTGTTCATTGCTATTACATTTCCACTTCCTTACAAAATCTCAAATCTTGGAATTGTTTCTTTGCTCGTGTTTTGGGTAATTCAAAAAATTGTGACAAAGAGTATGCCCAAGTATACTTTTGAAACACAACAAGAAAAGTGGATTTTCTTTTCATTCATTGGTTTTTTTGCCTTGCAAATTGTATCCTTAATCTACACTACTGATCTTTCAAATGGAATTAAGAATGTAGAAGGCAAGTTGAGCTTTCTAGTCTTTCCACTCATTTTACTTGATTTGAAGTCCAACTACAAGCAAATTGTATTTTGGTTAAAAGCATACGTGCATTCGATGTCACTTTGCACCATTGTTTTATTAGTCCAATCTGTGTCACATTATTTTACAGAAGGCTCTTTGTTAACCTATCATGACTTTACAAGTTCGTTAGCATTTCACGCTGTTTTCTATTCCTATTATATCTTTTTATCTTTGCTATTAACTGCTTTCCTTTTCCAAAGTAGCTTGTTGAGTGGTAAAGAAAAAACCCTGTTCATTGTCAGTTTAGTATTATCGCTCCTCGGGTTATTAATATCTGCATCCAAGAATGTGTTGGTTGTAACTACTGTATTCCTAGTTTTTGGTTTTTTGTTTCGGGCAGTAAAGCAAAAAATTGGATGGAAAGAAATTTTTATTGTCTTACTAATTGGAGTTACTTCAGTGTACGGCATATCTAAGGTGTCCGCCGTAAAAGACCGTATTGCCGAGCTTGCTCAGCTAAACGGCATGGAGAATTTAGACAAGATAAAACGCGGAGAATTAATTGTTGCAGAAGATATTCCAAAATTTAATGGTACTTCAATGCGAATAACGTTTTGGTATGTTGTTGTTAATAAAATGGTAGATGAAGGGAAAATGTTCCTAGGCTATTCACCAGGAGATCGAAGAGCAGTGGTAAATGAAGAGTTTTATAAAAATGGCTTAAATCCTTGGTACGAGAATTATAATATCCACAATCAATTTATTCAAGTGTTAGCTGAGTTAGGTTTGTTGGGGTTGGTTGTTTATCTACTGCTTCATGCAAGTGTATTCATTCAAGCACTTAAAATAAAGAATTATTTTTTAGCAGCCTTTTTAATTGGCTTCACTATTTTCCAGATTACAGAGTCGGTAATTGAACGAAACAAAGGGATTGTATTCTTTGTATTCTTCCTACTATTGTTGTCGCAAATAAAACCTGTACTGAATGAAAATAGGGATATTAGGAACTAGAGGTATACCAAATCATTATGGTGGTTTTGAGCAATTTGCAGAGTTTTTGTCAGAAGGGCTAGTAAAGAAAGGTCATGAAGTAGTGGTCTATAACTCATCAGATCATCCCTATCAAGAAAAGATGTGGAATGGAGTGTGTATTCAACATTGCAAAGACTGGGAAGGGGAGTTGGGAACTGTAGGTCAATTTTTCTACGATTTGAATTGCATTCGGAATGCACGAAAACAAAAGTTTGATATTTTACTTCAGCTAGGGTATACAAGTAGTTCTGTATGGAAAAAGTTGTTGCCTAAAAAAGCGGTGATCGTAACTAACATGGATGGTTTGGAATGGAAGCGATCTAAGTTTTCGAAACCTGTTCAGCAATTTTTAAAAAAAGCGGAAAAGTGGGCAATAGAAAGTTCAGACCACCTAGTAGCAGACTCAAAAGGAATTCAGCAATATTTGAACCAATCACATGCTACTGAATCAACCTATATAGCTTACGGTTCCCACCTGTTTAGCGACTCCAATGAATCGTATTTAGAAGGTTATGGTGTAGAAAAAAGCAATTACAACATGCTGATTGCACGGATGGAGCCTGAGAATAACGTAGAAGTTATTTTAGATGGAGTGGTACAATCTAAAAATTCATCTCCTTTTTTAGTGATAGGGAATACTGACAATAGCTTTGGCCAATACTTAACAAATAAGTTTAAAGACAACGAGAACATACAGTTTATTGGAGGGGTGTACGATTTAAGCGCGTTAAACAACTTGCGTTTCTTCTCAAAGTTATATTTTCATGGTCATTCGGTTGGCGGAACCAATCCTTCACTCTTAGAGGCAATGGCATCTTCAGCATTTATTGTGGCACACAAAAATGAGTTTAACTTTGCTGTTTTAGAAGCCGAGGGCGTTTATTTTAGCACCTCAGATGATGTATCAAGAATTATCACTCAACCAATAATGCCCGAAAAGCGAAAGAGCTTTATTCAATTGAACAGAAATAAAATTGAGGAGCTGTATGCGTGGGAAAAGATCATTCAGTCCTATGAGGACTTATTCCTTAAATTAGCAGGATCTAAGCATTAACGGTGTATAAAAATCACGAATATCTACTTTCTCTCTATTACCGCTTTGTAGATTTAGCGGTGCTAAATTTCGCTTTCTTTTTAGGGGTGTATTTGAGATTTTATTCTGGGAGTAGTCTAGAGTTTCAAGATATAGCCGCATTTGATTTGGTGGAAAGTAATTACGTTAGTTTACTATTGTTTATTAACATTACATGGCTTTTTATTTCGGGTTCGCAAAAAGTATATGACCTTCAAAGGTTTACAAGTAAAAACAGGTATGTGCTTTCTGTAGCCACCGCACTACTTTTACAACTTCTTATTACAGTTGCCTTTAATGGTCTAATTAAAACGTTTTATTCTCGGTTTTTTCTGTTTTACACATATTTCAGTTTTTCAGTCTTCTTAATTTTAGGGCGCCTGATTACACATAAATTGTACGTTTTGAAATTACAAAAGGTAACCGCCCAAAATTCCATAGTGCTTTTTGGATACAGCAATCAATTGATTGAAGTCCTAGATTTTTTAGAAAACAACCTCTCTACAGAGGCCCAAAAGCTAATTCAATTGGAGCCAAATGGAATTCAATTGGAGAAGCTTGAAGAAATAAAGAAGGAGTTCCCAATATCTGAACTATACCTTTCCTTTTCAAATTACAATGAAGATGAGTTAGAATCCCTTTCGGTTTTTTGTGATAATAATTTTATTCGGTTGAGGTTGGTTTTTAACTGGAAGAAAGTTGGCTCGCAAAACGTTGAGATAGTAAAATTCAATCAGACTAACGTATTAAAGCTCTCATTAACACCGTTAGACAACCAATACAATGCACTTGTAAAAAGGATGTTTGATTTACTTTTTACAATTGTTGTGAGTGTATTGCTTTTTAGCTGGCTGTTTCCAATTTTGGCAATTGCTGTAAAGTTCAGCTCTCCGGGACCAGTTTTTTTTAAGCAAAAGCGATCGGGCATAAATAACAAAGGGTTTAATTGCTACAAATTTCGCAGTATGCTTCAGAATGCAGATGCAGATTTAAAGCAAGCCACTCAAAACGATTCCAGAATTACGAAAGTCGGAGCATTTTTACGAAAAACCTCCTTGGATGAGTTACCGCAATTTATCAATGTTTTGAAAGGGCAAATGAGTATTGTAGGTCCAAGGCCACACATGCTTAAGCACACAGAAGAGTACTCAAGCTTAGTAGGAAGTTTCATGAACCGGCATGCAATTAAGCCCGGGATAACGGGATTAGCTCAAATTAAAGGTTTTAGAGGCGAAATAGATGACTTTACGTTGCTTCAAAACCGAGTTCGGCTAGACCGTTTTTATGTCAACAATTGGACCTCATTTTTCGACCTTAAGATTGTTTTTCTAACTGTTTTTACGCTATTTAAAGATCATAAGTAAGCGATTAGTTTTGGTCCGAACAGAACAACACCAATAACAATTGCAAAAATAGAGGCGATTAGAACAGCTGCAGAAGCATAATCTTTTAGGGCTCCAATGGTCGAATTAAAATTTGGTTCAACCTTATCTGCAAGCCTTTCTAGTTCAGTGTGTAATAGATCAACTAAGAAATAGGATCAGACCCTTGGAGTTTACGAACGATTAACTTGAGTCAACTTCCTTGCGATATCTTCCGAATTCGATTTACAGCCATTAAATTGTCAAACAGTAGTGTCTCAGAGGGGCATCCTCACAAGATAATGTTAAGGTTTACGTTCCCGCGTTAACGTCAATAAATGATAATGCAGGGGTAGCGTCAACTTTTCAGCTTTTCCTAAACCCAACAGCAGGGGGATTTACAATTCGTGCAAAGGGATTTAAAGCGAAGTGGATTAATCTTTCATTAATCGACTTGCAAGGCAGAATTGTAGAGGAAAGAATGATCAGCAACAATACCAATAATATCATTAACGAACGTTTCAATTTAAGTGGGAGAAGTAACGGAGTTTATTTTGTGGCCATTAGAAGCGAAAGTGGCACGGAGGAGAAGAAGTTGATTTTAACAAGATAGTAGAATCGAATTTTTTAGTTCTGTTGTACATTTCTTTTAATCGATTTGCTATTAAGTGCTTGCCTGCAAGTAGGTATAAAGTAACCCCAAGTAGAAGTATTGTAAATCAAAAAAGCCCCGACGTAAGTCGAGGCTTTTGAGGTGGTGCCAGCTGGAATCGAACCAGCGACACAAGGATTTTCAGTCCTTTGCTCTACCGACTGAGCTATGGCACCTTTTCCGCTGCAATTAAAACTGTGATAACAATTTTTGGCGGGCGGCAAATGTAAAAATAAAAAGTGTGCTAAATCAGAAAATAATTCAAAATATTCTAAACAAAATTAATAGGTGCTCAAACTATCCATACTTTTGAGTAATGAATGCACGTTTAGCGATAGATATAGGGAATACTCGTACCAAGTTTGCGGTTTTCGATAATCGCACTATTTTGCAGGCATCTAGTTTAGCAAACGAAGCTTTAGAGCTTAATGATGAAATAATAAAGGACTTTAATGTTTCTTCACTTATTGTTTCATCTGTAAATATAGAAGCCGAAATGCTGTTAAAGTTGAATCTAATTCATCAACCAAAAATTATTCTAAATCATACCACAGCACTGCCGATTACTTTAGCATACAAGAGTCCTGAAACCTTGGGGAAAGATAGAATTGCTGCAGTGGTAGGAGCGCAATATGAATTTCCGAGGCACAACGTATTAGTAATTGATGCAGGTACTTGCGTTACTTATGATTTTTTAACAGCCGAAGGCGTTTATTTAGGAGGAGCAATTTCCCCAGGGGTACAATTGCGTTTAAAGTCAATGAACAGCTATACGAGTAAATTACCACTGTTGAACTGGACAGGAGACGATAAGCCCCAAAATATTGGTAGAACAACAATTACATCTATGTTATCAGGTGTAATAAACGGCTTAATAGCCGAAATGATTGGATTTATATCCAACTATGAAAAGCAATATAAATCATTAAAAATCGTACTCACAGGAGGCGATGCTAATTTTTTTGTAAAAGAGTTAAAAAATGGCATCTTTGCAGACCCAAATTTGGTGCTAAAAGGCTTGAATGAAATACTTATTTACAATGGCGAATAAAACCTTCGCTTTCACC
>Ga0307998_1001048_pt1 | contig 15084 bp, 10 predicted proteins | sample Davwhametageno37_FD_203147 | JGI IMG/M metagenome (GOLD analysis project Ga0307998, IMG submission 203147) | Marine microbial communities from Davis Island wharf, Antarctic Ocean - #37 | ecosystem: Environmental > Aquatic > Marine > Unclassified | place: Antarctic Ocean: Davis Island wharf... | reverse complement strand
TCGAATCGCACTTTTTTAGGTCGACAAGGGAAAAGATAAGACATAGAAATCTCATGGGAGCCTCCTGTTTGTCCGTTGAGTTGACTAACTGTAAAATCATAACTATAGCCAATTTTTATATTATCGGACTCCAATCCTAATAACGTAACTATTGCATCTCTGTTTCCTTTAATACTGGTTCTATACCAAACTCCAATAACAACTGGTCCTTTAGAAAAGTAGTTTCCTGCATTCAATTCCATGGAAGTTCCTTGAGATTGGAATATGATATTTGGCGACCAACTTTGATCTGATTTTCTTATGCCTAAAGGAATTTTTGCACCAAAGTGTCCTGTTATTCTCATTGGAAGAATAGCTTGGTCCAAGAAACCTTCGTCAGGAGCAGTTAAATGATGAACAGCTCCACCGAAATAAAATTTTTCACTGAAACCAATTACTCCAAATGAAAAATCTGGGTAAAAAACTCGGTCGTTTTGAACTTGCTCTTGAGACTGGTAAACAAATCCCCTTCTGGAGTCAATCATATCTCCAAATCTTAGATTGCTAACATCTATTGATTTCTGAACAAGAGTCGCTTGAAAACCTGCACGTATAGAAAATTTTCTGTTTACTCGGAATTGGTAAGCGTACATAAAAGCTGCCGATGTCGTATTTAAGACACCTTCTCCTGCTCTATCTGACATTAGCTGGACACCTATCCCTCCATTTATTTCGTCTATATTCTGATCATAACTTGCTGCGTAGGTTACAAAGCTATTATCAATGCCTGGCCATTGATTACGGTAATTGAGAGTGAGTTTTGGACATTGGCTTGCACCTGCAAAGGCTGGATTGAGATACAGCCTATTGGAAAAGAATTGAGAGAACGTAGGATCTTGCCCAAAACAACAACTATAAATTATTACAGAAAATATGGTAAGTAGATATCCTTTCTTCACTCTAGTAAACTTCAGCTAATGGCAAATATAGATAAACTAGATTATTCAATTGATGTTATATCTTTACAATTGACTTTGTACAATAAACAAAAAAATGTATCGTTCACTAATATCTACTGCTAGAAGAGAGCTAGAAACAATATAACGAATGAAAAAAAATAAATTATTTCTCCTACTATTTTTAATTTCAACCATCGTTTTTGGTCAAGATGTTAATAATGTGCAATTAGATTGGTCGAGTCCTTTGCAATATGGATTAGACGGTAAATTAAATCAAAAGACCCTGACTTTTGCAGGTGCGACATATGATTTTTCCACTAACGAAATTCCATTTTTTGTTGATCGAATGGAAGGTAAAGTTCTTTTTGGAGTTCGATTGGAAAATATAATAACTGAGAATGTAAGTTCGGACGATGCAAGATTAATTGACAAAAGCTTATTAGCATCTGACTTTGATGTGGCTGCGCAAGTGGTGGTAGTGAAAAAAACAAGGCAAACAGAAATTAAAGTAATACCACTTCGCTTAGCTTCAAATGGGCAGGTAGAGCGTTTAATTTCATTTGACATTGCTTTTGATAAGGCAGAGAAGCAAAGAGAACAAAACAATAAAAGTTTGACTTTCGCAGCTCAATCAAAATTGGTGGAAGGAACTTGGTACAAAATTGCAGTAACTGAAGACAAGGTTTTTAAACTGACAAGGACGTTTTTAATTTCTTTGGGGATGGATGTTGCAAATGTTGATCCTCGGAAAATTAAATTGTATGGCTACGGTGGAGGTATGCTCCCTAGCTCTAATAACGCTGCGAGGCCCGATGATTTACTTGAAAATTCAATAATTGTAGTTGGTGAACAAGATGGGTCATTTGATGCCAACGATTATGTGTTATTCTATGGCCAAAGTCAAGTGCAGTGGGCATATGACAATACCCGAAACATGTTTCGCCAAAGACTAAATCTATATAGTGACACAACGTTTTATTTTATAAATGCGGAGGGCAACAATGGCAGTAGAGTAAAAGTAAAACCTGTGTCTTTAAATCCATCTTCATCTACAGTTACTGAGTTTGATAGTTATGATTTTCATGAATTGGAATTAAGCAATTTATTGAAATCAGGAAGCTTGTGGTTAGGAGAGTTATTTGACAATACTACTAATTTGACGGTCGTTCTGAATGCTGCAAACACTGTAACTACAGAAAACGCAAAAGCCGAGCTAAGTGTCTTCGCCAGATCTGGAGTGAAAAGTAAATTCACTGTTACTGTCAACGGCCAAGATTTTGATACGGAGGTTGGTTCTACTAACCTCAATAGATATGAGTTTAGGTTTGCTCAAGGCGGTAGGAGTAGCTTTGAATTCACACCTAATCAAGGCTTGCTTTCTTTTAATGTAAATTATGATAAACCTCAGGTGGTTTCTAAAGGTTGGTTGAATTATTTAACCGTTAACACTCGATCGAAACTTATTATGTCTGGGCAACAGATGAGGTTTAGAGACTTGAGATCAGTAATTTCGAATGGAAATGGCACAGAAGAAGGTATTTTTGAATTTCCTGTTATGCCTAATTTGAAGGTATGGGACATAACTAATTCAAGTAGCATCGATGCGATGAGTTTGCAAAGTTTTGGTAATAAATCTGCTTTTCAAAATAACGTGACGGAATTAAGAGAATACATTGCTTTTACGGAAACAGATTCTATAGGTATATCAGGCTTAGGCCGGGTTCTTAATCAAAACTTACACTCCTTGCCTCAAGCAGAAATGTTGATCATAAGTCATCATGATTTTTTGTCTGCGGCGAACCGATTAGCAGATATTCATAGAAGCGAAGGTCTAAGGGTAAATGTTGTAACTCCATTGCAAATTTTCAATGAGTTTTCTTCAGGCTCGCAAGATTTAATTGCGATGAGGTCGTTCATTAAAATGTTTTACGATAGGGCTTCTTCTTTAGGAACGCCTCCAAAGTATGTAGTTATGTTGGGTGATGCGTCATACATTTACAAAGATAAAATATCAGGGAACACCAACTTTGTTCCTGCGTTTCAATCCACAAATTCTGTAGATCCTGTAAATTCACATGTTTCAGATGATTATTTTGGATTTTTAGATGACAGTGAAGGAGAATGGAGGGTGCCAAGTCAAGATAGAATGGATATTGCAATAGGAAGGTTTCCTGTTCAAACACTGCAAGAAGCAGAGGGCATTGTTGATAAAGTTGTATCTTATTACTCCGTTAATGCAATGAAAGATTGGAGGAATAAGATCGTTTTTGTTGGAGACGATGAAGATGGAGTTGTGCACATGTCTCAAGCGAACGATTTATCAAAATTAGTTGATCAAAAGGGAAAAGAGTTTAACACACAAAAAATATTCTTAGACGCCTATCAACAGCAATCTACGGCAAGCGGAGCTAGATATCCTGAAGTTACTTCAGATTTAGTACAAGCGGTTGAGGATGGTGCATTGTTCCTAAACTATACAGGGCATGGTGGAGAAACAGGTTGGACAGCTGAGAGAATTCTAGGGATTTTTGAAATCATGAACTTTAAAAATCTTCAAAATCTTCCTGTTTTTTTAACAGCCACTTGCGAATTTAGTCGATTTGATGATCCTCTGAGAACTTCAGGAGGGGAGCTATTACTGCTAAATCCTAATGGAGGAGGCATAGGACTAATGACAACTACCAGGTTAGTGTTTTCTAGCCCCAATTATTTACTCAATCGTTCTTTTTATGATCAAGTTTTTGATCCAAGACCAAATGGAGAAGCAATGCGACTCGGGGACATATTTTTGGATGTTAAGAATTTTAATGCTTACTCAACTAACTCAAGAAATTTTTCGTTGTTGGGAGATCCTGCCATTAGACTGGCACTTCCTAAAGAAAGAGTGGTGACAACAACAATTAATGGAAAACCAATAGCACAGGCTGACACATTAAATGCACTGTCTACAGTAACGATTTCAGGAATAATTGCTGACGATGCCAGTAACAAGCTTAATAATTTTAATGGGTTTGTATATCCTACCGTGTTTGATAAAATAGAAACAAAACGTACTTTGAATAACGATGGAGGAGGGGTCTTTTCTTTTGAAACGAGAGAGCGTAGAATTTTTAAAGGAAAGGCTACCGTCACATCAGGGGAATTTACGTTCACTTTTGTAGTGCCAAAAGACATCTCTTACAGTTTTGGGAACGGAAAAATTTCGTACTACGCAGAAAATCAGCAAACAGATGCAAACGGCTATTCAGAAGATATAATAATTGGAGGAAGTAATCCAAATTTGGTTCAAGATGATCAAGGACCACAGATGGATCTTTATTTGAATGATGAAAATTTTGTATACGGCGGGCTTACGGATGAAAATCCAAGGTTGGTGTTGAAACTGAAGGATGATCAAGGAATAAATACAGTTGGGAGTGGCATCGGTCATGACATTGTGGCGACGGTGGACGGTAATTCGGAAGAATCATTTATTCTTAATGATTTTTATGAAGCAGAAGTAGACGATCACACGAAAGGTGCCATAACCTATCCCCTTTTAGATTTATCCGCAGGAAAACATACGATAACAGTTAAAGCTTGGGATGTTGCGAATAATTCTTCAGAAAAGACAATTGAGTTTACAGTTGTGAAGGACCAAGAAGTGAAAATTGAAAACTTAGTAAACTACCCTAATCCATTCACTTCAAATACTGAGTTTATTTTTCAGCACAACCAAGCAGGTGTTGTAATGGATATTAAATTAGAAGTATTCACCGTTTCAGGAAAGCTGGTAAAGTCAATTGATCAAATGGTAGTGAATCAGGGCTTTATTTCAAAAGATATTCGTTGGGACGGAAGGGATGACTTTGGAGACAAAATAGGTAAAGGAGTTTATATGTATAAGTTAAAAATTAGATCTGCAAATGGATCCACTTCCGAGAAGATTGAAAAGCTTGTAATTATGTAAGATTCAAATTAGCCTGATGGCTACAATCTTTATTATATTTGCACCCCCTCAAAAAATAATTCTTTTGACAGTAAAAAACATAAAAAAAATTACGCTCGGCGCAGCTGCGTATTTAGTGAGTTTAAATTCTATTGCGCAGAATACGGTCAACGCCCAGCAAACTCAAAGTGAGGCTGAGTTAAATACCATTACCACAGCTGTTCCCTTTTTGCTAATTTCACCCGACTCTAGGGCAGGGGCCTTAGGAGATGCCGGTGTCTCTACTTCTCCTGACCTAAGTTCTATACATTGGAACCCTGCAAAGTCTGCTTTTATGGATGGTACCATGGGTTTTTCATTGAGTTACTCTCCTTGGTTAAGAAATTTAGTAGGAGACATCAGTTTGGCATATCTAACTGGATTCTATAAAATTGATCGTAAATCTACTATAAGTGGTTCTTTGCGTTATTTCTCTTTGGGAGACATCACTTTTACCGATATTAACGGCAATGTGATTGGGAATTTTAGACCGAATGAATTTGCTCTTGACGTAGGTTATGGACTAAAGCTATCAGAACAGTTTTCATTTGGAATGGCCTTACGTTACATTAATTCCAACTTAACAAATGGGATTAATGTTAACGGGACAGATACACGACCCGCGCAGTCGGTTGGAGCAGACGTTTCTGCTTATTGGTTTAACGATAAATTGAGAATTTCCGACTATGATGCGACAGTTCGGGCAGGTATTAATATTTCAAATTTAGGAGCAAAAATGTCTTATTCTGACAACAATCAGAGTGACTTTTTACCGGCAAACCTTAGATTGGGTTCATCTTTACAATTGGATTTTGACGATTACAACTCAATGACTTTTATCTTAGAGGCAAATAAGTTGCTCGTTCCAACTCCCCCCACTTACTTAATCGATTCCACAGGTACAGTCGTTATTGACCCAGGTGGAAAGCCTGTAGTTGTTTCAGGGAAAGATCCAAATGTAAGTATAGCAAGCGGTGTTTTTGGTTCATTTAATGATGCTCCAGGAGTAGTTACAGGAGTGAATAATGACGGCTCAGGTGTGGAGGTTGAAGGCGGAAGTGTTCTAAGAGAAGAATTAAGTGAAGTAACTATATCTGCAGGAATTGAATATTGGTATGATAAACAAGTTGCAGTTCGTTTAGGGTATTTTTATGAAAATCCTTTGAAAGGTAATAGGCGGTACTTAACTGCCGGAGTTGGATTTAAATTAAGTGTATTTCAGTTTGATGCGTCTTACCTAATTGGAAATGCTCAAACTAATCCATTAGCAGGTTCAGTGCGCTTTTCTCTTGGGTTTAGTTTCGATGACTTTGCAAGCCAAAATAAAGATTAAGTAGTGAAGATAAGAGTAGGTTTCGGTTTTGATGTCCATCAGCTTGCTGAAGGAGAAGATTTTATTTTGGGAGGAATACATATTCCACACCACAAAGGTTCTTTCGGCCATTCGGATGCAGATGTATTAATACACACCATTTGTGATGCATTGCTTGGAGCGGCAAACCTCCGAGATATTGGTTTTCACTTTCCTCCTACAGATGACCAATACAAGGGAATTGATAGTAAGATTTTACTAAAAGACGTAGTGGAGATATTAGCTAAAAAAGGCTACAAAATATCCAATATTGATTCAACGATTGCTTTAGAGCAACCCAAAGTTAATCCACATATTCCGGCAATGAAGAAGACTCTTGCTGAATGCATGGGGATTGATGAAGATGATTTGTCAATTAAAGCAACTACCACAGAAAGGCTTGGATTTGAAGGCCGACAAGAAGGTGTCTCTGCTTACGCAACCGTCCTAATTTATAAGGATTAAAGAACTCTAGTTCTCTTATATTGTCTATTTTGTAACTAAATCATTTATTATGAAGGAAAATCAAACTATATCAGTTTCCTATTTCTCCTATGGCAACATTAGTGAATTGTCTGATGCTGATCAACTGCTTTTGAATAAAGCCATTGAGTTATCGAATGATGCTTACGCTCCGTATTCTGAATTCAATGTTGGTGCAGCTGTGTTGTTAAAAAGTGGAGAAATAGTAGGAGGGTCAAATCAAGAGAATGCTGCCTATCCTTCGGGACTATGCGCTGAAAGAGTGGCAATGTTCGCTGCTTCCGCTAATTTTAGAGATGTGGAGATGGAAACCATTGCGATTTATGCAGCTTCTGAAACAACTGCTCAAAAACAAATTTCTCCCTGTGGTTCTTGCCGTCAAGTTATGGTGGAATACGAAGTGAAACAGACAAAGAATGTGAGGGTTTTACTTATGAATTTTAGCAAGGAAGTTTGGGAGTTTAATAGCTGTAAAGATTTGCTGCCATTGGCCTTCGATTTCACCGCATTGAAAAAGCAGTAAGAAAGTGAAAAATAGACCTTTTTATATTAAATTTGTCAATTATATTTTGAGCGACTATGGCAAAAAAGACTACAATTAGCAAGGCAAAAACTGCCGCTAAGAAAACAGATAAGTTTGATAAGGCTACTTACATGAAGTGGTATGAATCAATGCTTTTGATGAGGAAATTTGAAGAAAAAGCAGGGCAGCTATATATTCAACAAAAAATACGAGGATTCTGTCATTTATATATCGGACAAGAAGCGTTAGTAGCTGCAGCTGTTTCAGCAACAAAGCCAACTGATAATTATATTACTGCGTACAGAGATCATGCACATCCAATTGGATTGGGCATGGACCCGAAATACGTAATGGCAGAACTATTTGCTAAAGAAACTGGATGTACTAAGGGAAAAGGAGGTTCTATGCACATGTTTAGCAAAGAATTAAATTTCTTTGGAGGACATGGTATCGTAGGGGGGCAAATACCCATGGGTGCTGGCATTGCTTTTGCCGATAAATACAAGGGAAATGATAACGTGACTCTTTGTTACATGGGAGATGGAGCAGTTCGACAAGGAGCTTTTCATGAGGCGTTGAACATGGCGATGTTTTGGAAGTTACCTGTTATTTTTATCATTGAAAATAATAACTACGCTATGGGTACTGCTGTAGATAGAGTTTCTAACGTAACTAATCTGAACGTATTGGCAGAAGGGTACGAAATGCCAAACGAGCAAGTGGACGGAATGGCTTGTGAGCCAGTTCATGAAGCCATTGAAAGAGCCGTGACGAGAGCAAGAAAAGGTGATGGGCCAACGTTATTGGAGATGAGAACCTACCGATATAAAGGCCACTCTATGTCTGATCCAGCAAAGTATAGAACGAAAGAGGAATTAGAAGAGTACAAAACGCTTGACCCAATTGAGCAAGCATTGAAGGTTATTCAGAAGAGAGAATATGCTACTGAATCAGAACTAAAAGAAATTCAAGATAAAATAAAAGCTAAAGTTCAAGAATCAATTGAATTTGCAGAAAGTTCGGAATACCCCGATGCTTCTGAACTATACAATGATGTGTACGTTCAAGAGGATTACCCATTCATACAAGACTAATAACAAAAACAATAAGTTGTTATGGCAGAAATAATCAAAATGCCCAAGTTGAGTGACACCATGGAAGAAGGTGTTGTTGCAACATGGCATAAGCAAGTTGGAGATTCAGTAGAAGACGGAGAGCTGTTAGCTGACATTGAGACGGATAAGGCTACTATGGAGTTCGAGTCGTTTCAATCTGGAACGATTCTATACCATGGAGTTAAAGAAGGTGAAGCTGCACCTGTTGAGTCTATTTTAGCCATTGTTGGCGATAAGGGAGAAGATTTTTCTGCTTTACTAGACTCTAGCACTGCTTCGGCCCCTGAAATTGAACCAATAGCGGAAAGTAAAGAAGAGGCTGTAGCTAAAAAAACTTCAGCACCTGCCGCAGTTGATGCATCTGACGTTAACGCGGTAATTGTTAAAATGCCAAAGCTCAGTGACACCATGACCGAAGGAACGGTTGCAGCATGGGTTAAAAACATTGGAGATTCAGTAGAGTCCGGGGAAATACTAGCGGAGATTGAGACCGATAAGGCAACCATGGAGTTCGAATCTTTCGAGGATGGAATATTGCTTTACCAGGGTGTAAAAGAAGGAGAATCTGCTGAGGTGGATGCTATTTTAGGAGTTATTGGAGAAAAGGGTGCTGATTATCAAAAGCTCATTGATGCTTTCGGAAGTAAAGTAGAAATTCCTGAAAAGGAAGAGGCACCTGCTAAAAAAGAGACTGCTACTAGGAGTCCTGCGCCTGTGGCTTCGGCTGCGCCGGTTGCAAAAGCTGCAACCAATAGCTCAGGTAGAATTAAAATTTCACCGTTAGCGCAGCGATTAGCAAAAGAGAAAAGCATTGACGTTTCAACGATTGCAGGTTCTGGAGATGGTGGAAGAATTATTAAAAGAGATATAGAGAATTATCAACCAGTTGCTGCAAGTCCAAAAGCTTCTGCATCAACTTTGTTTGCAGGAGAAGAAAGTTACGAGGATCAGCCGGTCACGCAAATGAGAAAAGTAATTGCCAAGCGTTTAGCTGAAAGCAAATATGCTGCTCCTCATTTTTACTTGACCATTGATATTGATATGGATCAAGCCATTGCTGCAAGAAAGGCAATTAACGAATTGCCTGATGTTAAGGTTTCTTTTAATGACTTAGTCATTAAGTCTGCAGCCGCAGCCTTAAAAAAGCACCCAGCAATTAACTCATCGTGGTTAGGCGACAAAATTAGAACCTACAATTACGTTCACATTGGTGTAGCGGTAGCTGTGGAAGAAGGTCTAGTTGTGCCTGTAGTGAAAAATGCGGACAAAAAGCAATTATCTAGCATTACTGCGGAAGTAAGAGACTTTGCAGGAAGAGCAAGAGAAAAGAAAATTCAACCAAATGAAATGGAAGGGAGTACTTTCTCTATTTCTAATTTAGGAATGTTTGGAATTGAGGAATTTACTGCCATTATTAACCCGCCAAATGCTTGTATTATGGCAATAGGAGCAATTCGACAAGAGCCTGTTGTAAAGGATGGACAGATAGTTGTTGGAAATAGAATGAAAGTAACTTTATCATGCGATCACAGAGTTGTTGATGGTGTTAAAGGTTCTGAATTCTTGAATACATTTAAAACGTACTTACAAAATCCAGTTACTATTTTAGGATAGTAATTGTATTAAAATACTTTATAAGCCCTTTTCAACTTTGTTGAAAAGGGCTTATTTTGTTTTATATTATTATAAATTATACTGGCACGTTCGAATTTATAAAACAATAGGCTCGATTATTAGATTACTTCATCCCCATTTTATTCCATTTGCAATGACTAATTGGTGAGTTATTGCGAATAGGGGAGAACCGATTTTGGAATACTGTCTATTCATGTAAATTAGCAATTGAATAGATGAAAGAGTTCTTTAGCACGATATTTTTATTCTGTAAAGGCTTATTGCCTGCATAGAATTTATTACTAAATTTTTGTTATGAAGATACGATAACAAAAAATAAATCCGCATATCAACCTCTATATTGGGTGTCCCTTCAACCGGGATTCCTGAGTTTATTGTTCCCTATTTGAACTTTAATAGAACAACTCCATTAAACTTGACAGGATATCAATTTGCTCATTTAGGCTCCTCTTATGTCGGTATTTTCATCAGAACAAATGATAGCAAGCAGCATGGAGAGTGCATTCAAAATGAAATGTCAGAGACTTTGGTGTAAGACAGCACTTCCTGTTTGCAGCTATTTGTTTCCTTAGCGGATTTATCAAGTTATGCATCTAAGAATAAGTTGGGAGTGTATTTTTCTGCTATTAAAATTGAGTCAAATAATTTTTTTATTTGCCTTTTTTACCTCAAAAAATGGTTTCTCCGAATTCATTCATCAAAGAAAAAGAAGAGTGGATACAATTTTATTTTCAATATAAAGGCAAGTTAGGCAGCAGTATATTACGATTGGAAATTTTACAGATTCAACAGAGATTGATACACTTTTTCTCGGTGGCGGAACTGATGAACAATGGAAAGAAACTTATTACTACATAGACGATGTGTATTTGGGTAATTGTGACAGTGTACCCTTTGTTTCTGGAGTCGGTTTATATGAACTGGAACTAATTAGTAGAAATCATCGTCTGTGCTCCAACCTAGCAACCAACCAATTTAATCTAGCTTTTGAGGTAAAACCTAATGAGCAGTTTCGCTTTTTGATGTATGATTTTCGCGGGTTAAAATGTTTAAGATCAATCTATTGATATTGGTAGCAAAAGTCGTATTCTAATATAGGAAAGAAAACAGGTATTTTTTTGTACCAAATTAGAAATATTAATGGTGATTTTTTGAGTGGGAAGTTAGTAGTTGAGTAATGTCATTGCTTTGTCACACTGAGCGAAGTAAAAGTGCGATAAAGCAATCTAGTTCTCGATTACCGGATTGCTTCATTGCGTTGCACTTCATTCGCAATGACGGCAGTGATTATAAGGTTGTTCTCTTTTGTTATACTCCATTTGGAATGAAGGGAATGATTAAAAAAATTGCTGTTTTACTGTATTTCAGTCTAAATGCTTTATTGGAATGTTATTGCGAGGCACGAAGTAATATGGTTAATGTAGAATACTTCATTCGTAATGACGGTAGCGAATAGCAGACTTATTCATTCAGCTGCACTCAATACACAATGATTAAAAAAGATTGGTTTTTTTGTTGTGTATCATCTGCAACGACTAACAAAAAGCGCCACTGTTTTCACAGTGGCGCTTTTAGCTGTATATATATATATTATTTACTCAACGTTCAATCTTCCGATCATACTAGTGTGACCAGGGTATGTACAAACGTAGTGGTATGAACCTTTTGCAGGTGCATCAAATTCTATTGTTAAGGTCTCGCCCATGTTGCTAACCGCAGTATAAGCAATAACTCTGTCGTCTTTTGGTACAAAATTGTTATCGGCACCGGCTTTAATTCCTGCCATAGCAATTTCCGCTCCGCTCCCCAACTCAACTAATACGAAGTTGTGTAACATTCCTTCAGCTGAGCTTTTGTTTTCGAATACTAATCTTACTCTAGAATCTTCCGGAACAGAAATTCCTTTGGGTTCAAATGCAATCTCCGCCATGCTCTCTCCTGTAGCAGCAACATTAATTTCAACTAACTCTTTTTCTAATTCTTCCTCAATAATCTCTTCAACAACTTCCTCCATTACTTCTGGTGTTGTTTCAACTTTCTCTGTTTCTGTTTTCTTTGCTTCTCCTCCACATGCAACCAATGCGAAGATAGCTACTGCAATACTCAACTTTTTCATAATTCTTTTTATTTACATTTGTAACAGTAGCAAATCAAAATGGTTCAGAGTATTTTTAGAAGGTGAAAAAAATAGTTCGATATTTATTATTCTTGGGCTTAAAGCTACTGTTAATGGGCATTCTATTGAGTGTCGGTGTAGTTGTTATATACAAATATGTTGCACCGCCGATTAGCGGCATGATGATTTATAAATGGTGGGAGCAGGAAAACTATTCAATTGACTACCGTTGGAAGAGCTTACAGGAAATAGATTCTTCTGTACCGTTGGCTTTTATGGCTTCTGAAGATCAGAAATTTTTGAAACACAACGGATTCGATATAGTAGCGATTAGAAAAGCTATAGAAACAAACAAAGACTCTAAGAAAAAACGAGGAGCAAGTACGATCTCTCAGCAAGTGGCAAAAAACGTGTTCTTATTGCCCACTAAAAGCTATCTTCGCAAGGGCCTGGAAGTTTATTTCACTTTTTTAATTGAATTTGTTTGGGGAAAAGAACGAATCATCGAAGTGTATATAAATGTAGTTGAACTAGGGGAAGGTGTTTATGGAATCGAAGCAGCAAGTCAAAATTATTTTAAAAAATCGGCATCTAAATTGACGAAAATAGAAGCCGCATTGGTTGCTACTTCCTTGCCAAATCCTCTTTTTTATGTGCTAGCCAAACCTAATGCATACATGATAAAAAGAAAGTTTTGGGTACTTCGGCAGATGAATAATCTTGGAGGAGAAAGTATTTTAAGCGAGTGGTATGAATAAAATAGTTCTAGTTTATTTATTTCTATTCTCGTTTAGCTCAATTGCACAGCGTTCGGCTTTTAAGCAGTTGGGTATGGCTCAAAAAATATGGGTTTTTGTTCATCCTTTTAAGGCTAAAATAGCATATCAAGTGACTCAACAAGCACTAGCAAAATTAGATAGTTTAAGCACTACCAAGTATTTTGAGGGGAACCTGAAAAGCGGGAGCAAAGCCGATGCTGTTCGGCATGCATATTGGATGGTTTTATTGAGCAAGCAAATTGGTAAACGTAGAGCTTTGACGTTGGGTAAAGCGTATGAGCGAAAAAACAAACGAGACTTCAAAAAAGGAATTGTAGAAGAATCTTATTTGCCAGATCTAGTAACGATGCAAATGGACTTAAAAAATAACGCTGTTGGCGTTAACATTGAAGATTCGGGAAATGCAAATGAATTGCTAGCGGTAGTCCTTTCGTTTTTAGAGCAAGGAAAACTTGTTTATATCAAGCAAAATCAAAAAGGGGAATTTTTAGATACAAACGGTCAAATAATCCTTCTTGAAGATTGGTCTGGCAAGTGGGAAAATGATCGAGTAGTAATTCCAACTAGCTTATAACCATCAATTCGATTATTAGTTAGGTATTTAGGTTCTTAGAAATTATAAGATATAGGTTTGACAGCGTTATATAGTGGCCTGCATTTTAGCTACTCAATGAAATAGTTTTTAGTTTTTCAGAAAGTTTCTGATGACTCCGTTTATTAAAAGCAATCTTTTTCTTGAACCTTTTTATAACTAGCGCGCTATAAATTAACGTGAATTAAATCTTGTTATTTATAGTTATTCTGAATCTTTCAGAATAACTAAACTCAAGTCTATAATCCAAATCCAAAGTTTACCCTAATTATCGGATTGGTATAAGGAGAGTTAATATCATCATTTAAATTAAACAGAATTAAAAAGTTAGCAAAAGATCTGCGGCCAATACTTGCCCGATATCCGGCACCAATTAGAGGGCTAAAAAAATCAATACGTTCGTCTCGAATGTTTGGATTCTCAAAACTTAAATATTCCAATTCCGCATGAGCAACAAATTGTTCAAATAAAAGATACTGCGCAAATGCTGCTCCACCTAATATGTTTGTTGAAGTTGAGAAGCGTGGTTTCACGTAAATGTATCTTGCGCCAACCCCGGCAAGCAAATTCTCGGTGAGTTTATAACCCGCAGTTGGGGAAACCTCTATTAACGTTAAATCTCCAAATTGAGCTCCAAAATTACCCCCAACAACTACTTTATCTAATTGAAAGCCTTTATTCTTGTTTGTTGCCTTGGTTGCAGAAGGTCTGCTGTTATCCTCTCTCGCTTGGCTAAAAATAGAAAGGTAAGTGATTGTGAAAAAGAGAAATGCAATTATTTTAACGTTCATTGTTTTTCAAAATAGGTAATTATATCTCCACTTGTAAATGAATTTCTCCATTGGTGTAATTCAATGGCATTAGCATTTAAATGAGGCTAATTTAGTTTGAAATTTAGTGTGTTTGTTAATATTCAGATGGAGATTTTCAAAATATTCAACTTTAAAATAAAATTAATAAACATAAATTTATGAATTACTAGTACCGTTGCTCTTTTATGATGTCTAAATTAAGATTGTATTGGGTTTGTCAAGGAATTGGCTGGTTGACTTACGTTATAATAATGTGGGTACTTAATCAGTTAGGAGGTAGTGCTGTAGATTTTTATTTGGTTACCCACTCGGTAATGTCATTTGTCTTGGGAATTCTTGTTTCTCACACCTATAGAGAGCTGATTTTACAGTTAAACTGGCTTAAGTTTAAAATTGTTGATTTAATACCTCGTGTTGTTTTGACTTCAATTTTATGTGGAATGTCATTTTTCTTTCTCTATACTTTTTTCTTTGAAATTATCATTGTTCGGCAGCAAATGATCATCAATACACTAGAAATACTTCAGAATACATTGAGTCTTTCAGTTATTTTTATTCTATGGTCATTGCTTTATTTCTTATTTCACTTTATTCAGAATTACAGAAAAGAAGAGATTAAAAATTTACAATGGCAGGCATTAAGTAGAGAGGTTGAGCTAAATAAACTCAAGTCCCAACTGAACCCTCATTTTATTTTCAATTCTATGAATAGCATTAGAGCTTTGGTAGATGAGAATCCTGAGAAATCAAAAGATTCAATTACTCAACTTTCT
>Ga0307998_1001045_pt1 | contig 15111 bp, 19 predicted proteins | sample Davwhametageno37_FD_203147 | JGI IMG/M metagenome (GOLD analysis project Ga0307998, IMG submission 203147) | Marine microbial communities from Davis Island wharf, Antarctic Ocean - #37 | ecosystem: Environmental > Aquatic > Marine > Unclassified | place: Antarctic Ocean: Davis Island wharf... | reverse complement strand
AGTTAAGAATTAATAATAGAATCGACTATTCTTGGCAAATTATACAGTTAAAGCTGGATTGTTATCTTACTATTCAAAATAGAATTTCTAGGCTTTTAACAGATCAGAAAACATAGTTCTTAATCTAGTAATCTTTGGGTCAATAACGATTGAACAATAACCATTACCGAAGTTTTTGTTATAATAATCTTGATGTTCTTTATCGGCAATATGGAATTCTTTGACTTCTGATAACTCTGTAACTATTGGTTCAGGGAAATAATTTTCAATTTCTGAAAATACATTTATTGCTACCTCTCTTTGTTTGTTGGAGTGATAATAAATAACAGATCTGTATTGCGTTCCTCTATCTGCACCTTGCTTATTTAATTGAGTTGGATCATGGCTCGTCATAAATACAGTAACTAAATCATGATAGCTTAACATATCAGAATCAAAGGTAACCTGAACAACTTCGGCATGACCTGTTAATCCAGAACATACCTCTCTATATGTTGGTAATCCAGGAACTGTTCCTCCAGTATAACCTGAAACTATATTCCCAACTCCTTTTAGGCGTTTTATTATCGCTTCGATACACCAAAAACATCCTGCTCCAAATGTTGCAATTTCAATTTGCATAAGTATTACTTTTTTTAAATAATTTGAATTTACACTGTTGTGCATCAATATTTACTTATTACTACTGCGTTTACTACTTTTTAGCTATAGCTTTTAGTTAAATTTGATGCAAGGTAGTTTTAAGTATTTAATAATTACTTAAAAATTTTGCAAACAAAAAAAGTCTCTCATAAATGAGAGACTTTAGGTCTTAAAAAATTATATAGATAGTATTAAACTACTCTTACATTTACTGCGTTTAATCCTTTTTTACCTTCTTCTAATTCAAATTCTACTTCGTCATCTTCTTGAATTTCATCAATTAAACCTGTAACGTGTACAAAGTGATCTTTTTCTGTTCCTTCTTCAGAGATGAAACCAAAACCTTTTTCTTCGTTGAAGAACTTTACTTTTCCTTTATTCATTGTATTCTTTTTTATTACGTAACATTAGTGTTACAATTAAGTTGTGAAAGTACACTTGAATTATTTAATAATCGGTAAAAATTAAAATAATTTATTTTATTATTCTTCATCAAAGTAAACTTTATAGAATTAACGCCCATCGGCTTCTACCCCCTTTTTCTATTTTATGGAGATCTCCATGGATATGAATATGGAAATTTTTATCGAGTTTTAAAATCTTTTTAAATGCTCTAGCTTTCTTCTTTACTGCTTCTGAAGATATTTCGAAGTTATCTTCTAAGTCCAATTCATATGTTTCTTGTTAACTATCATCAAATCCTCTAAACGATTCTATCACCTCTTTATCACCAAACACTTCTTGCTCAAATTCTTCTTTAGAAAATTCTTCTTATTCTTTAAAATACTCCACAGATTTATTTAGCAAGTCTATTTTTTCTGTTTTAGAAATTTTGAAATCGTTATCTATTTGTTTAGAAATAAACTCTTTGGCCATTCCTAAAAACTCATTGGTCTGATGATATTCATTGGGTATTGGTCGTAATCCTAAAAAATCACTATTCCAATATTAAGTATCAGCTCTCCTATTTTGACTGTCGAATATTTTAACAACGTAAGCTTCTTCTGATTTAGTGTTATAAATAATACATCCTTCATTTATCTTTTTTAGATCAATTCCTTGTTTATGAGTAATATCAAAGTTTCCTATCTCTGCATGAACTTCTAAGAAGTTATTTTTCACTTCGGTCTTAAATATTCCTATTGCATCTAAATAAGCTCCGTTATCCTCTCAATTAGAAAAAAGGCCAACATACAATTCTCCATCTTTAATGTTTGGATGATTGGTTTTCTGGTAAAGCTCTTGTGCTATTTTTTGAGAGTTAGATTGGAGGTTCTCATTGTTTTCAAATATGTCTTTAACAAAAGTATATACCTCATTAAAATCTACAGAAGAGGTGTGTGTAAATTCATACTCTTCAAAAGATTTAGAAAATCGTTCAAAAAAAGCATTGGTAATCAATTCAGCCAATTCATCATCAATGGTTAATATATCTTCTGATAGTTTTAATAAATGATCTATTGTTTTGTTTCCTACAAAATGTAGTGCTATTTCGCTTAATTTTGCGTCCATATTGCGAAAGTAAGAAACAATTTTTCTTCTTTATTTATAAATCATTAACAATATATAAGACTAAAAAGATAGCTTAAATATATACTTTTTATTTAAGTATCGAATTTAGCACATGAGATTTTTTAGAGTATTGTTAGCCATCATATTTCCGCCATTAGCATTAATTGGTAAAGGTTGTTACTGAATAATTATTGTACTTATTTTGACTTTATATGGCTGGTTTCAATGAGTTATTACTTCGTTGATTATTTTAAATGAGAAATAGATTTAATTTCTAAACCCTGCTATTTATCCCTCGCGTCATATTCAACGTAAATTGACTCAACTCTGGAATGGCTTCAAGAGTCACATTAATTTCCCAATAAAGAGCTGTTTTTTTGGCTTTTCTAAAAATGTATATTTACTAGGTTCGATTAGCGTTATAGAAGGTATTAAATACATTGAACAATCCATTTTTTTCGTAATCATAACAACAGCGATCCAAAGGTTTTCTTTAGGTTGTGGAAGTGTTATTTTAGCAATTTTAATAAGATTTCCTTTATCAATAACCAATGCTTTTAGATGCAGTTCGTGATAAATACCTTGTGATGTTTTTACAATAAAACTAAATGCATCATCTCCACTTTGGTTCTGATAGACTTCTATGTTAGCTTTCATGAGTTCTAACTTAAGAAAATGCTCTGCGTATTTTATATAATTTATTCTCATTATTATAGCTCTTGAAATTCAAAAGTCGGAGTTCCTTTAACTCCCAAATCATCATAAAAATCAATGAAATGTAATTTAAAGTATTTTCCTTCAGTACTTTTTATAATATAATTTTTATCGGTAAAAACGGTGTAGTTACTTGTATTAAAACTGTATTCTTTCCAATCGTATCCAATCTGATTGATAGTTTTTAAGAACGAATAATCATCAACATCAGCGAGAGTTATGGATGTAAATTCTTTATCAAAAACAGTAGCTACTTCAACATTATTACGGTTGGTTAAAACTCCTGTAACCAAATATGGAGTTGGTGGATTGCCCACAAATATATGAGTGTATTGGGTGAAAGCAAGATCCCAATTTTCTTTTTCTGGTTGGATGTTTACAATATTATTATCTAATGATAAAAAAGTAAAATTATACGCGTTATCTTTTACGACTTGCCGTATAACTTCATCTGATCCATCTAGATTCGCAAATTTCACTTCATATGCAGTATTAGTCACATTTATAAATAAGATTTTTTTAAATCCTAGATGTGCACCCAATTCGTTATAACCTCTATCAATTACAACTACATTTTTAGTACTATCCGAGTCTCCAATAGCCGTATTATCTAAGTTTCCTGAGGGAACATCCCACCTAAAAATTAAACCAACAGTATCTGTAACTAATAAAAAATCTGTTTGATTGGTAACTGCAGCAAACATTAATTTTGATGAGTTTAAGACAACTCTGTTGCCAGTTGCATTGCTTTCAAAACCCAAATCCCAATCCGTTTTAAAATTCTGTTGAACGATGGTGTTGGTTTCTAAATCAAAAAATAATTGATTTAGATAATTAGCTTCCATTTTTACGCTACTGGCAACTATATTTCCAGCATCATGTGCAGGAATGGGCATTTCTTCCTTCTCACAAGAACAAAAAGCACATGCAATTAGAAGAATTGAAAAGGCTTGAGTAATTCTGTTCAGCGGAGTGCTATTTTTTTCTATCATAATTTAATTTAAATGTCATTTTAAAAAAATAGGTTCTTCCCATTGCTACAGGAGAACCTCCTCCACTTCCACTATGTACTGAACCTTGCGCTACTGCATTTACGGCTTTCACATCAAATAAATTCTTACTACCCGTGGTAACCAATATTCTTTTTCTCCAAAAGTGTTTGCCAACAGATAAATCTGCCGTATGGTAAGCTTCAATGTAGGTTTGAATAATATTATTATTTCTATCAAATCTAAACCCAGGTAATTTACCTGAGTACTTGTAAAAGAAAGCCACAAACATTTTTTGTTTTGGAAATTCATAATTAATGATACTCTTTAATTCAGGTGTATAACTGTATTTATCAATGGTAACTGATTCTGACAATTGATTGTATCTACCGATTAATGAACCACCTATTCCAAATTTAAAGTGATTAAATGAAATATTATTGTTGAGCTGAACACCATGTGTCTCGTAATTCCCAATATTAACATACGTGTATTGGCTTCCATTATTTTGAGCCAATGTTATTAAATTGTTAATCTGATTATAAAAGGTACTCACCTCTGTTTTTAGCACATAGTTCTTAATTACCTTTGTATAGTTGGCTGAAAGATGAAAATTATTAGATCGTTCAGCTTTAAGGTCTGTGTTCCCAACAATATTGTGATTAATATCTACAAAATCGAAATACAATTCTTTTAATGAAGGTGCTCTAAATCCACGTGCGTAAGATGCTCTAATATTATATTTGCCGAGCGTTTGTTTAATATTAACCGAAGGTGTTAAGGGCGCTTTGTAAATAGTGTTATAAGCACATCTAACACCCGGACGAACAATAGTATTCTCAAAAGGATGATATTCTATACTCGCATAGCCAGCATAGTCTCCCATTTTTTGGATTTTATTTTCTATACGAACACCAAAAGCTTCTTCTATATTTATATCAACTCCTACTTCGTAATTAATTTTGGTTTTTATTTTTGAGGTAGAAAAACTACTTCGGATTACCCATTGATTAAATTTAGTGGTGTCTTGATCCCCTGAGTTCTCAGTTAGTATTTCTGATGCGGTTGTTAAATCTTTAAAAAAGGTGTTTTTTATACGCTGGTAATCGTTGTAAGCAATAGTCGCTTTTATATTGTTATACTGCTTAAATTTCTTGGTTAAAATGATAGAGTTGTCAATTCGAGTGGTGAAGTATTTATCATCAAAGGCTGTTTCATTATAAGGTTTCCTTGGTAATCCTCTATTATTTATTTCTTCCTTAAAGTACCCTGCGGTGTACTTTATATTCCCCCCATTTAATTGATAGTTGTAAGCTACCTTCCCAAAATGTTGAGTTTTAGGTTTCCAACTTTTAAAACGAGTACTATCTGCTATCCGTTTTTTTTCTCCAAAATTAGAATCTCCATCAATCCAACCATCAAAATAATTTCTACCACCACTAAAAGTAAAGCCGTGGTTTTTATTAGATACAGAAATACTTCCATCTACATTATATTGTCCAATATTCTCATAATAAGAATTTGCTACAATATTTAGTTTATTAGTTTTATTGGTTTTAGTAATCAGATTTATTACACCTGCCAAAGCATTGGTTCCATAATTAACAGACATAGGTCCTTCAATAATTTCAATGCTGGCTACATCATTTAAGTTAATTTGACTTAAGTCAACATTACCATTTAAACGACCCACAACTGGAACACCATCTATTAGTATCTTAACATTTTCTCCGGACATCCCTTGTAAGCTCATTCCAGAACCTAAAATATTATCTTGTGTTAACCTTACATTCATCTCATTAGTTAACATATCTCTTAAATTGATTGCTGCCATTCTCTCAATTTTCTTTTCATCTATAATTGTAATTTTTTGAACTGATTTTTCTGGGCTATTTGCTGCGTATTGTCCTGTTACAACAAAAGAATTTAAAGTGATAATATCTTCTTTTAAAATAATGGTTAGCGGATTTCTGTTTGTTACATTCTGTGTCTGTTTTACAAAACCTACAAAAGAAACTTCAAGAGTTAAGCTATCTTTTCCCTTTAAATCTATGTCTATTCTTCCGTTTAAATCCGACAATAAAAACTGATGTGTCTCTTTAACTAAAACATGTGCATTTGACACAGGTAATTTCCACTCATCCAGAATAGTAAGGGAAACATTTTGACTAATTCCAACTCTAGAAATCAGTAAAAATAAGAGTAGGATAAGTTTAGTTATTTTCACTTGTACTCATTAAATAATTAATAAAGATAATCATCGTAGAGAAATTCAATAACTCCATAGTATTCAATAATTCAGGATAAGTTAATGAGAGTACTAGCCCATTATAATTTGTTACAATAACATATTTTCTTTTGCTGTTTTTGCTGTTTTTGCTTAGTTTTTCTGTTACAATATCTGCTCTAATTTCATCAAAAAAATTATCAAATTGGAGGTAATCACTTTCTGAAAAAGTAAGTAAAACATTCCCTAAAGCAACCTGTAATTCTTCACAACATGGACACTTAGCTATGTGTCCAAAGTCATTCTCGTGCAATATTTTCATTGTTTTTTGATTTATCATATCTTTAGTTTTTTGATACCCCCACAAAGTGAGAAACAGCTTGTTCTATTTCTTTCACTTTTTTTATCAATACATTATCTTCAATCCAAGCATGCATTTTTATTTCTTCATTTAGTTGAGTAATTTGACTCAATAGAATGTTAAAGGTTATATTGTTTTCAAAACCTGTTTGATGCTCTAAAAGGTGGATTATCTCACCTAAGTAACACTCATTATTTTCATGGCTATTAGCAAAATCACTAACAGAATATTCTCCAAAATGAATTAATAGCAATGCTTGTAAAGAATTGGCTATACTAGCTCTGTAAAGCGTCTTCGTATATGGAAACAATGTTTTTTCTTCTATTGAAATATGGTGTTTTAAATCAATCTCAAATTTTATAAAAAGATTAAACAAAGTTTGTAATTGATTATTGTTTGGATAATTTTTTAATAACATCAAAAAGTTTTGTTCAACCTTTGGGATTGCTTTTCCAGTAAACTCTTGATGTGATTTTTTTAGAAACTCAATTATTGATTTAACTGAATAACCATCAAATTTATGAACATCTAATTCATTATCATTCAACAACTTTTTAATATTCTTATGATATATTTTATCTGTTTTCATTGTTATATTCTCTGGCTATTTAGATTGATTCTAAATAGTAAAAATAGACTTATAGTCTCCAGTTATCAATACCATAATTATGGTATATTAAATAAAGCCGAATTAGTTAGTGACTGGATAAATAATTTAAATATTTCGATGGTTTTCTAAAATATCATATTCTGAAACAGAAAAAGCAACTCTAGCTTTGTCTGACCATAAACGGCACCATTCAATAAATACAGTATTTGATTTATTATTAATGTATAATGGTTGAATAAAAGGTTTCAGATTTAACTGCTTAATTGTTTTTGTTATATCGATAGCAAACTTGCAGAAGTCTGGATAGTTAACAGATCCAAAACCAACTACCGAATAGTTTATTTCTTGACTTTGTTTAACTGATTTTAACAATTTTATAAAGTTATTTCCATTCATTGGAGCTTCTCCTTTTCCGTATGTTGATGTGAATATAATAATGTGTTCACAATTTCGAAAAACACTATAATTATTTAATTCTGTAATGTAAACAGTTTCTCCTTTTACAATTAAAAAATTATAAACAGTATTTGCATAAGCCAATGTATTTCCATTTTCTGAGCCTACTAATATTACATACTTACTATTATCTGCTTTGTATTTATTCTTTAATTTATTCGCCTTTCTTTTAAGCGTCATCGAAAACCCCGAATAGATGAAAAATAAAATATTAATACTTGCTATTGCAAGTATTAACGACCAAATGATACTCCCTTTACCTGTGTGTAAATTAATACTCAATGTTTTAAACAATTGACTTAAAGCAATCTCTTTATCTTCTAAAATTTCACCTGAAAATTGATTAATTAACAGCTTTCTGTCTTTTAATAATAAGGTGAAGTTATCTTCAACACTTTCTGAAAAAGGAAAGGTTAATGATGTTACATCTAAAAGCTTAGTATTATTAAATATTACAAATTCTTCAAGTTTAATTTTATCTGAAGTTTCAAATTCGACTAACTGCACCAATTCCTTATCTGGGGGAAATAGATCGAACCTAAACAACGACAAAAAGACTCCGGTTAACGTAATAATTAGAATCGGAATAAACGAAAATCGGCCTATAAATACATGAAAGTATTGAAAGAAGTTTTCATAAACAATTTTAGAAAAAACATTTTTAAAACTCCCCTGACGCCTAATAATTAATAAAATTCCTGTTATAGAAATAATCAGTAATAAAAAGGAAGTCACTCCTATTATAATTCGCCCAGTTTTCTTTAAGAATAAAGAACGGTGCAAATTTGTTGCAAACTTAAATAAAGATGTTTTTTGTATTTCTGGACCAAGATACGCTCCTGTTAAAGGGTGTATATATCCACTTAAAAAAATTCCGTCTTTTGTAATCACTGTTGCTGATACAAACTCATTATAATCAGTTTTTAAGTCAATAACTTCATCATAATTTTGTTTTAATGCAGCAACTGTTTCTTTTAAGTATACCTGCTCTACCCCTTTAATTTTATAAGGGTTTAATTTTTCTGAAATAGGTTCAAATGCTATAATTGCTCCTGTAAAAGAAGCAATTATAATAAAAACAGAAGATATTAATGCTAATAGGAGGTGACTATAACGCCATAAAGAAATTGTCATAAAGACTTAATTAGAATCCATCATTCGAATGAAACTAATATAGCCACTGCCTACTTTTTTACTTTTTAAATTTTCAGATGTTAATTCAAATTCAATATCTTTTGAATAATATTTTTCATCCTCAACAGCAGTCTCAAAAATAATTTTATATCCTTTATTAATTTTATTTTCGTCTATTTCTAATACACAAACACTTTGTTTACCTCCAGTAATAGTTGCCCCAGTTATTGCATCTATATTGGTCCTTTTTTTGCCATAAAAGCTCCACCAATTATATATGTCAACATACCATTCTTCATCATCACCATTTACATACAAGGTTTTTTCGTATTTATTTTCAGGGTTAATTAGTGAAACTATTACATAAGCACCTTCACCATCATATGTTCTCATCTGAATAAGACATTTAACGTTCTTATAAGAAGGAGAATAAGTAAATGAACTCAACACTAACAAGCTCAATAAAATTACTATAATTGCTGTTTTTTTATACATAAATTAACGAATAAAAGAATCAATGATGTTATTAATATTTTCTTGTTTTTTATATTCATCAGAAAAAAGATGTTTGTAAAGTGGCTTGTTATCAAATTTTGCATTCAAAACTAAGTTTGTGTTTCTACCATAAACTTCATCCCATTTAGTTCTAATCAACTTCCATTTGTCTTTATTACTTTCCCACCAGTCAGAAGCAGATTTACATCGACTATCAGCTACTTTTACGTAGGTGTTATATCCTTTTTCTTCAGCCAAAATGATATCTTCCTTAGTCTCTTCTCTAATCAACTTTTTATTATCTTGATTATGTACCCAACCGTTTGAAGTAATTTCTTGTCTGTTTCCTCTTACAGTCACGTTATAATCACTTCTTTTTGTATACTCTCTTCTTGGTAAAGGTGCATCAGTTGTGCTTTCCCAATAACTTTTTCCATCTACATGTACCCAAGAGCCACTTCCTTCATACCTTGGGCTATCATCTACTTGAAATACTTTTTGAGTCCATTGTCCTTTTACTTCTCCTTTTGATTTTGTTTCAAAATCCCATTTATTATCATGGCTAAACATATAAAAATTCTTGTTTTGGTACATCCAATCTTGTCTCCAATGCTTTACAATATATGGCTCTGCTGGATTTCCAACTTGAAGAATGTGTTGTATAGAAACTTCATTTTTACTATCAGTTATTAATCCAGCCCATTCTAGCGCTGTTTCATGTTTTGTTCTTGAGGGTTTATATAATGTATCATCACTATATTCAAATGTTTCTACAAAATTAAATGTTACTTCAAAGCAACCGCACATGCTTTTTATTGCTTCTCTATCTTTACTATTTTGAGCATTTCCAATTAAAGAAACCCCTAATAAAATAATTAATAATTGTATTCTTATTTTCATAATTCCCTATTTTATTTTATATGTAATTTTTATTTATTTATTCCAAAAAAAAGCATTGTGAGGCACGGTATTAACCATGCCAGCCAAACAAATAAGCTGATTTTATGAAAAATTGAAATTTGTTTTTTGTTATTGACTATAACGATGTGAATAGCTATAACGGTATGGATAAACATTAGCAGCAAACTAAGTATTCCGATAATCGTGAGAAAATTATAAATAGCAAAACCCGTTTGTTTTTTCACATAAGCCGTTCCTAAAGTTTCAGCAATTAACCCCAAACCAAAAAAAACTAAATGCCATGGTTTTAATATTTTATTTATTCGCTCTGACCAAACTCCAATACTGTAAAAAAATAGTGCAAGTGTAAAGTAAATTAAAGTATATATAGCAGCTGTTGGCATCCTTTTTTTTTTAAAATTTAAAATTCCCCAGTCCTCCGAAGAGGCATAGGGAATTTTTCAAAGTGATATTGTTTTTATTGAATAATTATCTTTTTACTCGAGTTACTATTTTCAGTCGTTAACATTAAAATATAAATTCCTTTATCTAAATTACTTACGTCAATATTTTCTTGATTCAATCCTATATTATTAATTTGTTTTTGGAAGACCTCTTTACCCGAAACATCATAAATAGAAAGCAGTGTTTGCTCAGCACCTCCTGCAAAAGTTATGTTTAAATTTTCTGATGCAGGATTTGGATAAACATCTAAAATTTTTGTTTTTTCTTTAGCTTCAGCTACACTTACAGTATACACTTTTTCTTTAGTGAAGATGAAATCTCCATTTGCACTACCACCAAAAGCAGTAAAAATAATTTTGAAGACATCTCCAGAAGTAGTTCCCACAAAATATACTAAACTATCCGTTATGACATAAGAACCAGATCCAAAGCTATATGATTTCCAATCATACCCTAACACACTAATATTCGTGCTATCAAATGATTGATTTGAATAGGATACTGTATTTACATTACCAACATTATTAACCTGGGCAACAGAGACTCCTCTATTTGCTAAAACTCCTGTTACTGGATAGTACGTTCCTCCACCTAAATCTGTAACATATTTTGTAAATAAAATATCCCATGAATCACTTAATGGATCTCTATCAATTGTTTGATCATTTTGTAATGAATAGTAACCAAAGTTTTTATCAAGATAATCCGATTTAGTTAAAGAACTTGTTACCGGATTAGCCCCATTTAAATCAGCATATTGAAAAGAAAATACGCCACTTATTAAACTATTTATAATTAATTTTTTGTAAGCACCATTTGCTAGTTTTAAAATAAATATTTTATCACCTTCTACAGTATGCGTGACTAAGCTGTATGTTCCCCAACCTAAATCAAATGCACTAGCAGGAGTTGTATTTTCAAATGCTCCTGTTGTCCACGATGCATCTGAGTTTACTAATTGATTTGCGCTCCAATTAAAATTGGTAGTATCTAATGAAGCCCACTGTGTGATATCGTTATTGTATAACCAGCAGTTTGTTCCCATTCCTCCGTTAATTCGAACTGTAGAACTCGCTCCACCTAAACTGTTTGATGCAAAAGCTAAATCCCAGTTATCTCTTGCTATACTTACTTCATTTCCGTCTTCAAGCGTATAATAATTATCATTAGCATAACCCGCAGTCATCGATACTGTTTCATTAACTTGTGCTGATAAGCAGTTAGCACTAATTAGTGCTGATAGAAATAATATATTTGTTTTCATTTTTCCTTTTTAAAGTACTTTATTTAGATTCATTCTAAATAATAGCACAAATGTATCCATACTATACACTTATATACAATACCACATTTATGGTACTTGGAGTTAAGTGGTTGATTTACAATGAAATTTATTTTTTAAAAAGTAAAAAATACCATATTTATGGTATCAAATAAAAGGAATTAGAACCACATGATAGAAAACTATAAATATTTAAAAAATAACAATACTGATTTATCTCATTTTAAAATTAAGTTTTGAGTGGTAACTTAGACTACTATATTTATACACCTAAATAAATACAAATGAACATTATAACTTGGGCCGAAAAAAAAGGACAAAACATGAAATGGTATGATTATGCTGGATTAAAAATTTGTGTGGCTTCTGCAGTATTATTTCCAGCAATATTAGAGTTTCGCTGATATTGGTTCTTAGGAGTATTTGTGGTCTCTTACTCTATTCTTTTGTTTTCTTTATTAGTAAAAAATAAAAACGAATCGAACTAAAGCACCTTTTCAAATGCTAAACGATCATCTCCAGAGTCTAAATAGATAACTCCGCAATAATTGTAGTTACGTTTTTTAAGTAAGCCTTGCATACCTAAATTACCTCTATGTGTATCTATTCTCAGGCTCTTGGTAATGAGATGCTGTTTAACCAATTGTTCACATTGATCAAAAACAAACCTTGCTAAACCAGCTTTTCTGTATGAATCGTCTACAGCCAAACGATGTATTACTCCGTAAAGTGAATTTTCAGATGTTTTCCATTCTCCTTCTATTTCTTGGTAAGTAGATTCTGGCTTAAACGTAAATACAGTTGTTCCAATAATTACTTCTCTGTCATTTAATATAACATAGCTATCTTGGTTGATAATGTCCAACCTAACCTGTTCTTCGTTTGGATATCCATCTTGCCATTGATCAATCCCTAATGTTGCTAAATAGCGTTGTGCATCCCCTATTATTTTCATAATGGTAGGAACTTCATTTAATGTTGATCTAACTAGTTTCATTTCTATTTTTTTAATCTTGGAACTTCATTATTTAATCTTAGCAGAATTGCAAACACCCCTTCTTACTAATGTTTTAATGCGAGTTGCAATACCGATTATTGTCCCTATACAACAAAGATTTAATAGTTTCTTTACCCTCTAATGCTATTAGATCTTTGTATTTGTAAATTTCTTCTAATTCAAAAATACTTTCTCGGTTATCTAATGTTTTCATAGTCTCGTTTTTAGTCATATAAATATAAGTTTTATTTCTCATATCCATCTCAGAATGGAGCTTAAATAACTAATTTTGACTACTAATTATGGAACAAGAACTAATTATTTGCAGTACATCAACCCATTTTAATTTAGCTAAAAAGCTAACCAATGATTATATGGTTTGGTTGGGTGAAGATTTGCACTACCAAGGAATAAAAAAGGAATTGGAAACTTTTCATAAAATGTATAATACGCCAAACGGTGCGTTTGTTTATGTGCTGATTGATGGAGAAATTGCTGGTGGTGTTGGCGTTAGAAAGTTAGCAGATGGAGTTTGTGAAATGAAACGTCTTTTTGTTTACGATACATACAGAGGCTATCAACTAGGTGAGCTCTTATGCGAAAAACTCCTCCTTATTAGTAAAGATTTAGGATATAGTAAAATGCGTTTAGATACTTTACCTACACTTAAAAATGCAGTACAACTTTATAAAGGAATGGGATTTTATGAAATATCTAGATACTATAACAATCCTGATGAGAGAGTTGCTTACATGGAAATAGAACTTTAAAAACTATTAAAAAACACGTGTTAATACCTAACTCAAATCTTTTGTCCTAAGGCATTATTTTCTAATTACTTTCAATTGTTTCTAATAATATATTTACTGAAATTGTTCCTTTTATAGTCCCAGAAAAGTTTTGAGAAAACGATTTAAATGAGAGTAACATTAATACTATTAAAAATATTACTCTCATTTAGTCCTCGTCAATTATTAGAGGCCTACTGTTTAATAAGCTTAATCACTTGATGTTGACTATCACTTTTAATTTTAACTAGATAAATTCCCTTAGCAAAATCTGAAATTGGTAATTCTTCTTTTGTTAAATTTATTTTGTTTTTATAATACAACACCTTTCCTGTTAAATCTGTAATTGAGATTTCAAATTCTCCATAACCTTTTAAACTAATATAAGCATTACCCGATGTTGGATTTGGATATATTTTAAGCTCATTATTAGCTTTTAAAGATTCCACACCTGTAAGCGTTACAAAAATACAAGCTGAAGTATCCGAACAATTTCCATCTGTAATTATAACGGCGTAATCTCCTGGAGTTGTTACTACATAAGTTTGGTTAGTATCTCCAGCTAACGCTATATTACCATTACTACAATCAATCCATTGATAAGTTGCTCCTGACTGACTCGCCATTATCGTGTCATTTGTCTGAATTACTGTAATATCTACAGCTCCAATTGTTAAGTCTAAAGTAACTATAGAATCACACCCAAGAGCACTTGTTAACATAAACGTTGCTAAATTATTATTTGTTGAATATGTATTACCATCAATCCATAATATTGAATCACAAGAGAACAACGTATCTATTCCCGTAATGGCAGTTCCAATAGTAAGATCTAAGTGAACAATTGAATCACAACCTGCTACAGCAATTAAAGTATCCTGCGGACCAACAATACTAATAAAATAAGTTATCCCATCTATCCAAGTTAATGAGTCACAAGCTACCTGAGTGTCTGTAGTGTTTATATTTATAGAAATAGTTAAGTTCAGTGTAACAACTGAATCACAACCTGCAGCATTCGTCAATGTAAAAGTTGCTGTATTGTTACTTGCAGTGTAAGTATTTCCATCTATCCAATTGTAAGAGATACACGTTTCATGAGTATCAATTCCAGTACTACTATTAATAATCGTTAAATTCAAAGTAACAACTGAATCACATCCAGCAGTATTTGTCAATGTAAACGTTGCTGTATTAATACTTGCTGTATATGTATTTCCATCAATCCATGTATAAGAATTACAAGCCATTTGATTATCTACACTTCCATTACTATTATTGATTGTTAAATCCAAAGTAACTACAGAATCACAACCTGCAGTATTTATCAATGTGAACGTTGCTGTATTATTGCTAGAAGTATATGTATTTCCATCAATCCAAACCAATGTATCACAAGCCACTTGAGTATTTGTACTTGCACTACTATTGTTGATCGTTAAATCTAAAGTAACAACAGAATCACAACCTGCAGTATTCGTCAATGTAAATGTTGCTGTATTGTTACTTGATGAATAAACGTTACCATCTATCCAAACC
>Ga0307998_1001044_pt1 | contig 15128 bp, 10 predicted proteins | sample Davwhametageno37_FD_203147 | JGI IMG/M metagenome (GOLD analysis project Ga0307998, IMG submission 203147) | Marine microbial communities from Davis Island wharf, Antarctic Ocean - #37 | ecosystem: Environmental > Aquatic > Marine > Unclassified | place: Antarctic Ocean: Davis Island wharf... | reverse complement strand
CGCGCAACAAAAGTCCGTCGCATTGCTACGGCAAGCGCGAATGTACATGGGTGTGGGATGAGGTACCACTGCCTTCCAATTTTAGCGGGCCTGTGGCGAGCCACACGTGGCGCGCAAACACAACGGGAAAATGTCAGCGCAGAGACTAAATTATTTATATAATAAAATATTTTTTAAATGCTTACAAATATTTCTTTCTTAAATATTGTAAAATTTCCATAAGAATTACACAATCCATTTTATTATATTCAATAATTTCAGCAACTTCAGTATATCTTTTTATAGGAATATTTTTTTCATTCTTTAAACATATTTCTTTGAATTTAATCATCGCATCTAAACCATTGTCAGTATCAGACCAGGTAGTTTTAATTAATCCATGTTTATACATATTTTTACCAATTGTTTTTAATGAAAAATTAAAGCAATCTTTTATAATGATTGGTTCTGAACGAAAATAATGTAATAAATCTATTAATATAATTTCTGGGAATATAATATCAGGATATTTTTTCTTAATATTGTTCATATATGTTTTTTCAGCATGTCCCCAATGAAATATTTTGATTTTATCATATTTACTAATAAATTTAATCCAATTAATAATATTATCTTTTTCAGATTGAATAGATAAATTTTCAATAGTATAATCTTTAAATGAAACAAAATTATTATTTTTTAATAATATATTTCCAATAATACAAATATCTGGTAAATCTTTTTTTTCAATCGTATCATCAAAATAATTAGTATTTTCTTCTAAATGTAGCATCGATTCAATATCTAATACAATTTCATTATAATCGATGCGTAATATATCTTTAAATTCCTGTGATATAGTTTTACGTGGTTCCACGATTAAATTATCATATTTATTCATATTAATAATTTTTTCTTGGATATCTTTAGTAGTGGAATCTTTTAATTCATATAAATTATTTAATAAATATGGATTATCCCACGATTTAATATTATTTACTATAAGATTATTTCTATCTTTGTATGATATTCTCCATATTAAAGTGATTTCTTTAATTCTTTCAGCAATAATTTTCTTTTCAGTTTCCCAGCATGTTTGTTTATTATTCATATTAGGATATAATTCTAAACATTCTGGATCAGGTGATATTCTGTAATTTTTAATATTTACTCTAAGAATATTTAACCAATTTATAGCTTGGATAACAGTAGATCTAAATATGTCATTATAAATAACTAATCCGATGTATTCTTGTTTATTTAATTTTATATCATTGTGTTTATATTCTTTGCCTAATAAAAAATAGAAATTGTTTCTACTTATATATTGTCTCAAAGCACTATTAAAAATATATAATTGACATTTATTAAAAAAAATATTATTATTATTACATACTTCACGAGTATCTGCTTTGAACTGTAATGTAGAAGGAATAATATTAATGATTAAATAGTCGCTATTTTGAATAATATCCAATGAGATATTATTAATTTTATTAAATATTTGTTTGAATAATTTTTTTTTAATCATGATATGACAACGAACAATTAAATTATATTTATTATTTAATAATACAGGATTTATAATTAATGGGATATTGTTTTTTATTTTCTGGACTGAATTATTAATATTATTTATTTCACTAAATACGATATTTGGATAAAATATATTAGCATTTTTTATAATATTTTTAATAAAGTTGTTAATATAATCTGCAGATATTTTTTGAATATATTTTTTAAAATAATCATTTTTATCTTTATTGAAATTAGCATGAAAGTGTGATTGAATTTCAAACCAATCACATATTGGATCATTGTGGATATGATTTTTCAATAATTTAAAATCATATGTATCAGAAAAATATTCAACCATTATTAAAAGACAATATTTAAATTACGATAATTTAATATCAGGATAATCGTTATCAATGATAGTTTTAATTTTATTAATCTTATATAAATCTTCTAATGGTAAAAATGTTTTATATGAAGTATCTTCATCTAATTCATCTACTTTAATAACAATATTAGATAAATCATATACATCATTTTCATTTAAATAATGATATAATAATATGAAATTTGTATCCTTATTTAATGTATCATTATTATATTTAAGAATAATATTGTGTTTTAGTTTAGTTGGATCTTGTTTTGAATATTTACTTGAAATTAATAAAAATCCTATATCATATTTTTGTGATAATATTTCTAAATCGAAAGGTGATATTTTGTATGAGGGTTTTAAGATATTATCTTTAATTTGTTTTAAATCAGTTACAATTCCTTTATCATAATAATCATATGATTTGACAATAAACCGCATATTTTTGGACTGATCTTTTTTAAATTCATCTAATGAATCACATATATCTTTTTTAAATTTATCCGAATCAATTTCTTCATTTTTAATTTCTTTGAATGATTTTTCTAATGATATAAAATCTAAATTATTTTCTTCAATATAAGTTAATATATTGCATTCAGATTTAAATAATTGTTTAATAATATTAGGAACACCCTTTAATATAGAAGTGATTGGTTTTGGTTCAGTCGAACTGTTATAAGATTCATTAAATTGGTCATAAAAATTAATATTTCTTATATAAGATGATTCTGATTTAAATAAATCATCTAAATATTTATTCACATATTGAGACCAATTTAAAAATATTTCTTTTGGTTTAATAGTTTTATATAAATCATTTATATTAATATTATCTTGTAAAATGTCATTAATTTTATTTATATCTTTATGAATTAATAATAAATCAATAAATTTATATATAATTTTATCTATTAATGATTTATTACTATTATCATCGTATATAGATGATTTTTTTACATATAATTTACATTTACCTGCGTCACTAAAACATGGATATTGACAATCATCATTATTTTCAAAACATATTGCCAAATCATTATTTAATTTATGATTATCATAATCTTTATCAGATAATTCGATTACAATATCATTAATAAATGATTTAATATATTCATATAATTTTTTTTGTTTATCGAAATTTATATGTATTTCATTATTTAATATTAAATATATATCATTTAATAAACTAATTTTTACTTTTAATTTAGATATATCTTTCATAGTTGAATTAGATATATTTTCAACGATACCTATAAATTTATTAGGTTCATAAAAATAATCTATAAAATCATTGTTATTTTCTATGAATTCAATTGATTTATCATTAATTAATTTAGAAACAATTTTAAATATATATTCGTCTTTTTCGGTATATTGTGATGGTTTGTCTGTGAAATAATCTTTAAATATAAATGAATTTTTAATATAAAATATAATATTTTGAATGGTTAAATTGGTGATATATTTAATATAATTAATATCGATATTATATGATACTCGATTATCATTTTCTTTAGCAAAATTTTGTAGATCATTATCCAGTAAAAATAAATCTTTATTTCCTAAGATAGAATATTTATTCATAACTTTATTTTTTTTATCGAATTTAACTGGTTTGATAGGTATATATGAATTATTATCAAAAACTATATTAATAATTTCATTTTTTTCATTCACAATAAATCCGGATATTCTAAATTTATTTCTAATAATTTTTTCTTTTGAATAAATTAAAAAACTTGATAATTCTGGTATATAATTTTTAAAATCATATATTAATTTAAATCCATTTATTACACCACAAGGAACAACTGGATATATATTATTATCTTTAGTAATTACATGTGATATTTTAAAATAATTATCCACTAATAATTTAATTTCATTCACAGGTTTTTTCAGGAAGTCAAGTAAATCATTTAATTCAAATAAATTAATATCTATATATTTAATTCTATAAATTTCATTAATTTTATTTTCAATACCAGATAAAATATTATTAATATATGTATTAATGTCCTTATCCGAATGTAAGTTAAATGATATATCACAAACCACCTTATCATCATTAATTAGTTGTTCTTCATTAAAATAATAAATAGGTTCATAAATATTGTCTATTTTATATATAAAATTAAATACAGAGTTTTCATCAATATTGTATGTATTTAAAGGAAGTTTTATATTAATATTTTCATCAACATTTTCAAAAATGATATAAATATGCTTAGGATTTAATTCTGATACGCATGGGATAATATATTTATAATCTTTAATTTCATCACTATCTAAATATTTGATATAATTATTTTTAGAAATGATTAAATCATATAAAAATTTAATATTCAATGATTTATCTGATTGGTCTATTAGCTTACTAAATATATTTATATAATAATATTTTTTCTCTTTGAAATATTTGCTAATTTTTTTAGTTTTATATTTTGTACTTAATTCGTTCATTTCTTTGGATAATGTATTTTTAAACTTAGTTAAATGTTTTTTGATGAGAACAATTTGTTTTTCAATATAAATCTTTTCAAAATGAGAATTATTTTTTTTATTAAAAATATATGTTATAAAATACATAATATCATTAATATCGTATGATTCTGATTTAAATAATTGAACAATATTTCCTTCACCCATTTTCATAAATGTCAATAATTCATTATCGTCGTCTGAAAGTTTAGTTTTAATATGATATTTAATATAATCTTCTGATATATTTTTTTTATGATGTAAATTAGATAATGTATGAATTAATGAATTATTATCTTGTTTAACGCCGAATTTAATGAAACCACCATAATATCTTTCATTATCATGAAAATCATTATCATGATTAAATAATTTTTGTAATTTAGGATGAACATGCGCGAATTTATTTATATTGCTTGGAGTTAATTCTGCTAATCTAATACTTTCTTTATTTAATTTAGCTATATTTTTACTTTTTGTTGGATCTTCATATCCTGATTTATATGTAAAACAACAAGGTACTCTATATCCATCTATAATAGGTTTATCCATGAATCTTGGTTGGATATATTGAACAATTTCTTGGTGAATTAAATTATATAATTCAGGTGGAACTTTGTCAATAATATATTCATTAAATAATTTGAAATTTTTAGATAATATTTGTGTTTGATCCTCATCATATATTTGTTTGATTTTATCTTCAACTGATTTACTAAATTGTTTCCCGTCAATCTCTTTTTTGAATGAATATGTTGATGTTTTATTAGATTTTATAATTTTTATTGAATCATCTAATGCATTTTTTAATTGGATTCTAGCCTTCTTCTCTGTGAATTCTTTTTCTACTAAATTATATATTTTTAAATTTTTAATAAAAGTAGTAATGATTTGTTTAATGCTATCTTTTGAAACTTCTCTAAAATTATTACCTTCTTTATCTATGATATGATTTTCAGTAACTCCTTTGTATTTAGGTGGAACGATTTTATCAAGATGGTCGTATATATCTTTTGGATGAATGCTAACATTTTTGGACAAATCCCAGTATTTAGGACATATATAATGTATTTTTGTATCAGTTCCTATTTTATTTTGAGTAATATGAGGAGAATATGACGGGAATTTATCTGAATATGTAATTTTTTTTGATTCTCGTAAAGAATTTAATTCTTTAATTAATTCATCTTTTGGTAATAATATATATTTATTATATTCTTTTTGAGTTAAATTCCTTTCTTTTCCGTTATCTTTGATTTTAACGGTTTTTAATAAATCATTCTTGTCTACTTTATCTAGTTCAAAATCATATAATGGTATTGGCATACGAATACCGTTATTATTAGCACATGCTGCTGGATAATTAATTTTAGATGTGAATAATTTATCATCATAATGTGTCATATTTTTTGCAAAGTTGTATGAATCTTTACCTTGATTAATTTTGTAGGTTTGCTTAGTAGATTGATCTGATTTACCTCCTCCAGTACTTTCATCCGGATCACCATCGCCTACACCAAATACAAATCCTTCAGCTGAATTATTACTATCATCCGATTCCAATGATGATAAAGATGAAGAAGTTGATTTTTTAGGTACAGTCTTTTGAGATGAAGGTGGTGGAGATGGAGCAGGTGATGGAGCAGGAGATGGAGCAGGTGATGGAGCAGGAGATGGAGCAGGTGATGGAGCAGGAGATGGAGCAGGTGATGGAGCAGGAGATGGAGCAGGTGATGGAGCAGGTGATGGATCTTGGTCTGATTTAAGTGAAGAATAAGAGTCCGAGTCTGTCATGATTATCATATCTTCTTCATCATCTTCTTCTTCATCTTCTTTTTGAACTACAACTTTAGGTAATTCGGAAGCATCTTCAATGAATTGTAATTGTTCTTGTTCATCTTGTAATTGTTCTATTTTTTTAACTTTCGAAACTTGCGTAAATAACTTTTTTAAAGGTTTTGCTAATTCTTTTGAAATGAATTGAGAATATAATTTCATAAATATTTTTATGAATGATATAATTCTATTTAATTCTTCATATGATTGAATATTAAATATTTTAAATTTAATAAACTTATCTAAATATTTATTTATAATAATTTGTGAACCAGGTTCTTTAGTTTGTAATGAATATCTTTTATTAGATTCATCAACAGAATTATTATCAATCCATTTTTTATATTCTTTTGTTGCTTCTTCTATAGATATACCTGCATTCTGATTAATTAATTCAATAATTTCTTCTGGTGTATAATCACTATCCGGTTTATTTAATACAGAGATAATACTTTGAATTGTACCTGAGTTATCGTAATTATTTATTCTTTTATAATGAATAGATATATCATCTTTATCCATATGGAAATCCATTTTCTCTTTCATAATTCTTACATGTGTGTAAAAATTAGAAAGATAATTTAATAAATTTTCTCTTAAATATAATGTTTCTCCGTCATTATTTACAAAATTATCCATTGAGAATAATATTTCAGAATTTAAAAAATCAAGATTACTTGAATCGTGTGTTTTTATATTAACTATTCTATCTACACTATAAATTCTAAACTTATTAATTAAATTAATTAATATATTTGCTTCTTTTATTACTAAATCAATTTCTTCTTTTGAAATAATTACATTATAATAATTATTAATAATTATATCTATGTTTCCGTCAATATATAAAATAAATGAATAAAATAATCCAATATCCTTTAAATATGATTTAATAATGAAACAATTTTTAGGTTGTTTAAATGAAGGCATGAACCCAAAATCCAACGGAATATTTACGTTATCTTTGTAATCTTTTATTAATTTATCACATAAACTTTTATCTAAAATATTATCATCTTCCGACAATTTTAATTTTAATTCTGGCTTATATATTTTGACGAATGTATTTTCATATTCATCTAATATTAATTTAGTTAAAACATATTTAGAATCCAAAGGAATATCTGAAAATAATTTAATAATATTTATATAATTTTCTTCTTTCTCAAAGGATAATTTCAATAAGTTATTAATAAATATTTGTTCACGTAAATGATTATCTTTATTTTCATATAATATATCAATTAATGAATTAGTATTACTTATTAATGTATTAATTTTTGTATAATTATCTTTTCTTAAATCAGAATTTAATTTATTATCATATTCAGTAATATACTTTTTAGTAATATTTGGGAAATATTTATATACAACAGAATAAATAAATTTATCATTAATATCTTCTTGTAACGATTCTAATTCTTTATAAGTAAAATAATAAATAATATTTTTATCAATAGGAAAATTATTTTCAAATAATTCATGTAATTTATTATTTCTTAATATGCTTCTTTTATTACCTAGATCATCCACAAATTTATAATCAATATAATCTTTCAATGGTGTTTTATTTATTTTATATTTATTAAATATTTGATTTATTTTAATATTTTTATCATAATCAAAACCTATAATATTATAATCGTTTGTGAATGCACAGATTTCGTCAGTTAATATTTTAGTATTTTTACATAAGTTCAAACATATTTTATTTAGGATGGTACGATTTGTATCATCGGGATATATATCTGATAGATTATTAGTATCACCAGATATAATATTTATAAAAGTATACTTAGTATTTACTTCAGGTAAATTATACAACATATATAATATGTATATTATTTTTATTTACTTAAAAATGTATGGGGTTGAATTAATTTGCATCCCGCAGTAATTCACAGGGTGTTGGCTATAATCGATTGGTGTATATAATCCTATATCTTCGGCTGCTTCTAATATAACCTTCATCCAATCCCAGAATTCAGTAGGATGTCCTATAGTAATATTACATACATGTCCTAATTCGTGACATATTGTAAATATGATAGTATTATTATCTGAGAATGAGAAATGAGCATCAGTTTCTCTTAAACAAATAAATAATTCTTCACCTTTATTCACAGAATAAGATTTATATTTATGAAAAGGATCACACTCTGATAAATTTTGTAATCTTAGATTATCAAATAACCTTTTTACGCCAGCCGTATATTTGTCTTTGGTATGTTTTTCTTTAAGTCTTTCTGATATTTTCATAATATCTTTTTTATATCCTGCTAATAAGTTAGCGGCTTTTTCTGGGTTAGGCAACTTTCTAACTAAATATGTATGTCCATCCACACTACTTTTTACTCTTATAACTTCTTTATCGAATAAATTTTTATTAAAAAATATTAATACTGAGAAAAATATACATAATATTATTATAAATAATAATAAATCGTCCATATATATAATATATTAATATAAAATTTGATAATATATTTATTTATATTATAATTTATAATAATGGATTTGGATTTCTTGAGCGATGTAAATCTTTCCGATAAAATGAAAAAACATAAATTGGCTGATATGAAACATGATTATTTAAGTAGAATACAAATATTAACATCACACGAAACCAAATTAAATGAAAAAATTGTAAAAGAATGTAAACATGACTATATTATGGAAAGAGAAAATTGTCAATATGGTGAAAAATGGTATGTATGTAAAAATTGTGGACATATAAAGTGATATACTTTACATAAATTTGATAATTTTATTATTTTTTTTTTAAAAAAAATCTAAAATGGATATTGAAGATATGATATCTAATATTGATGAATATGATAATATTACTAAAAGTTTCTATGAACATTATTCAAAGAATAAAGAATATTCTTTCAATAAATTATTAAAAATAGTTATGAAAGAATATTCATTCAAAGAAAAATTAAATAAAATTATTTTAAGAAAAAGTTATTTGAATTTAGTTGAGAAAAATATTTTAAAATTAGATAGTGATTTCCTTAAATTCTTGATAAAGAAACCACAACGGTCATTATCTGGAATACAATCAGTATCTATATTAACCTCTCCCTATCCCAAATGGAAAGATGAAGAAGGTAAAGAACACGTTCAGAAATTTAGTTGCAAGCATAATTGTTATTTTTGCCCCAACGAAATAGAAAATGGTAAAATGATTATGCCCCGGAGTTATTTAAGCAGAGAACCAGCATGTTTGAGAGCAAGTAGAAATGATTTTGAACCTATTCAGCAAATTTATGATAGATTATATACATTAGAAATGATGGGTCATCCCTTAGATAAGATAGAATTAATTGTATTAGGAGGGACTGTATTAGAATATCCACGTGAATATTTAACATATTTTACAACAGAATGTTATTATATTTGTAATATTTACCCATTGAAGAAAGGACGAAATATGTTATCGTTGGAAGAAGAACAAAAAATAAATGAAACAAACAATATTAAAATAATCGGATATACCCTGGAAACCAGACCTGATGGGATAAACCATGAATCGGTCTATTATTTAAGAACATTAGGTGTGACCAGAATGCAAATAGGTGTGCAGCACACAAGTAATAGATTATTGAGTATTGTAAATCGTGGTCATACTATTGAAGATTCCATAGATGCCATTAGGTTATTGAAGAATAGCGGGTTAAAAATAATTGCCCACCTTATGCCTGATTTACCATATGCTACAAAGGATGAAGATTTTGAAATGTTTCAGCAAATCCTAGATGATCCTGATTTATTATGTGATGAATATAAGATATATCCGACAGTCGCCACGGATTATACGGTAATCAAAAAATGGGCCGATAAAGGTAAATATACTCATAATGTTGATAAAGATCCTTATTATTTAAGAGATCTAATTGGTTATTATATGAGACATGTTCAGCCATGGGTGCGAGTACCACGAATAATTAGGGACATACCAAATGATTATATTCATCACGGAAATAAAGAAGGGCATCTCCGAGAAATTATTGATAAGGAAGTAGATACAAATGAAATTAGAGGAAGAGAAATAAAAGATACTGTATTAAAAGAATACCCTGTTCTTGTAATAGATTCATTCGAATCGTCAGAAACAAAAGAATATTTCATAAGATATGAAACAAAAGATAGGAAGAATATATTAGGATTTTGTAGATTGAGATTATCAGGTAAATCTGATAATCCATTCTTACCAGAATTATATAATTGTGCTATAATTAGAGAATTGCATGTTTATGGTAAAACAACTATTGTGAATAGTAAATCAGGAGGTATTCAACATTTAGGATTAGGAAAGAAATTAGTTAAAAAAGCAGAATGGATCAGTTTAGAGAATGGTTATACTAATATATGTATTACTTCTGGTATTGGCGTAAGAGAATATTATAAAAATAAATTAGGATATAAATTGGAAGGATTATATATGAAAAAGAATATATTATTCCCTATAATTCAAGCATTCATTCTGGGATTATTCATATTTACAATAAATTTGATTTATTATTATTATTATACGTAAATTTAGTTTAAAATGGAGGATGAAATGCTTGTTCTTTTGATTGTATTGTATATATCATTGATAATAATGGCGGTTGTGGGGATATGTTGTTGCTTCGGTGGGTATCAGGCATGGTGTAATAAGGATAATAAGGTTGTCCCTGATAGAGAGAACGGGTCTGCAATATCATTATAAATTTGAAACAGATTATAATATTTTTTCATAATACTAATAGACATGAAGATCATTTCATGGAACATTAATGGGATCCGAAGTAATATCGTCTGCGATGGTAAGCTTGCTGCTTCGGGTGTATCTGTCTTAGACGAATGCAATATGAAGATATTGATTGATAAACATAATCCAGACATCATTTGCATCCAAGAAACCAAGTGTCCTATTAAATTAGGTGAAAAGATATGTCCAGATTGTAAGATGTATCCATATAAGTATTGGAATGAATCAAAGGGAACAGGACATAGAGGGACGGGATATTCTGGAACAAGTATTTGGTCTAAAGTTAAACCCTTATCTGTTACATATGAATATAAAGGATTGAATGATTTAGAAGGACGATTTATGTATGCCGAGTTTAATGATTTCTCTTTGATAAATATGTATGTGCCTAATTCCGGAACTAATTTTGACTATCGAACTCAGACATGGGATAAGAATATTAAAGAAATTATAGATTGTCATATGGATAAACCGTTGGTCATAACTGGTGATTTTAATGTTGTATCAGAAGCGTCTGATATATGGAATACAACCACACTTGATAAGGCTAGATCACCAGGAGCATTCAAAGAAGAAAGAGATATGTTCAAAGCATTCCTTGAAAATTATACAGATTTATACAGATACAAGAACCCTGGTAAATCTGAATGGACATGGTGGAATATGCGTTCGAGATCAAGGGATACTAATAAAGGATGGAGGATAGATTATTTCCTCCTACAAGATAAATATTTAGATATGGCAAAATCCTGTCAAATAGATGGGAGTATTATGGGATCAGATCACTGCCCAATCATATTAGAAATATTATAACTAAATTTAAAATAAATAACTATTTAAATATTTTTTTTTAAATTAAATATATATGTTTAGAAATATAATAAGTAAATTGTATCATACAAAAGTTATAGACCATTATGAAAATCCTCGGAATGTTGGTTCATTTAATAAATTAGATACAGATGTAGGCATCGGATTAGTAGGGGCTCCCGCATGCGGTGATGTCATGAAACTATCAATTAAAATAAAAGATAATATAATAATAGATAGTAAATTCAAGACATTCGGTTGTGGATCAGCAATTGCATCATCTTCATATTTAACAGAATATATTAAAAATATGCATATTGATAATGCTTATAAGATTAGTAATAAGGAAATAGCTGAAGAATTAAAATTACCACCAGTAAAATTACATTGTTCTATGTTAGCACAAGATGCTGTTCAATCTGCGATAGAAGATTATATAAATAAAAATTTCGATAAAATTTAATAAATTTGAAAATTAATTTTTGGAATAATTATTATAATAAATAAATATGGGTCGACCATTCAAAATCAAAACCCAGAGTCATGTCAAGAAATCCAAGGAACCTGAAGTTGATATGACACCTATGAAATCACCATATGTGAAAGATAAACCCACCAAAGTTTATCCAATATTCTTTAACTTTAATGAACAATGGGAACCAGATACTAAATCTTTTGTCATTAATGAACTATCACAGGCATGGGAAGAAACACATATTATCAACAATGATAAATATGATCCAAATATCTTCCCAGACCGAGGTAGATGTTGTATTCGACAAAATGTTTGTATTTGTAAGCATCCTGTCCCTTTGTGAATAAATAATAAATTTGATTATTATATAATATTTTTTTTAAATAAATTATGGAACCACTTCAGAGTACGAAAGACTTCTTTGCTGATTTCAAAAAAAGATATGAGAATATAAATATTCCTCTGTCTATCCCAAAAGTTTTCACAAAAGAACAACTAATCCGTATGAATGATTGTGATCCATTATGGTCTAATTGTATTAGGATAACTAGAGATTCTGAATTATATACTTTGCGAGGAACAGATAATGTAAATAGTAGTATGGAGAAAATATATGATGCTATTCCTAAATAATTTAATAATCTCCTTTAATAATTTTATTAAAAGTTTGTAAACCTATTTTGATATGATGATCTAATTGTAATTTATCTAATATTTTTTGTTTAGTTAAAATATTATTATATTTAGTATGATATTGTTTGGCATATTTAACATCTTTATCTGTGAATTTTTTATTTTTTTTATCTTGTTTATCTTTAATAATTTCAAAATCTAATTCGTCACCTTCAGATGTTTCACGCCAACCTTTTATAAATAAGTTACCGTAAGTAATTTGGGCATGACATTTTTTACATAATGGAATTAAGTTGTGTTTCTTGTTTTTGTGATGGTGGTCGAAGTTATCATTTTCATCAGCGTCGGCTTGTTCTTTTATATGATGAGTTTCTTCTGCAGAGTTATCACACATAGGCATAGAACATTCGTCCATAGTAACAGATTTGTTATAAACAGATTTTTTATCATTAATGATATTATCATTCTCGCCATCAATTTCCATTTGTACCTTTCTGGCCAAGGAAATAAAATCTTTACCTAAATTTAGAGCATTACAAACAGTTAGACCATAAATAGGAGGACCAGATCCTTCTTCTAATTTCCGATCATAAATAATAGTTCCGTCATCATTAGTAATTTTGAGGTGATATGTTTTAAGATTAGTTAATTCTTTAACAATGGATATTTTATTAAGTTGGTGTAAATGTGATGTACAAATAAAAGATACTTGTTTATCACATAAAATTTTAAGAGATGAAGATACTATACTGAGAGCACTAGTAGTTTCAGTACCAATAGCAAGTTCGTCTGCTAATACGATACTATTTTCATCAGCAGAATGTAAAATATCTCTTAATTCATTCATTTCAACAATAAATGAAGAATGTCCTGTGAATATATTATCTGTATTTAGAATTCTTGTGTATAATTTTTTATATGGATAGAATTTAAAATCTAATGCTGCAACATAAAGACCTGCTTGAGCAAGAACAATATTTAATCCTAATGCTTTCATCAATGAACTTTTGCCACAAGAGTTTGTCCCGAATAATAAAACGCCTACATGTTCTAATCCCAAATCAATATCGTTTGTAATATATTCATGTTTTACATTAATGAGTTCAATAATAGGATGTCTGATTTCTTTTATGCTACAAAAGGATTTATCAGAATCAATAATAGTTGGTTTATAATATCTATTTTTTACAGAAATATGTGCAGCATTAGAATAAAAATCAACTTCCGATATTAATTTACAAATATTTTTAAGAGATACATTATATTTTTGATAAAGTTCATTTACTGATTCGTTCCAATATTTTTGATTTAAATAAGATAATGCTTTATTATATTTAATGAGATTATTTGAAATAGTACCGATAATATCTAATTCAATTTTGGTACTACCACCTTTGATATTTTTAAATGTAAAGGATTGTGGTTGTAATGTATAAATTATAGTACCGTCATTATCTTTCACATTAATATTATGACCGGCTAAATTTTTAAATTTTTCTTTTAAAGTCAGTCCTCTAAGAGCAGTACAATAAATATAATAATTATCTTTATCAGTATATTCAATTTTAATAGGAAGTAAATTACAATTACTTTTATGATCAATAAATTTAGATAATCTTTCGCATATAAAATCAAGGTTTTTCTTATTTATTTCAATTTCTAAATCAATTTCATCAATTTCTTCATGAATAGATTTTTTAAATAGACTTCTTTCGATAATATTTGATGAATTAACAGAATTAAAATTATCCCATTCAAATGTTGTATTTAATTCATCAATAAATTTATAATAAAGATCTATATGTGAATTATATTTCTCTAATTTATCTGATATAATTTCATTAGATTTTAATAATTTGATGGTATCTTTGACAAAATTATATGAAATAATATCAGAAAATAATTCGTCTGATTTATAATCATCTATTCCCATTTTTCGAACGGATTTTTCAATATCAGATATTTTTGATATTTTAGATCTGATTTTTAAATAAAAATCCTCTTTCAAGAATAAATCAATGCATTCATATGATTCTGTAATATCAGAAGGATTAATGAAAGGATGTAATAATCTTTCTTTGAGTAACCTTTTACCTAAAGGAGTTTTACATTGATTTACAATCGTCAACAAGCTATCGTTTTTCCCTGTATAATCATTATTATTAGAAATAATATTAATTTGTCTAATTGAATTTTTTGTTAGATTGAGATAAGAAATATTTTCAATTTCTTCAGGTAAGTCTAAGTTTTGAATAATATTTGTT
>Ga0307998_1001042_pt1 | contig 15135 bp, 14 predicted proteins | sample Davwhametageno37_FD_203147 | JGI IMG/M metagenome (GOLD analysis project Ga0307998, IMG submission 203147) | Marine microbial communities from Davis Island wharf, Antarctic Ocean - #37 | ecosystem: Environmental > Aquatic > Marine > Unclassified | place: Antarctic Ocean: Davis Island wharf... | reverse complement strand
TATCTTACTGAGAGCGCTGTTGATCTCGGCGAATTCTTGGTTATGGCCAATAAGCGGGTCCAAGCTAAAAATGAAGTTCCAAACACCTTAATTTCCATTAAACCTTCCGAAATTCAATTCAATAACTCACAAACTTCCGCTGATCTTTTAGGCGCGAGCGGTGAAGTATTTATACAAAAAAGTCAACTAGGTGGTGGAAGTCCAATGATTAGAGGTTTCTCAGCAAATCGAATTCTAATAGTCATGGATGGAGTTAGAATGAACAATGCGATTTTTCGTTCTGGAAATCTACAAAACGTTATTTCTATTGACCCCAATATGATTGAGCTTACAGAAGTTATTATGGGTCCTGGCTCAGTTATGTATGGTTCGGATGCGCTGGGCGGAGTGATGAATTTCCATACCAATCAACCTAAACTCTCATTTACTGAGGATTCTGTAGTTTCAAACTCAGCTGCAATGGTTCGATATTCAACTGCAAATCAAGAAAGAACGATTCATGCAAATACTAACATTGGCGGAATGAAACTAGCGGCAGTCGTAGGAATCACTGTTTCTAGATTTGGAAACCTACGTTCAGGAGCAATTAGAAAAAATGGCTATGAAGGTTTTGGAGAGAGAAATTGGTATCAAACCCAAGTAAACAATCAGGATACTTTCCTATCTAATCCTGATAAAAACGATCAACGTCAATCGGGTTACGATCAACTCAACCTTACAGGCAAGCTTCGTTATCAACCTTCCCAAAATATCAACTTAGTTTATACCGCTCAATACGCAAACACAAGTGATTTACCTCGCTATGATCGATTAACGGAGGAAAAAGCAAATACTCCCAGATACTCTGAGTGGTATTACGGCCCTCAATTATGGTTTAATACTAACCTAGCAGCCAACTTCGAAATTAAAAATGACGCATGGGATAGAGTCCGAATGATCATTGGCTACCAAAAATTCAAGGAATCCAGAAACGATCGAAGATACAAATCGAACAATTTAAGATCCCGTTTTGAAGAAGTTGATGCCTATAATTTAAACTTCGATTTCGACAAGAAATTAAATGAAAAGCACACCTTATTTTATGGGATTGAAGGAGTCTATAACACTATCTCATCAACTGGAAAAATAATAGACATATCCAACAATACTGAATCTAAAGCTGCATCTCGCTATCCGGATGGAGGAAGTTACTGGCTAAATGCCGCCGCTTATTTGACCTGGAATTGCAAGTTATCTAAAAAGGTAAAATTGAGTTCTGGTGTTCGTTATACCTATATCGAAATGGAGTCTAATTTCAAGGATACTGCATTCTACAAATTTCCTTTTGACAATATTCGACTATCAACATCAGCATTTAACGGCAGCTTTGTTGGATTAACATATAACCCAAATAAAATATGGCAAGGGAAAGTCAACACCTCAAGCGGATTTAGAGCACCAAATATTGATGATTTAGCCAAAGTATTTGATAGTGAGCCGGGAAGTGTAGTTGTTCCAAATCAGGATTTAAAACCAGAATTCACTTACGACATTGACATAAGTATAACAAGAAAAATAAATGACCAAGGAAAAATTGAAGTCGTTGGGTTTTATACCTATTTAGTTAACGCAATGGTTAGAAGAGATGCTTCCTTTAATGGAGCAGACTCAATTATATATGATGGTGTTTTAAGTAAAGTTCAATCAATCACTAACGCTGGCTCTGCACATATTTACGGTGTAACAGTGAACTTAGCCGCGAACATTTCCAAACGCATAGGAATTATTCAAACCTTCACCATTATGGATGGTGAGGAAATTGAGACCAAAAATGCAATGCGGCATGTACCTCCGGCATTTGGGAAAACTGGATTACGATATCGATATAAAAAAGTAAATGCCGAAATCTTCAGTCTCTATAATGCATGGAGGCATAAAGACGACTTGGCACCCGAAGAATTAGGCAAATCAAATCTTTATACCATTAATGGAACGCCTGCTTGGGCAACGTTAAATCTAAGAACCTCCTATAAATTCAATCAATACATCAGTGCGAATTTTAGCATTGAAAACATTCTAGATAAACATTACCGCCCCTACTCAAGTGGAATTTCCGCACCTGGAAGAAATTTCATTTTCAGCCTTAGAGCAATGTTTTAATACTTTTATTACTTATTAAATTCAAATGAAAAAAATTGGCGTTTTAACTTCTGGGGGTGATGCCCCAGGTATGAATGCTGCTATTCGGGCAGTAGTTCGAACTGGAATAGCAAAAGGAATTGAGGTTATTGGAGTAATGGAAGGCTTTAATGGGCTATCGGAAGGTCTGTTTAAACAACTAGATGCTCGCGATGTAAGTAATATTCTGCAACGAGGAGGCACAATCTTAAGATCAGCTAGAAGTGAGGTCTTTCGGACTAGTAAGGGAAGAAAACAAGCATTTGAAAACATTAAAAAAGAAGGCCTAGACGGACTTATTATTATCGGTGGCAATGGCTCTTTTGCTGGAGCTTCAGTTTTTAGTAGCGAATATTCTGTTCCTTACATTGGTATTCCTGGAACTATCGATAACGATTTATTTGGCACCGATTTTACGCTAGGTTTTGACACCGCATGTAATACTGTTATTGAAGCTGTTGATCGTATTAAAGATACGGCGGCTTCACACAATCGCTTATTTTTTATTGAAGTAATGGGTCGTGACTCAGGATACATAGCACTCACAACTGGCATTGCTACAGGAGCAGAAGAAATATTATTACCTGAAACTGCTACAAATGTGGTTCAGTTAATAAACCGGTTAGAAACAGCTCAAAAAGGCAGAAAAAACTCATCAATTGTTATTGTCGCTGAGGGCGATGATGGAGGTGGAGCTTATGCAGTTGCAGAAAAAGTGAAAGAAAAATATACCCAATACGATACACGAGTTACTATTCTTGGCCATCTGCAGCGTGGAGGAAGACCTTCTGCTATTGATCGAGTATTGGGCAGTCGTTTTGGCCATGCTGCAGTTGAGGCGATTCTCAATAATAAAACAGATATTATGATAGGAGTTGGTAATGGTGAAATTATTGAAACCCTCGTTGCCGATACTATTTCTAAAACTAAACCACTTCCTCAACATTTATTTCACATTAAATACGACCTAACCATTTAAACCCCTTCGCAAATTAGATTGTATAACTACTATGATAAAAAAAGGTGATGTATTTCCGGATTTCGAACTACCTAATGAAAATGGAGAATTAACTAGCTTAGATCAATTATTAGAAAATGGTCCAGCAGTTTTATTCTTTTATCCCAAAGACAATACCAGTGGCTGTACCAAAGAAGCTTGCGAATTTAGAGACACGTATGCTCAATTTAATCAGTTAAACGCTAAGGTTGTTGGAATAAGTAACGATAATCAGAAATCGCACAAAAGCTTTAAAGATCGCCATCAACTAAATTTCCCTCTACTTACAGATAAAAGCGGAAAACTCAGAAAAAAGGCAGGAATTCAAGCATCCTTCTTTGGACTGGTCCCTGGCAGAGTAACCTTTGTAGTTGGCAAAAATAAAGTAGTTGAAGATTTAACAAATAGCCAACTAGATTTTACTGCTCACATAAAAAATGCAATAAAAGCGTTGAAAAAAATTAATTAATGCAAGTACGAATCTGGAATTTCACAAACCGGAATTGGAATCATTTTATGTTGATTGGCTGAATTTAATCGTTTGTAAATTTCAAGAACCTCAAGTTGCCTTGCTGTAAGACCCTCTTGACTTTCATTTAAATACTCACCCATTGCCCATTCTAGTTCTGCATAAGTAGCTCCTAACTGATCTTCGTCGGTTCTATCATCCCCCCAAAGGCCATCAGTTGGTGGAGCTGATAAAATATCTTCATCCACGTCAACATACCTCGCCAACTCAAAAACTTCGCTCTTAACCAAATCCGCGATTGGACTTAAGTCTACCCCGCCATCACCGTATTTTGTAAAAAATCCCACACCAAAGTCTTCCACTTTATTACCAGTGCCTAGTACTAATTTACCTTCAATTCCAGCAAAATAATACAGGGTGGTCATTCGAAGTCGAGCACGAGAGTTCGCTAAACTTAAATCTCGTTGCTCACTTTTTTCAATTTCAGGTATTGTGGTTAAAAAGCCATCATACATGGCACTTAAATCAACTTCTAACGAACGAACATTAGAAAACCTTTTCTTCAAAGATTCTAGGTGATTATTGGCCCGGTTTAATTGAATTGGATCTTGATGAATTGGCATGGAAAGACAAAGCACTTCTGCACCTGTTTGAGCTGCGAGTGTGCTAGTCAATGCAGAATCAATTCCTCCTGAAATTCCAATGACAAAACCTTTAGTTTTCGCCTTTAAGTCATAGGCTTTCAACCAATTTATAATATGATCGCTGGTATTCTGTAACTGCATTTAATAGTCGTTTGCTTAAAAATAAACACCCAAATGTATAACGATAGAGCGAGGTAATGCCTTATATCCTTCACCTGTTTTGGATAAAGCGGCAGTTGTTTGAGTTAAGTCTGTTTTCCCATTAGTGTTGACAGCATAAGAATCTCCTTTTAAAATATTAGTCAGTCCATTTTCAAATGTACACCCCAGAACAAAGAATGTCTCTCCTGTTATTTTCCGCTCCCACTCTCCTCCTATCTTCAGGCTAAATTTAGCACCTTGAGAAAGAGATCTTGCATCATTTATAGAGGTTTCAACACTTTTTTCTGAACCAGCTTCTGACCAGGATTCAACCTTACTCTGACTAGAATTAATTCTAAAACCCGTTCCAAATCCAAACCAACCAGCAATATGAGAGTAACCTATTTCGTCACTCCGCATTTTAATTCCAATCGGAATTTCCAAATAATTAAGTCCAAGTTCATTCTTCACATTGCTAGCCGCAAGAACCCCAGAAGAATTTAAAATAGCACCCAAATAATTTAAATTGTAGTTATAACTCTGAATCATTATTCCAGAACTTATGAAGTAGTTATCGTTTCCTTCCAGCCTAAAATCCGCAAACAATCCATAATTGAATGATACAGTAGTTTTACTACTTTCCAACCCTTCTGTTTTTGTATTAAGCCAATTGATAGATGGTCCTGTTGCTAAACCAAATTTAAACTTGCGATCTTGAGCATTAAGCGACGCTACGAATATTAAATTCATAATCGCAATTCCAACTGAAAGAATGACAACTTTGAGTACTGAATTATTCATGATGCTTGGCTACTTTTGCGCAGCTTATAAATGCAATTATAGATACTGAATGCTTCGATTTTCTGGACATATTTTTAAACTTTTCCTAAGTACACTCTTAATAACGTCTTGCGTTGATAAGAAAAAAGAAATTGACATTTCTGAAGTAAACCTAGAACTGAAAATTTCAAGGTTAGATCAGGAGCTTTTCGCCAATAATGAGTCGATGCAAACCAAAATTCCAAAATTGGCTCAGCAGTACGGAGAATTCTTTGCTCGTTATACTGAAGACATGCTGAACCTAGGCGCGGTTGGTGACCCAACCTTGCCCGCTGCTTACAAACAATTTGTATACGATGCGGATATTAGCACAGTGGCAAAAAATGTTACTGCAGAGTACCAGGATTTTGCGGCAGAATCATTTTCATTGACAAATGGCTTTAAACGATACAGCGTTTTATTTCCAAATAGAATTATTCCGGAAATTGTTACCATAATTTCTGGATTCACCTACAAAATTGCGGCTACTGAAAAAACGCTCGCTATTGGCCTGGATATGTACCTTGGAGAAACCTACCCATACTATGGCTCAGTGCAATTTCCTGCTTATCGCAAAATGACTATGGATCGGAAAAATATCGTTTCTGATGCCCTCACCGGCTGGGTCACTACCGAGTTTTTAAAGCCTGATAGTTCTAATGCGATGATTGATGAAATAATCTACGAGGGGAAAATCCTCTATTTGTTAGATCAAATGCTTCCACTTACAGTTGATGAAATAAAAATCGGCTATTCTATCGAACAGCTCAAATGGTGCAGAGACAATGAAATGGCAATGTGGGGTCATTTTGTAAATAAAAAACTGCTATTCAGTCAAATAAAAGGAGACTATTTCAAATACGTCAACGACGGTCCGTTTACCCCTGGATTCGATCGTGCATCGCCTTCAAGAACAGGAAACTGGTTAGGCTGGCAAATCGTGCGGAGATACATGGAGAATAATCCAGACGTTTCTGCAATAGAATTAATGAACAACAAGGATGCGCAAGGAATTCTAAACGCATCGAACTACAAACCCCAAAAGTAATGGCAAAAAAATCTCAAATCGTAATAGACGTTGAATTAGATGAAAACAACGTTCCTGATAAAATGGCATGGAAATCAACTGAAAATAACGAATCGGGAGTTTGTGACGCAGCGTTTCTTTCCATCTGGGATAGCAAACAAAAAAACACCTTAAAAATTGACCTTTGGACTAAGGATATGACAACTGATGATATGAAGATTTTATACCATCAAACGTTCCTTACTATGAGTGACGCATTAGAGCGTAGCACGGGAGAAGGAAAAATGGCGCATCAACTTCGCGAATTTGCCAGGTATTTTGGAGAGGAAATGGGAATTGTTGAACGCTCTTAAAGTGACATATTTACTCTATCGATATACTCCAATAAGTCATCTTTTCCCTCGCCTTCGGTTGCTGAAGTGTAAAACATAACTGGAAGTTCATCCCAATCTTCTTGAAGACGTTTGCGGTAATTTTCAATATTGGTTTTCAATTTTTGTGTTTTGTTTTTATCAATCTTAGTAAAAACAATACTAAAAGGAAGTCCTTTTGACCCCAACCATTGAATAAATTCTAAATCAATTTTTTGAGGCTCAAGCCTTGAATCAACCAAAACAAACACATTGGTCAACTGTTCTCTTTGCAATAAATATTCCTCAATGAAACCAGCCCATTTAACGCGTTTCTTTTTCGAAACTACAGCATATCCATATCCTGGTAAATCTACCAGATGCCACATTTTTTCAACCTCAGTTTCACTGACAACTTCAAAGTGATTTATTAACTGAGTTTTCCCTGGCTTAGAACTCACCTTAGCAAGATTCTTATGATTAGCCAAGCAATTAATCAATGAGGATTTACCCACATTGGATCTCCCAATAAAAGCATACTCGGGCAATTTTCCGCTTGGGCACTGTGAGACTTTCTCACTACTTTTTAAAAAGGTGAATGACTTTAACTTCATGAAAAACTTGGTTTTTTACTTGTACAGTGAATCTAAAAATTCACCTAAAATTCTATTGAATTCTTTAGGATGCTCCATCATTGCTGCATGTCCACATTTATCAATCCAGTGCAATTGTGATTGAGGCAATAGTGATTTGAATTCTTCAGCTACCTCTGGAGGAGTAATATGGTCATCTTTACCCCAAATTAAACAAGATGGAATATTCATAAACTCTAACTCTTTCGCCATGTTATGTCGAATTGCAGATTTCGCAAGTGCTATAATTCTTAGAGCACGAGCTTTATCATTTACAACCTCATAACATTCGTCAACCAATTCTTTTGTTGCAACCGTAGGGTCATAAAAAGTATACTCAACTTTTTGTTGGACAAATTCATAATTCCCTCTCTTAGGAAAAGTACCTCCAAATGAATTTTCATATAAACCAGAAGATCCAGTAAGAATTATTGAGCCTACTTTATCCAAATTTTTTGAAGTATAAACTAACGCGACATGACCTCCTAAAGAATTCCCTAAAAGGTTCACCTTATCGAATCCTTTATATTCAACAAAATCTTGAATGAACTTAGCTAAGTTCTTCACATTTGTATTGATTACAGGCAATGTATACAAAGGTAATATTGGCATTACAACCTTATAACCTTTGTTTGCGAAGTAAGGTACAACTTCAACAAAATTACTGAGAGCACCAAACAAACCGTGAAGAATCAGAATTACTGGGCCTTCTCCTTCTTCGATATACTCAAACTGACCAACTTTCTTAAGCGTGACTTGCATAGGTTCTTTTATACTTCTGATTCAATCAAAAATAATCATTTGCTCGCAATCCAACGACTATCAAAGACCATTAGAAAACAGACATATCAACACGTCAAGGTGAAATAAACTGTCCCCAATTCAAAAGCCACAAGAAATTCGCAACAATCTATATATCAGCATTTAACAATATAAAGTTTTTAAAGTTTTCAACAAAGTGGTAAAAAATGGTACTATGTGGGAGAAAGTGGTAGAAATCTTATAATTTTACACTCAATTTTTCAGCGATAGTTTTGATGATCAGTTTGTTAGGTGAGTACGATTGTAAAATGGATGCGAAGGGTCGCATAATGCTACCTAACGGCCTAAAAAAACAGCTAGAAGCTTTGGTTCACGAAGGCTTTGTAGTGAATAGAGATATTCACGAACCCTGCCTGGTACTGTATCCACAAGCCGAATGGACTAAAGTGGCAAAGCAGCTTTCTAAGTTGAATCGATTCATTAAAAAGAACGCGCTTTTTATTCGAAAATTTAATAACGGAGCAACTCCGATAGCTTTAGATGGAACAGGAAGACTGCTACTTCCAAAAGCATTATTAAAAACCGCATCACTTGAAAAAGAAATAAAAGTGATAGGTAACGGAGAACGAATTGAGATTTGGTCAACCAAAAATTACGAGCACATGCTCGAAAGCGAAGAGTTTGATTTCTCTGAACTCGCAGAGGAAGTAATGGGTGATATAAGTCCTGAATCGGATGACTAAATATCACACCCCAGTATTATTCAAAGAAAGCATAGAGGGACTTGCCCTCCAAGAAAACGGCTGCTATGTCGATGTAACTTTTGGTGGAGGCGGACATTCTAATGGAATACTTGAAGCTGAAGAATCCTTGCGTTTAATTGCTTTTGACCAAGACCCAGATAGTCACGAAAATGAAATTGATGACGAACGATTCACTTTAGTTAAACAGAATTTTCGTTATTTAAAAAATAATCTTAGAATGTTGGGCGCAACTCCAATTAATGGTTTGCTCGCTGACCTTGGAGTTTCATCCTATCAATTTGATATTCCAGATCGAGGCTTTAGCACACGCTTTGACGGGCCTCTAGACATGCGAATGAATCCACAACAATCTGGTTCAGCCGCGGATATTCTAAACAAGAAATCTCAAGAAGAGCTTACTTCAATCTTTCGTCTTTACGGCGAAATCAATAACGCATGGAAACTTGCAGGGGCGATCGTAATGGAACGTGATTTGGCCAAATTCAAAACTACGGACCAGCTAAAAGCAGTTGCAAAACAATTCACCCCAGAGAAGAAACTAAACCAATACCTAGCACAGGTTTTTCAAGCTTTACGAATTGAAGTAAACAATGAACTTGACGCTTTGAAAGATCTACTGATTCAGTCGACTGATGTTTTAAAACCAAAAGGAAGGTTAGTCTTCATTTCATACCATTCATTAGAAGATCGATTAGTAAAGAATTTCTTCAAAACCGGAAACTTCGAAGGAATACCAGAAAAGGATTTTTATGGAAACCTAATCCGTCCGCTAGAACCTATAACTCGAAAAGTAGTTACGCCATCCGAAGAAGAATTAAAAGAAAATCCGCGGTCTCGCAGCGCTAAACTTAGAATAGCTGAAAAACGATAATGGCCGCAGATAAAAATACCGCGAAAAAGAAACGCAGCATAGTTGCTGACTTGGTGAATGGGAACATTCTAACCAGAGAAACGGTAATCGATCATCTTCCCTATTTCTTGTTTTTGGCATTATTGGCATTAGTATACATATCAACAGGATTTCTTGCTGAGGAAAATGTAAGAAACTTAAACGCTGTCAACGGAGAAATCAAGGAGCTAAGAAGCGAATACATCACCATTAAGTCAGAATTAATGTACCGAAGTAAGCAAAGCGAGGTCGTCAAAATAATAATTGAAAAAGATTTAGGACTAGAAGAGTCTTTTGAGCCACCAAAGAAAATTGTAAAAACAAAAGTCGATGAGTAAGCAGCAAAAGCTCATACGGCGGGTTTACCCAATTTACATGTTGCTCATCCTATTCGGCTTGGGCATTCTCTTTAAAATTGGGCAAGTCCAATTTATTGAAGGAGATCACTGGCAAGAACTCGCTAAATCTTACTCTACAAAGCATAGGAAAATTGATGCAATCCGTGGGAATATTTACGCATCCGATGGCAGTTTAGTAGCCACGTCTGTGCCTAAATACGAAGTTCGGTTTGACTTAAATGCAGAGGCAATCACAAAAGAACTTTTTGCTAGGAATATCGACACACTTTGTTTTGAACTTTCAAAACTCCTTCCCGATAAAGCTCAACATCAATGGAAATCAGAACTGACTCAAGCAAGAAAAAACGGAGCCAGATATCACCTTATTCGTCGCAAGCTTTCCTACACGCAAATCAAAAAAATGCGGAAATTTCCTTTATTTAATCGAGGGAAATACAAAGGCGGTTTCATTTCAATTCAACAAAACAAAAGAGAAAAGCCATTTCAAGTTTTAGCTTCAAGAACCATTGGTTATAGCAGAGACAATTCGAAGCCAGTCGGACTAGAAGGGGCTTACAATAAAATATTAAGTGGCACTCAAGGGCTTCAATTGATGCAAAAAATTGCTGGTGGAATTTGGATGCCAATCGAGGATGAAAATGAAATTGAACCGGAAGATGGCTCAGATATCATCACTACAATTGACATTAATATCCAAGACGTTGCAGAAAACGCGCTATTGGAACAGTTAACTAAACAAGACGCTGATCATGGTTGCGTAGTTCTTATGGAAGTTGCAACGGGCGAAGTAAAAGCCATTGCCAACCTCAACAAAACTAAAAGTGGTAAATACTGGGAAACTTACAATTACGCAGTTGGTGAAAGCACCGAACCAGGATCAACATTTAAGCTAGCGTCATTAATTGCCGCATTAGAAGATGGCTATATAGACCTCACCGATAGCGTTGAAACAGGCAATGGAATGTACAAGTTCTACGATCGGAAAATGTACGATTCCAGAATTGGTGGTTACGGAAAAATCACGATTAAACGAGCCTTTGAAGTTTCTTCGAATATTGCCGTCGCTCGCACCATTAGTGAGAATTACAGAAACAATCCCCAAAAATTCATTGACCGATTGTACAAAATGAATCTCCACCAAAAACTTGGGATTGAGATTTACGGCGAAGGTGAACCAAGAATCAAATCAGCAAATGATCCAACATGGAGTGGCATCTCTCTTCCATGGATTTCTCACGGTTACGAAGTTTCTCTTACTCCGCTGCAAATACTCGCATTCTACAACGCCGTTGCAAACGATGGCAAAATGGTGAGACCGCGTTTTGTAAAGGAGATTCGTAAAGTTGGAAAGCCTATTAAAACATTTGGTCCAGAGGTAATAAACCCTGCTATTTGTTCCAAATCAACTATTGAAAAAGCGAAAGCAATGCTTGAAGGTGTTGTTCAACAAGGAACCGCCACCAATCTTAAAAATGCCAACTTTAAGATTGCTGGAAAAACTGGAACTGCTCAAATCTACAAAGTAAAGACCGGCTATAAAACTGATGTAAGTTATCAAGCTTCTTTCGTGGGCTATTTCCCAGCAAAAAACCCTATGTACAGCTGCATAGTTGTGGTGAACGCTCCATCTAAGAACGTTTATTATGGAAATCTTGTTGCTGGTCCAATATTCAAAGAAATTGCCAACAAGGTTTATGCTACTAGTATTCAACTGCACGAAGAAATTCAAAACACTGCTCAATTCGCCGAACGCACACCTATTCCTGTTTCCAAAAACGGAAATCAGTATGACTTAAACAATGTGTACTCCGAGCTAAATGTACCCTCTTCACAAAATGGGGAAAATGCAACATGGGTGGCAACTTCAACAGGCAGAGACAAAGTGACATTATACAAGCGAGTTTTTAAAGCGGGTATTATCCCAAACTTCATTGGAATGGACTTAAAAGATGCCATTTACATTATTGAAAATATGGGTCTGAAGGCAGACTTTACTGGTAAAGGGACAATAAAAGAACAAACACCAAACGCTGGAACCAAGGTTGAAAATTTTGATCGAGTAAAACTCATTCTTACCTAAATGAAATTACTAAAAGACATATTGTATCGTGTACCTATGAACCGAGTAGTGGGTTCAACCAATGTCGCTATTCAAAACATCTGTTTTGATTCTAGAGAAGTTCGTCAATTCTCAGTTTTTGTTGCCATTCGCGGAACTCAAAGTGACGGTCACGACTACATCCAACAAACCGCAGAAGCAGGAGTTTTAGCTGTTGTATGTGAGGAAATACCTGAAGAAACAGTTGAAAATGTAACCTACATTGAAACTAAAGATAGCAATAGCGCGCTTGCATTAATGGCTTGCAATTTCTACGAAAATCCTTCAAACGAATTAAAACTAATTGGAATAACTGGCACCAATGGCAAAACCACAACGGTAACTATTCTTCACCAACTGTTTATGAATTTAGGTCACAAGTGTGGTTTGCTTTCAACAGTTGTAAATAAAATTCAGCGAATAGAAATTCCGTCTACGCATACTACGCCAAATCCATTAGAACTAAATCGCTTGTTAAGGCAGATGGTAGAGGAAGAATGCACCCATTGCTTTATGGAAGTTAGCTCTCATGCATTGGTGCAAAGACGTACGGAAGGATTAAACTTCAAAATTGGAATCTTCACCAATATCACTCATGACCATTTAGATTACCACGGAACATTTGACGAATACATCAAAGCTAAAAAAATGCTTTTCGATGATTTGGGCGTAAACAGTTTCGCACTCTTAAATCGTGATGATTTCCATAACGAGGTAATGGTACAAAACAGTAAGGCTAAAGTGTTCACATATGGTTTAAAAACTATGGCCGATTACAAGTGTAAAATCATTGAAAACGACTTTACAGGACTGCTTTTAAAAGTTGAAAACAAAGAAGTTTGGACAAGACTTATTGGAAGGTTTAATGCCTACAATGTGCTAACAGCATATTCCACAGCCAAACTTCTAGAGGAAGATTCTACCGAAGTGCTTACAGAAATTTCGAAACTTACTCCTGTTCGAGGACGATTCCAACAGATTAAAGGTAGTAATGGAATTACGGGAATTGTGGATTATGCGCACACACCTGATGCATTATTAAAGGTTTTGGAAACCATTAATGAAATTAAAAACGATCATCAGCAGGTGTTTACAATAATTGGTTGTGGTGGAAATCGTGACAAAACTAAACGTCCAAAAATGGCCAATATCGCTGTAAACAATAGCGAGAAAGTCATTTTAACCTCAGACAATCCAAGAAATGAAGATCCTGAAGCTATAATAGCTGATATGGAAAAGGGTGTTGAGCCTATAAATTCAAAGAAAACATTGGCTATTACAAACCGAAAAGAGGCTATAAAAGCTGCGGTAAGCCAAGCAAAACCGAACGACATCATTCTTATTGCCGGAAAAGGCCACGAAACTTATCAAATAATTGGAGACGAAGTACTTGACTTCAATGACATGGAAATTCTTACAGAGTACTTAAAACAATTTGCTTCGTAATGTTATACTATCTCTTTCAATATCTCAATTCAATTGACTTCCCTGGAGCAGGGGTATTCAACTACATCACTTTTCGTGCAGCGGTAGCCGTAATATTATCCTTAGTAATCTCAATGATTTTTGGTAAAAACATCATTAGATGGCTGCAAAAAAACCAGTTCGGCGAAACGGTAAGAGATTTAGGTCTAGAAGGTCAAATGGCCAAACAAGGAACCCCTACTATGGGTGGCCTAATCATTCTTGCCTCAATATTAATTCCTGCATTATTGGTAGGGAAACTAGACAACGTTTACGTTCAAATCATGATTATCTCAACCATTGGATTTGGATTAATTGGATTTACGGATGACTACCTTAAAATCAAGTACAAAAACAAAGATGGACTTGCTGGAAAGTTCAAAATTGTTGGTCAAGTCGCCATCGGATTAGTTGCTGGAGCAATGCTTTATTTCAGCGATGGAACTGTTATTCGTCACAAAGAATTTATTGTAGACAATGCAACCACAACTGAGATTCAAAGTCAATCGAAAAGCAACACTACTAACAAAGACAATTACACTTGGCAAGAAACCAAGGGGCTTAAGACCACTATACCATTTGTAAAAAACAATGAGTTCGACTACATGTGGATCATCAGCTGGATGGGCGACTGGACAAAAGAATTCGGGTGGATCATATTTTTTCCTGTCGTAATTATAATATCCACAGCAGTAAGCAACGGTGCTAATATGACCGATGGTTTAGATGGATTAGCAACTGGAACATCTGCTATTATAGGAACGACTCTAGGCATTTTCGCTTACCTCAGTGGTAACTACATTTTTGCCGATTACCTCAATATAATGTACATACCAGATTCAGGGGAATTGGTGGTGTTTATCGCTGCTTTCGTAGGCGCATGTGTTGGCTTTTTATGGTATAACTCTTACCCTGCTCAAGTTTTTATGGGCGATACAGGAAGTCTTTCCTTAGGCGGTATAATCGCTGTATTCGCTATCGCAATTCGTAAAGAATTATTAATCCCGATACTGTGCGGAATCTTCTTGGTAGAAAACCTCTCTGTAATCATTCAGGTAGGCTACTTCAAATACACGAAAAGTAAATATGGTGAAGGTCGGCGAGTCTTTAAAATGGCTCCATTACACCATCACTATCAAAAATTAGGAATACCCGAACCCAAAATTGTTGCTCGCTTCTGGATTGTAGGCATTATGCTCGCCATCATCAGCATTGTAACGCTAAAATTAAGGTAAGGTGCAAAGGTTGGTTCTGGTAGTTCTTGGAGCAGGCGAAAGCGGTTGCGGTGCTGCCATTTTAGGCAAAAAAAAAGGTTTTGAAGTTTTTGTTTCTGACAAAGGAGCAATTTCAAAAAAATCGAAAGACGTTCTTTCACATAACAACATTCCTTTCGAGGAGGAAAAACATTCTGAGCAACAAATTTTAGAAGCCAATTTGGTAATTAAAAGCCCAGGAATACCAGATACAATTCCTTTAATTCAAGCAATTGAAAAACAAGGAATTCCAATTATTGATGAATTGGAATTTGCAAGCAGGTATTACCAAAAGCCCATAATTGCTATT
>Ga0307998_1001040_pt1 | contig 15167 bp, 9 predicted proteins | sample Davwhametageno37_FD_203147 | JGI IMG/M metagenome (GOLD analysis project Ga0307998, IMG submission 203147) | Marine microbial communities from Davis Island wharf, Antarctic Ocean - #37 | ecosystem: Environmental > Aquatic > Marine > Unclassified | place: Antarctic Ocean: Davis Island wharf... | reverse complement strand
AAAAAGCCCAATGACTTTTCAGACTGTCCCAGAGAGCTGAATAATAAGCTGGATCTTTCTAATTTAAAGCTTCAGGTGACAAGAGATAAAGTACTGCTTTGTGTTTATGACTTGAATAAAATAAAGCGGCTATTTAATGGCAGTAAAGATGGGCTTGCCGTTGAATTAATAAGCTTTAATAATGCCTATGGTTGCTCGAATTATGTTGAAAAACCTAATCGGAGAAATGATCTAAGCCAGATTGATGGTCAATTATTAAAACCAGTTTATCGCAATGCAATTTTGAAACAGATTGCAGAATTAGAGGAGGAAAACCGACAACGAAAAAAGGAAAGAGGAGTGCAGCGTTGTAATTATATTGAATTAGGCTTGACTCCTGCTTCGATGTCTGGAAAACCAATGGAGGCTCGCCTTTATTATGTGAAAAATAAAAACTTGTGTACCGAAATCGAGTTTTTTGGATTTTGTGGAGAACCTTTAAATTTTAAACCAAGTGACCTCCCTCTTCGTTTCGATTTGCCGGTAAGTAATTACATTCCAAAAGCGGACACATTTGCATTAGCGATATCCATTGGCTTTGAAAAATCTTCCAGTCAAATAAAAAGTTCTCAAATTGACACGCTAATTGAGCAGATAAAGGGTAAGGAATTGGAAGTGAAAAATGTGAAAATTGAAGCTTTTGCAAGTATTGAAGGAACCCAAGAAAACAATCAATCCCTATTTGATAATCGTACTAAAGAGTTAATTATTCGCCTTAAAAAATTCCAACAAAGAGAAATAGTATGGTCAGTAAATGCAACTGAAAACTGGTCAATGTTTTACGATCAAATTATTGGAACCGATTGGTTTTATTTGAATTCATTATCGAAATCTAAAATCCGAGCCACAGTCAATGACCCTAAAAATCAAGACGAATTAGAGCCGCTTCTTTCTGCCCAAAGAACAGCTGATGTAAGTATAATAGTAGTTCCCGAACTAAACGATAAATGGATATTTACACTTGCTCAAAGCGAATGGAATAGTTTAATAAGTAGAACCAATTTTCAATCCGTAAGTCAAGAAACGGTTGAGAATATCGAAGCATTGCAAAATTTCTTTTACTCAAACTTCAGTTCTTTCTCGGATAAGAAGCAGCAATGGGTGCTTTCTATCTATGTTCCTGGATACTCTAAGAAAATTAGCTTATTACGTTACCGACAACTCCTTTTTCAGATAAAAAATAACGGTATTGGTGATCCGATTGAGACAGTTGAATTGCTTAAGAAATTGAACCGAAACCTTCAGAGTACTGAGGCTGATTACAATACCAAATCTATCATTGCGGCCAATGCCGATTTATTTGACGAAAAGACTAAAATCCCGTTGATTAAATCATTGATGAAACAAGCAGAACAAGACGGTGTTGTTGGAACTACTTACGAAGAGCTAGAGCTTTGGTATCATGTTGAAATGGCCAATTTGGTATTTGGATCTCAAAACAAAAAGGGTAGAATTAAGGCAGAACCTTCTTTGGAGTTCATTCGAGAATTCTACATAACGTCAACTTCAACCACAAAGGACTCAATTGATTTGGCCGAATTTTTTATACTGTTTGACAAACAAGAATGGGCTATTCAATTGCTTAAGCCAATTGCTTTCGATTCTGTCCCAAACACATTTAAAAAAGTAGCACTCGATCTGTATCTGAGAAATTGCATGATTGTAGACTTGGAAGGCCGAAATACGGAAATGCAGCTTACTGTATTAAACGCATATGAAGAACTGGGGCAAAGAAAATGGTGCCGATTGTTTTTTACCCCTTGTGCGGTGAGTTATACTGTTTTTGAATACCCTATGCTGAGGTCACTGTATTGCGAGGCCTGTAAAGAGTTTGTTACAAACGCTGTTGATAAATAGTGTACTCAAACAGTGGCTTATTATCGCTGCTGAAAAATTCAATTTTTAACGCTCGTTTTTTTAATTTTCCTGAAAACGAAAGTTTTGCATAATTGCGTTGCTTTATACCACTTCCTTTAATTCTTAAAGGGTTCTCTTCTTTAAGTTTTTTATGTGCTCTTGAAGTTATTGGCGAAGCAGTTATATCAAAAATGGATTGTGTTTCGGAAAGTTTCATTTCATTAATTTCTGAATGATGCCTATCGCCAGTTAAGAATACAACGTTCATGATTTTCTCTTCTCTAATAAAATCAATTAATTTTTGACGTTCCTCAGGAAAATTGGCCATATTTTCATACACCTTGTTGGGGTTTAAAAACTGGCCGCCAACCATAACTATCTTGAACGATGCTCGACTATTTTTCAGGGAAGCTGTAAGCCAATTCAATTGTTTTTTACCCAGAATTTTTCCTTTTGATGAATCATAAATAGGAGTTCTGTTCCAACGATTGTCCAGCATAAAAACATCAATGTCTGCATAGCTAAACTGACCAGAAATTCCCGTTCCACCGCTTACATTATAATTAGGGTTTGCCCAAAAATCCTTGAAGGCCTCCAACGTGATGTCTTTGTTGTAGAACGTTCCGATAGCATCGTTTGGTCCAAAATCGTGATCATCCCAAATTGCATAATGGTGCATTTTACCCAATAAGGGTTGAAGCTCAGGTAAACTTCGAGTATGTGTATTTCGATAGTAAATCCCTGTTCTACTGTCCCAATCTATTTCTCGATAATAGGTATTGTCTCCAAGCCACAGCATGACTTCAGCATCTTGCTTAGCCATATTTTGTAAGATCTGATTATCACCTCCATAAGGCTTTCCGGGACGGTCAGATTCCGTTTCACTTACATAAACACAACTGCCGGTAAGGAATGAAAATGATGGCGGTTGTTCTCGCCACTGCCACAAATTTGGCGTTTTTATAATACAGGGGTAATCCAATTCAATAGGCCGGTTATTAATTTCCAATTGGTAGTTATAGGTTGTTCCTGGCGTTAAACCATCTGCCACAAGCGTGGTGCTAAATGCTTTGTTGCGTGCAGTAATTACAGGTAGCGTTCGTTTTTTATCGTCGGGGTTTTCTATGGACCAATAGACCGCTGTTACTTTTGCCGATTCTGTAGTTTGAATCCATATTGCGGCTTCTCTAAAAGTGACATAACCACTCATCGGTCCAGATTGTAAAAACTGTTTCTGAGCAGTAGCTGTTGAAATTGAAATTAGGGAGAAAACTAGAATTATTGAAAATCGCATGATATAGAAGTTTGAGAATTCAAAGTAAAGCTTTGCATTTAATTTAAACATTAAGTAAAAAAAACTTCTGGCAAAAAGTTTGATAGGGCGCAACTACTACATTTGCGCAAAATGAAATCACTTTTAAAAATAACAGTCTACTCAGCTATCGTTTTGTTGATAGTTGCCTGTGCTTCTTCGAATGCCCTTTACAAGAAAGGGAATCAGCTCTCTGCTGCTGGAATGAATAAAGAAGCCGCCGATTTTTTCTTTAATTCTCTAAATAAAAATTCCAACAATGTTGATAGTCGAATCGCGCTAAAGGGGATAGGGCAGAAGGTTTTGGAGGAACAGCTTCAGAAATTTTACCAAGCACATGGAGCGGATCAATTCAAAGAGGCGGTATATTCTTATCGATCGGCAATGAAGTATAAAGAAAAAATGTCGCGTTTTGTTGAGTTAGATGTCCCTCCATATTACGAAGGTTATTACAACGAATCGAAGGAGGTTTATCTAGGAGAGCGTTATATCGAGTCTAAAAAATTGATTAAAGAAGAGAAGTTTGATCAAGCCAACGAGATTCTTGAAGAAATTCTGAAGATTGACAAAAACTACAAAGACGCTTCCGAGCTAGAAAAATTTTCTGATGCAGAACCACTTTATCGTGGAGCTATGGATCAATACGATTCAAAGAAATATAGAACTGCATATTATCAGTTTGATCGCGTGCTTAATATTAGCGCTAACTATAAAGACGCGGTTTATTATAAAGAAGAAGCGCTTAAAAAAGGTAGGCTTACTATTGCTGTTATACCAATTGTTGGAGCAGGTACAAATAAAGAAACCGCCGATCTGCTGTATACTTCGTTAATGCAGAAATTATTAGAATTAAATAATCCGTTTATTGTAGCAATAGACAGAAAGAACACGGACCTTATTATAAAAGAGCAAAAACTAGGTTTATCGGGAGTTTTAGATCAAAATACTGCTGCAGAAACTGGAAAAATGTTGGGTGCAAAGGCAGTGCTTAGTGGAACTTCAACAGGAAGTAGCTACAAAGAGATGCCTTTAAAAAGAACGGAGCAAAGAGGGTATAAAAAAGTGACGTCTAGAAAGTATAATGCAACAACCAAAAAGTATTACAACGTTTACAGTTATACCAAAACTACTTACAACACAGTTAGTGGATCAAGAACGGTTTCTGAAAATGTTCAAATTCAATTGGTAAGTTCTGAAACTGGACAAGTCTTGTTGAGTAAAAATTACAACCCGGTGATTACAGACAATTTAGAGTATGCAACCGCAAATGGTCCGTACAACGATATATATGCCGGTTACTGGAGGCATAAAATAATACCAAGTACTCAGGATGTAGTTGAAAAAAGTCCAAGTGCAAAACGTCAATTGGATAGACTCTTTACGGAAAAAAGAAGGACTATGAAAACTAAAACTCAGTTGATTAAAGAAATGAGTGATGACGTCGCTTTAAAAATAGCACAAGAAATTAAATCATACGAGAAATCAAGAGAATGAGTGTAAATAGGTTTTTTCCAGTTCTTTTATTTGTAATGGCCCTATCGCTATTTTCTTGCAAAGCCAAAAAGCAAGCCGCAGTTGTTCCACCTCCGCCACCTCCGCCTAGTTGGGTATCTGAAAGGCCTACAAGTCCATCATACTATATTGGTATTGGAATAGCGGGTAAAGTTTCTGCAGGAGCGAACTATATGCAAATTGCTAAGGAAAATGCATTAAACGATTTAGCATCAGAGATAAAAGTCAATGTTTCGGGTAATTCCATTTTGTATACAATGGAAAACGAAACCGGGTTTAAGGAAGATTTTCTTTCTACTACAAAACTTTCTTCTTCGGTAAATCTGGAAGGTTTTGAGCAAAGCGGTGTTTACGAAACCCCAGATTCATACTACATGTTTTACAAGCTGAGTAAAGCTAAATATAAAGCACTGAGAGATGCTAAAATAAATACGGCCATTTCTTTGTCCAAACAAAGTAGAGCAGAGGGTAAGCAGCAAGCTACCAACGGAAACTATGCCCAGGCAATGCAGAATTATTACCAAGCTTTAGCTTCATTGGAAGAATACATAAATGAACCTCTAAAAACAGAAATTGATGGGCAAGAGCAGTTTTACGGAAATGCATTGCTAAAAGAAATGCAGCAATTGGCTAATGAATTAACAATAGAGCCAGTTATTCAGGAGTATACGATTACACAAGGAAATGTAGTTCCAGACAATAAAACGGTTTTTGTAATTAAGGATAAAAGAGGAAAAGTACAATCTGGAGTGCAGGTAGTATTTTCGATGGGAGAAGAAGTTTTACTGAAGGAAAAGGCTATTTCTGACCATACCGGAAAAGTAAATTCATCTGCTGGAAAAATAAAAAGTGCAGGACGTAATATTCTCAAAGCAAAGTTGATAGCCGATTTGGATAGCAAAAAACATAAGGTAATTGGGCGGGTTCTGAAAAACATACAATGGCCTTCGAGTGCTATGATAATTATGGTGGAAGCTCCACGTGTTTTTTTGAAAGTAGATCAAATGAAGAACGCCGAGAAAGTGAGTAATGTTGAAGTTATTCAAGCATTTTCTGCTGCAGCCATAAGCAATAGTTTTATGACCACCGTAAAGCAGAACGAGGCCAATCTTATTGCTAAAATTGTCTTGAATTCCAAGGAGAGTGGAGTGTATCAGGACTTATACAGCGTTACCTTTTCTGGATACTTAAGTTTTCAAGATGCTAAAACGAATACCGAAGTATTTAGAGAATCCTTTGATGGAATAAGAGGCGTGGACCTTAACTACGACCGAGCTTACAGTAAAGGTTTAGAGGCTTTTAAAAAGCGTTTGATCTACGAAAGCATTCCAAGGTTTAGAAGAAAGCATTTGGATTAATTTATCTATTAGTTGCATAATCTAAGCGAATAGCTCGACTTTTTGCGAATTAACTTATACTGACTTTTTTTGATTGCTGGTTTTCTTTAGTTTTACGACCGTTACCTAAAATAATTCTAGGTACCTGAAATTAAAGACACTCTATGAAAGCATCAGATTTATTTGTACAGGCACTTGAAAACGAAGGCGTAGAATACATTTTCGGAATTCCAGGTGAAGAAAACTTAGACATTCTAAATTCATTAATTGAATCGGATATCCAGTTGATCTTAACGCGGCACGAACAAGGTGCTGGTTTTATGGCAGCAACTTATGGCCGATTAACTGGCAAACCAGGAGTATGTATGTCAACTCTTGGACCAGGAGCAACAAACCTGGTTACCCCAGCAGCGTACGCGCAGCTAGGCGCAATGCCAATGCTTATGATTACTGGACAAAAGCCAATCAAAAAAAGTAAACAAGGGCGTTTCCAGATTATTGATGTAGTCGATATGATGCAATCGATTACCAAATTCACCAAACAAATTGTAAACGGAAATAATATTCCTTCGCTGGTAAGAGAAGCTTTTCGTTTAGCAGCTGAAGAAAGACCAGGAGCAGTTCATTTGGAATTACCAGAAGATGTTGCAGCTGAAGAATCGGATTTTAGACTTTTTGAGGTAGTTGGTCACAGAAGACCTGATGCTAACAATAAAAGTATTGTTTCCGCTTCTAGAATGATTGAAGAAGCAAAGAACCCTTTAATTTTAATAGGAGCAGGAGCCAACCGAAAAAGAACGAGTTATGCTTTAAAGGAATTTGTAGAGCGAACAGGAATTCCATTTTTCAATACCCAAATGGGTAAAGGAGTTATAGATGAAAGACATCCTCTGTTTTTAGGTACTGCTGCACTTTCAGCAAACGATTTCTTGCACAATGCTATTGAGCACGCTGATCTAATTATAAATGTAGGCCATGATGTAATTGAAAAACCACCATTTTTTATGGCGGAAGGAAAACAAAAAGTGATTCATGTAAACTTTTTCCCGGCTGAGGTAGATGACGTTTATTTCCCTCAATTAAATGTGGTGGGAGATATTGCCCATTCTGTGCACAGTTTAGCTGATATGGTTGATCCTGCAGAACACTGGGATTTCTCGTATTACATGAAAGTAAAGGCTGAGGTAGACAGCCATTTGCACAAATATTTTGAGGATACACGTTTTCCGACCTTACCACAGCGTTTGGTAAATGTTGTTCGTAAAGCTTTACCAGAAGACGGAATTGTTACTTTGGATAATGGTGTTTACAAAATTTGGTTCGCTCGAAATTACGAGTGTTATCAGCCAAATTCCTTATTGTTGGATAATGCATTAGCTACAATGGGAGCAGGTTTACCATCAGCAATGGCAGCAAAGATGATTTATCCTAACAAAAAAGTGATTTCAGTTTGTGGTGATGGCGGGTTTATGATGAATTCTCAAGAATTAGAAACCGCTGTTCGACTTAATCTCAATTTGGTAGTTATCATTCTTAACGATAGTTCTTATGGAATGATAAAGTGGAAACAAGAGGCGATGGGCTTTCAAAACTACGGGCTTGATTACAAAAATCCTGATTTTGTAGCTTATGCAAATAGCTACGGTGCAATTGGACACAGACCTACCAGTGATGAAAGTTTTAAAACGACGCTTGATGCTTGCTTAGAAACGGATGGAGTTCACGTTATCGATCTTGCAGTTGATTATTCACTGAATCACTCTATTCTGAATGTATTGCTGAAAGAGTCAGCTGAAATCGTTTAATCTAAAACTATTCATGTTAAAAGTTTACTCACCCTATACTCAGGAGCAAATAGGAGAATATCCCCTTGTTCCAATGGATGCTATTGAAGGAATAGTAGCAACTGCAAATGATTTATTTGAAGATCGTTCTAAGTGGCTTAAGCCTCATGAACGAAAGGCTATTCTTCAGCGATGTGCTAAGATCATGGAGTCTCGAATTGAGAAGCTTACCAAATTGGCAGCCAACGAAGGAGGAAAACCATTTTCTGATAGTAAGGTCGAAGTTTTAAGAGCTATAAACGGAGTTGAAATAGCTGCAGAAAATATTGGAGAATTAAAAGGAGGTGAAATTCCGATGGGATTAACTCCAGCCAGCGAAGGTCGACTTGCATTTACGCAAAGAGAGCCCATTGGGATCGTTGCTTCTGTAAGTGCTTTTAATCATCCGCTTAATTTAATTGTTCATCAAGTTATTACAGCAGTTGCAGCTGGATGTCCGGTAATTATAAAACCAGCTCCAACGACTCCAATGTCGTGCGAAGCTTTGGTTGGAATTCTTAAAGAAGCAGGATTACCTGAAGGCTGGTGTCAAATGGTGATTTGTGAAAACGATGTTGCAGAACGACTAATAACAGACACTCGGATTAATTACTTTTCTTTTATCGGGTCGGCGAAAGTGGGTTGGTATTTACGTTCTAAGTTATCTGCCGGAACTCGATGTGCTTTGGAGCATGGAGGAGCAGCGCCAGTAATCGTTGAGCCAGATGCTAATTTCGAAGAAATGGTTCCTTCTTTATTAAAAGGAGGATTCTACCATGCGGGACAAGTTTGTGTTTCGGTACAACGTGTTTTTGCGCATGCATCTATATGCAAGAAATTAGCCGAAGAAATTGCTTCTGGAGCTAAAAAATTAAAAGTTGGTGATCCTATGGATGCCTCAACTGAAGTTGGACCTTTGATTCTACCAAGAGAAGTGGATAGAGTGGAAGAATGGGTAAATGAAGCTGTAGAAGCCGGAGCAGAAGTGCTTTGTGGTGGAAAAAGAATTTCAGCTACCTGTTTTGAGCCAACGGTATTGTTTAATCCACCTGCATCTGTTCGTGTTTCTACTTCTGAAATATTTGGACCTGTAGTTTGTGTTTATTCTTACACGGATAGAGCTGAGGCTATAAAAATTGCCAATAGTCTAGATGTCCATTTTCAAGCTTCCATTTTTACAAAGAATATTGATGTTGCACTGGAATCGGTTCAGAAACTAAATGCAACGGCCGTAATGGTAAATGACCACACTGCATTTAGAGTAGATTGGATGCCGTTTGGGGGAAGAGATAGTTCAGGAATTGGAATGGGTGGAATTCAATATTCTATGCATGAAATGACAAGAGAAAAATTAATGGTAATTAAGAGTAACTTACTGTAAATTAATAAAATATGAGTTTAAGAAAAGGGTTTATAAAGGTTTCAATACTAGTTCCAGTTGCGGTAGTGGCTATTGCAGTTGTTTGGCCTCCGATACTTTGGAGCATGGTCGTATTAATTCCAATTTTAATATTGGGATATGTAGATATGGCTAATAAAAGCCACGCCATAGTAAGTAACTATCCTGTTTTAGGGCACATGCGTTATTTGCTGGAATCCATTAGACCAGAAATACAACAGTATTTTGTAGAAACTGATGTTGAAGGAACTCCTATTAACAGAATCTTTAGATCATTGATTTATCAGCGGGCCAAAAAAGTAAATGATACAACCCCTTTCGGAACACGAATGAATGTTTATGCGGAGGGGTATGAGTGGATGGGACACTCTATGTACGCTGCTAAAGACCACACTAAATTTAATGGACGTGTTTTGGTTGGTGGGCCAGATTGTAAGAAACCCTACTCCTCAAGTATGTTGAATATATCTGCTATGAGCTATGGTTCGTTGAGTAAAAACGCTATTCTAGCCTTAAATAAGGGCGCTAAAGCAGGCAATTTTGCTCACAATACAGGAGAAGGCTCTATTAGTCCTTTTCATTTAGAACCGGGTGGCGATTTAATTTGGCAAATAGGAACAGGTTATTTTGGATGCAGAACGGAAGATGGAAAATTTAATCCAGAGATGTTTGCGAAAAATGCATCACAAGAATGCGTTAAAATGATTGAGATAAAACTGTCGCAAGGTGCAAAGCCTGGCCATGGCGGTATTTTACCTGCAGCAAAGAATACGGAGGAAATTGCAAAAATCAGAGGAGTGAAACCTCATACTGATGTGCATTCTCCTCCAACTCATTCTAGTTTTTCTTCACCTGAAGGTTTATTGAAATTTGTGCAATTACTCAGAGATAAATCTGGAGGTAAGCCAATCGGATTCAAACTGTGTGTGGGTAAAAAAGAAGAGTTTTTGTACATATGCAAAGCCATGATTACTTCTGGAATTAAGCCTGATTTTATAACTGTTGATGGAGGAGAAGGCGGAACAGGAGCAGCTCCTGTTGAATTCTCAAATTCATTGGGAATGCCATTGAGAGATGGGCTTGCATTTGTAATTGATACCTTGAAGGGATATGACTTAAAGAAAGATATCAAAGTTGTTGCATCAGGTAAAATATTTGGTGGGTTTCACATTGCTAGGGCAGTAGCATTGGGTGCCGATATGGTAAACAGTGCAAGAGCTATGATGATGTCTTTGGGTTGCATTCAAGCCTTACAATGCAACAATAATACATGCCCTGTAGGTGTTGCGACACAAAATGCAATGCTAATGAAAGGCTTGGACGTTGATCAGAAAGCCGAACGTGTTGCAAATTATCATGAGGGAACTATGAATAGCTTTAAAGAGCTAATGTTTGCTGCAGGTGCTAGTGAACCATCTGAACTAAAGCGTAAGCATATTAATCGCAGAGTGAGTATGAATACTGTCATGCACTACGATGAAATATTTCCACCAGTGACTGAAGGTGCTTATCACATTAATCATCCAGAGGGAATTGTCTTGTAATCAATGCTTTAGTTGGACATTATAGGGTTGAAATAAACTAACATCTTATGCCGTATATTTCATTATAAGTCTATGACCAACACTTGTTCATTAATTCCTCAACAGGATCTAAAGACAAGTTGATTGATATATTATCTGACAATGAACAGCCTTGACTAGAATAGCTCGCGGTGTATTCTCCAAGATTATATATTAAAATTTCGTCAGAATTTATACCAGTTGATTGCTTTAATCAAATACTCCTCTTGAATTTCAGAAGAAACGTATGCACCGTCTGTCAAATTGTAGTTGTTTGATGCTATAAAAAGCGTTTAACAGTTCGTTTTTTATGGATTTCCTTTACCGTCTTTTTGGCTCAGTTATCAATTGTGATTATTTTAGTCTCAGTATTTTAAAACGATTCCTATGTCCATAGATAAAAAGCTATTACTTCACAATCGCGATGAGAAAATTCGTCAAGAACTCAATCTAAACAATGAAGAAATAGGAGCGAGTTTCAAAAAGGAAAAATTCCAAAAAATGTCCACTTCGCCTTATGCCGTTTACCGTGGATCTAATCACCTGTATTGGGAGGATTTTTACAACGATTGGAGAATCAGTTTTTTTGGAGGAAATTCTTCAACCCTAACCTGGATTAACGGTGATGCGCATATTTATAACTATGGCGCATATACCAATCATAATGGTGATGCTGTTTTTTGCATGGATGATTTTGACGATAGCGTAGTTGCAGATTATCAATTTGATTTATGGAGAATGGCCATCAGTATTGTCTTGGATTGTAGAGACAATAATGTGTTTGACCTATCGACAATAAAAGAAGCGCTGAAGGTTTTTTCAAAAGCCTATATGGACGAAATGATGACGCATAACGATGCTGATCCTAAAAATGAAGTTCATTTAACGAAAGCTACCTCTAAAGGCCTTCTCAATAAGTTTTTGGAGAAAGTAGAGAAAAAGAAAAGCAGAATTAAAATGTTGGATAAGTGGACTGCGATTGAAAATGACCAGCGAAAGTTCAATTTTGAGAATGAAAAATTAGAGCAACTTAGCGATATAGAATACAAAAAAATAGAAGAGACCTTAAAGCCGTATAGTCAAATGTTGAATGAGAAATTCAACGAAAAAGAAGCCTCCTTTCATGTAAAAGATATTGCCAAAAGGATAAAAGCAGGCACTGGTTCCTTGGGGTCGAGTAGGTATTACATACTCTTGGAAGGCCTCACTTTATCGCCTGACGATGACCTTATTTTGGATATGAAGGAACAGGGTAGACCACCCTTATACCGACATATGAGTAAAGAGGAAAAAGTGGAATATGCCAAGGCTTATCCTAATGAAGGAGAGCGACACGCACACGCATTTGAAGCGCTTGCAGAGCATCCCGACAAGTATTTAGGAGCGTTAAATGTTGATGGTATTTCCTTTTCTATCAAAGAACGATCGCCGATGAAAAGCGATTTTCCAAGTGAAAAATTAAAGAAACCGTCAGACCTCTATTTTATGGCTGATGTTTGGGTAAAATACTGGCTTCGAGACATAAAAGAGCCAGTTACGTTCTGAACGATAACGCACATGAAATGCCAAACACATTCAATGATATGTTAGCTGATAAAAAGGAAGAGTTTCAAGACTTGGTATCATCTATAGCCCTGCAATATGCTGATAGAGTAAAGCTTGATTATGCTTGTTTTCTGAATATGGTTGAAGAATAATTGTTCTAGCAACTCAATATGGAGCTTTATAATTGTGGAATGCGTAACTGTAACATTGCTTTTAAAAGCAGGAAGTTAATTTAGTGACTAAACCATTACTAATCTTATTTGTATAAAAATAATATCAACTCAATGCATAGTATCAAATACACATTAAAACCCATAACAATGATTAGAAACTTAACGCTAGTACTTTTGTTTATGTGCTCTTTGAGAATAACTGCACAGACCACTTATACGCTAGACTCTACTGAGGTAACGTCAAGAGTGGTGAAGGATTCATTAGATATTCCTTGGGAAATAGTTTGGGGCCCAGATGACCATATTTGGATGACTGAACGATTTGGAAGAGTAAGTAGAATAAACCCTGTAACCGGTGTTCAGAGTGTATTATTGGACATGTCTTCAGATGTATATGAACAATCAGAGGCGGGTATGCTAGGAATGGTATTGCATCCAGATTTCGATAAAAATCCAGAGGTTTTTATTGTTTACACCTATTTATCAGGTAGTAATATTATAGAACGCTTAGTAAAGTTTAATTACAACGGAACTAGTCTAATCGCTGCGGATACCTTAATTGATAATATTAAAGGAAACACCACACACATTGGATCGAGGTTAATCGTTTTACCCGATAATACTTTATTGATGACTACAGGGGATGCCCAAGATAGACCAGCTTCTCAAAGTACTACTGCTCTTACCGGTAAAATTCTAAGAATGAATTTGGACGGTTCTATTCCAAATGACAATCCAATAGCAGGGAGTTATACTTATTCTTTTGGGCACAGAAATGCACAAGGTTTGTGGTATGCTCCAAATGGTATTTTATACAGCTCTGAACATGGCCCTAGAAATGATGATGAATTAAACGTGATAGCCGTAAACAGAAATTACGGTTGGCCTACTGTAAATGGCTTTTGCGATACTCCTCCAGAAAATGCATTTTGCACTGCTAACAACGTAGTTGAGCCACTTGCTGCTTGGACACCTACAATTGCGCCCTCTGATATTATTTGGTACGATCATCCTGCAATTCCAGAACTAAAAAACAAGTTGCTAATGACTGTTTTAAAGGACAAAAGCTTAATTGCTTTTGATTTTAATGCAGCAGGAGATTCTTTGATTTCTCAAACTAAATACCTTAAAGGTGACGTAGACAGACTTAGAGACATATGTGTTTCTCCAGATGGAAAAATTTATTTAGCAACTAACGGAGCTTCTTGGTCAAACTCGAATCCATTTAGCCATTCAATAATAGAATTGAGCAATGTTGCGTATTACGCTAACGATACAACTACGACTTCGGTGCATTCAAATCTATCCTCTTACGGCATTAAAATAGGCCCTAATCCTGTTCTTTCTGGTGATGCGCTAAATCTGTATATACCTGCAGGCGAGAAAGGAGAATTTGCTTTGTATGACGTTGTCGGAAGATTGGTTGTTACGCAGCCTATTGAAGGAAGTAGTTCTATCGATACAAAGTCTTTTGAAGGAATTTATTTCTGGAATATCCATCTTGAAAATGGAGGATCAAAAGAAGGTAAACTTATCGTGCATTAAATACTGCTACTTGGTTGAGTTGCCTTTAAAATGCATGTTCCGTCTGACTATTTTATGTTTCTAAAAAGGACAATCTAAAGCTGGACCAGAATAGGGCAGGAGCCTTTTGTTTCCATACAACCTTGATTAATATACTCTACCTTCAGTTTTGGCTTTGGAGTCTTTACTGCGGCCAATAATTGAACCCACTGCCATTCCTCCAAGTAAGCCCAATGAAATAGCTAAAGAGGGTTCTAGATTCGACAGAATAGCAACTCCAAATAGCAAACCGAACGATAATCCTAAACTGCCATATAATTTTTGATAATATGCCTTAGTTGTTAGTGAAAACGTGTCTCTTAAATAGGTTTCCAATTTACTAAGAGCTTTCTTAAAGTGTTTTTTTCTGTTCTCCGTATTTAATTTTAAATCTAAGTTCTCCAGTTCAGTTTCTAATGCTTGAATTTCATCAGGAGAGAACTGTCTATTTTTCATTTCGTTTAGAATATGAAGGAACTTTTCATAAACCTTGATTTCATACTTTTTGGTTGTTTCGGTTTTTAAACTTTCTAATAAGTTGGCAGCTTCTTGTAAGGTCATAATTTTTATCTTTTCTTGGTTAGTGGCAGAAAAATCAATTTATTACAGGCAAAACACATATTTTTTAAATAAAAATTGAAATCCTTAAAGCTGTTTCTTGATAAATAGGCTGCGAACCGGAAATGTAATGCTGTGATTTTTTTTTATTGCTTAGGCAGCATAGAGTTTTGGCATATTATCCCTTCAAGAAATGCTGTTATTACCAATCTAACTGTTTTGAAGATTTAGAGTCTTTTCGTTTTTTGACATTGAAAATAACTTAATCGTCTCTTGTCTTCCTTTCAGCTCGCATTCGCCAATCGCGTGTTGATTGAACAATTCGTCTGCTTTGAGTTCCAGAAGCAAGTCTTCTGAAATTAGAATATCAGTTTCATATTTATTGCAATTGGATTGAATTCGAGCAGTGGTATTCAATACATCACCGGTAAAAAATATCTCTTTTTTCAATACTCCAATTTCACCAGTAGCCACTTTGCCATAATGG
>Ga0307998_1001036_pt1 | contig 15192 bp, 12 predicted proteins | sample Davwhametageno37_FD_203147 | JGI IMG/M metagenome (GOLD analysis project Ga0307998, IMG submission 203147) | Marine microbial communities from Davis Island wharf, Antarctic Ocean - #37 | ecosystem: Environmental > Aquatic > Marine > Unclassified | place: Antarctic Ocean: Davis Island wharf... | reverse complement strand
AACCAATGGGGGATTTAATGCAGAAGGTAGAAGTATAAAATACAATGGGTTTCCAATACCTCAGAACTACTCTGATAAGGATGAGATCTACAAGTTCCCTTTGGATTTTGGCGATAATGATACTTCTACATTTAAAGTGACCTTTGACTTGCAAGGTTTGGGTTCTTTGATTCAACAAGGAACTAGAATTAATGAAGTTGAAGGTTGGGGAGCTCTTAAGCTACCTTACAAAACCTTTTCCAATTGCTTGAAGGTTAAGACAACAATAGATGAGATTAGTACTTTAAAATTTATGGGGGTTAATTTGCCGATTCCAAGTAAAAGAATAGAATATAAGTGGTTTGCTTCTGGAATCAAAAATCCAATTCTTATTGTGTCCGGTACATTGTTAGGGAATACTTTCACTCTTACTAATGTGAAATATCAAGAAGGAGAAAAAGAAATTATTGGGTTCTATGCAACAAAGAATGATCTGTTAGTAAATGAGTCTACTGAAATAAATGATACTTCAAGTATGTCAGGTATCTTCAGACAGTGGGAGATTTTACCAGCTAACTATGCGCTGAAAGCAGGTGCTAATTTAGGCGATAGTTCTTTACTAGTGAGCTTTACCGCGGTTGGTAAATACTCTGTTTCCCTTACAAAGAGAAACAGATATGGAACTAAACTGAGTACCAAGGTTGATTATATTGAAGTAAAAGAGAAGCAGGAAGAAGTCAATACGACTTCAATTAGAAACAATTCACTTCTTTTTGGTGTTACTATTTATCCTAATCCTTTTTTAAATAAATTGAATGTAAAGTCAGACTCAAAAATTATTGCTCTAAGGTTAATCGATTATTTAGGCCAAACCGTTGCTAATGGCAATAATGAACTTTTGGAATTAGAAGAAATACCTGCAGGTGTTTATATTCTTGAAGCTACGACTGAAAATGGTACACAGACACGAAGAGTAATTAAGCAGTAGTTTTTTTAGCTATCTGAAACAGCTTATCGTTACTGAAAATTGTAACGCCAGGGGCTTTGTTATTACCTAAAGTAAGCATGGCACGTGCAACTGTTAGTGCTGCAATTCCTTTGTGTTTTTTAAGCGGTCCTACAAATAGAAGATTTAAGACGGTCATTAATCCAATAGCGATTTTTTCGCCTAGCCTAAACTCCGATCGATTCCCCAGCAGTAAACTCGGTTGTAAAACAGAAATTGAAGGAATACTGAGTTCAGACAATGCTTCTTGCATTTCACCCTTTATTTTACTGTAAAAGATTGATGATTTCGAATCTGCACCCATTGCGCTAACAACGATAAATGTCCCAACTCCATTCGATTCGGCCCACTTGGCAAGGTTTACAACATATTCATAGTCAACTGCTTTGAATTTTTCTTTGCTGCCAGCATTTTTAATCGTAGTGCCTAGGCTGCAGAAAACAATATCAATAGGAGCTGAACACTTTAAGTTTTTCAGATCTGAAAAATCAACTATATGCTGCTCTAATTTGGGATGCTGTATTTCAAGAATTCTTCTATTTACCAAATGAATGGAGCCGATAGCTTCTTTTGTTAATGTTAATTGAAGTAATTCATTGCCAACTAAACCTGATGCCCCTGCAATTAAAACATTCATCTTTTGTTGCTAATTAGGAAGATCAATCCAATCTCCGTGTTCTTGAATTAGTGAAATAAGATCGTCTACGGCTTGTGCCTCAGGAACATTACGTTTAACAACTTCTTTTTCTTTATAAAGAGAGATTTTTCCAGGCCCAGTACCTACGTATCCATAATCCGCATCAGCCATTTCTCCAGGGCCATTTACTATACAACCCATTATGCCGATTTTCACACCTTTAAGATGTTCAGTTCTAGCCCTGATTTTCGCAGTTACTTCTTGTAAATCAAATAATGTTCGGCCGCAACTTGGACAAGAAATATACTCGGTTTTTGAAATTCGAGTTCTAGTCGCTTGTAAAATTCCAAATGCGGTTTGGTTAATCATTTGTTCAGGGCCACAATTCTCGGCAGCAATAAAAACGCCATCGCCAAATCCATCAATCAACAAAGCACCCATGTCGGTTGCACTTTGCAATTGCAGCTGATCTGGTGTTAAATCCCCATAGGCACGGCCTATAATCAAAGGTGTGCTGCATTCAGCATTCATTAGTTGAATGACTAATTTGCGTTGTTCAGCCATACCGTGCTGATTGTTGGTGTCTAATATTAAGACTGCCGTTTTATCAGTTTTTAGTTTGGAAATAAACGTTTCATTTAATTCTGAAAGGCAGACGTAGATAAAATTCAATTTGGTCGATTTTTCAGCTTTTCCTATGTATTCAGCACTAGTTAGAAAAGGAAAATGTCTAGGTTTTTCTTTGTTTTCTAGCCATGTTTTGTGGGTTTGAACAACACCTAAATTACCTGGAATAGCAAAGTCAACTTTGTGGTTGTTTACGAAAATATAATCAGCCGCCTGATCAGTCATATTCCATTTGTCCAATGGGACTGAATATTGATAGCCATATGCAAATAAACTAGACGGTTTTATTTCTTTTTTTAACGATAAATCGGCCAAGACAATTGGTGCAGATTCTGAACCTATATTTGATACTTGATTGGTAATTCTTCTTTTATATTCAAATGGATTTATAGGGTAGGTTTCAATTTCATGAATAGGATCATGATTAGTTCGACTGTTATATCGAGCAACTAATGCTTGAGCTACTGGAATTTCAAATTCGGGTTCTTCGGTTAACGATACACGAACAGTATCTCCTATTCCATCTTCTAATAACGTACCTATTCCAACAGCCGATTTGATTCTGCCATCCTCACCTTCTCCAGCCTCTGTAACTCCTAAATGAAGCGGATAGTTCATTCCAGCTTTTATCATATGGTTCACCAACATTCGGTAGGCTTCCACCATGACCTGGGTATTGGAAGATTTCATGCTTAATACAATATTGTGGTACCCTTCAGATTCACATATTCTTAAGAATTCCATTGCAGATTCCACCATTCCAAGAGGCGTATCTCCATAGCGACTTAAAATTCTATCGGATAAAGAACCGTGATTTGTGCCTATTCTCATGGCAGTACCATGTTCTTTGCACAACTTAACTAATGGAAGAAATCGTACTCGAATTCGAGCTAATTCTTTGTCGTATTCAGCATCGGTATAATCAATATGCTCAAATTTCTTTTTGTCAGCATAATTACCTGGGTTTACGCGAACTTTTTCTACAATTTGGGCAGCGATTTCTGCAGCATTTGGAGTAAAATGAATATCAGCTACTAGCGGTGTATTGTAGCCGCGTTTTACTAACTCTTCTTTTATATTTCGTAAGTTTTCTGCTTCACGTTTGCTAGGTGCGGTTATTCTTACCAGCTGACAACCAGCTTTAATCATTCGGATAGATTGCTCAACCGTACCTTCGGTATCCATTGTGTTGGTAGTAGTCATGGATTGAATGACAATTGGATTGTTGCCTCCTATTTTAAGATTTCCAACAGTTACTTCGCGCGTTTTAAATCGACTGTATTGCGTTAGGGAGTTACAGTATTTTTTATTATTCATTTTCGTGGGGAGTGCAAGACAAGTTTTGTGTTCAACTATAACACCTTAATCGTCAGAATTGTTTTCAGTTTTGGATTTAATTATTCCAAATTTCAGCAAATATTTTTCCGCTATTGGTCTCAGCGAACCTGCGTAAAGCTCAGTCAAATCACCACTAAGAGCAACTGCTACTAAAACAAATGTTAAGTGAATTTTTATTTGAAATTTAAGCATAAGCATAACAATTAGGCCCATAAACAATGCAATTTCAAGCAACTGTATAGACTTTGTAATTAAGTCATAGTACATTTTTCTTTTTTCGGCAATAAAAAGAAACAAGGCTACATTTAAGTAGGTGATTACAACCAGAAGAAGCATAGTCAACCATTCGGGAGTTTGGTGAATGTACTTTTTGTCCATTATCATAGAAATAATATTGGCATGTACTACAACTCCATATGTATCAGGATAGGCCCTTCCTGCGACTCTAGGGTTTTGCGGAGTATAAAAAATATCAACTAAATCCCGATTGCCTAATTGCTGACCGATGTAACCAAGGATAACAATTTTGCCTTTTATTACTGATAAGTCACCAATTTCCCCAAGGATTTGGTGGGCATCGAAGGCTGTAAATTTTCTGTAATTCCCAGTCCAATTGATTGTTTCGGTAAAATGACCGCGGGATTTTAGGTGTTCGTATGCTTCAGGATTTGCAAGTTCAACAATTTTAGTAGAAAAATTAGGATACAAGGAGTCGGTGTTTCCTAGATATTGAAATGGGTAAAACTCTTTAACAGTCCTAAATCCTTCTCCTGATGCACTGCTTAATACGTTTGCAAATCCATTGTTTGCTGTTTCATTAAACATCGGATTAGAATACTGGAGTGAATCGAAAACATCATTTGTTTCATTTGTGGTTACCAGCTCATTAACCAGCACCAAATTCTTGGTTTGAGATAATGACATTGCCAAAGGAAAATCTAGTGCAGGTCCTTTTTCTTTTCTGAAAAAGGCATCAATTCCAACAACCTTTGGCTCGTATTTATTAATTATATCGAGCATTTGGCTGATTTCAGCTCTGTTTTTAAATTGAATATTTACCAATACTATGTTGGTGTCACGAGCAATTTTTGAAGGATCTCTTAGGTATTCTACTTCATCCGTAGCCAAATTTTCATTCGCTGGTGGTTGTGAAAAAACCAAATCGCTCATTTCGAAATCCTCAAATGCTTTTGCAAGTGGGTCAAACAGATCCGTTTGGATAGGAAGGTGAGTGAATACAAATACGAATAAACCAATGTATCCAGTGCATAACAAGGTGTTTAGACCAAATAAATATTTCATTTCAAATAGATTTTGAGCAAAACTAAAGTACTCAAATAACAGTATTTTTAGGGCTAACTTAATGTTTATTTGTGCGTACTACTAGGTATTAGTATATTTGTAATATAAAACCTAAAGTCATGAAAGTAAAATTGTTATCTCTAGTTTTTTCCCTTTTAGTAAGCGTGTCTAGTTTTGCTCAGGGAATATTTACTGTTTTATCTGCAAAAGGTGAAAACGTAGTACAGAAAGGTGCTGAATATGAGCCATTAGGTCCGGGCATGAAATTACCTGCAAACGCTAAGATAATGTTAGGAGAAGGTGGTGCAGTTGAATTAAGCAGTGCTAGTGGAAGTACTGTTGATTTGAATACTCCAGGTATATATTCGATGAATGATGTCGCTGGTAATTTTAAAGCTGATAATTCGGGATTAGCTCAACGTTATCTCTCATATGTCTTTAATGAAATGACTGCGGATAATGGTGGTAACACAAGTAACATGTCTATAACGGGTTCGGTTGAACGATCATTAAATAATAATGGTATTAGCCTTTTCTCACCAGAAAGCACTTACTTTATGCAAAAAGCAACAACTATTCAATGGGCAGCAGAGGCTGAATTGGGTGAATGTAAAGTTCAGGTTTTAAATCTATTTGATGAGCCTGTAATTGAGCAAGTTGTTAATGGAAATATTGCAACACTAGACCTTTCAAAAGTAGAATTTGAAGAAGATGCAATCTACAAATTGATTGTAGTGAGTAACACAAATCCAGGCATGAAATCTGGGGAATTAATCTTAAGAGTTCCTTCTAAAACTGAAAGAGCTCAGTTCCAACAGGACTTGATTGAGATTGACAAGAGTAAAGATGAAAGTTCACCTTTGTACCACGCTCTGATGGCAAAGTTTTGTAAAGTGAATGGATTGTACGTTGATGCTGTTAGCCATTTTGAAAAAGCATTGGCTTTAGCACCAGAATCTGAAATGATACGTATTGAGTACGATGCATTTTTAGAACAAGCAGGTGTAATAGAAGCAAAGAACTAGACTACATATAATTCAATATAAAGCCGCTTTCAATTTATTGAAAAGCGGCTTTTTGTTTTATAACATTTCCAATTTAGAATTAGCTTCGTTAACGTTCAAAGTATATTCTGCTCCAAATACTACTGGGGTATTAGTGTTTGTATGGCCTGCCGGAAATCCAAATGCAACAGGAATGTGTGAGTCAGAAAATTGTTTAGCGATTAATTGATAACTATCTTCAAGAAACCAGTTTGAGAGATCTGTCATCTCCGTAAACCCACCGATTAAAACTCCATTGATGTTATTGAATTGCTGGCTTTTTTGTAGCTGTAAGAGCATTCTATCGAGCTTGTAGTTTTCCTCACACAAGTCTTCAAGGAAAAGAATACTGTTGGAAGTTTCGATATCGCTATTGGTTCCAACCAAACCGCAAAGTACTGATAGGTTACCTCCTATTAATCTCCCTGAAGTGTTTCCTATTTTGTTGAGTAGGTGTGAGGTAAAGATGGTTTGTTGTTTTTCTCCAAAAAGAATCTGCATTAATTGGTTTGCAGAATTTAGCTCTTCAGGTTTATTTATAATATTCAGGGGCATCGGACCATGAATAGTCATGGTAGAGCAATTCGTATTTATGTGATTGTGGAATACGGTAATATCACTATAGCCGATTACCCATTTTGGGTTTACTTCAAATTTACCAAAGTCGACTTGATCTATTATTCTAACAGAACCATAACCTCCGCGAGAACAGAAAACAGCCTTAACTTCAGTTGAATCTAATGCCCATTGAAAATCTTCAGTTCTTTCTTCGTCAGTGCCGGAAAATCGGTTCCATGAGTTATGGGTGTTTCTTCCAAGGGCAACCTTTAATCCAAAGCTTTCTAAAAATTGAATAGCAAATTGAATTTCCTGAGGAGTAATTTTCTTTGCTGGGCTTACTATTGCAACCGTATTTCCTTTTTGTAAATATGGAGGTCTAATCATAGGATTCAGTATATTTTTGCTTCCTTTTTTGAATTACATAAAAGTAGCGAAATAGCGATGAGCGAACATACCAAAAAACATCTTGTTACTGCTGCACTGCCTTATGCAAATGGGCCATTGCACATAGGGCATATTGCAGGCGCGTATTTACCCGCAGATATATACGTGCGCTACCTAAAGTCTATTGGTGATGATGTTGCGTTTATATGTGGCTCTGATGAGCACGGAGCTGCTATTACACTGCGTGCCAAAAAAGAAGGCACAACCCCACAAGCGATTGTAGACAAATACCATGAAATAAACAAAAATGCGTTTGCTGATTTCGGGATTCAATTTGACAAATACAGCAGAACAACTCAAGAAATCCATCATAAAACGGCACAAGACTTCTTTAGAGTATTAAACGATAAAGATGTTTTTGAAAAGCAAACATCAGCGCAATTTTACGACGAAGAAAATCAGCAGTTCTTAGCGGATAGATACATTATGGGTGAATGCCCTAATTGTCACTATGAAAATGCATATGGAGATCAATGCGAAAAGTGCGGCAGTACTTTGAATCCTCTAGATTTAATAAACCCTAAATCAACTATTAGTGGAAATACGCCAGTTTTAAAAGAAACCTCGCATTGGTATTTACCTATGCAAAAAGACGAAGCTTGGCTCAAAGAGTGGGTTGAAAACGGAATTCTTGACGGTAAGGCTCATCATGACCCAAAGCTATGGAGAAACCAAGTAATTGGCCAATGCAAGTCATGGATTGATGGTGGATTGCAGCCAAGAGCTATGACTCGTGATTTGGATTGGGGCGTAAAAGTTCCAGTTGAAGGTGCTGATGGTAAAGTGTTATACGTTTGGTTGGATGCTCCTATAGGTTACATTTCAGCAACCAAAGAATGGGCTAAAGAGAACGGAAAAGACTGGGAAGATTATTGGAAATCGAATTCATCTGAGTTGATCCACTTTATTGGAAAGGACAACATTGTTTTTCATGCTATAATATTTCCAATTATTCTAAAGGCTCACGGCGATTTTGTGTTGCCAACTAATGTCCCCGCAAACGAATTCTTGAATTTGGAAGGTGATAAAATTTCTACGAGTAGAAGTTGGGCAGTTTGGTTGCATGAATATTTAGAAGATTTTCCAAATCGTCAAGATGAATTGCGTTATGTGCTTACTTCAATTGCACCAGAATCCAAAGACAGTGAGTTTACTTGGAAGGATTACCAAGCTAGAGTTAATAACGAACTAGTGGCCATTCTAGGCAACTTCGTTAATCGAGTTGCTGTATTGACGCATAAATATTATGAGGGTGAGATTCCAACAGATGATTATTCAGAAGAAGAGAAAGAGATAATAACACAGGCTGAAAATTTAGCAGTAAAGACAGGTGTTTTAATTAAGCAATTCAAGTTTCGGGAAGCACAAAATACGGCTATGGGAATTGCGAGAATTGGCAATAAATATTTGGCTGATGTTGAGCCATGGAAGTTAATTAAAACTGACCCTGAAAAAGTTAAGGTTATAATGACTTTGGCTATCGAAATAGTTTCAATGTTAGAAGTAACGTTCAGGCCTTTTTTACCAGAGACGTCAATTCGATTGAATTCGCTTTTAAATGATAGAAAAACGTTGGCTAAGCCAGAATTGCTTTTTCAGAAAATTGAGGATAAAGACATTGATGCTCAAATTGAAAAATTAGCAAATAGCAAAAAAATGAATATGCCAGAACCTGAAAAAGCACCTCAGTTGACTGCTATTAATTTCGAAGATTTTACAAAAATGGATATCCGAGTCGGGACCATATTGGAGGCAGAAAAAGTTCCCAAGGCGGACAAACTGCTAAAGCTATTGGTGGATACTGGAATTGACAAAAGAACTGTTGTGAGTGGTATTGCCAAACATTATTCTGCTGAAGAAGTAATAGGAAAAAAGGTAAGCGTTCTCTTGAATCTGGAACCTCGAAAAATTCGCGGAGTTGAGTCTCAGGGAATGATTCTGATGGCTGAAAATGCCGAAGGTGAACTTAGCTTTGTTTCGCCAGAGAAGGATGTTGAAAATGGATCAGGGATAAGTTAGATCTTACTTTGGCACCTACCGGGTGTTAAAAAGGCCCCGTAGTTCAATGGATAGAATAGAAGTTTCCTAAACTTTAGATGCAAGTTCGATTCTTGCCGGAGCCACTTTTTTACAAGGTAGAATCACTTTAAACTCTACAATATTATCTAGTAAGTTGTTTATCATCAATTCGCCTTTATTGAGCACGACAAATTCATAAACCATATTGAGGCCAAAGCCTGTTCCTGACTCATTCAGCGTGCCTTTTGTACTCTGAACGGATTGATTGGTTGTTATTTTCTCAACAACTTCTGGAGCAATTGGAGAACCACTATTCCGAATTGATATTGCACATTGTTGGTCAAACTTTATGCACTCAATTTCAATTGTTCCTGTTGGATTTGAAAACTTGATCGCGTTACTTAGAATATTCCGAACAATAAAAGCAAACGATTGTTGGTCGCAGTAGGATTCTAATTGATCATCACACTTTAAATTTAGCGTAAGGTCTTTAGCTTCAAGTAAAGGCTTAGAAAATAGCTCAATGCCTCGGATTTCTGCTTCAACATTAAGTTGAATCGGGAAGTAAGGTGTTTTCCCCATTTCAGACATAGACCATTTTAGCAAGCTTTCTAAAAAGAGATTGAGGTTTGCGGCGGAACTATCCAACAAATTGGTGATTCGATTAAACCGATCAAATTTCTTTTGTTCAACATAGGTTTTGGCCATTTCACCAATTCCACTAAATGAACTTATCATGTTCCTTAAATCGTGTGAAACTATACCGAAAAACTTAGTCTTGTTTTCATTGATGGTCTTAAGAATTGCATGACTCTCTTCCAATTCCTGCGTTCGTTTTTTGACTTGTATTTCCAGCTCAACTTTTTGCTTCGCTAGAATTTCTTTTTCAATTATTTGTTGCTTTATTAAGCTCTGGCTCAAATCAGATTGAAGCAAATTAATTCGGTCACTCAAAGACCAAGAAAGCGCCAAAATGCTAATAGCAGAACTAATCTGTATTATTTCAATAGAATCTAGATTTGGTATGAGGACTAAGGCACTATTTACGATGGTTAGAATGATTCCAACAAAATAGATAGACCAGCCGGCTAAGAAGTATTTAGCTGGACCATATCCATTTCTAAGGCTTTGGATACCCGCAATTAGGCAGACAATAGAAACAAGGAATGAAACGAGCATAAAAGGCTTTATAATCGAACCGTAGCTTACAAATGGAGCTGCAAGTGTAAATAGCAAATTGATAATCACAAATCCCAATGCAATTTTGTGCAATTTGGGAAACTTTGATTTTAGATTGAGTAGAGAAATAGTGAATGCTAGATTAAAAACATTGGTCAATCCACCAGCAAATGGAAGGATAAAGTCATTGAACGCGGGATTGTTTTCCCAAAACAACCAAAACCCAATACCATTATGAAATAACATGGTTATTGCCGTTCCTACCAACGCTAAAACGAAGAAAAGAACACTTTTGTCTTTAGTCATTCGAAAAATAAGAAGTTGGTATAAAATCGTTATTGGAGAATAGGCTCTTAGATAGTTAAGATTAATTAAGCTAAGGTTCCTTGGCAACTGCTTCCGGCACCTGCCGTGCATCCAAAACAATGATTGTTTACTAGTATTTTGCGTTCTTTTAACGCCTTAAGATTGAATTCTGTAATGTGTTGACTGCCTTCACCGGCAATTTTCATTTCAAGCATTTGGTTAAAATCACAATCGTACATATAGCCTTTCCAATCGATTGAAACGGTATTCTTGCACATAAGGCCATCAACAGCAGCGGGATTAAATGCGCCAACTAATTTCTCCATGTAATCCTCGTAGTTTTCTGAAGCTACTAGGTAATCCAGAAATCTAGAAATGGGTAAATTAGTTATTGCAAACAGATTATTGAATTCAATATCAAAATCCTCTTTCAATGCAGACTTAAATTCCATTTGCAATTGGTCCTGGTCACCCGGTAAAAAGGCACCACTTGGATTGTAAACTAAATCAAGAAAAAGACCTGTCTCTGGATTAGCATAACCCACTTTATTCAACATTTGTAAAGCCTTAATCGACTTGTCAAAGACACCATCTCCTCGCTGTCGGTCAGTTTTTCCTCTTTGATAATAAGGTAAAGAAGAGACAACACGGACGTTGTTTTTCGCAAAAAATTCTGGTAGATCGTGGTATTTTGGGTTGGCCAATATGATAGTCAGGTTTGATCGAACTATAACCTCCTTGATTCCCGCTGCAACTGCATTTTCAACAAACCATCTGAAGTTCGGATTCATTTCGGGAGCACCTCCAGTAAGGTCAAGTGTGTTAATGTTATTGCTAGCTATAACATCAATGCACTCTTGCATGGTTTCTTTAGTCATGATTTCTTTGCGATCAGGACCAGCATCAACATGACAATGCTTGCAAACTTGGTTGCACATGTAGCCAACATTCACCTGAAATACTTCCAAATCGTTTGGCTTTAACGGCCATTGATTTATTTCTTGCAAGTGTGTTTGAAAAGACTGCAATGAACCCTCTTCAAAAGGACCACTATTGAGGACATTTAGTTGTTTTTCGGTAGCTGAAAAATCATGTTCTCTAGCTTTTAACGATTTGATCATAAATATTTTACTTACCCTAACTCGAGCCTTACATGCTCAGTTTCTTGGCTTTTTTCATCATTTGAGTACCATGTACAAGTGTGGCACCTCCTCTTATTGCACTAGCAACGTGCACCGCTTCCATCATTTCTTCTTCGTTGCAACCTTTCTCTAAGGTGTCAACTGTATAAGCATCAATGCAATATGGACATTGGACTGCATGAGAAACTGCTAATGCAATTAAAGACTTTTCCCTTGCTGTAAGGGCCCCCGGTTGAAATACATCTCCGTACCAATCGAAAAATTTATCGCCTAAATTCTTATTCCACTCTGTGATTTTTCCGAAGTTTTTTAAATCTTCAGGATCGTAATAACTTTTTGAACTCATCTTGATTAATTATTTAGATTCCAATTATAATCTAAATATTCTAAGCTAGTTCCTGCTGGAATTTTAGAAGTAGAATATTTGTTAATGAAATCAATAACTGTTTTGCCATCAACCTTAAAGTCTCCAGAATACCAACTAAACAATTTACTCACTTGCGGATTCCTGGCGTCAGAAAGGTCGTTTTTAATTTTATACTGCAGAAAATACTTAGCCTGATCCGTCAGTTGAACTTCGAGCTTGTCTGCTGTAAAAGCTTCATCTCTAAGTCTTGGACATGATACTGAAGCGCAGTTTACTGCAAAATGGATTCTAGGTTCGTTAAATTGACCTCTTATTTTTTGGTGCTCAATGTTGTTTAGGTTCAATTCTTCTCCTCCGATTTTAATAAACTTAATATCCCAAGAAGTATTCACTTTATAGATAGGTCCTCCCAAATCTTTAATGCTTTTTACAGGAAAATGCTGCACTATAAGCTTAACAGTAAATGCATTGTATGCATTTATCCAATAAGCGAGCGTTTCATTTCTTGACCAAGATGACTTAGGTGGGTTATTAGAAAGCAGTGTTAAATAAGCTTCCATATGCTCCTTGTCTGTTACAAATCCTTCATAACTAACAATGCCAGATTTAGTGACATGTTTTTTCACTAATTCATCCCACTGCTTATGCGAGATTTGTCCAGTTAGATTTAGCGTAAACATCCCAAAGATTGCAATTGCTATCAGTTTCATGCATTAAAGATTTGTGCAAACCTAAAGTTGTTTTGTTTGCAAACTTGTAACTTACTATACAAACAAGTTAATTGTTCTAGTATTATTACCCCTAGATAATCTGAACAAGATTGTCCTGTCAAAAGCTTAACATAATTTGGGCGAAACTCATTACAAAGTGATGAACATAGAGCCAATAGAACTTTAGTTTTTATAAAAACTACTGCTTTAGTTTTCCGAGAATTAATGTTTACTTTTTCTTTTTGAAGGTTAGTTTAACCAACGCCTTCCTTCTAAATTTGTAGCTATGAATAAATTAATGCTTCTACTCATTTTGACTCTAATGGCGCAAATTTCGAATGCGCAATCGGTTTTTAAATTTACCGATTTCCATGATAGAGACAGTACAATTAAACGTAGTGAAGGAACCTATTTTTATGGATTAGAGGAAGGTTTGTGGAAATACTGGTATAAAGACGGTAAGATTAGAGAGGAAGCTAACTATACGGAAGGGAAATTAAATGGTTCAGTGAAAATCTGGTTCAACAACGGCGAACCGCAAAACGAAGGCTTTTTTCGATACAATATTCAAGATAGTACTTACACTTCTTGGTTTACTGATGGTAAAATCAAGTCCATTGGCCAGTTTGATTATGGGTTTAAAGACAGTATCTGGAATTATTATTTTCCAAATGGTAAGCTCTACAAACAAGAGTTGTGGGATAAGCGAAATGTAAAGGCGGTTAAAGCAAACGCATTAGATGGCACGCAGACTCTAATTGAAGGTAATGGTTTTGTAAATAAATATGTTGGAGAGGAAATCATATCAATTTCGAATTATGCAAATGGAGTTTTGCAGGGTGAATATGTGTCTTATTTTCAAACTGATAGAAAAAAGGAAGCGGGCTCTTATGTGAGCGGATTAAAAGACGGAGAATGGACGGTGTATTACGAATCTGGTCAAATCAAACGCTCTGAGACGTTCCTTAATGGAGAACGTCAAGGAAAAATGGAAGCATTTTTTGAAAGTGGAGAACCAAGAGTAATTGGAGTCTATAGTAAAGGTAAGAAAAATGGTTTTTGGAAATTTTGGAGTGATAATAACAAGATTTATATGCAAGGATTTTTCCTTGAAAACTTGCAAGACAGCACCTGGACGTATTTCTATGAAAACAGCAGCCAAAAAGAATCAGAAGGCAACTTTAAGAATGGAAAGAAAAATGGAGAATGGAGTTTTTGGTATCAAACCGGCGAAATCTGGCGAAAAGGCATTTATGCTAGCGGACAGAAAAATGGACTTTGGTCAACTTGGTTTGAATCGGGTCAAAAACTTCAGGAAGGGAACTATGAAAATGGTAAAGAGCAAGGTTTGTGGACAAGTTGGTATGACTCGGGGGCAAAGAAGGATGAAGGAAATTTTGAAGCTGGATTGATGGCAGGCCATTGGAAGGGTTGGTATGAAAACGGTAAAATGAATTATGAAGGAGATATTAAAAACGGACTAAAAGAAGGGGATTGGGTATTTTGGTTTTCTTCTGGCCGAGAGCGGGAAAAGGGCGGATATGAAAATGGATTTAAAGATGGCCATTGGCAGTATTTATATCCGAAAGGTGGAGTAAGGCAAGAAGGTCCACATAAGTACAATCGTCAAATTGGTGAGTGGAAGTATTATCTGGACTATGGACAGCTTCAAAGAGTAATGAGTTATAAAAAGGGAAAGCTTGATGGTAAAACAGAAATATACTATCCAGGGGGAACGACTATGGCCATTAATTTTTATAAAGCGGGTAAGCAGAATGGCACTTGGAAAATATTTAAAGAAGATGGTTCTATCTTAAAAACCATTAAGTACGAGAACGGTAAGAAAATCACCAAATAGGGGTTTAAAACATTCAAGAAAAATTGTACATTTGCAGCGTTAAAACGCTAAGGCAATATTTAAAAGAGGGTTTTTTTCCCTCTTTTTTATTGCATAAAAGTCTGGTTTGATTACGAAAGAAAAAATACAATTGTTGATTGAAGAAAAGTTGGAAGGAACCGACTTCTTTGTTGTGGATATTGATATTTCGACGGCTAATAAGATTAGTGTTGAAATGGATGGCGACAACGGTTTCCCAATTAGCGAGTGCATAAATTTTAGTCGCCAAATTGAAGGTAACTTAGATAGAGAAGTTGAGGATTTTTCACTTGAGGTAAGCTCACCTGGTTTAAATAAACCGTTTAGGCTTACAAGACAATATTTGAAAAACTTGAATAAGACTGTTCTAGTTAAAAGTGCTGAAGGAGTTGATGTTAAAGGGTTGCTGACTCATGCTGACGATACTAAAATCAGTGTTCAAACTTCTCGTAAAGAGCGGTTGGAAAAGAAGAAGAAAAAAGTAGAGATTGTTGAGGATATTGAAATCCTTAGAGAGAATATATTAGAAACAAAATTGGTTATAGAATTCTAAATTAGGTTGTTATGAATACTATTGAATTAATCGAATCCTTTTCGGATTTCAAAGATTTAAAAAACATAGACAGAGTAACGATGATGAACATTGTAGAAGATGT
>Ga0307998_1001035_pt1 | contig 15210 bp, 9 predicted proteins | sample Davwhametageno37_FD_203147 | JGI IMG/M metagenome (GOLD analysis project Ga0307998, IMG submission 203147) | Marine microbial communities from Davis Island wharf, Antarctic Ocean - #37 | ecosystem: Environmental > Aquatic > Marine > Unclassified | place: Antarctic Ocean: Davis Island wharf... | reverse complement strand
ATGTTATCAATTTTGAAATGACTGACGACCAAGTTCGTCCGATCGTTCGTCGTAAAATTGATGAATCTATCGTTTCGGCTTTCGAAGTATTAAGAAAACGTATCGATAAATTTGGAGTAACACAACCTAACATTCAGCGTTTGGGAACTTCAGGAAGAATCTTAGTTGAACTTCCTGGTGCTCGTGATGTTGAACGTGTTCAAAATTTACTTCAAAGTACAGCACAACTTGAGTTTTGGGAAACGTATAAAAACGATCAGTTCGTAAACTTCCTTTATGCAGCTAACAATTTGTTGATTGAAAAAGGAGTAAAAGAAAATAAAGTAGAAACAGAAGCTTCTGCTATTGACGATTTATTAGCTGATGTTGAAGCGAAAGATTCAGCTTCTATTGCTGCCGGAAATCCACTTTTAGACTTAGTTAAAGGATATGGATATCAAGGTGGACCTGTTTTAGCTCAATTTGCTAAGAAAGACAGAAACACCGTAATGGGATATTTAGACCTTCCTGAAGTTCGCAGATTATTACCACAACAATTTCGTTATGTAGAATTTGCTTGGGGAAAAGAACAAGAAGGTTCTGAAATAGTTGACTTATATATTTTAAAATCAAATCGTGAAGGAGTTCCTCCTTTAAGTGGTGGGGTTATAGTTGATGCTTTACAATCGTACGATCAAGTTGGGCAACCCTCCGTATCCATGCAAATGGATTCTAAAGGAGCTCGTATTTGGGAAAACATGACAAGGAAAGCATCGAAAGAAGTAAGTAATATTGCCATCGTTCTTGATAACACCGTTTATTCAGCCCCTGGAGTTTCTAAAGGAGCAATAACAGGTGGGCGTTCAGAGATTTCTGGAAGTTTTACACTGAACGAAGCAATTGACTTAGCGAACGTTTTACGTGCTGGGAAGCTGCCAGCTTCAGCCGAAATTATTCAATCAGAAATTGTTGGACCCTCATTAGGAAAAGAAGCTATTCAGAGTGGAATTTACTCTTTTGGAATTGCCTTACTCATTGTATTACTTTGGATGATTTTTTACTACGGTTCTTCAGGTATTTTTGCTGATGTTGCCTTAGTATTGAACATCTTACTAATCTTTGGTATATTAGCTGGTCTAGGTGCTGTATTAACCTTACCTGGAATTGCAGGGATTGTATTAACAATTGGTATTTCAGTAGACGCTAACGTTCTGATCTTTGAACGAATTCGAGAGGAATTGAAGAAAGGAAAAGGACAATTGAAAGCAGTTGCTGATGGTTTTGATAATGCATTATCTTCTATTCTAGACGCAAACATAACAACCGGTTTAACAGCCTTAATCTTATTTGTATTTGGAACAGGACCTATTAAAGGGTTTGCAACCACCCTACTGATTGGTATTGCTACCTCTCTATTTACTGCAATTTTCATTACACGACTTTTAATCGACTCACGTTCGGTAAAAGGAAAACTAGTTTCATTCGCAACATCTGCAACTAAAGGTTTATTCCAGAACATGACCATCACGTTCTTAGAAAAAAGAAAAACAGCTTATTTAGTATCAGGAGTTTTAATTGTAGCTAGTCTTGTTTCTTTAACCTTTAATGGTTTAAATCAAGGTGTCGATTTTGTTGGAGGGCGTTCATATACTGTTCGTTTCGATAAAATAGTAAACCCAACAGAAGTTGAAAGCGTTCTTGTAGGTGCATTTGGTAGTGTAGAGGCTAAAACATATGGTGATGATAATCAATTGAAAATCACAACCAAATATAAAGTAGATGAAGAAGGAACTGAAATTGGTGTAGAGATATATGAAAAACTGTACGCAGGTCTTCAGGCTTATCTTCCAGTTGGAATTAGTTATGACGAATTTATAAACGGTTCGGATTCTAAGTCCGTAGGGATTATGTCTTCTATCAAGGTAGGTCCAACGATTGCCGATGATATTAAGAAAAACTCTTACCTCGCTGTTTTCGGTTCTTTGATCGTAGTATTCTTTTATATCTTACTACGTTTCCGTAAGTGGCAGTTCTCTTTAGGAGCTGTAGCAGCCGTTTTCCACGATGTATTAATCCTATTAGGTATATTCTCTCTTACGTATTCTATCATGCCTTTTAGCATGGAGATAAATCAAGCATTTATTGCCGCCATATTAACGGTAATTGGTTATTCGCTAAATGATACGGTAGTTGTTTTTGACCGTATACGAGAATTTACTAACGAACACACGAAGTGGGAATTGAATACAAAAGTTAATGCTGCCTTAAACAGTACGTTGAGTAGAACGTTGAATACGTCGTTGACTACTTTATTGGTATTATTAGCCATCTTTATTTTCGGTGGTGAATCTATCCGAGGCTTTATGTTTGCCCTGATCATTGGAGTTATTGTAGGAACATATAGTTCTGTATTCATTGCTACTCCTGTAATGTATGACACACAAAATAAAAAGGCTTTAGAAGAATAAGTTCTAAACTTTTACTGGATACAATAAATAACGACCTATAAGTCGTTATTTTTTTTAAAAAACTTTTATTTTAATTTATGAACTCTGAGATATAAAATTAAAAACTCTTTTTAAAGCCCGTATGTGTTTAGGATGACGCTTACTTTGCCAAGATTATATCACCAGTAAAACTCATAGTGGGTACCTTTTGGAACCTTCAGGATGAAAATAAGTACGTCCCATTTGAGTGGTCGTAAGTTTACTTAAGAAGCTTACTCAGCGATGATGAATACCTTCTATGATAGATAGGCTATGGGAAAGGCCGCCTTAAGTAGCGTACTCTTGTTCGGCCCAATTAGTTTCAGTGTAACCTTTTATTTGAGGAGTATCTTCAAGTAATGCGAGCTTACGTATGAGATATGAATAGGAATGACTATCTGCTAGGTGATGAACAACTCGATCAACGGTCCATCCACTTTCTTGGTAAGGAGTTTGAATAGACTACTTATATGTTATTTAAGTAGTTTTGGAAAGTGCTTTAAAACGGATAGCGCTTTGATTATATCTTTAATATAAGGTTATGAAGCAGGCCATTCGTTTTTTCCTGTAGGTTAATGTAAAAGATCCAGGGAATTCATGGGTTATTGGTTTGAATTTGATTTTTTAAACATAAAGAAAAGACCAAAAAGAATCATGGGAATGCTTAGCCATTGTCCTGTTGATAAAAGTGGAATGTAGGATTCAAAACCACCTTGACTTACTTTAACAAATTCCACTAAAAAGCGAATACTAAAAAGTACTACAAAGAACAATCCAAATAAATATCCATTGGATCGATTTACTTTGTTATTGTATAAATAACGAAGTAATAAAAATAGTGCTATGTACCCAATGGCTTCGTATAATTGTGCTGGATGTCGAGGAGCAGTTTCTCTTCGATTAAGAAAAATAACACCAAAATTATTACCCGTATAATTACCCACGATTTCAGAATTGAAAAAATTTCCAACGCGAACCAATGCTGCGCCTAAACTTACTGGAATAACCAGTCGATCTAAGATCCAAATTAAAGGTTTGTAATTATATTTTTTTTGATATAAATACAAGCCAATCAAAATACCAATAGTAGCTCCATGACTTGCTAATCCTCTAAAACCTGTGAATTCATAACCATCGATTAAGCCAAATAAAAAACTGGAACCTTCTAAAGCTCGAATTGGTAAAAGAATTTCGATTAAGTGATTTTGATAGTAGCCCCAACTGTAAAAAAAAACTTCTCCCAGTCGAGCTCCAAGCACGGTAGCTATGACTACATAAAAAAGCAAGGGTTCCACATAAACTACAGATACTTTTTCTTTTTCATACATTTTCTTCATCATATATAAACCCAGTGAAAATGCAACAACAAACATTAAACTGTAATAATGAACCCCGAAACCCCCAATTTTAAATAAAGTGTCAGATGGTGCCCATTGTATTTTAGAAAAAAACATATGTGTCTATATTAGTTGGTTAAAAGTAGCTATTTTTTATGAATTCCTCCAAGTTTATGGAACAGGATCATATCCTCCTTTAGTCCAAGGATGGCAACTCAAAACGCGTTTAATGGTTAAATAAAAACCTTTGAATAAACTATGTTTTTCAAAAGCTTCAATCCCGTATTGTGAACAAGTGGGTGTGTGTCGACAAGATGGAGGTGTTAATGGCGATATAAATAAACGGTAAAACTTAATGAGTAATACAAAAGGGAGTATAAATATTTTTCTCATTTCCTGCGTACCATTTATAGACTAAATCTTGTTCCATCTTTGCCATCCTTCAGTTGAACGCCTAGTGCAAGCAGTTCATCTCGAATACGATCTGAAGTAGCAAAATCCTTATTGTCACGAGCAGTTTTACGAATGTCGATTAACATCGAAACAGTACCTTCTAGTGCAGTATTTACTGCTGATTTATTTTCAGATCCATCTAACATAATGCCCATAATGTCTTCAACAAATTCATGTATTTTATGAGATAATTTATCTTGATCGCCTGCAGAAATTGTCGCTGTTTCATTCTTAACTGCATTGATGAAACGAACGGCATCAAAAAGATGGGCTATAAGGATAGGACTGTTAAAGTCGTCATTCATTGCTGTATAACACTTGGTTTCCCAAGCACTAAAATCAAAACCTGACGTAGTTTTAGAAGGTGTTAATTGTTTGAGCGTCTGCATGCCTTCTTGAAGGCGATTGAATCCTTTTTCTGATGCCAATAATGCATCTTCACTCAAGTCTACAATACTTCTGTAGTGAGCTTGTAACAGGAAAAAGCGAACCACTGAAGGTGTAAACGCTTTCGTAAAAATATCATTATCTCCTGAAAACATCACGTCTGGAAGTATGTTGTTTCCAGTTGACTTCGACATTTTTTGACCATTAAGAGTCAGCATATTAGCATGTATCCAATAGTTTACTGGCGCTTGGTTGGTCATCGACTCGGCTTGAGCAATTTCACATTCGTGGTGGGGGAATTTCAGATCCATTCCGCCTCCGTGAATATCAAATTGGTTACCAAGGTACTTTGTACTCATTGCTGTACACTCCAGATGCCATCCTGGGAAACCATCACTCCAAGGTGAAGGCCATCGCATGATGTGTTTTGGTTCTGCTTTTTTCCAAAGAGCAAAATCCTGTGGGCTCTTTTTATCTGACTGACCTTCTAAGGTTCGTGTATTGTGAATGAGATCTTCAATTTTACGACCACTTAGTTTTCCGTAGTTATGAGTTTCATTATACTTATGGACATCAAAATATACGGAACCATTTATTTCGTAGGCAAATCCCTTTTCAAGTATGGTCTTTATGATTTCAATTTGCTCAATAATATGACCTGTTGCCGTTGGCTCAATACTAGGGGGGAGGTTGTTGAATTTAGCGAGTATTTCGTGGAAGTCAACGGTGTAGCGTTGAACTACTTCCATAGGTTCAATAGCTTCTAATCGCGCTTTTTTTGCAATTCGATCTTCTCCTTCATCCGAATCATTTTCTAAATGCCCAGCATCAGTTATGTTTCGCACATAGCGCACTTTATATCCTAAGTGTTTTAGGTAGCGGTAGATTAAGTCAAACGACATGAAGGTTCTACAATTACCTAGGTGTACATTGCTATAGACTGTTGGTCCACAAACATACATACCCACATAATTAGATGTAATAGGTGTAAAAACTTCTTTTTTTCCACTAAGGGAATTGTATAAAGAAAGTTGCTGCATTAGAATTCAGTGTCGAGTTGGATATAATCCAAAAATTCGCGTTTGGTTTCTTTGTCTTTGAATACACCACCAAATTCTGATGTAATCGTACTACTACTAATATCACGAATTCCTCTTGAGTTTACGCATAAGTGCTTTGCATCTATAACGCAAGCCACATCTTCTGTCCCCAATACCTGTTTGAGTTCTTCTACAATTTGTAAGGTAAGACGTTCTTGCACTTGTGGACGTTGTGCATAATATTGTACAATACGATTCATTTTGGACAAACCAACAACAGTTCCCTTTGAAATATATGCTACATGAGCTTTACCTACGATGGGTAGTAAGTGATGCTCGCAAGTGGAATACAGGGTAATGTTTTTCTCAACGAGAATTTCTCCATATTTATACTTATTGCTAAAAGTTGAGGCCTTAGGCTTTTTGTCGGGGTGAAGCCCACCAAAAGTTTCATTGACATACATTTTAGCAACTCGATTTGGAGTCCCTTTGATGCTATCGTCTGTTAAGTCCATCCCAAGAATTTCTAGGATTTCTGCAATTTTTTCTTGTATTAATTCAATTTTTTTTGTGTTACTGAGTTCAAAAGCGTCAGCACGTAAAGGTGTGGTAGCACCACTACCTATATGATCATCGCCATAAGCATCGATCGTTTCTTCTAAGGAATTATTCACTATCATGGTATATTTAAAGTCTCACAAAGATAATCATTTATGCTATATTTTTCAGAGCATATCTCTTTTTAGATATAGAAGTTCTATTATAATTTGAGTGTGTAGGTTAATCCGATGGTAAAGCGTTCTTTTTTAAGATCAATATTATCCGTTAGACCAGTAGAAAAGAGTTGTTGTTCTCCTCTGAACTCACTGCTTACAATACTCAGATCTAAGGAGCTTCCTCCAAAATTTATTCCCCCACCAATACTTCTAGTAGAACTGCTGTTATCAAAGTTTTTTAGAGAAGCACCTTGCTTAATATACCCTGCTCGAATACTGTAATTTCCAAAGCGATATTCCCCACCAACCCTAAAAATACCAGCGGTATTTACGTTATTTGTAATAACATTATTTTGCTTATTTAGAGAACCGTCATTAGGTTCATTGAATTGTGCTTTGTCGTAGTTTACTTGAGTATAGTCAACACTGATCAATCCTTTTTGTCCAAAAATATAGGCAAAACTTCCACTAAACTTTGATGGGGTTTTGAAACGATATTCTGGATAGGTATTTATTACGTCAGGTTCTATTGTAATATTATTCCCATTGTTACTTGCTACAAATTGTGTTGTTTCTTCGGTAATAGAAAACCAGGTTGGGCTCTGATAACTCAATCCAAATCGAATCTGTTTATTTAATTTTGCAATTGCTCCCACTTGAAAAGAAATACCTTCCCCAAAAGAAAGGAGTTCATTGTTGAAGCGAAAAGCGTTGAGAGTAGAACTGTCAGAATAATTGCCTTCATAAAAATCATTTACCTCACGATATTCTAATTTGTGGGAATTGATGTTGATACCCAAATTGTACTTGTTTAAATATTTTCCACTAATATTGAATGCGTACTTTTTGATACCACCACTTCTTTGTGTTATATATTCATGTAAATACCCCTCTGATCCTGGGCTAACATTACCAAGGTATGTTGTGTTTGTTGATTCATCAACTGCTGCATCAATTATAAATGATTGGTAGCCTAAAAAGCTTTGTTGAGCATCAAAACCAATATTTTCTCCAAGATATAAGTATAAATCTGATTCGTTTTCATCTGATCTAATTTGAAAATTACTCAACTCAAAACCTTGTGCATTATTTAGAAAGTATTGATCAACTCCGATTGAGTTGTAACCATCTGCTTCAAAAGCATTATTGAAATTGGCCGTTTTTTGGTAGTTAAAAGCAAAACCAATCTTAGACCATGGACTTTGTTCAGTATTTTTTAAAATTAAAGCAAAGCCTACTTGATCAAATTCGGAATCTCTATTCTTAGATTCATAACTGTTTCCGAAATAAGTGGATTTGGTTTGGTTTAGAATGGAACTTGTAGTGATGCTGAATTGGGTGTGTTCAAAAACAGAACCTGCTGCGGGATTGTTTTGAAGAGCACTAAAGTCACCTCCTAATGCTCCAAAAGCGCCTCCCATTGCTGTGTATCTGGCGGTTCCGTTAAGATCGGATGTGCTGTATCGAAGAACATCTTGAAGGGTTTGCCCATTTATTGAAGTGGTGAAAAAGAGCAATAATATAGCTTTGAAATAATATTTCATAAGATTTAGTTGTAGTGAATATGGACGTTAATTTCTTCTGCCTGAACTCGCCGAACGCGAACTTGAACTAGATCTACTTCTGCTGCTTGAACTTCGGGTGTTGGAACTTCTTCGACTGCTGCTATTGTAGTTAGCGTTATTACTTCTTGAAGGTGATGTTCTCGGTTTGTAGTAGTTAGAGTTTGATTTTGTGTTGGGTCTAATTTTTTGATAGCGAACAGGTTTTGTTTTGCTAACTGGTGCAATATAGCGCCGTGCATAGTTGCGAATTTCTTCTCCATTGCTTCGCGATACATCAGATGAATTACGAATTAAATTTGGAACGCGTGCTGCATAATTACTACTTCTTGAACTGATGTTTCTTCTTGTGGAAGTAGCAGATATTCTTGCTGCATTGGAGTTGGAACGTCTTGTAGTATTCGATGAACCTCTTCTAGAATTAGAATAGGCTCTTCTTTTCAGTTGAACTCTATTGCCAGCTATACGATTGGAATTTCTATTATTGTAGCGGTTGTATATGTTATATCGATTGTATTGATAAAATCCTCCAAAGGAATATGGATTGTTAAAACCATAGGCATATGGGGAATAGTATGGATTGTTAAACCCCCAACGATATGGATTGAAAGCTCTACCAAAATTACCATAAAAACCACCACCAAAGTTCCCATAACTAAAACTATTATTAAAATAAGGGTCATATCCTAAGTAGCCATAACCATTATCAATTGGACTTCCAACAATATAGACATTGGTTTTTTTTGGAGCGCTTCCCCATTGTCCTTGTGGTATTTGCACTGAATTTGGCTCGTTACCTGTATAATTATCTATATCTGTTAAATAGACTTCTTCTGCGGACTCCTCCCATATGTATTCTTTTGATTTTTTATCAAAATATTGAGAGTACACAGTTGGTTTGGGAGTTTGTTTTTTAGGAGTGATTTTAACCTGTTGATCACTTCCATAAATGCCGTCAAAAGCATAGTAAGAGGTAGGTTGAAAACTACCACAAGAATACAGAAAAATAGAAAAAACAATAAGATACGTAGTTCTTAATATCGAGGCAGATTGATTATTTTTCATAACATTCAGTTTTAGTAGTTATAACAAAAGTGAATTAAAAGAGATACGACTTATGTTTTGTAAAATATCATTCCAAATTCTGTGCCAGAAAAATAAATAATCAAAAAAATATCAAAAAAACTCGATGCGATTATCATTGTAAAATGATATTACAAATCCAAATATAATTTCTCCAGGATTAGTTCTATTTTTAGAGACAAATATTATTCTCTAAGCTCCTTCAATAATGCTTTGAAGGGCTGCTTCATTAAAACATAACCTGTAGTTGAAATCAATCCTAAAAATGTCCATATAATTAAAATCATACTCTTTTTAGGTGCTGACTTTTCAGTAGGAACCACAACGGGTTTAATTATAGAAAAAACTGGAGTATCTTTAGATACCTGAAGCTTAACCTGTTCAAGTTGCGTACTTACTTCTTGAAAAACTGCATTTGCATTTTGATATTCCTGTTCCAAACGGGTTTGGTTATTTTCAAATGATGCGCTGGATATAGCAAAGTTCCGATCCTTAAAATCGGCTAAACTATTTTGTGCTAAATACATTGTTTTTTTCTGTACCTCAAAACGCTCCTCTACGTATTTAAGCAATTCATTAGATTGCTTCACCTTTATTCTAATCACTTCTTTTTGAAGCAGTTTTTCAGCTTCAACAGCAATTATTGCACTAAGCATTGGTTTATCGAGCGTTACTGTAAGCTCGATATAGTACTCTTTTTTATTAAAACTGATATAAATAATTTTTTCTAGATATTTAAATAAATCAGCCTCCTCTTGTGATATTCTCAAAATACTATTTGTGATAGGTAACTCTTTTATTTCTTCTTTGAACCATTTTATAACAGTTCCAGGAAGTCCAATGGTGTATTTTTTCACCAGTAAAATAACAGATTTGGGTTTTTTTAATAAATATTCTCTGAAGCTAATACTATCTTGAGCATTGGGTAGTTTAATATCGAGTATTTGCTGCTTAAACTGAGCGCTTTCTAGAATTTTAGGATAAATTATTGGAGAGATTTCATTTCCACCACCAGAATTTAAATTAATCCCAGCTAGTGAGGCTAGACCATTTAACCCAGAGGAAGAACCACCTTCAGAAGAGCTATTGGGAACAAAAAGTGAAGAAGCGGTGTATTCGGCAGGCGTAAGTATTGAAATAAGGAGACCTATAAGTGTAAAAATAAAAGTATTTTGAAGAATCCATTTTCTTTTTTTCCATATCGTTTTAATAAGTGCAATTATATCAATCTCGTCTTCAGATGAGGTATGAGTAGAATTATGTTCATTCATATTAAAGATTTTTAACTAAAATAATTGTTGTTAAAGTGCTCGATAGTACTGCGAAAATATTCAAAAAATCTTCAAGCTTCTTCCCTTTAACGCTATCTTCTTTTATCTTTCGGTTGATGATTATTTTCGAGTTTGGTTGGATTTTTGGGTTATTGAGAAAATTTATTTCTTTCGTTTTTTTGTTTGAGAGAATGACATAAGCGTTGAATGCTTCTTTTGGAATTTTTCCTCCTGAGTTTTTAATGTAATATTTTGCACGTTTATTGGGTTCCCATATAAATAAACTTGGGTTTTCTACAGCTCCTAAAGTCTCTACAGTTCCACTGTTTGAAGCGATATAAATTATATCATTGTCTTCGAATATCGCTTTCTCTTTAGAATTTTGAAGGCTCAAATCATAACTTAAATATTTACCATTTCTTTGTATGTAGGATGCGTTTAAATTAGCGTCCTGCTTTAAACCACCTACTTGAAGCAGTATAGAATTGAAGGTATTGAGCTCATTTTCCAAAACTATGGAACGAGGAAAATTAACAGCTCCTTTAATTTCAAGAGTTTTTAGATCTCCTTTGCCCTGAGGTTTTCTAATTGAAATGATATCTTTATCCCTTAGAATATATGGTTCTTTAGGAGCTTCTGTTTCTCCTTTTAGGTAGGCTAGATCAATTCTAACATCTAAACGACTTGACAATAAACCAGTCCCGGGGATATAATTTTCACTGTTAATAATCACAATATCCTGATCCGCATATTCTTCAAACCCTCCCGCAGCTAGTATAGCATCTTCCACATACATATTAGTCGTTAATGGATAACTACCTGGTTGATTAACATATCCACCAACACGAATCTCTTTTTTGATGTGTTCTGTAACTTCTCTAGAATAGAGAATTATTTCGTCATTGGGTAACAAGTAACTTTCTTTTATCTTTTTTGGAGCATCTAAACTAAAACTACTTATCTGGTAGAGTCCGTTTTCTTTATTAAAACGTTTTAGATCTACTCTTGAAGTTAGAAGCTTAGATTGATATTCGCTGTTTTCGAGAGAAGTAACTTGGAAGATAAGGTCAAAAATGGATTGCCCTTTTCTCCAAAAGAAAGACTTGATGGGATCTTCTATTGCGGATGAGTTTTGCCCAGATTCCAAGTCTTGATCGAGAATGTTATTTTTCGATTCTAACGATTCTAACGATTCTAACGATTCTACATTAAGAAATCCTGAAATTTTTACAATTTTCTTGCCTTCAATCTCTTCGAGCGAATATACCTTGATACTATCATTTTCAATTAAATTAGCTGTAGTTGTATTATTTAGTATCGAAGTCAAATTGAAGGTTTTAAAACTTTTTAATCCTAAATCATCTTCTCTATAAACATCTACTTTTGATAAATAGGTGTTTGGTTTAAGTCCTTTAGCACCATTCAAGACCAGCGATCTTAAATCTTTATATTGTGAGACAGAAAAACTGCCCGTTTGGTTTACATTTCCATTTATAGTCAATGTATTTCTAATTTTACCCAAAATTCGTCCAACACCAACTTTATCTCCGTCAATTAGTGTAAACTTCTTCTTTTCTTGAACAAGTTTACCATAGTCTATATTAGTTAGGAATTGATCATATTGTTCCTTTTTATCTCGATTTGAAAAGGGTGTTATTCGCCTTACATTTATATTGTTAATTGATGCTTCAGCTGGAAGTTCGCCCGAAAACCGAATTAAATCAGATAAAGTTTCTTTTGATTTTAGTTCATACAATCCTTCTATTTTTACTTCCCCTGATAATTTTATTGTTGAAAAACGACTTGGGATAAATATTATATCATTGTTGGTTAATCTGAAATCTCGATCAAGATTTCCATTACTAATGTAGTCATAAAGATCCAGGGTATTGATTAATTTATTGTTGCGGTAAACCTTTATTTCTCTCAGTGAACCTGATGTTTTAATCCCCCCCGCAGCATATAGAGCATTAAGAACGGTTGCAAACCCAGATACTAGATGAGAACCTGGAGCATTACTTTCGCCCAAAACTGTAATTTTAACAGGACGAATCTGAGTTAGTGATACATCTAAAAAACTCCTTTGTGGTTCTGCTAACAAGCCAGAGAAATAGCGGCCGAGGTAAATTGACAAACGCTCCTTCACCTTTCCAAAGGTACTTCCACTCACAAAAAAGACTCCTAAATTAGGGATACGAATATTTCCGTTTAGGTCAACCTTAACAATAAGATCCAATTGGTTGTCTCCGAATACTGTCAATTTCAATTCATCACCTGGCGCAATTATATACCCTTCATCGATATTACCAACTAAGTATTCTTTAGAAGCAAATGGGTTATTATCAAACATCGAATAACCAAAATATGTTTGTGATGATATTGTACTCGTAACATTTAGCGATTCATTAATTTCATAATTCATAAATGATTCTGCTTTCACTTCTAAATTTGAAATAGTAGAACTGGAGGTATTACTTAATATGTCATCTTGAGAAGATACGTTTGTTAAGGATTCTAAAAAATCATCGAAATCTATTCCACGTATTCGTGCAAATTTTCTTGCTTCATTTTCACTTAATCCTTTTTCGTTTAAAAGTTGAATTGCCTCTGACCTTGTTGTGATATTTCTTTTTTCAGCTTCTTTTAATGCATCTTGAATATTTTGTCCATATCCAAAATTTACAAGTGTTAATAGCAAAAGCAAACAGATTTTCTTCATTGTATTTAATTTTATGGCTAATTTAATAAACTTATGACGATTGAAATTATTTTTCATCAATAAGTAAACACATAAAACGAATTTTAACATTATAGGCTTACTTTATTTTCACTTCATTTATACTTTTTCTATCTTTTGTTTACTTAAATAAGTCTTTTTACCTTCATTTCTTGTTTTTTTAGTATGTGAACACAACTAATTAATCAACTTAATACATTACCTACTTTATATAAATAATTGTAAATCAAATTTTTACTTAACTAAAATAATATTATTATAATAGTGATACTTTTTATAAGTTATTCTATATCTTTTTTAGATATTTGAAAATGTGTTGGTATTTATTTCGTGTCAAGCCCTACAAAGAACTCAAGGCACTTAACTTTTTTAAAAGTTTTGGTGTAGAATCCTATTTCCCAGAAGAAATCAGGTTCAACAATCAAAATATTGAGGTATCCAAACCATTATTAAGGGGGTATATTTTCGTAAAATGGGATAGTAAACCTATAAATTATAGTTTACTAAATCAAAACCCGTTTACTACGGATGTCATCAAATCAGGTAATATTCCAATTGAAATTCCGAATATCCAATTAGATACAATGCGTGATCACATATCATTTTTGAACAAAAAAAATGATATAAATTCTTATCAAAGTGGAGATTCAATCGAAATTAAATTTGGAGTTTTTAAAGGGCACAAAGGAAAAGTAATCGAGATCAATAAAAATGTGATACATGTTCATTTAGATAGTTTTAATTCTAAAATTTTAATCTCTCATTAAATCTATGACTAATAATTTAATGTTTTTTCTTCTTTCAATAAAATATTGAAGAAGCGAAGCTGTGACAAAAATATAGATTCATTATATTTTTAATATGAAAGAAAGCCCACCATAATAAGGAATAATATCTCCTTTAATTTGGTATGTTTTAATTCTTTTATCAGAAATTTTATTATTAATTTCAATTTTAATGATCTTGTTAAAGTTTGAATTTCCACTAATTTTTTCTATTAAAGTATTTATTGCAATTGAGATTAATATTTTTTTATAGGTTAATGAATATTCTTCAAAAGCCTTAATAAACAATAAATCTTTTAAGTTTATTTTTCTGTTTTTAATCATAAAGTCAAGTATGGATGATTCAAAATCATCAAGTATTATTATTTTCGTTTTAAATGTTATGTATTTCCCTTGCTTTAAACAATACGTCTCTTTTAGTTTTTTAAGTTCAAAACCCTTGTAAATTAAGTTAGCAAAGAATAAAAGTAAAATTAAAATTAAAAACCATTCAATCTTATCTTCAATTAATATACCTTCTAGTAAGTCTATAGCTTTAATATTTTCAAGTTTTAGATGACTCAGGTGGAAAGAAGAAATTTTTGAAATACCAGTAGTTAGGTTTTCTTCAATAAAATAAACTTTATTTTCAATACGAAACGGATCTGAAGTTAGTTTGATTGTTTTTGGTAATGCTCCTTTTTTAAAATTTAGTTCATAAAAATTGATGTAAACAAACGTATCATTACTTAAAAATATTTTTTCTTTTTCATCTATTGAAAACGAATGTTTTGGTAAATTCACGATGTCTAACTCAGTTGATATTTCCCCCATATTTTCATATACTTTTTCATTAAAGTTATAGGAAAAGAGTTCATCATTATCGAGATGATTTTTATTTCCACCAAAAAAGATCAGTTTTGTTGAAGTAACACCAAATCTAGACCATGTTTTTTTTGGAGGTATAATTGATTTTTGATTAATAAACACCTTATTCCACTGGTTGCTTATTTCATTAAATTTAAGCATCAAATTATTCCAATCATAAACTTGATAACCGCCAAAAGAATAGATTACATTTTTATAAGTAAACACAGATGAATCATAAAAGACATTTAAGTTATTGATTTGATCAATTTTATTGATTTCGTTATTTTTAAATTCAAAAACTACACCTAGTCCTTTTCCAATTAGATAGGTCTTGTTTCCATAAACCACATTGAAGTTTCTTGAATTTAGTACTTCAGAAAATTCAGGTGATTTTATATTTAAAGGTAAGATGTGGAGTTCATCTAAGTTAGGCTCATATAAATATATCGAATTTTCAAAAACAACATGCAACTTGTTTTTTTTATTAATTATAAAACGTAGAGAATCTTTCTTAAACAAGAACTC
>Ga0307998_1001031_pt1 | contig 15227 bp, 15 predicted proteins | sample Davwhametageno37_FD_203147 | JGI IMG/M metagenome (GOLD analysis project Ga0307998, IMG submission 203147) | Marine microbial communities from Davis Island wharf, Antarctic Ocean - #37 | ecosystem: Environmental > Aquatic > Marine > Unclassified | place: Antarctic Ocean: Davis Island wharf... | reverse complement strand
ATCCGCCAGGAGAGCGAGGCGCGCAAGCAGTCTGGGGCCACGTACGCCGATGTGGACAGCCCCGCCGCCATCGCCTGGATGCAGGCCGCAGGCGCCCACACCCTCATCCACGGCCACACCCACCGGCCAGCCGACCATGTGCTGGCTCCGGGTCTGCAACGCGTGGTGCTGAGCGACTGGGATGCCACAGCATTGCCCCCCCGGCTGGAAACACTGCGTTTGTCCAGCGCGGGCTTGGAACGGCTGCCCCTGGCCCCCAAGTAACAGCGGTCATGAGCGGGCCCACCTCCCGCAGCCCGATCGCCATGCCCCCCTTGCTCAACCGCCTCTGGCGCCGCGTGCGCGCCACCGTGGCCCCCGTACCGGACATCTCCGCCACGTTGTGGCTGCAGACCATTCAGCGCTACCCGTTCCTGGCCGCACTGTCGCTGCACGACCAGGCCAAGCTGCGCGTGCTGAGCGCATTCTTTCTGCACCACAAGGAATTCCACGGCGCCCATGGCCTCACGGTGACCGACGCCATGGCCATCGACATTGCCGCGCAGGCCTGCCTGCCCCTGCTGCATTGGGGCGACCCCGCCAAGGCGCTTGGCTGGTACGACGATTTCGTGGGCATCGTGCTGCACCCCGGCGAAGCCATCGCACGCCGCCAGACAATGGACGAAGCGGGCGTGGTGCACGAGCACACCCAGGTGCTGCTGGGCGAGGCCATGGAGCGCGGCCCCATCATACTCAGCTGGCAGCACGTGGCCAACGCCACCGAGAACACGGCGCGCGGCCACAACGTGGTGGTGCACGAGTTCGTCCACAAGCTCGACATGAAAAACGGCCAACCCGACGGCTGCCCGCCCTTGCCTGCAGGCTTCATGGGCACACGCACCGGCCGCGCAGCATACGAAGCGTGGTGGGCAGCCTGGGAACCTGCTTACGAGCAGTTCCGTGAACGCGTCATCCTTGCCGAGCGCTTCGGCGCAGAACGCCCCTGGCTGGACGCCTACGGCGCCACCTCGCAGTCCGAGTTCTTCGCCGTGGCCTGCGAGGCGTACTTCGTGAACCGCGCTCGGCTTGCCCAGGATTTTCCCGGGTTGATGCCGGTGTTGGATGCGTTTTTTCGCCCGCCTTTGCGCTGACCCAAGCGGCGCATAAAACACTCCCCGATGGAACCAAGTTGGTCTCTGCAACTGCGCCACAGTAACCAAGAGTTACTTGGCAGTTGTAGCGCACGCCACATAGACTCGTCGCGCCACACGCCGTGCACAACGGCTACTTTTTTCATCCAAGGGAGTTTCATGTCAGACATTGCATCCAACGAAAGACTGCGACGTATCGGCCTGCTGGCCGCATTGATTGTCCCCGCGCTCACTGCCTGTGGCGGCGGCTCTGGCGGCTCTGTCGAGTCACCAACGCCCGCCCCGCCGTCCCCGGCCCCAACAGCCACTATGTCCCTCTTGGCGGGCAATACCAGCGGGGCGGGTAACCAGGATGGTGCCGCACTCACCGTCGCGCGCTTCAGCCTCGGCCTTGGTGGAATGGCGGTGACCGGCGCAGGCGAAGTCGTCATTGCAGACGGTCACCGGATACGCAAGCTCAGCGCTGACCAGGAACAGGTCAGCACCTTGGCGGGCGGCGGGGCTATGGAGACTTCTGCCCTCACCAACTATGCGGACGGAAGCGGTTCTGCAGCACGATTCTCCTATCCCAAGGCCGTGGCTGTAGACGCAGCGGGGAACACCTATGTGGCAGATACAGCGAACCACCTGGTGCGCAAAATCAGCACATTAGGAACCGTCACAACCCTGGCCGGGAAAGCAGGGGTGTGTGGGACCCAGAACGGCGCCGGTGAAACCGCGACCTTCTGCAACCCCACCAGCATCGCTGTGGACAAGGTTGGTAACGTGTACGTCTCCCAAGGCTCCGCCACGGAAAACCCCATCCGCAAGATTACCGCTGCCGGTGAAGTGAGTACGTTCATCGGCAAAGCCAGCCTGTCCGCCGGCGGAACGCCAACACCTTGGGGCTCCATCCCCTACTACCATCCCGTGCTTTTGGCGATTGACTCGATGGGGACACTCTTTGCGGCAGACCCCAACGATCACGTCATCCGCAAGTACACCGCCGACGGTCAACCCATTGTGGTGTCTGGCACACCAGTCCCCAACAATGAAGGTGATACGGATGGCGTGGCCTCTGCCGCTAAGTTCCGAACCTTCCTGGCCGTTGCATTCGACTCTGCGAATCGTCTGCACGTGCTAGGCCCTGACAACTCCGGCTACCCGACCATACGGCGAATTAGCAGCGATGGGTCTGCAACAACCCTTGTTCGGGCGCAGTCCTGCGCCGCCCAGGATGGAGTTGTTACCAGTTCGCCAGGGCCCCTGTGCACCGCGAACCAAATGGCCGTCAAAGCCAATGGCGACTTCCTCGTTGCCGAATACGGTCACAACGGCAGCGGCTACAAGTACAAGCAATTGCGCAGTTATACGCCTCAAGGAGCCTCCATCGTGGTTGCAGGAATACCTTCCGCCGATGGAGCTGATGACGGGCAAGGCAGCAGTGCGCGATTCAACAGACCAGGCGCTCTGGCTTTCAACCCGTCGGGGGCTCTGTATGTGCGCGACAACGGTAACGACAGCATTCGCACGGTGCAGGCAGACGGCCTAGTGCGCACTCTGGGCAAGCCAGACGGGCATTGCACGGCTGTCACCGGCATGGCCAGCGAATTCCTGGCCCTGTCGGGCCCAAACAGCGGGTCCCTGCGATACAACGGTGGCCCGCTGGCCACTGATAGCTCGGGGAGCCTTTACACCGTCAATGAGGAGCGCGTCCTCAAGATGAGGGATTGCCAGGTCACGCTCCTGGCGGACCTGAAACCGTTTCTGGAAAAGTCCACCATTTTCATGCCCAACAACGCATCGGGTATTGCGGCAGACAGCAAGGGCAACATCTACGCCTCAACCCTCAAGGGTGCTATTTTCAGGATCGACACCAAGGGCGAGGTCACGTTGTTCGCGGGTAACGTGGGAACATTGGGGCATGCGGATGGACAGGGCTCAGCGGCACAATTTTCGGCGCCAGGCTCCATGACCATCGATGCGGCAGACAATCTCTATGTAGTCGATGGCCTGACCAGCATCATCGTCAAAGCGGGCCCCACCATTCGAAAGATCACGCCGTCCGGGCTGGTCAGTACTCTGGCGGGCAATCCCAACGCTGCACCTGGCTACGCGGATGGCGCCGGTAATTCCGCATTGTTCACGATGGGTAATACCTCATCTGGAGAGACTGCCAGCCTCGCCGTGGACAACAAAGGAAACGTGTATGTCACCGACCCCGTCAACAGCGTAATCCGCAAGATTGCCACCGACGGCCAAGTCACCACGCCGGTGGGCCAAGTGTGGCAGTACGGCTATGCCGCGGGTGCTTTGCCGGGCATCATCAACCGCCCTGCGGGGATTGCAGTGCGCAACTCCACGATGTACATCTCCGTGCCGAACGCGGTGCTGCAGGTCGGACTGCCCTGACGATGAGGCTGACGAAACGCAAAGCAGCAATGCAATGCGTCTGCAGCAACTTCGCCCCCTTCATGTGCGGACGCGCCATCGTTCACACATGGGCACTGACAGGTCTTCGGCCATACGGATGTAGCCGAGCCTGACTCGGCCCTCTTCATTCGTATTCGCCAGCCCACCCAGCTGGCCCCTGCACAACCCAGCAGTGAGCGCACGGCCATTTAAGAAAATGGCTGCGCAGCTCTCTACCTCCAGCAGCATCGCCAGGCAAGCTCGCGCAATGCAGCCTCTGCTGCCTTGACAAACGTGCAGCCCTCGGCTGGCCGTAGGGTTTGCACTTCATCGCATTATTTTGATATTTCGTCTAATTTTGGACAAATTGGACAGACGCCCGCACGCCTTTCTTCGCCCCTCAGCCCCCAACGTCCCGCAGCGCGAGGCCCGGGTGATAGCGTTCTCCTCAGGCAACCACGCACAGGGCATTGCGCTTGCCGCGCGCGAGATGGGCATCCCGGCCACCATCGTCATGCCGCAAGACGCGCCAGCCACCAAGGTGGCGGCCAGGCAGGGCCACGGTGCTACCGTGGTGTTCTACGACCGCTACCCATAAGACCGCGAGCAGATCACCCCCGACCTAGCGCAGCAAAATGGCATCAAGCTGATCCCGCACTACGACCATGCCGATGTGCTGGCCGGCCAGGGCACGGCTGCCAAGGAGCTGTTCGAGGAGGTGGGCCCGCTCGATGCATTCTTTGCGTGCCTGGGCGGCGGCGGGTTGCTGTCAGGCTCGGCCCTGGCCACGCGCGCACTCTCGCCCCAGACCAAACTCTATGGCGTGGAGCCTGCAGCGGGCAACGATGGACAGCAGTCGTTCCGCAGCGGCTCCATCGTGCACATCGACACCCCAACCACCATTGCCGATGGTGCGCAAACCCAGTACCTGGGCCACATCACCTTCGCCATCATCCGCCGCGATGTGGACGACATCCTTACGGTGACGGACGAGCAGCTGGTGGATGCCATGCGCTCTTTTCTTCCCAGCGCATGAGGCTGGTGGTAGAGCCCACCGGTTGCTTGGTTTCTGCTGCGGCGCGGGCGATGCAGAGCGAGCTCAAGGGCCAGCGCGTGGGCGTGCGCGTCAGCGGCGGCAACGTGGAAATAGCACGGTTTTGCGCCTTGGTGGAAAGGTGATAGGCGGCCACCCAGCCCATGCGTATGGAAAAGCTGTCACGCCGACAGGGCTTGTTCCACCGCCGCCTGGGCCTCTTCTAGGCTACTAAAAAACCGCGTGGATTGGGGCATCGCCTTGGGCAAATGGGCGGGCGCCGGCCACAGGCGATCATCTGCCCAGGCGGCTGTCCACCCCCCAATGTCCTTGCGCTTGACGGCGCAGATAGCCTGGCCGTCCACCATCGCAGTCCAGGTGGTAGGCAGGTTGTTGTCCCAGCTGACATGTGCCATGGCGCCCTCCAGCAGTTGCTCGGTTACAGCCCATTCTAGGAAGCTGTTACAGGCTGGGCAATGTGTTCGACCCCAGGGGAGACAGGTGGGGCCGCGCGGTGACCAGGTGGACAAGCGCATGGTGAAAAAAATCAGAGCTTAAACAGCCTTTGTCACTATCAAATATTCACTGATAGCTACAAAATATGTAGCAAAAACCGTCACATTAGAGCTTCGTTCGCCACCCCGTATCCGACTTCACCTGATGTGGAGAGATGGACCTAACGTCCCTCTCCCCACCGGCGGCCACAGCCTCCCGTACAAGCCCCACCCAGACGCCCGAACAATACAACGCCGATAAAATGGACACCGGCTGCAGTAAAGGTCGCACCCAGTAATACCAGGCACCAAACGGCAGGCCATGCACGTGCTGGCCCTGCTGCGCCACATGGACGTTGGCCACCACCACACACACCAGCAGCGCCGCCAGCCCCAGCCCCAGCCCCAGCCCCAGCCCCAGCCCCGCCAGCTTGTGCAGGCGCGGCCACCACAGGCGATCCAGCAGGCGCTGAGGCAGCTGGAGGGCGCCGGACTCCACGGCCTGTCGATGCGCGAGATTGCCAAGGCGGTGGGTGTGTCGCACACGGCGGCCTACCGCCACTTTGCCGACAAGCAGGCCCTGCTGGACGCCATGGCCGAACAAGGCTTCCAGGCCCTGCGCCAGGCCAGCCGCGAGGCGGTAGCGACCGCCCAGGGCAGCCCAGACCGACTGCTGGCCAGCGGCCTCGCCTATGTGCAATTCGGGCGCCAGCACCCCCGGCAACTGGCCCATATGTTCGGCGCGGCAGCCCGGGCCACCGCGCCTGCGGGCCGTGGCGGCCGATCTGTTCAATGACCTGCAGACCCTGGTGGCCGAGGGCCAGCAGCACGGAAGCTTCCGCACGGGCAACCCACGCGCACTAGCCCATGGATACTGGGCTATGGTCCACAGCCTGGCGCTGCTGCAAGGCGGGCACCTGCTGGGCCAGCACCCCGATGCAGATGTCAGTGCGGATGCCTCCACCGATGCCGTTGCACAGTGGCCAGGCGAAGCAGCCACTCGACAGGCGCGCGAAGCGCTTGGAGTGCTTGTGCAGGGCATGGTGCCCGGCGAGGCTTCGTGAACCCACTGCGGCAGTTACCACGCCGCCTTGCCAGACCGTACCGAAATGCGCCGACATGAGGGCTGCGGTGATTCAGGCAGAGCATGTCGGTGCGCATGTCTTTCTGCACGGTAACAGTGAGTTACCACTCAGTAAAAGTACATGCCGCCTACATAAACTCGTTGCGTCGCAACCCATGCGCAACAACCAACACCGTTCCGAGGGAGATTCATGTCAAACACTGCATTCAATGAACGAATGCGACGCATCAGCCTACTGGCCGCACTCGTTGCCCCGATGCTCACCGCCTGCGGAGGAGGCTCTGGCGGCTCGGCTGAAACACCTGCGCCCCCTCCACCCGCACCAGCGCCAACTACCACGCTCTCACTCCTTGCTGGCAATACTGACGGGCCTGGCAATCAGGATGGGCCCACCAGCACCACCGCACGCATCGGTAGCCCAGGGGGGATGGCACTGACCAGTACGGGCGAAGTGATCATTGCAGACATCGGCAACGCCCGCATCCGAAAACTCAGCGCCAACCACGAACAACTCAGCACCCTGGCCGGCAGCGGGGTCGGGGTGGCCCCCGGCAGTCAATCCCCGAACTACGCCGACGGCGCAGGTTCATCCGCAAGGTTCCACAATCCGCAGGCAGTCGCTGTAGATGCAGCAGGCAATACCTATGTGGCCGATGCCAGGAACCACTTGGTGCGCAAGATCAGCGCATCGGGAGCCGTGACCACCCTCGCGGGTCGGGCAGGCGTGTGTGGCAACGACAATGGCGTGGGCAGCGCCGCCACGTTGTGCGAACCTACCAGCATCGCAGTGGACAAGTCGGGAACGGTGTACGTATCAGAAATCAAGCGGTCACCACAGACTGCCATGTCCGTGGCCAATCCTATTCGCAAAATCACAGCAACCGGTACAGTGAGCACGCTCACCAGCAAGGCAAGTCAGTACCCATCGCTGGGATACGTTTCGGGTCCAGCTGTCGAGTGGTACCACCCTGTGCTCCTGGCAACCGATTCGGCTGGAACCCTCTACGCAGCCGACCCCAACGACCATGTGATCCGAAAATACGCGGCAGATGGCCAGGCCAGCGTGCTGTCGGGCACCGTGGCCCCCCGCAACGAGGGCAGCACGGATGGCCCCGCCTCTGTGGCGCAGTTCGGCGATCTCCAGGCCATCAGCTTTGACCCGGCGGATCGCCTGTTCGTTCTGGACAACAACGGACGCCCTGCCATCCGCCAGATTGGCTCTGACGGTAGCGCCACGACGCTGGTGCGTGCCTCATCCTGCAGCATCCCAACAAATCTTGTGCCCGGCACCCTGTGCACAGCTTCCCAGATGGTGGCCAAGGCCGGGGGCCAGTTCCTGGTGGCCGAGGTCGGCATCGGCAATAGTCAATCGAACCACTATTCGCAGCTTCGCAGCTATACCGTGCAAGGCGCATCTACCGTGGTCGCCGGGCTTCCGTCTGCCGCAGGGAGCAGCGATGGCCAGGGCGGCACTGCGCGCTTCGACACGCCAAGCTCACTGGCCTTCAACCCAGCGGGCACCTTGTATGTGCGAGACAACCTCAATCGCACCATCCGCACAGTACAGACGGATGGCCTGGTGCGCACACTGGGCAAACCAGACGGGCATTGCACAGCGGTCACAGGGATGGGCGACGAGGTCTTGTCCAGCTTCTTCGCGCCCCTGGCGACCGATAGCGCGGGCAACCTCTACACCATCCAGGAAGGACGCATCCTGAAAACAAGGAATTGCGAAGCCACCCTATTGACGGACCTCACTCCTGCGCTGGACAAAGTCCCGACACTCTTCAGCAGCGCTGCCTCAGGCATCGTTGCAGACAGCGTCGGCAACATCTTTGTATCCACCTTGAAGGGCGCCATTTTCAAGATCGACGCCAAGGGAAAGGCCACCCTCTTCGCGGGCAGTGTGGGTACAGTGGGGCACCTGGATGGGCAAGGCACAGCGGCGCAGTTTTCAGTGCTGGGCAACATGACCATCGACGCAGCGGGCAACCTCTACGTGGTCGATGGGCTCTTCCAGGATAAAACCAAGATAGGCCCCACCATCCGCAAAATCACCTCGACCGGGACGGTGACCACACTGGCAGGCAACCCCGCTGCCGCGCAAGGATATGCGGATGGCTCGGGTGCAGCCGCTGTGTTCACTGTGAACCATGAGTTCGGAAGCAACCAGCCGACTGCCAGCCTCGCCACAGACAAAAATGGCAATGTGTATGTCACCGACCCCATTAACCATGTCATCCGCAAGATCACCCCCGACGGCCGGGTCACCACTCCCGTGGGGCAGGCATGGCGCCAGGGCTTTGCTGCGGGCGATCTGCCTGGCATCATCAACCGACCGATGGGCATAGGCATTCGCGATTCGATGATGTACATCACCGTCCCGAACGCGGTGCTGCAGGTCAAGCTCCCCTGACGGAGGAGAGAGAAAGTCGAAAGCCCCCGGACGCTATGCGATGGCACGGCGTCCGGGGGCTTTTCTGTTGCGCTTGCGGGATGCTGCCTGGACCGCTGCTACCGCAGCCCGGCCCGCGCCACACGGGCGATGTGTGCGGCATCCACCCCAAAAAATTGGCGCAGTGCAGCCCGCGTGTCGCTGCGTCCAAATCCATCCGTGCCCAGGGTCACATACTTGCGGCCCTCGGGGATGAAGGCGCGCACCGTCTCGGGCACGGCGCGCACGTAGTCGGTGGCGGCCACCACGGGCCCACTGGTGGCTGCCAGTTGGGCAGCAAGCCAGGGGGTACCGGGGTCAACCCCTTCTTCACCTGCCAGCGCGCGCTGTTCGCAAGCCACGCCGTCGCGGGCCAGCTCGCTCCAGCTGGTGACGCTGAGCACGGTCACATCCAGGCCTTCGCTGGCGAGTTGTTCTGCGGCCTTGACCACCTCGGTGAGGATGGCGCCGGAGCCCATCAGGGTGACGCTTTTGGACGAAATCGCGCTGTCGCGCTGGTGCATATTGCCTGAATAGCTCCTGAAAACATAGCAACCACGCAGCACACCTTCTGCCGCACCGGCGGGCAAGTCGGGCTGTGCGTAGTTCTCGTTCATCAGCGTGACGTAGTAGAAGACGTCACGCTGCTCGGTCACCATCTCGCGCATACCGGCGTCGATGATGACGGCCATTTCTCCCGCGTAGGCCGGGTCATAGGCCTTGCAGTTGGGAATAGTGGCGGCCACCAGGTGGCTGCTGCCGTCCTGGTGCTGCAGGCCCTCGCCGCCCAGTGTGGTGCGGCCCGAGGTCGCGCCCAAGAGGAAGCCCCGCGCACGCTGGTCCGCCGCAGCCCAAATGGCGTCGCCCACGCGCTGGAAGCCGAACATCGAGTAATAGATATAAAACGGCAGCATGGCCAGGCCGTGCACGCTGTAGCTCGTCGCAGCAGCCGTCCAGCTGGCGATGGCACCGGCCTCGCTGATGCCTTCTTCCAGTATCTGGCCGTCCAGCGCCTCGCGGTAGCTCAGCACCGAGCCGATGTCCTCGGGCGCGTAGCGCTGGCCCACGCTGCTGTAGATGCCCACTTGCTTGAACAGGTTGGCCATGCCGAAGGTGCGCGCCTCGTCGGCCACGATGGGCACGATGCGCGGGCCCAGCGTGGCGTCTTTGAGCAACGTGCCCAGCATGCGCACGAAGGCCATGGTGGTGCTCATCTCCTTGCCATCGGCCTGCAGCGCGAACTGCGCGTAGCTTTCGATGGCGGGCAACGGCAGCGCGTCGCAGGTGGTGTCGCGGCGTGGCAGGTAGCCGCCCAGTGCGTCGCGGTGGCTGCGCAGGTAGCACATCTCGGGGCTGTCTTCAGCCGGCTTGAAGAAAGCGAGACTCGTGGCCTGCTCGTCGGAGAGGGGCAGGTTGAAGCGGTTGCGAAACTCGATGAGGTCCGTCTCGTCCAGCTTCTTCTGGCTGTGCGTGGTCATCTTGCCCTGGCCGGCGGTGCCCATGCCGTAGCCCTTCTTGGTGTGGGCGAGGATCACCGTGGGCTGGCCCTTGTGGGCGGCAGCGGCGGCGTAGGCAGCGTGGATCTTCACCAGGTCGTGCCCGCCGCGCTTCAAGCGATCAATCTGCTCGTCCGTCATGCCTTGCGCCAGGGCGGCCAGCTCGGGGTTCTGGCCGAAGAAGTTGTCGCGGTTGAAGCGGCCGTCCTTGGCCGCGAAGGTTTGCATCTGGCCGTCCACCGTGCCTTCGAGCGTGCGCACCAGCGCGCCGGTCAGGTCGCGGGCGAACAGGCCGTCCCAGTCGCTGCCCCACACGAGCTTCACCACGTTCCAGCCCGCGCCGGCGAACAGGCGCTCCAGCTCGTCGATGATGCGGCCGTTGCCGCGCACGGGGCCGTCCAAGCGCTGCAGGTTGCAGTTGACCACCCAGACCAGGTTGTCTAGGCCCTCGCGCGCGGCCAGGGTCAGCGCACTCATGCTCTCGGGCTCGTCCATCTCGCCGTCACCAAACACGCCCCACACCTTGCGCCGCGCGCAGTTGAGCAGGTTGCGGTGCGTGAGGTAGCGCATGAAGCGCGCGTGGTAGATGCTGCTGATAGGGCCGATGCCCATCGACCCGGTGGGGAACTGCCAGAAGTCCGGCATCAGCCAGGGATGCGGGTAGCTCGACAGGCCCTGCGCGCCTGCACCCGGCGCCGTCAGTTCCTGGCGGTAGTGCATCAGGTCCTGCTCGGACAGGCGCCCTTCCAGGAAGGCGCGGGCATACACGCCGGGCGCGCTGTGCGGTTGAAAGAACACCAGATCGCCCCGGTGCTGCCCTTCGCCCAGGCCTTCACGGGCACGAAAGAAATGGTTGAACCCGCTTTCGAAAAGATCCGCAGCACTGGCGTAGCTGGCAATGTGCCCACCCAGCTCGCCATACGCTTGGTTGGCCCGCACCACCATGGCCAGCGCGTTCCAGCGCACGATGGAAGCCACGCGCTCCTCAATGGCCAGGTCGCCCGGGAACACAGGCTGGTTCTGCACCGCCACGGTGTTCACATACGGCGTGTTCAGGTCGGGCTGCCAGCCAATGCGCTGCGCGCGCGCCACCCGCACCAGCTCCTGCAGCATGTGCCGCGCTCGCTCGGGGCCTTCGGTGGCGACGAGTGCCAGGAAGGCGTCGCGCCACTCGGCGGTTTCTTCGGGGTCGGCGTCCAGGGGGGCGCCGGTGGCTTGTTGCAACAGGGCGTGGGGTGTGAGGGCGTTCATGGAGGCCACTGTAGCGAGGCTGGCTCCAAATGAGTTGCCGTTTTGCCTTTCGCGACGCGTGCCTATAGCACTTTATGCCGCCAAAACCATAAACTGCGGCATATGAAACTGGATACCCTCGATTTGCGCATTCTGGCCGAGCTGCAGGCCGATGGATCTTTGTCCAACGTGGAGCTGGCGCGGCGCGTGCACCTGTCGCCCTCGCCCTGCCTGGCGCGGGTGAAGGCACTGGAGGCGGCAGGCGTCATCAGCCGCTATGTGGCGCTGGCCAATGCGGCGGCGCTGGGGCTGGGCCTGAATGTGTTCATCAGCATCAGCCTCAAGGCGCAAAGCAAGGAAGCCCTGGCCGACTTTGAACGCCGCATTGCCGAGCACGATGAGGTGATGGAGTGCTACCTGATGAGCGGCGACAGCGACTACCTGATTCGCGTAGCGCTTGCCGACATTGGGGCGCTGGAGCGTTTCATTCTGGAGCAGCTGTCGCCCATTCCGGGCGTGGAGAAGATCCGGTCGAGCTTTGCACTCAAGCAGGTGCGCTACAAGACCGCCCTGCCCTTGCCCAGCGCCTGAGCATGCTCACTGCTGCAAGCAGCGCTGCGAACCCTATTTGCGCGCCACGCCGCTCGTGGCCACGCGCTTGCGCAGCTCGCGGATCAGCGCCTTGGCACGCTCCTCGTTGGCGGGGCCCATGCGCAGCAGGATCTTCTGGCCGCTGGGCAGCGCCTCCAGAGCGGGGTCCACAAACTCGTAGCGCACCCAGGGCCGCAGGTTGGGCACTTCGGTGTTCACGGGCGTGAGCTTGACCTGCAACGGGCCCGCAGGCTCGGGCGCCAGCAGCAGTTGGTCCAGCACCGCCACCAGGCGGTCGTTGAAGTAGTGCCGGGGGTAGCCCAGTTCTTCGTACGCTTGCTGAAACAGCGGGTACAGCCGCGCATAAAGCGCCACGGCAGGCTCCATCGGCACCGCCTCGGCAAACGTCAAAAAGGCGCCGTAGCGCGCGGCGTTGGCGGCAGCGATGGTGGTGGGCGCATTGCCAGTGCCGTCCACTGCAAACCGCTGCGCCGTGGGCTGCACGGGCCACATGCGCGATGGCGCATGGGCGCGGCCCAGGTTGTCCACGGTGGCCACCACACGGCGGACGAAACCATCGGTCTGCAGAAACACCGCAAGCTTGTCGCGGCCCAGCAGGTCGGCCAACAGCTCTGCAACCCGAGGGTCGGACTCGGCCAGCGCAGGCAATGCGGTATCGGGCGGCGCCAGCGCATCCACAGGGTTCTGCTGCCCCGACGCCTCGGGGGCGGTAGACGGCGCAGCGGGTGCTGCAGGGGCCGTAACCACAGGGGGCGGCGCTATCACAGGTGCCACGGGCCGCAGCCAGAACCACCATGCAACCCCAGCCGCCACGGCGCATACCAGCGTGACCAGCACCGCCCAGAGTGCGGGGGAAGTGCGCTCTGGTGCGGGGCGGAATTCTGCAGTGTCTTGATCGGGCATGGGCTCTCCTTCAACACAGGAACAACCCTTGTCCGAGCCTCTACAGCGTCAGGCGTTCCCTGCCAGTCCCCCAAGGGCGACTTGCCCGATTGGATCGCCACACGCCCACGACCTGGTAACGCGATGTAGCCAGCATCGGGTTGGCCCGCCCACAAAAGACCTGTTTAAAACGCCGTCGGCGTGGTGGACAGCGATTCCAGCCAGGTCACCGTAGCCGCCAACTCGGACGGGCGAATTTCGTGCGCGCTGGGGAACTCGCGGTACGTCACCGTCACCGGCAGTGGCGCCATGTGGTGGGCGATGGCCTGGGCGTTGGCCAGCGGGATCACGTTGTCGTGGGTACCGTGGCTCAGCCACAGTTGCTTGCCGCGCAGCGCATCTGCAGGTGCGGTGAGCGGCACCACCTGCGGCAGCAGGCGGCTGTGCCACACGAGGCCTGCATGCATCAACGCGGGCCGAGTGAGCAACAGCGACAGCGCCATGATGCCGCCCTGGCTGAAGCCGCCCACCACCACCCGCTCGGGCGGAATGCCCAGCTGCTCGGCGGCAGACTCGACCGCCTGGGCCACCAGGGCGCGGCTTTGCGCCTCCTGCTCTTCGTTGATGGTGCGCTCGCCGCCAGGTTCGATAGAAAAATCAAACCACGCGTGCGAACCCGGCCCCATGCGAAACGGCGCCCGCAGGCTCAGCACATGGAACCGGTCCGGGATCTGCGGCGCCAGGCTGAACAGGTCCTGCTCGTTGCTGCCCACGCCATGCATCAGCACCAGCAGCCAGGGGCGAGGCGTGGTGGCGGCAGCGGGGCGCTGCAAAAAAGTGAGCGGCAAGGTAAGCATATATGTGCACCTCAGTCAGTTTCAGGGCAAAAATTGGCACGCCAAATGGAGGTCAGTGCACCGGCTCCAGGGCAAAGGCGTCCATCGACAGCATGCTGTACATCACCTCGCGGCTCAAGTAGTTTGCGTGCAGGTCGTCGCCTGCTGCACCCAATGCAAAGAAGATCGGCAAAAAGTGGTCTTCGGTCGGATGCGCGCGGTGGGCGTGAGGCGCCTGGCTGCGGTAGTTGAGCAGTGCTGCCATGTCACCACGGGCCAGTGCGTCCTCGATCCAGCGGCTGAACTCCAGCACATAGGGAGCGGGCGCGCGCTCGCCGCCAAAAAACTCGGCCAGGTTGTGCGTCATGCTGCCCGACCCCACCACCAGCACGCCGTGGCTGCGCAGACTGCGCAGCGCGGCACCCAGTGCATACACATCGGCCGGGCCCGCGCCCACGGGCAGGGCCACCTGCACCACAGGCACGTCGGCCTGCGGGAACAAATGCATCAGCGGCACCCAGGCGCCATGGTCGAAGGGGCGGGCCGCATCGCCCTGGGCCGCCACACCGGCCGCCTGCAGCAGGCCCAGTACCTCTTGCGCCAACGCGGGCGAGCCCGAGGCGGGGTATTGCAGCTGGTAAAGCGCGGGCGGAAACCCGCCAAAGTCGTGCCAGGTGGAGGGCTGCGGCCCGGTCATGACCTGGGCGGTCCGCGCCATCCAGTGCGGGGACATCACCACCACACCGCGCAGGCCGGGGTATTGAGCCTTCAGGCTCTGGCCCCATTGCGTGAGCGCAGGGCCGGTGGTGCCAGCGTCCAGTGCAAACAATGGCGCACCATGCGACACAAACAGCGCGGGCACTACAGCAGAGACAGCGGCGGGGGCTTGGGCAGACGCAGACATGACAACTCCAACAAGGGACACCATGAATGTAGGACTGATGGCCCGTGATACCAAGCCCTGCATGGCAGACAGATTGTTCTATGGATGATGCCAATCAAACATTGACAGGCCGTTGGCGCGCGGTGGGCAACACCTGCACGCCCCTCCTGACGCTCAAGCCTCAGGAGCCGTCGCGCACCCGGCCCCGCAGCGCCTTGGTCTCGCCCCGCTGCGTCTTGCTTTGCAAGCGCCGCTGTTTGGACCCATAGGTGGGCTTGGTGGCCCGGCGCACGCGGGGCGGCGCGGCCACGCTGTTGACCAGCGCATTCAGGCGCTCCAGCGCATCGTTGCGGTTTTGCTCCTGGCTGCGGTACTGCTGTGCCTTGATGACCACCACACCGTCTTGCGTGATGCGGGTGTCACGCAGGGCCAGCAAGCGCTCCTTCACGCCTTCGGGCAGCGAAGATGCAGACACAGCAAAGCGCAGATGGACGGCGCTGGAAACCTTGTTGACGTTTTGTCCGCCCGCGCCCTGCGCGCGCATGGCGGTGATTTCGACCTCGTCCTCGGAGACTTGCAGGGGCAGCGGGACCATGAGGTGCGAACCGCGCGCGCCTGTGCTCAGGCCGCGGGCTGCTGGGCCAGCAACTGCGCCAGCCCGTCAATCGCCAAGCCATAGCCCAGCACGCCAAAGCCACACATCACCGCCTTGGCAGCTGCTG
>Ga0307998_1001028_pt1 | contig 15253 bp, 11 predicted proteins | sample Davwhametageno37_FD_203147 | JGI IMG/M metagenome (GOLD analysis project Ga0307998, IMG submission 203147) | Marine microbial communities from Davis Island wharf, Antarctic Ocean - #37 | ecosystem: Environmental > Aquatic > Marine > Unclassified | place: Antarctic Ocean: Davis Island wharf... | reverse complement strand
ACTAGGGTAAAGCTTGGTATTTACACCAAGCATATTGAAGGAAAATCACATTTCTACAAACATGGTCTTAAAAGCAGCATAGAAATTGCTGACGGGAAATACTGAAGTATGAAAAGGATTTAATTTTTTTTTAGGGAATTGAAAATAGTGCTTTACTGTCTACATTAAATATGCAGAGTAATTCCCTTCTTCAAAACTAACTTCTATGTGTTCTTTCATGGTAGTTGATAAGTTCATGCCTAAATAGTTTGCGTGAACTGGAAATCTTTTGTAGCTTCTATTCACTAACACTGCTGTAGAAAGTTTTTTAACTGGAGATTTTAAAAATTGCTGCAATCCGTACATCATGGTTTTGCCTGAATTTAATACATCGTCAACCAAAATAATAACTTGATTTTCAAACTCACTCGTATTTATTGAAAAATTTATTTCACTATCAATTGGATTCTTTTTATCTATATGTAATTCTACCAGAACTAATTCTGTTTTTGAAATTGATTTAAGTTTAGCCACTAATAAAGTTGCAAATACCAAGCCCTTGTTCGATATTCCAGCAACAATTATTTTTTTTTCTTTGTAATTATCCTCATAAATCTGAAATGCGATTCGAGTAATAATCTGTTCAATTTTCTTGTGATCTAATATTATTGTGCTGTACGGCATAGGGGAGTTTCAGAAGTTAAAGATAATGCTTTCAGTTTTCTTTATTGAATAATAAATTTCTCTTTTTTTCATCATAAGAAAAGCTTTTTTTACTGACTGACTATGAGTGAATCTATAGCTTTAGAAAGGAGCAATTAACCGTTAAAACAGGTTGCAAGGTTCTTTTCGTTCGCATTAGAGTAACTTTTGTATCACGGAGGTACAATTCAGAATAATACAATTTAGATGACGCCATTTAAATGTTGAACGAAGAATGGCTTATCTAATGTTCACTAAATAGCCATAATAAGTTCTTTCGCTTTCCAAAAACCTTAAATTGAATATTGTGTAATAGGTTCACTTAACTTTACGCTAACAATAAGACCCCTAAAGAAATGATGAAGCGATTAAAGCTTTTATTTTCTGAATAAGTGAATTGATAATGCTAGCATTATTTCCCCATTAGCTGCAACTAAATTACATTTCATGGTGTACTTCTTTGTTTAAAGAGCTTGCTTTTGAGCCAACAAAAATAACTCCCTATCTGCTCTAGGTTTTATTGAATTCCGAGCATTATCGAAGTACAGATAGTTGAAATACTCATTGAAATATGTTCTGTATTCTGATTTATTTCCACCATAAGGAGGATGATCGGCATTAAGCTCAACAGACCAAAGTAGGCCTACTAATTTTCCTTTTGGGTTGAGTAAATTACTTACTTTTTGAGCGTAAGCTTTTCTGTGGGATGGGTTTATTGCGCAAAAAAATGTCTGCTCTACAATTAAATCATAGGTGTTATCGTGATCGAAAAAATTTTCTAAAAGCAAATGCTGTTTGTCAAAATTAGGGTTTCGTTCTGCAAATTGTTTCAACGGAGTAGGGGCAACGTCTAATAAATAAATTTGGGTAAAACCCTTTTGATGAAGGTAAGTTGCCTCGTGGCCATTTCCTCCCCCAGGAATTAATATTTTTAGGTTTTTATTTATTAGTTGGTCAAAATATTCTTTTAGAGGCGTACTCACCTTTCCAATATCCCAACGGTCCTTATTTTGCTGATATTGTTCTTCCCAATTCGCAACTGGTTTCATATTCAATAGTTGAATTAGATTTTAATAATATATATCCATGGTTTAGGTTTTTTAATATTTACAGTCACTCCGTAAGTGCTAAAAAATTAAATTCTAATTAAACTAAAATTCCCATCACACAAACATCATCAACTTGTTGGTATTTACCTTTCCACTGGTTAAATTCAAGTTTAATAAGATTATACTGGTCTTCAAGTGGTAATTTGTGAACTTTAATTAGCAAACTTCGTAATCTTCTCTTCATAAATTTTTTGCCCCTATCACCACCAAATTGATCTTGGTAGCCGTCAGAATACATGAAAATCATATCCCCTTTCTGAATATCAATTATCTGATTTGTGAATTCTTCATTTTTTCTACTGTATCCCACATGTTGGCGGTCACCCTTTATTTCAAATACATCTCCATTTCTTATAATGGTAACCGGCAGGTTTGCTCCCGAAAAGTAGATAGTGCTTTTGTCGTCTGTCATGGCACAAATAGAGATATCCATTCCATCGTGAATGTGACTTTCGTTGCTTGAACGAAAGAGCTCCGCTAGCTTAGCTCGGGCAAACTCAAAGACCTCTGCGGTGCTATTTACAGACTCATTTGTAAATGCTTCCCGAATTAAACTATTGCACAGGAAGCTAAGCATGCCTCCAGGAACTCCGTGTCCGGTGCAATCTGCTACAACAAAGGTTGTCATATCCCCCAATTGTTTCGTATTGAATCTGTCAACAACGTAAAAATCTCCACTTAGAGTATCTCGAGGGTTAAAGAAAACAAAGCAATCAGTATAATGTGAATAAATTTCCTCAGTAGTTAGTAATAAGCTGTCTTGTATGTTTTTAGCATATGAAATACTCTGGCTTATTTCATCGTTTTGTTGTTCAATAATTAGATTAGCAGATTTTACCTCCGTAATGTTACGAGATACTCCCGAATAGCTAATAACCTTGCCTTGATTGTTTTTAATTGGGAATGCCCTGTCTTGAATCCACCTCGTTTTACCATTTGCTATGACTCTATATTCTATGTTGTAAGATTCTCCACGTAGTAATCCGGCTTCTGACTTCATGGCAGCTTTTACATCATCTTCATGCAAGTAATTCGAAAAGAACGGTTTTCCGGAATAGAAAAACTCTTGGGGAACGCCTAAAACTTCTTGTGTATTAGGACTTATATATTCGAATCGGTCTGTTCTAAAGTCAAATAAATAAAATAAATCGTTAATAGTGTTCACAATAACTCTAAAACTATCTTCACTCTTCTGTAATTTAAGCTCGGCTTCTTTCCGTTTGTTAATGTCTCTAACAACGCCTTGGAATCCGATAATTTCTTTAGAATTAGTAGGTGAGAAAAGTGAGGTAATATTTTGTCCAAGCCAAACTACCTTTTTGTCTTTTGTTATTCCTTTAAATTCAAGGTAAGAGCGTGTTATCCGTTTTTTAAACTGGTTAACATAGAACGTCCGAACGCGATCAACTTCGTTAGAGTGAACTAAGTCAGTAAAATACTTTCCGGTAAGTTCATTGTCTTCGTAGCCCATGACAGAACTTCCTGAACTATTTACGAAGGTAAATTTACCTTCGATATTTACCGTGTAGATAATATCTTGAGCATTGTTTACAATGCTTTGAAATTCTTGCTCTTTTGCTTTTTCTTCTGTTATATCTCTAGAAATTCCCATGGCTCCAATGACCTTCCCCTCTTGATCATATATTCTGTTCGCAGATAAGTAGCTTATAAACAAGCTGCCATCCTTTCTTTTATTTGTAACCTCTCCCGTGAAAACTCTGTTTTCTTTCAGGGCTTTTGCAACTTTCTTTAAGTCTTTTTCTGAGTGGTACATCATTTTGTAATCCAAGACTTGGGCTTCCTCTAATGTATATCCAAAGATTTTTTGTGCTGCAGGGTTGAACTCTAAAATATTTCCATGTACATCACTACTGCTAATAATGTTGATAGAATTATTGAAAATAAATTTATTTTTTGACTTTTCTTCAATGAGTTGCTTTTTGGTTTTGCCAACATAAATCGAGGTTATCGCTAAAATGATCATTAAAACACAAGCAATAACTAATATTATATGTGTGTACGTCCAATATTTATTCAGTTCTGCCGAGTTTTTTTTTAGGGATTCTCTATTTTGATTGATAATTTGGCTGCAAAGTCCTTCTACTGCGAATAATTCTTGCTGAAGAAGTGTAGCTTCAATAAATGAAACCTTTTTCTGAGTTACCCTTTTAATTCCAATAAAAATCTCCTTGAGTTGCTCAAGTTCCTCTAATTTTGAACTTAAAGTCAAGCTTTCTTCAATAATCTTATTGTCTACATCTCTTCCTTTGCTAAGTGTTTTTATTACTTTTAAAGCATTGTTCTGTATGTTTATAGTATAATGAAGGCAGTTGTTGTTTCGTTGAATTATGTTTTGCGCTGCGTTAATTTGTTGAATTAAGAAAATGCTAGAGACTATGAAAGCGATAGAAAGTAAGAGAATACTTGTTAAAGTAAAAAATGTTGTTCTGTTATTTTTATTTTCTAATCTCATAGTAGCGATTTAGATAAAAGGATTTATCTGTGTGCAATATAGAGAAATACACTGTTGGCTTTATTCTAAAATCGACGAAGGCTTGTATTTGTCCAACAAAAAATTACTTTTATGTTTTTAAATAAGCATGCTACATTATAAATTTTTCGACCATCCTTCATCAAAAGAAATAGTGACATTTATTCATGGTGCGGGCGGTAGCAGTGCTATATGGTTTAAACAGTTACGAAGCTTTAAAGAGAAATATAACGTGCTTTTAATTGACTTAAGAGGGCACGGAAATTCTAAAAAAGGATTCTTCAATAAAATTAAGTCTTATAACTTTAAGGTCGTAGGCGACGACGTTATAGAAGTATTGGACTTTCTTAAAATTGAATCTACTCATTTTGTTGGTATTTCTTTGGGAACAATAATTATACGAGAATTGGCTGAACGTTTTCCTGAAAGAGTGAAATCTATGATACTGGGAGGAGCAATCATGAAAATGAATGTTAAAGGTCAAGTTTTGATGCGTTTTGGAAATCTTTTCAAATCAGTTTTACCTTACATGGTTCTATATAAGTTTTTTGCTTTTATTATTATGCCAAAAAGGAATCACAAAAAATCAAGAGATATCTTTGTGAACGAAGCTAAAAAATTAGAGCAGAAAGAATTTAAAAAGTGGTTTGCTTTAGTTGCTGAAGTAAATCCATTGTTGCGGTTTTTTAGATTAAATGAAATTAAAACACCAACACTTTATATTATGGGAGAGCAAGATTATATGTTTTTGCCTTCTATTCGTAAAATTGTAGAAAAACATGCTTCAGCTACTCTTGAAGTGATTCCTGATTGTGGTCATGTGGTAAACATTGAGCAGCCTTCGGTTTTTAACCAAAAAGTAATTCAATTCTTGTCTTAAATTAAACATGGAAACCGTTTGCAAAAGTTGTGGTTCAAATTTAAACGGAACATACTGTTCCATTTGTGGTCAAAAGTTATTAGTAAAAGGTTCACGTTAAAAAAATCAGTTGGGTGGCTATTTGCTAATATTTTTAATTTAGACAAAGGTTTTCTTAGCACTACTTGGGATTTAATTAAGAAACCTGGTAAGGTAGTTTCAAACTTTTTAAATGGAATTACTGTTCCTTACGCTCATCCATTTCGGTTCATATTTGTTTGGGCTACAGTTTCTACGCTTATTGCTTTGTATACAGGAGCGTACGACAAAATGGGTAAGATAGGTTTGGATATGTGCGCAGACGTTAACGAGCAAGGTGGGGTTAGAGGTGCATTTGTAGATGCGTACATGGAATTGTTAAAACAATATATGAGTGTCGTCTACATGATGTTGGTTCCATTTTTTTCAATATGTACAAGCCTTTTTTACAGAAAGCATAAACTTTATTTTCCAGAACACTTAATTTTGCATTCATACTCCCAAGGAGTTTCTATTGCTTTAGGGTTGCAAATAACGTTATTGTACTTAATCGTCCCCCCAGAAGGGGTGAAGATTCTAAGTGGAACTTCCATGATAATTGGGTTGAGTGTCGTTTCTTATGTCAATTCTCGTTTTTTTGGAGAGAATATATTTCTTTAAGTATTAAAATACCTTGCTACGTACTTTCCCACAATTACAATAATTGTAATTGTGGGAATAATTGGTGTTCTCATTCACATACTTCTCATAAAATTTGCAGGCTTTGAGAATGTATATGAAACATTAAAAGGGACTGCTGAGGCTGCAAAGGTGTTGAAGTAGTTCTGGTCGTTTTACAGAGGTTTACTGTTGAACAATTCAATTTGAGATTGTTTTTTAGCAAGCGTAAATTCATTTTAATTCGATGTAGCATAGTTTAAACAGAAGATGGCTTTTGGTCATTTTTTATAAATGAACAAAGGTTAGTGTTGGGATTAAGTTTTTACTTGAGGGCCTGCTAGATCTTTATTAAACTTATTTAGGTCTGTGCTTTAAATGGTTTATTTATGAGTTAGTTGCTAAAAAAATGTGCCATTGCCATGACAGTGTATGTTGCTTGATAAAGCCTAATTCACTGTTAATTCCAAATTATTTCAAGTATTTTTACTTTCTTTAATTATAAAACATTCTATTGTGAATAAAACTTTACTCGCTTCATTTTTATTAATGTCAACCTCAATTTTTGCCCAAACTTGGGTACAGCAAGCCAATATGCCCAGTCCACGGCACCATCCTATTACCTTTTCGCTAAATGGAATGGGGTATTCTGTAACAGGCTCAACTCTTAATAGCCAGGTTACAGATGACTTTTATGACTACAATCCGATTACAAATACATGGGGAACGTTGCCAAGTTTTCCAGGACTGGCAAGAAGTTTTGGAATTAGCACGTTGTCAAATGGAAAGGCATACTTGGGTTTTGGTGTCACAAGAACCCAATACCTTAAAGATTTTTGGAGTTTTGATGCAACTGATAGTTCATGGACGCAATTAGCTAGTTGCGTTTGTAATGCTAGAAGGCATCCGGCAATGGTATCATCAGGCAACAAAATTTATGTTGGTTTGGGAAATGATGCTTCTGGGGATCTTAACGATTGGTGGATGTATGACATTATTGCAAACACTTGGACGCAGATTGCGGACCTGCCAGGAATCCCAAGACACCACCCTTTTATGTTTAATGCAGGTGGCGAAGTATTTGCAGGAATGGGTCATGGCGGAGGTATTATTCACAATGATTGGTACAAGTTAGATACGGCTGCAAACAGTTGGACAACAATGAGGCCTTTTCCGGGAGAGGCACGAGTCGCAGGAACTCAATTTGAGGTAAATGGCTACGGTTATGTTTTAAGTGGAGATGGATCAAACCATAGCTTTATGTCAACAGGGGAAATGTGGCGGTATGATCCGAATGGAGATTCTTGGATGCAAATGCTTCCACACCCTAACGAAAGCAGATGGGCTCCAGGTAGTTTTGTGATTAACGATGAAGTATACTTTTTTGGAGGACTGAATCGTTTGACAAATTCATATTCAAGCGAAGCTTGGAAATTTGACTTGACGGATACAACCATTAGCTTAAGCGAAATAGATCAAATTTTAGAGAATACTTTTGTTTATCCAAATCCTGCCAGTGATTTCATATTGTGGGAAAGTGATAAAAGTATTTCCGATGTAAGAGTTTACAATGGAGTTGGCCAATTGGTATTTACCAGTGCCGCCAATGTTCAACGAATGGATGTGAATGGGTTGAATGATGGTTTATATTTTGTTCAGTTTTTTGATAGAACTAAAATTATTAAAACCTCTAAAGTATTATTACAGCATTAAGCTAGTATGGAGCATTAGATTTACTCCACAGGTTTCACAGAGTAATCAATAAAAGAGATAAGTAGTAAAAGCTGTGGGGACATTCCTCACAGCTTTTTTGTTAATAATGCTGTTTTAAGAGGTTTATTTTATTCAGGTTTCTGGGATTACACCTATTTAAAATACCTGATATGTCTTAATCCTTGGCGTTGCTATAATATTTCTTTTTTAGCCAAAATGAAACTCGAACCAATAGAATTAATGCAGGAACTTCGACTAGTGGGCCAACAACCCCGGCAAATGCTTGTCCTGAATTAAGTCCAAAAACAGCTATTGCAACGGCAATCGCCAATTCAAAGTTATTTCCTGCTGCTGTAAATGCAACTGAAGCAGTCTTGTCATACGCCGCACCTGTTGCTTTGGTAAAGAAAAATCCGATGACAAACATTAGCGTAAAGTAGATAAGTAGAGGAATTGCTATAATTAATACATCCATAGGAATTTCGACTATTAGCTCACCCTTTAGCGAAAACATAATTACAATAGTAAATAACAAGGCAATTAGAGTTATTGGCGAAATTGCCGGAATAAATTTGTTTTCATACCACTCTTTGCCTTTAGTTTTTACTAAAACAAGCCTACTTATTATTCCCATCGCGAACGGAATTCCTAAATAAATAGCAACGCTCTCCGCAATTGCTCCAACAGAAATATCAACTATTGCACCGTTAAAACCAAAATAGGGAGGGAGAACAGTTATAAAAATCCAAGCATAAAAGCTGTATGCAAAAATTTGAAAAATACTGTTTAACGCGACCAGTCCTGCACCATATTCGCTGTTGCCTTCAGCTAGGTCGTTCCACACTAAAACCATGGCGATGCAACGGGCTAGTCCAATTAAAATCAAACCAACCATATATTCTGGATAATCCCGCAAAAATGTGATTGCCAAAACAAACATTAAAATCGGGCCTATTACCCAATTCAGAAGTAATGAAATGGAAAGGATCTTTGTGTTTCGAAATACTTTTGGCAACAAAGAATAATTCACCTTTGCCAAAGGTGGATACATCATTAAAATTAAACCAATAGCAATTGGAATGTTTGTTGTTCCGCTATTGAATGAATTAATAATGTCTGGAAACGTTGGAATAAAATATCCCATTGCTACGCCAATTGCCATGGCCGTAAAAATCCAGAGTGTTAGATTTCTATCGAGAAAGCCTAATTTTTTTGATGCCATTTTTTTAAGAGTTGAGTTGAGAGAAAATGTAATAGAGATCAGTCGCAATTTGTAAACTTTTTTCACGGTACTTTCCAGCTTGTTCAGCTGTATTGTCGAATACCTTAGGATCGTCAAAAGGAATCGAAAATCGCTCTGATGCACCGGAAATATATGGACATCCAATATCTGCTTGTGAGCAAGTCATTATTGCAGCAAAGTCTGTTTGCGGATTAAAATTGTCTTCGTAGTTTTTTGAAAAACCGATTACAGGATGTTCATTTACCGCATATTTAATAGCATAAACAGGGTTATTACTTTCTGAAATCGTCTGTGTTTTAAATCCTTGATCTTTTAAAGTTTTTGCAACAACAGGAAAAAGAGCTGTCGCTTCTGTACCACCAGAATAACAGAATACATCTTTAACATTGAAATAGAGGGCTAATGTTTGTGCCCAAATTTGAGATAAATGACTTCTTCTTGAATTGTGTGTGCAAATGAAGTTTAAACGAATTTCTTGATGATTGGAAACTTTGAATTGAAGATAATCAACAAATGGTTGTAGTATTTTTTTACGATCGTTGAGAATAGTAGTAACATCTATGGTGCTTAGCGTATTCTCAATTTCTGTAAATATGCCTGATTCTGTTGTCATGTTGGAGTTCTCTTATTGGTTCTAAAAGTAGAAGATTTTTTTAGCAACAATCAACTTTCTAAGGAATATATTTCGACAGAAAAAATAACGGGGAGTACCTCATTTCAATGCAATTTTCGAGCCTTGTTTAGGATGTGATTACATATATATATATAATTATGTTTAAAACTGAGCATCAGTCAAATTTATTCTTTCTAGCTAATCTTGAATAATTAGGAGAGGCACAGAACGAATTTTCTTCAAATAATTGCGGTGCATAAATTTCTATAAAGTGAATTTAGTGAAAAGTGTAAGGTAGTTTTTAAAGTAGAGAAGATTGATATATTTGCTGTAAATTAGCTATTTACTGTTCTGAAGGTTAAGTTGATTCGAGGTGTTTTTACCTTTTTGGTAGGCGGTAAACGATGCAACCAATTGGTTTGAGTATCTCCTTTCATAATCAACAAACTGCCTTTTTCTAGTAGAATAGAGACTGTTTGTTTTGTCGCTTTATGCTTGAAAGCAAACTTGCGTTCAGCCCCTAAACTTAATGAAGCTATCGCTCCATTTTTTTGCAAATCTTTTTCGCCATCACTGTGCCAAGCCATGCCTTCTTCTCCGCTATGATAAAGGTTAAGCAAACAGGAGTTAAATATTTCTCCTGACTTGTTTTCTATTATTTCTTTTAGCTGTAAAAGTTCGTTGGTCCAGGGCAAGGCACATTTTGTATTTTTTGAGTAAGTATATTTAAATGGTTTATCCCCGTACCAAGCTACTTTTCGTTTGGTAATAATCAATTTCCCAAAGATGGTAGCTTTGTCGTTTTCCCACTTTATTTCTTGAAGTAAGTTTTCATAATAGCGCTTTGTTTCATGACTGTTTAATATGGAACCGTAATAATTTGTCTCTCCATCAAAAGGTAAAATATTGGATTCATAGGTGTTGTTAAATAAGTCCATTCTGCTAATTTTTTAGTGTAACCTCAAACTTTTTTGTTGAATGCTATCGATAGAATAAAGAACACTTGATTTCCATTTTTGCTTTTATTATTTCTTGTGAAATACAGTTATTTGAATTTATAGATGTGATCACTGCTTCGCAATGACGAAATAAATTGTCATTGTGTGGAGCGAAGTAATCTTTTTATAAATGAACAGATTGCTTCGCTGCACAGCGTTTTACTCGTAATGATGTTATGCCGCACTTCGACTCCGCTCAGTGTGACAAAGCAATTATAATTTGACTCCCCTCAGTTAAAAAAATTGAAATTATATAGCGAAATAAGTACGGTAAAAATTTCGTAATAAATGATTTACTTTCAGATTTGCAATTATATCTCGAACTACCTCTTTATTCACTACCCAGTCACAAACCATTTCAAATCATTTGATCCAACTCTAATTTCAACTTGACTATTTTCTAATCCTCCAGCATAATGTTTAAAATCTCCTGAGCGGCTTTTGAAATCTTTGTTCCCGGTCCAAAAATACCGGCAACTCCTGTTTCCCATAAAAAAGCATAATCTTGCTCAGGAATTACACCACCTACAATAACCATGATGTCTTCTCGTCCAAAACTTTTTAATGCAGCCATTACTTGAGGTATAAGCGTTTTATGACCTGCTGCTAGCGAAGATATACCAATAATGTGGACGTCATTTTCTACAGCTTGTTTGGCTGCCTCTTCGGGTGTTTGGAACAAGGGACCAATGTCAACGTCAAAGCCAATGTCTGCAAAAGAAGTAGCAATTACTTTTGCTCCCCTGTCATGCCCATCTTGGCCCATTTTAGCAACCATAATTCTCGGTCTACGGCCTTCTTTTCCTTCGAAACGATCTGTTAATAATCGAGCTTGTATAAAGTCTGTATCTTCCATTGCTACTTGTGAATATACTCCTGATACTGACTTTATTTGAGCTTGGTACCGACCAAAAGCTGCTTCCATCGCATCAGATATTTCACCCAAGGTAGCTCTTTCTTTTGCTGCAATAACGGCAAGCTCTAATAAATTGCCTTCGTCAGAGGCTGCAGCTTTTGTCATGTCATCTAAAGCTGTTTTTACTTTATCTGCGTCTCTTGTACTTCTAATGTGTTCAATTCGTTCAATTTGCTCTTTCCGAACCTTATCGTTATCAACATCTAAGATATCGATGTTTGATTTTTCGTCTGTAATGTATTTATTTACACCAACGATTACATCTTTATCGCTGTCAATTCTCGCTTGTTTTCTCGCTGCAGCTTCTTCAATTCTAAGTTTTGGAACACCTTTTTCAATTGCTTTGGCCATTCCGCCTAACGCTTCAACCTCTTCAATCAGTTTCCAAGCTTTTTCTGCTAATTCATTTGTTAGTGATTCTACGTAATAGGAACCGCCCCAAGGGTCAACAACTTTAGTTATGTCTGTTTCCTCTTGCAAGTAAATTTGAGTGTTACGAGCAATTCTTGCAGAAAAATCTGTTGGTAAAGCAATTGCTTCGTCCAATGCATTGGTGTGTAAACTTTGGGTCCCACCAAACGCGGCTGCCATGGCTTCAATACATGTTCTTGTAACATTGTTAAAAGGATCTTGCTCAGTTAAACTGTAGCCCGAAGTTTGACAATGCGTTCTCAATGCTAGCGACTTTGGGTTGGTAGGATTGAATCGTTTTACAATTTTGGCCCACAACATTCTTCCTGCGCGCATTTTTGCAATTTCCATAAAGTGATTCATGCCTATTGCCCAAAAGAAAGATAGGCGGGGGGCAAATTCATCAATTTTTAAACCAGTTGCAATTCCTGTTTTTAAATACTCTAATCCATCTGCTAACGTATAGGCTAACTCAATATCTGCAGTTGCTCCTGCTTCTTGCATGTGGTAACCCGAAATACTAATCGAGTTGAACTTTGGCATTTTTTCTGAGGTGTACTGGAAAATATCTGCAATAATTCTCATGGATGGTAAAGGAGGGTAGATATAGGTATTCCGTACCATAAACTCCTTCAAAATATCATTCTGAATGGTTCCACTTAATTGATCTGCAGATACTCCTGATTCTTGTGCAGCAACAATGTAAAAAGCCATAATTGGAATTACTGCACCATTCATTGTCATGGAAACAGACATTTTATCCAACGGAATTTGGTCGAATAATATTTTCATGTCTTCTACACAGTCAATTGCAACTCCTGCTTTACCAACATCTCCAACTACGCGTGGATGGTCAGAATCATACCCACGGTGAGTGGCTAAATCAAAGGCTACCGAAAGGCCTTTTTGCCCTGCAGCTAAATTTCTTCTGTAAAACGCATTTGATTCTTGGGCAGTTGAAAAACCGGCATATTGGCGAATGGTCCACGGGCGCATAACGTACATAGTAGAGTATGGTCCTCTCAAATTTGGAGCGATACCTGCTATATAATTCACTTGTTTTAAAGAAACAATGTCCTTTTCAAAATAGGCCGACTTTAGTTCAAGTTGCTCGGCTGTGTGCCATGATTCAACCTGGATCTCCTGTTTTGTTGCTTGTGTATTTAATGCTGTAAATTCTGGTCTCATGCGTTCATTTCTTTTGATAAAACTCTAGCAGCGATGCCTCCTGCATGTTTTTGATTTACTTGCAACTCTTTAGCATTTGGGTTCTCAAATTTGTTTACACCCAAAAAAGTGCGTTCTTTTGAATTGTATTTTTTCAAGCGATTGAAATGACTTTTGTCAAGTTCTTCTTTCAACTTTCCACTTTTAAAGTAGGAGAGCAGTCCGCCTTTCTTTTCAACTTTAAGAAATAATTCCCAAGCTTTTGTTGCAAATTCAGCAGAAAGGCCTTCAATGTAAAAGGAACCATTTGAAGCATCTCTTACCTGTTCAAATGAAGACTCTTCCTTTAAAATTAAAGGAATGTTTCTCGACATTCTCATTCCAAGCGAACTAGATTCTTCTAAGGCGTCAAAAGCAGGCAAACTAACCAAGTTGCAATTGCCTAGCACTGCGGACATCGTTTGTGAGCTTAAGCGTAATAGGTTTGTGTGAGCATCTTTGTGTGCTTGATAGTAATTTGAAGCCTCACCCCAAATTACTATTCTGTGTTTTGTCTTATATTGCTGATAAAGTTGAGCCACTAGGTAGTGAAAAGCTCTGCCTTTTGCAATTTCTGAAAAGTAAGAATTGCCATATCCCATTTTAAAAATAAAGCTTCTTGCAACAGCATCTGCTGTAAAGCCTTCATCTGTCATCTTATCGAAATACTCAACAGCATGAGACAATGTAAAGGCCAATTCTTGAACTATTGTTGCTCCCGCTTCTTTGTACACACTCCCATCGACCATTAAAAAATGATCGGGTTTTAAGTCGTTTAATCGCTCTTGGAAAAGAGATTTTAAAGCCGCTAAATTTTTTCCAGCTTCTGGTTTGTGCTTTAATAGGTCTTTAATAGGGTCAACTAACAACCTTTTTGGTAAATGACTGATATCAATCTCGTTTAAAAAAAAGTAAATCTTTTTTCCTTTTGGTCTGGCTTGTATAAATGGTTTGAAGTTCGTTGTGTTTTTTACAAAAGCGAAGTCGATCCCATTTTTTAAACCTTCGGTTACTTTTTCAACAGCATTTTCAGCACTTCCGTCGTAAAGTTGAACGTTTCCCCAATGTGTTGATTTTTTCTGAGCAGCCTGAATAGCTTTAATTAAATCATTATTTGCAGTGTTTTCTGATGCGTAAATAGGTTGGTGCTCGATTCCGTTTTCGTCTTTCCAAACCAAGGTCTCTTCGTAGCCCTTTCCCTTTAAGTCTTTGACTATCTTTTTTTTCCAATCATCTAGCGAGTTGGTTTCAAATTCTTTGAAAAGCGATTTTTGCTCCATAGGTTTTGCTTTTGTTAGCCTCACGAAAATACTCAATAGTATTAGATTTTGTAGGCTATTGTGAACGTTTTTATGCTGAAAAGTAACTACATTTACTATGATTAAATTCAAATATTTTGATAGACGTAGAAGCTGAGAATAAGGAATTAGGGAGGAAATATAGAGCCTTGTTAAGGGTAAGTAAAACGGTAGATAAAGCAGAAGATAAGGCTAGGATTCGAAAAGCTTTTGATGTTGCGATAGAAGCGCATAAAGATATGCGACGAAAATCTGGTGAACCATACGTTTACCACCCTATTGAAGTTGCGCGAATTGCAGCTGAGGAAATTGGATTAGGTACTACTTCAATTGTTTGTGCTTTACTTCATGATACTGTCGAGGATACGGATATCACGTTGGATGATGTAGAGCGAATGTTTGGCAAAAAGGAGCGAACAATTATTGACGGGTTGACTAAAATTTCCGGGGTAGTTGACTACTCTGTTTCCATGCAAGCAGAAAATTTTAGAAAAATACTTTTAACGCTTTCAGATGATGTGAGAGTAATTTTAATTAAGCTGGCTGATCGTTTGCACAACATGCGAACGTTAGACGCCATGCGCAGAGATAAGCAGTTAAAAATTGCCTCGGAAACGGTTTTCCTGTATGCACCATTGGCACACCGATTGGGTTTGTATGCGTTAAAAACAGAACTGGAAGACTTATCACTAAAGTACACTGATCCTGAAATTTATAGCGAGATAACTACAAAACTTCAAAAATCTAAGGCGGTTAGAACTCGATTTGTAAATCAGTTTAGTTCACCAATAAAAATTGAGCTGGAGCGACAAGGATTTAATTTTAGTGTAAAAGCAAGAACTAAGTCGGTTTACTCAATTTACAATAAGATAAAAACCAAGCATGTAACTTTTGAAGAGATTTATGATGTATTTGCAATTCGCATTATTTTAGAAACAGATCAAGAGCGCGAAAAGGCAGTTTGTTGGAACACTTACTCCATTGTGACAGATTTCTATCAGCCAAATCCTGATCGATTG
>Ga0307998_1001027_pt1 | contig 15258 bp, 12 predicted proteins | sample Davwhametageno37_FD_203147 | JGI IMG/M metagenome (GOLD analysis project Ga0307998, IMG submission 203147) | Marine microbial communities from Davis Island wharf, Antarctic Ocean - #37 | ecosystem: Environmental > Aquatic > Marine > Unclassified | place: Antarctic Ocean: Davis Island wharf... | reverse complement strand
ACAAACTACATGGTAGCGGAACCCGAAACTGGGCAGATGGAAGTACCTATGTTGGGCAATATAGGGAAGGTTATTTAAGTGGCCAGGGAACCTTGATTTGGGCGGATGGCTCGAAATACGTTGGGCAATGGAAGGGTGACAAACGACATGGCCAGGGAGCTTACACTCCTTCGGGTAAGACCGTGGCTGGATTTCTCAATGGAATTGGTGCCGAACTCAGTACTGAAGGCGAGTACACCGTCGTCGCCAGAATTATACCGAGAGGCCCCGCGGACCGCCAAGGACTCTTGCAGACTTCAGATAGAATAATTGGTGTTGGCCAAGGCGACAATGAGATCGTTGATATCATTGGCTTTAGGTTAGCCGATGTGGTTGATCTTATAATCGGGAAAAATGGCTCCACAGTAAGATTAAAAGTAATGCCGAGCAATAAATTGATATCTATTGTAAGAGGCAAAGTAGATATCGGGCCGCCACCAGACTACGTTGGGCAATGGAGGGATAACAAGCGGCATGGTCAAGGGACTAGCACTTATGCGGGCGGAAGAAAATTCGTTGGGCTATATTCAAATGATGAGATAGTGCCTGGTCAGGGGACAGAATATCTACCTGATGGACGACAGTTAATCTTTAAACAAAATAGTGTCATCGAGTTATACGGGGCAAACGGTCAGATACTCAGAGCCATTGTTTATGAAAGTGAACTTTATGCTATTCGCGGTGAATCGGCGGAAAGAAAACGACTTGCCGATGAGGAGATCGCAGAACAGAGGCGACAACAGAGGAAATTGATTACAGGGATTCAACAGCAGCTGATAAACCATAAATATCTTAGCGGCACCGCGGATGGTATTGCAGGAAAAAACACCTTAAATGCGTTAAAAGTCTTCTACAGAGACGCTGAGATTAGTCCCCCAAACCTTAATAATTACAGCGCGATTGTTGATGATCTTGACACAAAGCTATTAAGCGCTAAAAGCAACTGCGCTAGAACCCCAGCCAACGCCCGTGGCTTTAGCGTTTGCTTTACTGTTAATTAAAGTGGCTCTGGGTTTGGGGTGAACTGAAATTTAAGACTCCCTGCAGCTTAGCGTGGAGTGTTAACTCCTACTCACGCAAGTAATACACATATTTTCGCGGTATAAAACCCGGAATCAATACGCTTTTAGAACATAAGCGTATTATTTACCCGGCAGAACAGCAAAATCTTGGAGAGCGCTAAGGATTTAAACTGAAACATGCCATATAGGTACGGTCATTCTTTGATTTTGAACAGGCACCTGTGGCAGGTATAAACGCACCTTTAACGGTTTCAAGTAATATTTTCTTATCAGTATGATTAACCGAGACATTAACATCCTCTGACACATTATTGAGTGCGTCAATCGTGCCAGCCCCAAATAGACCGTCTATTGAGGATGTATAGTACCCCTGCGTTTTTAGTATCCCCTGTATATCCTCAATCACCAAACGTTCAGCAGATAGGACGGCTGTTAATTTCCTGTTGAGCTGGTCTTGCAGCGTTTCTATTTTCTGGTAGGTAGATGTTAACCGGGCAGTTGCTGGACGCAGATTAATGCGCGCCTCCTCATTGCTCAGGGCAAAAGCTAGAGAATTACGCCCAGAGTGAGGCTGCGCGCATAGCTGGCTTGAACAGCCGACCAAAATTACTGCTTATAAACCGTCACACCACCAATAATAGTGCGTTCGACTTTAATGTCTTTAATAGTCAATGGATCAGCTAAAGGACTACGTTCAAGAACCACCAGATCAGCCAGCTTACCTGACTCGATTGAGCCAAGATCCTTCTCCCTAAATATCTGCCATGCCGCATCAATGGTGACACTGCGCAATGCCTGCATCACGTCGATACGCTCATCGCCACCAATCAATTTGCCCGAGGAGGAGAGTCGATTAACAACCGACCAGACTGAGAGCAGTGGGCTCATCGGCACAATAGGCGTATCCAAATGTGAGCTAAAGCGCAGGCCCTCTTCAATAGCGGTGCGAGCCGGACTTATTCGGCTGGACCGTTCCTCACCCATGGTGACATCCCGATGCATGTCGCCCCAGTAGTAAGTGTGTGCCGAGAAGAAGCTAGGCGTTACGCCGAGGGTTTTCATGCGTGCCAATTGATCCTGTCGCGCCATCTGTGCATGAATTAAAATTAGTCGCGGGTCCTCTTTTGGAAACGCTGCCTGGGCCTTTTCAAAGGCATCAAGGATATCATCGATTGAGGCATCGCCGTTGCCATGGACGGCTAATTGAAATCCAGCACTGTGGTACTGACTGATCCAGTCAGCAAGTTCTGGGTAGCTGACTCTTGGATAACCGCGATAGTCGGCATCGCCTTTAAACGGCAGATGATAGGGTTCGCGCAGATAACCGGTGTGGCCCTGTATGCTGCCATCGGCGATGACTTTAATAGCGCCAACATTTAGCCTGTCTCGATTAAAGTCTTCGACTTTGAGCGTGCCATCTAAAAACCCACGACCGAATGTATCGAACTGTGGCCATAGCTCTAGGCGTAATGGTGTTAGGTTAAGCCGGTTCGCGAGGCTTAAGCCCTGGGCCATTTCTGCAGAGATAGCGCCATTTTGTGCTGTGGTGACACCAGTCTTTAAGTAGTCATTACTCGAGTAGCTAACCATACGTAAAAATTTAAAGACACCTAGGTCTAGCATCTGTTCTTGAAGGGGCGTTGCGGCATGTTCTTCTAACAATCCATTAAGTCGCCCAGTTGCATCGCGTCCATAATGGCCGCCTTTGGGGTCGCGGCTCTCTTGTGAAATATTGGCCGCAATTAAACCCAATGAATTGGTGACGCCCATATGTCCGGAGACATGCAATATAAACACGGGGTGATCAGGCAGAGCTTGATCAAGTTCATCGCGACTGGGATGGCGGTCTTCATCCAGCATTAAATTGTCGTAACCAAAGCCGGTTACCCATTCGCCTTTGGGCGTGTCTTTGGCTTTTTCTTGTAAGCGCTTTAGCAGGGCAGGCACATTGGTGATAAGGCCAACCGGTGGACTGCGTAAGTCAGCGACAAATAATGAGATACCGGAACCAGGGAAGTGGCTATGTGAATCAATTAGGCCAGGCAGTAATGTTTTGCCCTGTAGGTCGTGAACGACTGTGTTGTCTGCAATAAGGGCTGCGATTTGATCATTATCGCCCACGGCAATAATTCTATCCTGCTGCACAAAAACGGCCTGAGCAATGCTGCTATCCGCATCCATGGTAATAACGTTGCCATTGATAAAGGCCTGGCTGGCAGGGGGCTTTTCTGGGCTTAGGTAAATCAGCACTGCTATAACCAAGACGCCGATTACCCCAGTGAGTTTAGCTAGGCGAGTAATCCATTTCTTAAATGATAGATTCATGTCGGTCTCTTATTATAATTATAGATGTTAGTGTTTGTGAGCAACCCCTGCGCCTGCAGGTATGCGGATATCGTCGACGAGATTTTGTACGCCCAATGGCGGTGGGCTGGTGACCCGGCTAACCCCGTAGGCACTTATTATATTCAGTAGCATACCAATAAAGCCGATTCCCTCTGGCGAGATACCAAATAGCCAGTATTCGGCACTGTTAAATTCTGGCGATACAAACTTGAAGTACACAATATAGGTAAAGGTGAACATCAGGCCAACCAGCATGCCAGTAATCGCACCCTCTTTATTCATCGGCTTGTAAAATATACCCATTAACAGTGCAGGAAATAACGAGGCCGCGGCCAAACCAAAGGCAAAAGCCACCACCTGAGCCACAAAGGCCGGTGGGTAGATACCAAATAATCCGGCAATACAGACCGCCACAGCGGCGGCTAGTCGTGCATAAAATAGCTCTTGTTTCTCACTAATATTGGGCATCAATGTCTGCTTTAAAACATCGTGAGAGATAGCACTGGATATCACTAGCAATAACCCTGCTGCAGTGGAAAGTGCGGCAGCTACGCCACCCGCAGCGACAAGGGCGATAACCCAGCCGGGTAAATTGGCAATTTCTGGATTGGCTAGCACCATAATATCGCGATCTATGCTGACTTCGTTTTTGCTGCCAGCACTGTACTGCATGATTCCGTCATCGTTCTTATCTTCCCAGCCGACTAGACCGGTTTGTTCCCAATTACTAAACCATTCCGGTGCCTGTTCGTAACTGCTGTTGTGCACAGTATCAACTAGGTTAAGTCGTGCAAAGGAGGCAACGGCTGGCGCTGTGGTGTACAAGATAGCGATAAACACCAATGCGTAACCTGCAGATAAGCGGGCATCTGAAACCTTAGGCACCGTGAAAAAACGCACCAGCACATGAGGCAAACCAGCGGTGCCGAACATCAGGGCGGCGGTAATCGCGAATACATCAATGGTTGATTTTGTACCCTCTGTATAGGCATTAAAACCGAGGTCCATTAATACACCATCGAGCTTTTGTAATACCGATAAGCCAGAGCCGTCATTAACCTCAGAGCCAAAACCCAACTGTGGAATAGGGTTGTCGGTGATCATAATTGAGATAAATATGGCCGGGACCATATAGGCAAAAATCAGCACGCAGTATTGGGCTACCTGGGTGTAGGTGATGCCCTTCATTCCACCGAGTACCGCGTACATAAATACCACGGCCATGCCGATAATCACGCCAGTGCTAACGTCCACCTCAAGATATCTTGAGAACACTATGCCTACGCCGCGCATCTGTCCGGCCACATAGGTAAAAGAAATAAAGATCAAACAGACCACGGCAACAATACGCGCGGTCTTGGAGTAATAGCGTTCGCCAATAAAGTCGGGCACGGTAAAGCGCCCAAACTTACGCAGGTAGGGTGCCAGTAAAAGGGCGAGCAAGACATAGCCACCCGTCCAGCCCATCAGATAGACCGCGCCGTCCCGGCCCATAAAGGAAATAATGCCCGCCATTGAAATAAACGAAGCGGCACTCATCCAGTCTGCTGCGGTGGCCATACCGTTTAACACGGGATGCACGCCACCACCGGCCACATAAAAATCTTTAGTTGAATCGGCGCGAGACCAGATAGCGATCCCTATATAGAGCATGAAAGAGGCACCCACAAACAGGTAAGTCAGCATCTGTGTCGTCATGATGAATGCTCCTCGTCATCATCCACCCCGAACCTGCGTTCGAGAACCTTCATGCGCCATGAGTAGATAAAGATGAGGACTACAAACACATAGATGGCTCCTTGCTGAGCAAACCAGAAGCCAAGCTTGAAGCCGAAAAAGGAGAACTGATCAAGCCAGTCCGCCAACAAAATGCCGCAGCCAAAGGAAACAACAAACCAGACGCTGAGCAGTTTAGCCAGCAAGCCGAGGTTTGCCCGCCAATAGTTATTTAGGTTTTCTTCAGAGATAGACTGCTGATCATGCTGTGTTTCAGGCGGAAGGTTCTCGCCTTGATGATGGTAGATTTCTTTGGTCATTTTGATGCTCCCCTTGTGCGTGCTTTCTTATCTTCGCGGCCCGCTTTATTTGAGGATGACAGATTTCGAGTTGTTCGTCGAGGTAAGGGGGTTTGGGGGGAGGTGCACTCGGGTGGATTGACTAGAAATACCCTTGGGGGGTACTTCCACAGGTGGCGGGGCAGGCTTCTGAGTCCTTGTGATTGTTACTGTATCTGGAGGTAGACATTAGGGGTGGTTTTGCAAAATCAGTTCTAGCGGTTATAGTGGCTATTCAAATATGCATATAAATTTAGTAGGCCAGCGGGATTAGAGGCGACATTATGAATATGAAAGAAGCAGTTACGTCCGTTTTGTTTAAAAAATATGCCACTTTTAGTGGTCGAGCGAGTAGATCAGAGTATTGGTGGTTTGGCCTTGCTTGTTTATTGGTTAATGTATGTACTATGGCTTTAGATAATATTTTTGGAACTACTTATGACAGCCAGTCCCCTGATGGATGGATAACAGGACTTTTCTCAATAGCTATATTAATTCCAACACTCGCGGTTTGGATCAGGCGCTTGCACGATAGAGGCCACAGCGGCTGGTGGACGTTGATTGCCTTTACAATTATTGGTCTCATCCCAATATTTTATTGGTCAGTAATGCCAGCAAAAGAGGGTGAACAGGGACGTGAAAATAAGTGGGGCACTAACCCTCTGCTCAATGAAACTTAATTAATTATGTAATTATGAGGCGCTACTATTCAAAGAGAGAGCCTCATAAGTTACTAATTGATGCCTATTTATATACCTAACTCTTACACAGCCAAACCTGCTCGATAGCACACCATAGCACGCGCCAGACTGCCCTGAGATGCATGTTACTGCTGGGCTTGTAGAGAGCTGGTAGGTGTGCTGATGGTGGCGTTGAGAGGCCCTATAATGCGCTCTAAGGGAGGCTATATTTGGCCTTTTAAAACCTTCACCACGCTGACATAGAAGCACTTTCCGACTTGCTCACGCACGGTACTATCTATTAGGTATTACTCTTGAAAAGTAATACTCATCACGTTTGATGTAAGTGTGTTGAGGATGCTTTTGTGTATACCGCATTGTCTACCCTACCTGTGTAATTGCAATAACACACAAGGAAAACAATGGGTTACTGATAAAAATGGTGCACTCGGGTGGATTGACTAGAAATACCCTTGGGGGGTATTTCTACCCTGCGGGCTCACCGCTTTGCGACTCGGGCCAAACTTGCTGGAGCAAGTTAGTGACTAGAAATACCCTTGGGGGGTATTTCACCCTGCGGGCTCGCCGCGTTGCGACTCGGGCCAAACTTGCTGGAGCAAGTTAGTCGAACAGTGGTTCTCACCACCGTCGTCCCCCAGATACAAAAAAACCCCACTGCACGCAGTGAGGTTTTTTGTATTTGGTGCACTCGGGTGGATTGACTAGAAATACCCTTGGGGGGTATTTCTACCCGTTGGGCTCGCCGCTTTGCGACTCGGGCCAAACTTGCTGGAGCAAGTTAGTCGAACAGTGGTTCTCACCACCGTCGCTCCCCAGATACAAAAAAACCCCACTGCACGCAGTGAGGTTTTTTGTATTTGGTGCACTCGGGTGGATTCGAACCACCGACCGCCCGGTTCGTAGCCGGGTACTCTATCCAGCTGAGCTACGAGTGCTTTACTGTCTCCTTTCAGAGGCCGCGTACTATAGGTGAGGGTTGGGGTTGAGTCAACAATTCCTATGGGTTTTGTGGCTGTTTTTGTGCGGTTTATTTGCTGTAGGGCACGGGTACTTCCAGGGTCTCTTTTAGTTCTTCCATTACGACGTAACTGGTGGATTCTTGGACGGCGGGTAGCTTTAATATTCGATGGCCAAGTAGTTCTCGATAAGCGGCCATATCTCTGACTCTGGCTTTGAGTAGGTAGTCGTAGTTGCCGGATACCAAAAAGCAGCTTTGGATATTTTCTAAGTCCATCACTGAGGTGCGGAATTCTTCGAAGTTTTTCTGTGAGGTGTGATTGAGTCGAATCTGGACAAACACCACTAGGCTCACATCTAGCTGTTCAGGGCTGACGATGGCTGTGTAGCCCAGAATATAGCCATTGCGCTCCAAGCGTTTTACGCGCTCGATGCAAGGCGTGACAGACAGGCCTACTTCTCTGGCTAGGTCGGTGTAGCTGATGCGGCCATCTTTTTGCATAACGCGCAGTATATTGCGGTCGATTTTACCGAGCTTTTCTGTGTCTGCCTTTAATCCTGCCATTAGAAATTATCCTGTTTATGGTCTATTACTGTAAAAATCTCCTGCATATTAGCAAAATTAGCGAAGAAATATTAGTTTGGAGTTGTAGACTGCAGTAATAAATCCAATGGTTGGATTGTTTGAATATGAGGCTGTGACTATGTTGGTAGGCGTTCCTAAAGAAATTAAGAATCACGAATACCGTGTGGGTTTAACCCCTTCGTCGGTCAATGAGTTAGTTAAGCGCGGGCATCAGGTGTTGGTGGAAGCCAATGCTGGTGCGGCGATCGATTTTACCGATGGGGAATATATTGCTGCAGGAGCTGAGATTATTGATTCGGCGGCAGAGATTTTCAGTCGCGCTGACATGATTGTTAAGGTCAAGGAGCCTCAGGAGCAGGAGTGCAAAATGCTTCGGGAAGGCCAGATTCTCTATACCTATTTACACCTGGCCCCAGACCCAGCGCAAACAGAGCTGTTGGTAAAGTCTGGTGCGACCTGCGTGGCCTATGAAACAGTGACGGATAATCAGGGTGGCCTACCTCTATTGGCGCCTATGTCTGAGGTTGCTGGTCGTATGTCGGTTCAGGCTGGCGCCCATCATTTGGAGAAGGCACAGGGAGGTCGCGGTGTATTGCTCGGTGGTGTACCCGGTGTTGCTCCAGCTAAGGTATTGGTTATTGGCGGCGGTGTCGTTGGTGACAATGCGGCGGCCATGGCGGTGGGTATGGGTGCTGATGTGACTATTCTGGATCGCTCTATCTCAAGATTACGCGAGCTTGATGCCAAGTATGAGGGCAGGGCCCGCTGTGTGTATTCTACGAATGCGGCGGTTGAAGAATATGCTCTTGACGCGGATCTGGTGATTGGTGCGGTTTTGATTCCCGGTGCTGCGGCGCCGCGGCTGTTGAGTCGTGAGCTTATTGGTCGTATGAAAAAAGGGGCGGTGTTGGTCGATGTGGCTATTGATCAGGGCGGCTGTTTTGAAACATCTGTTGCTACCACTCACGAAAACCCTACTTACGTGGTTGATGATGTGGTTCATTACTGTGTCGCTAATATGCCCGGTGGCGTGGCGAGAACGGCAACTATGGCGCTAAATAATGCCACCTTGCCCTATGCGCTGGCCCTAGCTGACGACCCCATCAATACGTTGTTTAGAGATAAGAATCTGCAAAATGGTCTTAATGTACATAAAGGTAAGCTGACCTATAAAGCGGTTGCCGATGCATTGGGTTATCCCTATGTGCCAGCGGACGAAGCGCTAAAAGCTTAGGTGCTTTTTATCTAGGTGCTGTCTATTTGGACGCTGTCTACTTAAGTGCTGTCTACTTAAGTTCCGGCTGCTTAAGTTCTATCCACAGGTGCTCGGCTCTTGCCAGCACCTCGCCTTCGGCGGTGGCGATGGCAGACGCGGAATAATGTTTACGGCCTTCAATAAACTGGGTCCATGCATAAATAATCAGTGGTTGATCACCGGGTACGGGTTTGTCTATGGACCCTGTCATCTGTCCGAGCAGAAATAGCTTGCCGCTATCTAAGGGAATTCTCAGGGCAAAGTAGCCTGGGCAATCAAGGGCAGACCAGACAAATTCGGTTTTGGTATTTCCCTGTTCATCTAATAAGTCAGCATTGGGTTGCCAGTCACAGGCAACGAGTTCTGTACCATCAATATTGCCGGTAAAAAGCTGTAGCCCGTCACTTACATCGCGAGCTGGGCCGCAGACAAAGCAGCTTCTAAATACGTTGAGATCACTGTGGCCGGCAAAGGTCTGTCTCGCCTGACGTGCCTGTTCTAGGGTAGGCGGTGACGGGGGGACTAAATCTAACTTAGCCGGTTTGGCGGTGCCAACCAGTTCGCCCTGATATTTCAGTAACCAGTCACCACTGTCTTCAATGATGGTTAGGGGCGTATCTAAGGGCGGCGGGCTATGCAGTCTAACCTGCGCTGGGCCGCTGATGTGTTCGGCAAGTAGGCCGCAGCTATAGCCGCCATTGCCTGAATTGGGTGGCCCACAAAAACGCTGTTTTATAACGACTGACTGCATAATGGATTCTGCTTGCTCTTAATAATAATTGGTTAAAGGCCTTAGATTAAAGGGCTAGACTAAAGTGCCTAGACTAAAGCGGCTAGGGCGCTTCGGCTAAAAATACTGCCCGAGTTGGAGCTGGATGTCCCTCAATGGTTTTGCTGTGATCATTGGGATCTAAAAAATCTTCCAAGGATTCAAACGTCATCCAGTCGGTTGAGCGCTGTTCTTCAATACTGGTGGTGCTGATGTCGACCATCCGTGGATTTTTAAAACCATTTTTACGCATCCAACTCAGTAGGGTATCCGGTGAGGGCAGGTACCAGACATTGGGCATTTTGGCGTAACGACCCTCTGGTACTAGCGCCGTTCCCTCTGGGCCTTCAACCACTAAGGTTTCCAAAACCAGCTGACCGCCCGGTCGCAGTAATTCCCGTAATTCGCGCAAATGATCCATAGGCGAGCGTCGATGATATAAGATACCCATCGAAAAGACGGTATCGAAAGCCTCCAGTTTGTTTGGCATATCTTCGATACCGATGGGCAATACGTCGACAGGAAGCTCTTTGCCCGCAAAGTTTTTAATTGCTTGAAATTGAAAAACAAATTTCGGCGATGGGTCTATACCAATGACTCGTTTGGCACCGGCACCGAGCATGCGCATGCAGTGGTAACCATTGCCGCAGCCGACATCGAGAATTAGACGGTCCTGTAAGGGCTGCAAATGGGGCAGCACGCGATCCCACTTCCAGTCGGAGCGCCACTCAGTATTTAGGGGCATGCCGAATAGATTGAACGGGCCTTTGCGCCAGGGGTGCAGGCCCATTAATGTGGCTTGCAATGCCAGTCTGCGGCCCTTGTCCATAAGACTGATATCGCCAATTTCTACGCTGTCTTTAAGGTTTACATGCAGTGGGTCAATTTCGGGGAGGCGCTTTAAAGTCTCTTCCCATTCTGGCATATCACCCCAGCGGCCCGGACGCAGTTGGTGGGCTATTAAGTCGGGCAATGTTTGGCCCCAGTCACTGAGAGGATGCTCTTCGAGCCAGCAAAAAAAGGGACCGTAATCGAGGGTTGAGGGAATCATGCGTTTACCTGAAATTTTGAGAGGCAATTATAGGGTATTTCAGCTATTGTAACCGCTTGTGAATAAAGTTTCGGTTAGGGCCTGTAAGACATGAGTGAAGACAGATTTGAACAACTTGAAGAAAAGTTAGCCTACCTTGAAATGGCTAACGCAGAACTTGGCGAAGAAATATTTCGTCAACAGAAAGAGATAGATGTGCTTACTAAGGCCCATCGAACAATGCTGGAACGAGTTGAGGTTCTGCAAGATACGGCAGGAGAAGGTGGTTCAGAGCAAGGTGAAAGACCGCCGCATTATTAATATCTAGAATTAGTAGGCAAACAAAAAAGCACCGAGAAAAACTTGGGCTAAATAAAAATATTTTGAGGGGAATTGAGATGGCCGAGATAAAGAAGGCAGCCAAGACTGCCATAGATAGCGTATTTGCTGAACAAAAATGCTATGCACTAGAATTGAGAAAAACCGATTACCGCCAGCGCCTTGCCGTGCTTGCGCGTTTTGAAAAAGCGTTTAACAACGCACTGGACAAAATCTATGCGTCGGCAGCTGCAGACTTCGGCAAGCCTGAAGCTGAGGTGGCTATGTCTGAAATCATGCCGGTTGTCTCTGAGCTCAAGCATATTCGCAAAAGTCTTAAAAGCTGGATGAAACCAGATTCGGTGAGACCTACTCTGACAACATTCGGTACCAAATCAAAAATTGTTAAAGAACCCAAAGGCGTGACACTAGTTGTTTCACCTTGGAACTATCCCTTTAACCTGACGTTTGGCCCCATGATGTGGTCGATCGCTGCAGGTAATACGGTAATTATCAAGCCGTCTGAAATGACGCCAAATATGTCTAAGGTTATTGGCGAGATTGTTAGTGAAGCCTTTAGACCTGAAGAAGTCTCGTTGTTCGAAGGTAAGGCAGATGTTGCTAGTTACCTAACAAGCTTACCGTTTGACCATATCTTCTTTACTGGTAGCCCCGCTGTTGGCAAACACGTAATGGCTGCGGCAGCCCGCAACCTTACGTCAGTAACCCTGGAACTCGGTGGTAAGAGCCCGGTTATTATTGATAAGTCAGCGAATATTAAAAAGACGGTTGGCTCTATTGCCTGGGGCAAGTTCACGAACAATGGGCAGACCTGTATCGCGCCAGACTATCTCTATGTGCACGAATCAATTAAAGACGAAGTAATCGCCGCTATGACTGCCTGTGTTGAAAAGCAGTATGGTCTGGGTAACGATGCGCGTGATAACAGCGATTACTGTCAGGTGGTCAATACTGCACACCACGGACGTATCTCTGCACTAATAAAAGATGCCACAGAAAATGGCGGCAAGGTATTGATGGGCGGCGAGACTGCTAAGGCGGGACGTTTTATTGCACCCACTATGATCGAAGGTATGAGCGAAGACTCGGCGATTATGCAGGAAGAAATTTTTGGGCCAGTACTGCCCATCATTACTTTCTCTGATCTTGATGAAGCGGTTGCCTATGTGAACAGCAAGCCCAAGCCTCTAGCGCTGTATATCTATGCCCAGGACAAGAAGGCGATTAATAAGGTACTACAAGAAACCAGTGCCGGTGATACCTGTGTTAACCAGACCATGATGCATTTCTTACATCAGAACCTGCCATTTGGTGGCGTAAACAATAGTGGTATTGGTAAGTCGGGCGGAGTCTGGGGCTTTAGAGCCTTTACCCATGAGCGCAGTGTGCTAGTTGAGAAGTTCAGTGCTGCCGCTATGCTGCATCCTCCTTATACACCGAAAGTCCTGAATATGATTAAGAGAACCATGAAGCTTGTTTCTTAAAGAGCGTCCTGTAATGAAGGGCTTGTAGTGAAGGACTTGTAACGAAGGACTTGGTGGTTATTTAATAGCCACCAGCGAACAAAAGTTAAAACATTGAAACCAAGGGCTTGCGGACTGAAATCCGCAGGCCCTTAATCGTTGGATATGGGTATCTAGGGTTTCTGGTACCAGCACATTCTCAATCGAATCTCTTTTCTGGCTAATCTCCAAATCACTGTAACCCTGAGCGCGCTTAAAACCATGGTGCAAATCGCTAAGCAAGGTATTGAGTGATTCAGGTTCAAAACTTAGTTTTTCTGAAATAATTAAACAGCCACCTGGGTTGAGCCCCTGATAGATTTTTTCAAGAAGGGCAGGACGCTTTTCCAAGGGAACAAACTGCAATGTGAAGTTCATAACCACTAGCGAGGCATTGGTGATCTCGATATCGCAGATATCTCCATTAACCAATTGAGTCTCAGTGGTAGAGCTGTCGGAGTCCAAAATAGTCTGGCACTTTTCCAGCATGGCACTGGCGTTATCGACGGCCACAATGGTCGCATCACGGCCTTCGACGTTTTGGCTGATGGCCAGTGTCGACGCCCCGAGAGAACAACCGAGGTCGTAGCAGTTGGTACTCGGCTGCACAAAGCGTGCGGCCAATTCGCCAGTATGAGCGACGATGGTTTCGTAACCAGGCACAGAGCGACTAATCATATCTGGGAAAACATCCACCACCGCCTGATCAAACACAAAGCCGGGCACAGCCCCCAGGGGGTTGGCAAATAGGTTATCCCGTTTAGGTTCTAGGTCTTTCATATTAGCCCTTCACATTAGTCTTTCACACTAGGTACTGACAATATCCAGACCAGTAGAGGCGGCTAAATCGGCATTGGCAATCACAGCCGTCTGCGCCTTGTCTGCCGTTAAATAAGTACTGGCAACGCGCTTCAGATCTGCTTCAGTGACAGCAAGCACCTGATTTCTAAATTTCACAGTACAGGCTTTACCACGACCATTTAACTCGCTATGGAAAGCCTGTATGGCTTCTCCCGCAGGCGAGCCTGGTTTGTCTAGACCACCGATAACGCCGAGTATAGATTCTTCAATTTTGTCATAACCCAGTGGGTTCTCAAGAGCCCAACTAATGGAATTATCAAAGTCTTCCAATGTGCCGGCAATTCGGGGATCACGGTAGGAGTAAAATCGGAACGCACCAGACTGGTTGTCTTGAGAAGCGCCGCCACCGTAAGCACCACCTTGCTCACGCACCGCGCGGTGCAAAAAGCCATTACGCAGCACGCCGCCGAGCACGGTCAATGCCGCAGCATCCTCATGATCAGTGGGTACTGTGGGGTAAGCTTTGGCGCAGAAACTCACCTGGGTATTGGTGGTCCAGCAATGATTGACCGGCGCCAATGTTGGCTGGTAACTAATTAGATTACTGGCAGGCACAGCACCCGTGTCAGAGAAGCTATTTTGCATAACCTCGGCAAAACCTTGGAGTCGTTCCCCTTCGGCCACCAGCAGATACTGACGTGGCTGTTGCAACACTAGCTTGTGAATAGCGGCTAGCTGGGCCGCCAAGGCTTCCAAACCTGCATTTGATTCAAGGCTTTGGTCCAGTGTTTTTAAGCTAGCAAGACCGGCCATGCCGCCCCAGCGCTGGCTGAGATATCCATTGGCAGAAAGGCCGCTAGCCGCAGCGGTCATTGCGAGTACATGACCATTACCGGTGATAGATGATTCACGGTAGGTGCGTATCTGTGATACTAGTTCACGCAGCCTTGACAGTTCGTCGAAGCGTGCATGCTCTAATGATTCCTGCATTAGATCGCTCATGGCCTGCTGATTGCGGGCGAGACCTTTACTGGAAAAACTCATATTGCCATGCAGTTGATCGAGGTGTTCTTTGTCTGAGCGTACCGAGGCCGAGGCAGAATAGGCACCAACAACGCTGGAGTGCCAGAGTTGGGTTTGCTGATAATCTCGACTACCCACACCCATTTCAGTCACGCAGGTGCTGTACAGAGGCAGTAGATCCATCTGCTCTTCGGTAAATGCCGGCATAGGCATAATAATTTGTTGATAGGCCAGGCCATTGGTGCCCGCACTGTAGCTAGTCAGCGGCAGTGGTGTATTGGCAACCGCTGTTTTTTCGGCGTAGGCAAACTCTGTGGGTACATCTTCAATACCCACCTTGGGAAGCAGCTCTAGGTCTTCTTCCATTTCCTGGCGTTCTTTGAGTGCTGCGGCACTGTCGACGATGGCTTGCTTTTCGTCGTCGCTAAGACCGGCTTTAATAGTTGCTAGGCGATCTTTTTCCAACTGTTCATTGTGTCGGGCCAACTTGGTATCTGGCTTCATCACCAAACGAATACGGTGCTGATTATTGAGCAGTAACTCTTTAACCAGCGTCTTAATAAACTCTGGATCTTGGATTTGCTGCTGTAGCTTCTCTAATACTGGGTCCAGATTCAACAGTGCGACTGGATCGCCGCGATGTGTCGCGCTGGTTAAAGAGGTGAGTATCAAATTGAGGCCATAAGGATAGCCACCACCGGACACTTCACGCTGAGAAAGTTCTAGTTGATGTAGGCTGGCTGCAACCTGCTCCAATGGCAGGCCGTTGTCTGCAACATCACGCAATACATCTAAAATCATCGCTTCAGCGGCATCCGCCTGTTCAGGGTTAGA
>Ga0307998_1001026_pt1 | contig 15262 bp, 14 predicted proteins | sample Davwhametageno37_FD_203147 | JGI IMG/M metagenome (GOLD analysis project Ga0307998, IMG submission 203147) | Marine microbial communities from Davis Island wharf, Antarctic Ocean - #37 | ecosystem: Environmental > Aquatic > Marine > Unclassified | place: Antarctic Ocean: Davis Island wharf... | reverse complement strand
ACTTGGGCACTTAGGCACTTAGGCACTTAGGCACTTAGGCACTTAGGCACTTAGGCACTTAGGCACTTAGGCACTTAGGCACTTAGGCACTTGTACTGATGGCAGTGCAATTGGGCCAAACACCGGTCGATGTATCCGGATCACATCTACACGTAGACACCCACCCAAGAATGTTTTCGTTGCACTGATTACTCCCATCAGTTTTTAGACCCTCACCATCCATAACTGACATACTGCCATCACACTCGACCAGACCCACCGGCATCATGGTATTGGTGGTCTTGTTGAGACGACACCTGTTTGCGTAGGATGTCTGTAAGAGTGCCGCTGGAACCGCAGGAATTTCCGAACAACCCAACGCACCTATCACGGTGTTATTGTCGCATCCCGCTACAAGTTCGGAGAAATCGGTCGTGAGACCGGGTCTCACGGGGGTGCCGACCGAACCCTGGACGTAGGCGCACGTAATCGTATCGTCCACAGCAGTGCAAGAACCTGTCGCGCCTGTTCCCACCACAGTACAGTTATTATCGTCTGACGGTGTGACAGTGTTAGGCGAGGCGACAAGAGTCGACGTACAGCTGTCTTGGACGGCGGGTTCCATCACCTGTAAACCTTCTTTACCGATCATACAAAAGGCAAGGAGACCCGTAATAACTAAAATTAAATTACGATTTTGCCCGGTTTTTTGATTCATCGCAATGTAAATTAAACCACCTACTAATAAAACCTGAATAATATTCATTTATAATGAATCAATATAAAAAAAATATTAAATAATAAATAATAATAAATAATAATAAATAATAAATATAAAAGATAAATATTGATAGTTTAAGTTGATATCTTCTGAAGTGAATTATTTACACGTTTATCGTTCATTGAACAATCGTGAACTAAATAGTGATATAATTTTTCTGAATCATATACCGATGAATGAATCGGTAAATCATTTAGGTCAATCTTACCCTGAAATACTTTAAACAGACCTCGAGATGCTTCATATTTACTTTTAAATTCATCATGATCAATATTTTCATGTTTAATATAATTTTCAATCGTCTTATATTTATGAATAATTTTCTTGGCAGTTACGGGTCCAACTTTTGGAATAGTTGGACAATAGTCGCAACCACATAGAATACACATATCAATAAATTCATCGTGTGTCATCTTAAAATCCAACAGAATTCTCTCAAAATTAAATGTGCTACAGACTTCAGGTCTCTTAATACTCTTGTCAATACATCCTCTGATTAATAGTGGACATCCATAGGAGAGTGTATCCATATCCTCTGTCACGACACCATCAACGAAACCTAAGCGACATAGTTCCGAAGCATACGCTTCTGCTTCACCGTCAGCATGAATATAAGAGACACCCATCGCATCAAATAGTAGTTTTAAATCGTCAATATATTCCTTCTTTATCCGAATAGACCCCTTTTCAAGAGCTATCTTTTCATTAGTATCAGATGTCTGCTGTAGTTTTTCAGCACATTCCGACGCTTTTTGTTTACGCTTAGATATACAATCTCCCTTTTCCTTAGGAGGTTTTCCGTCAAAGATATATATAGGAATTATTCCAAAAGTTAGATATTGATTTGTCTTGTAATATAAACCCTGTATATGACTAATTACTTTTCCATCTTTGTTCCGTAGATAATCACCCTTGGATCTAACATTCATTAGACTCTTGTAAAGGAAAATACTTGTATCGACCGCAACGCGTTTATCTTTCATCGTATATAAACCGACATGCTGAATTGATTCAGGTGATGTTTTCTTAATGAGTTGAGTGAGACCTTTGATTCCCATTATAGTAATGATACTTATTTGATATTGAAGTATAATTCACTTTACAAAATCAAATTTAAGTTAAAAGTAAAGATAATATTAAATTTCATAAGTTAAGATGTCCTTTGAAACGATAACCACAAAGTTATTAGATTCAATGAAAAATGAACTGAAGAAAGAAGAACATATTACTACAATAAATAACGAAATTATACAACCTATAGTCGTAAAAGTCTTGGACCAATTATATCCTTATTTTATTGGATGTTCTATGATTATCGCGTTTATAGTGATCGCCGTATTTGTTATCTTATGTTTGAATGTGAAAATTTGTTATTTTTAACTTTATCTTACTCTCTCACTTTTTCTCTTACTCTTTTGCCTAATAGCACTCTTACTCCTACGCTTACTACTACGCTTGCTCTTGCTCTTACTCCTACGCTTACTACTACGCTTGCTCTTGCGCTTACGTTTGCTACCGCCCAACAGATTGATAGGTATAATACTGGACAACTCTAAGGGATAGGGTGTTCTTTGCCTATCGTATCCGTATAATATATCCCATTCATTTTCTGCTTGCACTTGGACAGTAACACTCTCTGGGTCCGGATACCACTGATTATTTTCCCATCTCAATGTATTATACGTGTAACTGTTGATCGCGGCAGGCTGCGCCACATTATTAATCATAATTGTGCCATTCCGTGCGGTCGTGATCCGTTGATAAAATATTTTACATCGTTATGAATATATTGGGTTCTATTTCTTAACGGCATGTGTATATATATAGTAGTTTATTAAATTTGATTTTTTTATAGTTAAATATAAAACATTACTAAATAACATCCTATGGAAACTGGAAACGCTATGGAAACTGGAAACGCTATGCAAACTGGAAACGCTATGCCTATGGAAACTAAAATCGTGCAGTGGGTTCAGTGTGATAACCAGTTGAAAGAATATAATGAAAAAATGAAATTAAAAACGAAACCTCTAAAAGAGATGAAAGAGAAGATCGAACAAGAGATTATTGAAGAGTTAGATGTTCAGAACAAAGATAAGGTCGACCTACCTACGTTTAATATACCGACACTCCAGACAAGTATTAAACCGTCTGTTAATAATTCATATGAAGGATTAACAAATAAATTCCTATCGGATTGTTTCAGGGAATATTTAGGTTCTGAAGAAGACGCTCAGAAACTCTTACTATTCATCAAGAGTAAGCGAAAGGTCGAACATAAATATTCCCTGAAACAATCCATGATAATGGATCTCAATGATTAAACATATTTGAAATGTAATGTTTTCACATCTAAATTATGATTAATTAATGATTTATCAGTTAACTGGCGTTGATTCTTTATTAAAATATCAAACAGTAACGTATGATCTTTTTTATTTAATTTACTCTGTTGAATTGCTTTGATATAATCGTATAAATTTTGATATCCTTTCACAAAAACCTTAAAGAACCCGATAAATGATTTATCTTTAACAGGTTTTCCATATTCCATTCGATCACAATCGGTTTTAATAATAATTTTATTATTTAGTTTATATTCTTTACAGTGAATATCAGACCATTTGGGATCTGAATTATATTTTTTATTTTGTCTCGATGTAAATGTGAAACTTACTTTATCCCCTTTTGTTTCCGATATAAAATTTATAAAATTATGTTTCTTATTTATTTTCATCTTCTTAAAATATTTATATAATTCATCTGAAAATTTATTCATTTTAACAGATATATGATATGTTTTATTCTTGGTTCTTTTTTTTCGGGATTTCTTCTTAGGTTTAGTCTTCTTAGGTGTTTTTTTTCTCTTCTTAGACTTGAGACCGGCGACCACTGACCTCACATTAAACCAATCATTATCAAAATTCGCGCGCCACCGCATACCAATAGAATCAAGATGCTTCGGATTTAAAGACTCGACATATATGTATGAATATTTCGCAGTGGTGGCCGCAGGGGAAATGTTTGTGGCGGAATGACCCAAAGATATAACTCGAAAATTGTCCTCTGGGGTCAAATCGGTTACTCCTGGCATGATATCTTTCATTACCATATCACATATTTCCTGAGTTCTTAGATGAACTATCATATTCATTTTATAAGTATACTTATAACTATATTAAAAAATATCATTTGAAGGATTAACAAATAAATTCCTTGAAACGATCAATGATAATGGATCTCAATGATTAAGTATATTAATTATTCCTCTTTTTGCTGTGCCGACGACGTGCTATTACTTACGGCTTCGGATTTATTTAACACTGGATCTATCATTGATCTCACCTTCTCATAAGACTGTAATAAATCCATATCTAACATTGTTCCGTTAGGGCGTGTGAGAGTTTTCCAAGGAGCCCCAGTAAAAATACCCTCTTCGTGTAGTCCTTTTAGATAGTTAAGAGAGGCCTGAACATACGTTTGGCAATTATTAGTAGCGAGGTTATATTGATTACCATTCATGAAATCACCCATCTCTCCATCTGGTTTTATATATGATAGCGCTTCGATCCATTGAGCGTGTCCATCTCTATCAGCATACCATCCATCTCTGTTTTCAGGTGTATCATTGAAATGTCCGATATAAACCATTGCTCTTATATTTATATCCCCTATCGTTCCCGAATGATTTCCTTGTACGGTGCCGACACGGTGCGGATGTACGTAGGCGTATCCTTGCGGACCATCTAGTAACTGGTAAGCGATATTATCAGGTGATATTGGGGCGTAACCTACAGTGGGGTGTAAGCACTCTGTAGGCATCCCGCATGGGTATGCCTGTCCTTTCACTGTGATTTCTCGTCCGATCGCATATCCTGGTGGGATAACAACTGATGAAACAGGTCGGTTCCGGCGTAAAATACGCTGTCGCTCACCTTCAGGTTTATCTACCGTCACAACGACGGTTGGTATTATATCATTGATCAAAGCATGAGTTACTACAATAATGGGATGAAATATCAATCCAGCACCAATAAAACTAAATAACATATATACTTTAGGATATATATCTTTACCGAATTCACTACCCTCATAATTCGATTTTATTTGTTTATCAAATTCATAATAATCATTATCCGTCAATTTGGTATGGGACCTTAATTTATTATGAATAATCCTTATATTTTCAGAGGGCAGACCCCCGAAGCCGTGCGGTAATCGCAACATTGCGGACCCTCCTAATAGTTTAGATCGTTTCTTCCTCATTTTAGGTCTCCGACTCCTTTTACTTGTCCGCCTCTTTTTAGTTCTCCGATTTCTTCTCAGTTTCCTCATTATAATTATATGTAATATTTAATAGATGAAGGAATATATCACTCGTACAATAAAATCAAAGAGAAAAGATAAATATAAATATGAATATTTTGATAAGAATGGTAAATCGGTTGGTAAACCGCTCATCAAAAGTTCCTTGGAAGGTTTATATATCCCACCCGCTTATGATGATGTAAAAATAAATTTAAAGAAGACTGATAAAGTTTTAGCGATCGGTTACGATGATAAAGATAGACCACAATATGTTTATAACAAAAAGTTTACAGAAAAAAATAGTAAAAAGAAATTTAAAAAAATGATAGAATTCGGTGAATCGTATCATAAAATAATGAATGCTGTCAAAAGAGATCTTTATTCTGAAGGAGATACAAAAGAAAAACAAATCGCTTCTGCTTTAATGTTAGTCGTTGAGTGCGGTATAAGGATCGGTTCAGAAAAATATCGTGATGAAAATAAATCGTTTGGAGCGACTACTCTGGAACCCAGACATATTAAAATCAATGGTTCGACTGTATCTCTTGATTTTATAGGTAAGAAAGGAGTTCAGAATACTGGTAAAGTCCGGAGCAAACGACTAAGTCGTAATCTCCGATTAAAGAAAAGAACAATTAAGAAAGATGATCCTATTTTTACTTATCGGAACGGTTCTAAATGGTATACTCTGAAATCGATCGATGTGAATAAATATCTCAAGAAGTTCGGGAACTTTAGTAGCAAGAATTTTAGAACATGGGTCGCGAATCTAAGTTTTATTACTGAAGTAGTAAAATGCGACGATCCAGATAATGATACAAAACGTAAGAAAAATATTAATGAGGCTTTGCATAAAACAGCACATAAACTGAACAACACAGCATCAGTCTGTAGAACCAATTATATAGATCCATTCTTAATTAATCTCTATTTAAATGATACTAAGCGGTTTATAGGAACATTTAAATATACATCAACAAAAGATGAAGTCTCTGAGAATTATATTAAACTTCTACGAAGTAAATAACTGAACTTTATATTTTCCTTTTTCATTTTTTGTTCTATTTCCAACGATATCATCGGTTTTCTTCTCTTCGTTAAACGCATATAACTTCTGTGGATTTTCATTTTCATATACAAAATATTTAATACCCTTTGACGTAACTTTTAAGAGTTTCCCCTTACCAATCAACGGTCTAGGTTCAGGTTCGGGTTCAGGTTCGGGTTCAGGTTCGGGTTCAGGTTCAGGTTCAGGTTCAGGTTCGGGTTCAGGTTCAGGTTCGGGTTCAGGTTCCCCTTTATAAATTAAATTTTGATTTACCTCTTCGGTCTCTGAGTTGATAACAAGGGATATATCTGATACCTCTGCCACCTTGTTATTTGATACCTCTGCCACCTTTGCCACCTTTACCACCTCTGTCACCTTTGCCACCTCTGCCACCTTTGCCACCTCTGCTACCTCTGCTACCTCTGCCACCTCTGCTACCTCGGCTACCTCTGCTACCTCTGCCACCTTTTCTACCTCTGCCACCTCTGCCACCTTGTTATTTGATACCTCTACCTCCTTTTCTACCTTTTGTACCTCTGCCACCTTTTGTACCTCTGATACCTCTGATACCTCTGCCACCTTGTTATATGCTACCCTTGCTCCTGCTACCGAGACTGATTTAAAAATTTTATCAATTTTATCTCCTTTATTTTTAAAATTATTTAATAATCCGTTAAGTCGGTCAATTTCTCTACCCTTCTCTGAAATTTCTTTAGCCTGAATACGAAGCATATCGAACTTATTTTCCTCTTGTTGGTCTTCTTCGGCAATCTCGAATTTACTTTGTAAATCATTAATCATTATTTCGTAATCATGATTCGTTTTCTTTAATAATCGTATCTCGCTTTCTTTTTCTTTTTCGGAATTTTCTAAAGAACGAATAGTTGAACTCATTGTCCTCATTTCGAGATGGGAATCCGAAATAGATTGTATTTTACTTTCATTCATTCGATTATACTCTGTAAAAACATCTTGTAATAGGTCATTAATCTGATTTTTTTTATTACAGATATCCATAGTAACTGATATTATTTGAGCTTTATACTTTAAATAAATTTCTAATTTGTACCTATAGATGGTATTAGACTTGTTCAACTCGGTACCCGGCACAGTTAATTTGGGTCATAATGAAGTTATTGGGTCAGGTAATTTAAATGACGGTTATGATAAAGGTGCTACTGGTGGCGCTGTTGGTGGTGCTAGAGGAGGTGAAAGGAAAAAGATGTTCAAGAAAAAGGAATGTTCTCCGGGTGAAAACGATGTCGAAGGATCATGTCTCGATGATGAAATAGTTATAAAAGTGGCCAAGGCATTAAACAAGTTACAGGAGGGAGGTAAAACAAGGAGAAAAATATATTTATCGAGAAATCATGAAGATGTTCACGGGGATGTTTGTGAAGAAATATCTAAAATTTCCAAATGTTCTTCCGAAGCATGCTGGCTCAGTATAAAATCCTTGATGTCGGCGTTGGGTTCAGATAAAGATGAATTTATAAATAGTTTCAGACCGCTGATGCCGCCAAAATGGATAAATGATTATAACGAATGGTTGTCAACATTTGATATTGAGGATTGTTTAAATCAGTACATGACCTCTGATAATAAATTTCACTTTTATGGTGCTGTTCCTATTGATTTTAAAAAATGTTCGGTAAGTGATTTATGTAAGTTAGATATAAAGAAACATTTAGATAAAGGAGAGACTAAACTAGGTATTGTATTTAATACCGATCCATCGACAAAAGATGGTCAACATTGGATATCATTATATATGGATTTTGGGAAACATAATAGTATACGTGATTCTATTTATTATTTTGATTCTTTTGGTCTAAAGCCCCCTAAACAAATAGTAGAGTTGATAGATAAAGTAAAGACTCAAATGAAAAAGCATAATCGCAAAGTTTATTATTTTTACAATGATTATTCTTATCAGAAAGAAAATTCTCAGTGCGGTATGTATTCAATTCACTTTATAAAACAGATGGTGGAAGGTACATCGTTCGACGACTATTTAAAAAGTCCATTAACCGATGAATCAATGATAAATTTAAGAAATGAATATTTTATAAAACCTATAAACCAATGATAAATTTAAGAAATGAATATTTTATAAAACCTATAAAACCAATAAACCTATAATTTATCAAAATAAAATTATATCTATTTTAATATAGATGTTTAATTATTATTTTGATACACGAGATTATACTGAATTGCTACAATATTTATCATTGTTCTTATTATTTGTAATTGGGTCAATGGTATATTACCTATCGAATGATACTGCCTCAATGAGTCAAGGTATTAAAGAAGATATTGCAGACCTGGAGTTGGTCTGTCCTGAATTACCTAAAATACCCGGATGCCCATCGTGTCCCTCGTGTCCCTCGAGTCCCTCTTGCCCCGATTTAACGTGTGATACAGAAGGTAGATGTCCTAAGTGTCCCGATTCGAATAGTTGTCCTGATTGTCCCTCTGTCAATGGCGCGGCGGCAAATAGTAATTGTCCCAACGTAGAGGATATTGTTTCTGGTATTTTCCCTGGTAGAAATCCTGGAATTACGAGGGGTGGTAAATATTTTGATATCAAAGCAAATGATAGTTATGAATTAATGCCCTCATATGATTTGTATAATCCATCAGACGCCTTCCCGAGTGATTCTATTTTATCTTCACCTGATTCATTAATCGGTGAAAATACAGATATTCCTATCACTCAAATGGAAAATTCCATAGATAATAATAATACCGATACTTCATCATCAGAGTCCTTATCTCGAATGAATATGGCAGATCAGGGTCAATCTACTGGTCCTAGTAGTCTACCAGGACCGACATTATCTGTTCGGGCACCAGATACCGATAATCCGTAAACTTATAACATTATTAATATATATTTAACATTTAAATGCACGTGTCATTAATAATCATATTAATCATATTAATCATATTATTGATCGCCGCATTAATATTAATATTTATCACGAGATGGCCTACTACTATTGGTAATAAGATGTGTGAGGGATGTGGTAATTGTAATGATACACGATCTATATCTATATTTGATATATATAAAGAAGGTGAATCCTGGACTCGGATAAAAGAGTTTGAGGTATTATGCTTCATGATTTTGTCACTATGTATCATTCTGATAATGTATTTTGCTGTAAATGATGGTAAAATCAAGGTGTTTTTGGGAATAATATTAGGATTATATTTAGTCTCTATTTATAGTATACATGGTTATCATATTTACAGGGAATCGATTATTGATACAGATGTAGATTTCCTTATCATTATAAAATCATGTGCGATGTTGTCAATTGTTTCGATAGGTATTTTATGTGGTTTATTTTTCAGACCCATATTTAATGTAATTGCGGTATCCACACTTATACTTACTGTTTTATACACCTTATTTCAAGTTATTTATACATGTGGGGAGAGGTTGGAATGCGATACTGTTCAGGATAAAGATGATTGTTTAGGTGCACCTGATAGTTGCTCGAGTGATTACAATAAAGTATCAGAAGTATGTGGTTCGTGTCATATCGATAAAGATGGAGTGAATGTGAATGTGAATGCCGGAAATGTGACTGAATGCGAAACAAAAGAAGGTGAATGGACATCTCAAATGTCATCATGTTATTGGGTATCGGATAGTGAATCATCTGACTCGCAGGGCGGTGAATGTGTTTACGATATAAATAAATGCTCAGTCACCGACTGCAGTAAATATCAAACAACTAACGCATTCGAAGAGTGCTGTGATATTGATAAATGGGAAAAGTTTATGGATAATGATACCCTAGAGTCAATCAAGGAGGACAACGATAAACTGGGTCAAGGTGGTTCTAATCTTCAGGCAGAACATACTCTTAAGAGAGCATCTTCAGCAGAATTTCATAGAAGAGATGAATTAGAAAGAGGATTATATGATTAAATTTGTTTAAAGAGTATAAATATAATTATACACAATATTAAAAATGTCTCTTCACGACATGTATTTTTCTAAGAAAAATAAAAACTACATGTACGAAACCTTATCCAAAATAATCTATGATGTATCAGGGAATAAAATTAAAGATTCTCAAAAATATATAGAATTATATAGACTTCATTATCCAAGTATTTTCGAATCTATCGATGGAGATGAATTATCTTCTTTAAATAAAGAAATAATTAATAAGATAGGATCTCTAATTTTAAAAGATATGAATAATGATACTGATACTAATACTAATACTGATACTGATACTAATACTAATACTAATACTATAAAATCTATTAAACCTAGAAAAACATTATCTATATATTCTGGGCAGAGGATTAAGAGTTCATTAGGATTATATAATTTTACGGTACCTGTTACTTTTTCAGAAATACAACCAACGACAATCACGTTACTCAAAGAAGAAAATTCATTATTTGGTAATCCGAATATAAATATTCTATTCAATGATACGGATAATCTATTATTCAAATTAAAAGATCGTCTTACTCTGGGTAATTTAGAATACTATACATATGAATGCCTAACCGATGATATCATTTATTCATTAAACCATTCATTAAAAATCCAAATTAGAAATTATTTGATGAATGATGTGTTACATAATAATGATTTATATTCGATAAAGAAATGTAAAATAATAACTTACATAAATAAAGAATACCTCTGTTTAGAAATCGAAGATCATGATATTATAATCGGCGAAGAATTGGGATTATTATCTGATTCAAAAATCGGAATAAGCGTCTTTGTTAAACATTTGTTTCAGAATTATGTTTTAACTGATAAACCAAATACGAATTTAGATACTATTGATGAGTGTTTACAAATGAATAAAAATATAACTCTAACGGGATTAATATAATGTTAGTAATTATTTGATATGACTGTTCTGATACTATATTTTAATCTTGAATATATAAATCACCATCATAAATAACTCTTGCCTTAATATGATCTACTTGATAATTTTCTTCTTCATATATCTGATAAGGATATATTCTCTGAATACATTTTTCGGGTAAGATACTATCTATACCCATGTAATAGAAAGTATCATTTACATTATATTTTAATTTGTATCCTTTTAATGAATCTCTTACTAATACTTTCTCTAAAGGAGGAAATTCATTCATTAAGTAATCATATTCATCCAAAATATCGTCTTTTATAGTATAAATTTCCTGATAAACAGAAAATTCTTTACCTAACTTTTTATTATATGGATGATCTTTAGGAACATAATTTAAGACCATCATAGTATCTAGATAAACATCACATAATCGTCTACCGTTCTCTCTTATGTATCTCATATCGATGTCCTCCTCTTCTTTATCGGCACCAGAATATTCATAGTAAATAAAGAGATTATTTCCTTCATCATTCTTAGCTGCGATAACATAAATATTCGGTTTAATATGATACACGTATCTAGCTTTCAGTTGGACAATATCTATATTTTCTAATGTTCTCGCTGATATACCTGGGAAATACGCGATTTCACCTGATAATTTATCAGAAAATCGAATACATTTATCATTTAATTCAGGATCATCTCTTGTATGTTGAATACAATCTAAAGATGATTCTTTAATAACCGAATTAATCTCTAAACTGACCCTATATTTACGCTCCATAATCTCAAATAGATGATTATCAGCTGTTTCTCCATCAGTATCTACATTAATTCTCACAATTGAATCTAATATCTCTCTGAATTCTCTATTTTCTGATTTACTTAATTCACGTTTAACTGAATCGTTATCGAATTCAGGAATAGACCATGTATTATTAGGATCATTTTTTAATGATTTATATGCTGATTCTAAATTAGTTCCTCCTGGTAACACACTAAGATATAAATATTGCTCAACGTTTCTATCGTCCTTTGGTAAATCTACATGCGATTTCATACGGATAGCGCGTCCTAAAACCTGATCAATTCTCACATAATTCCAAAACGGTTCTAAAATATGAACTTGTCTTACACAGGTCAATGAAATACCTTCGGCACCAGCACTAGAAATCAATATGATCTGAATATATTCACCGAATTTATTTTTTTCATCATTAAAATGTTCTTTATTAATAGTTCTTTCGGCACCACCTTCAGACCCCGTAACAAATGTATATCTTTTCCCTTTATCGGTTTGAGGATCTTTAGAATCGAATTTTGTATAACCGTTACTTTTCAGGACGAGTTCGAATGCTTCTGATCCACCATCAGATCTGAAATCACTATAAAATAATATCTTACCAGTGGGTGTCCTATGAGGTGTAAGATCATCCGATTTATCGGTTTTTGTAAATTTATTAATATTATTCATTATCTCGAACATTTTGGGAGATAAATTCTTAAGTTCTTTATTTATATTTAGAGCATCATCATCTAATATTTTCTGAAAACTTCTAGTCTTTAGTCCTGATATTTCATCGTCATTTTCTCCGGTTTTCTTTGTCGTTCTAAAATCATCATCTGTATAAACAATATTACATGATTGTCTTGTTCTCATATGATAATGAAAAGGTGAATCTTCATCATAATTTCTCATTCGTGCTAAAGCGTCAATCGATTTTTCTTTCGACCACATTTCCATATATTTCTCAAACTGTGTCTGACTCATCATACATGGGACAACATTGAGCTGCTGAACTATTTTATGATTTTTAAGATTATCATCTATTAACTCAGGTTCTTTTACAATCGGCATATCTACAATGGATGAACGATCGATAGGATAATAAGAAGTCAAACCCATCAGCATTCGTTTTAATAAAATACGTTTATTTGATGGAATATCATTACGACCCTCGAAAAAATATCTTAGGAAATTATCATTATTCGTCATATCAACTAATGAATCCTCTTCTAGAATTTCGAATAGTTTCTGCCTACGATTAAATGTTATATCCAATTCCTTATCGTATACAACCTTCTTACCATTCAGAAGAGCGTTTTTACCTCTGACAGAAAGTTCATCATAAGTCTCTTTAGAGGGAATAATTTCATTTTTCTTAAATACCTGACTTAATCCTTTATAAATTTCATTAATAAATTCATCAAATGTTATGAATCCTTCTTTTTTACTCTGAACAGTATAAATAACATTATTGTTATCATCAGGATTCATAATAGATTGATAATTAGTTCTTTCCTGAATAAATGAGATAACTATTTTTCCTTTTTTTCTCTCAACATAGAATAATTCTATCAAAGATAATTTATTTTCATAGAAAATATTATTACATTTTTTCGTTATAAGTTCCGTATCCATATCAGACTTAATTGTAAATGAATATATCTTTATCAAACCTTTTAGCATATTATATAAAATGGCGATCTCAGATGGTTTATTAATCACCGGGGTACCTGATAAAAACACCAACTTCACATTCTCGGCATTAACTATCCATTCATAGAAAACCTTGGCTTGACCTGAATCATTTGATATTTCTCTTACAAAATTATGAACTTCATCTATTATTACACATTCACCATAAAAAGGAGACTCAACATTATAAGTTTTTCTGTTAAATTTTAATCTCTTTTCTAAATCCTTGACTATCAAGGTATTATTCGTTTCAACTGCTTTTTTATCACCTTCATCTAATAAGTATATATCCTCATCCTCTACATCCGATTCTTGGAACTCCTTAATTAAAGATGTCTTTACTTTAGGAAAAGGATTATAATGAATGAAATTGTATTTCTGTCTTATTAAATAAAAAATCTCCTGAGTCAAGAAAATCTTCTCAATATCAGACATATCATCATATGAGACACCACCTTCGTGTGGAACATAAATACCACGTATTGATTTCGCTTTCTTCTTCGATGCATCGTCGATACACTCTCTCGCAGTAGAACTCTGAATCCTTCTCAAAACTTTGCCATCTATATTATACTTTTCTCTGAATTCTTCATCTATCTCAGATATCTTGGAAAATTTCCATTTTCCTTTAATATTTAGTTCTTTACCCCATCCCATCTTACCCTTTGTAGGATCACCCATTATCTCACCTATGAAATTACTCTCTAAACTCGCGGGTAATATCGTATTTATTTTCATTTTACCAGACAATCCCTCCGCTAATGAAATCGCTGTCGCAGTTTTACCTGTACCTAACCCATGATAAACAAGCAAACCACGATAAGGAGTTTCATATGATAAATATTTCTGTACTAAAATCTGATAAATTTTTAAAACCGAATCCTTTTTTAAATCCTTTAAATTTACATAAAACGATTCATTCACCCATTTTACAAATGCCTTGCGATGCTGAGAAACAGTAACATGATCTAATTCATTATACTGAATTATATCACTCGAATCCCCATAATCATCATCACTCACATCATCACTAGAATCACCAGAATCATCCGAACTATCTTTATCTTTATCTTTATCTTTATCTTTATCTTTATCTTTATCTTTATCTTTATCTTTATCTTTATCTTCCCACTCGGTCCCTTTGTAATCAGTCATATCAGGGTTATAATCAAAATCGGGTTCAGGTTCACGTGACATTTAACTATAGTAACATATCATTTTTTTATTATTCAGAAATAACACAAAATTTAATTAATGCTTTTCTGGAAGCATCTTGTTCGGATTTCTTTTTACTTGTACCTTTACCGGTTTCAATATGTTCTTTGCCCTTATAAATTTTACAAAGATAAATATCACCCTCTATTTTTTCTGAACAATATGTTGGATAGACTTTGTAGTTATGCTGAAAATACCTTAATATCTGATCTTTATAATTATTATCTCTTAGAATAGTATCTGAGAAATCAACATATTTCTCAATACTATTAATAATAAATTGTTCAACTATTTTAAAATCTTCAGTATCGTGATACAATGCGCCTATGAATGCCTCGAAAACATCTTCTAAAATATTCATATTATTTCTCCCGTCACATGATTCTTCTATATGATTTGAGATAATCATATATTTATCAAATCCCAAACACTTGGATAAATATGCGAGTTGTTCACCACACACAAACCTTATTTTGAGTTTTGTTAAAAAACCCTCATCCTGATTATGACTTATGAAATATCGCTGATATACGTAATTTGCAATGATATTTCCTAAAAAAGAATCTCCAATAAATTCCAAAGTT
>Ga0307998_1001025_pt1 | contig 15262 bp, 9 predicted proteins | sample Davwhametageno37_FD_203147 | JGI IMG/M metagenome (GOLD analysis project Ga0307998, IMG submission 203147) | Marine microbial communities from Davis Island wharf, Antarctic Ocean - #37 | ecosystem: Environmental > Aquatic > Marine > Unclassified | place: Antarctic Ocean: Davis Island wharf... | reverse complement strand
TATCACGATGAATCCTGCACGACCAACTGTCAGCCATGTGGCTGTACGGGATGGAAAAATTCTTGCAGCCGGTGATTTGTCAGAACTTGAGACATGGGGTGATTATAAATTAGATGAAACATTTGCTGACAAAGTTTTAATGCCAGGGTTGGTCGAGGGGCACGCCCATACGATGGAAGGCACGTTGTGGCGCTATGTTTACTGCGGCTACTTTGATCGTGGTGATCCGAATGGTAAGGTGTGGGATGGCTTGCAAACTATCGAGGCCATTTTAGAACGGCTGAAAGAGGCCGAGGTTCAGATTGATGATCCTGACGCGCCGCTGTCTGGTTGGTCTTTGGATCCAATTTATATGGACAACACCCGCGTCACACGTGCGGATTTGGACAGCGTTTCGGCGACGCGTCCCATTGGGGTTTTGCACGCCTCTGGTCACATATTAAATGTGAATACCAAAGCGCTAGAATTAGGTGGCTTAATGAAAACAGGCATCAATCATCCTGGAATTCCTTTGGGCGCTGATGGCTACCCAACCGGCGAACTTTTTGGCCCAGAAACAATGACGCCTATTGGCGTACATGTTGGGTTTAACCGATCCTTAACGGACAGCGACGAACAAGGATTGCGTGATTTTGCCAAGCTTTGTGTCCGTACAGGCGTGACGACCATAACTGACCTAGCCGCAAGGTTAGACGACGAAGGTATAGAGGCAATGTTAAGAGTCACAGGAGAGGATGATTATCCTGCTCGCGTGGTGCCTCTGCAATTGTTTATGGGAGCAACGCCAAAGGAAATTGTCGACAAGGTTGTCGAGCTGAAAGCGCGCGCCACTGATCGGCTGCGATTGGGCCGTATCAAAGCCGTGGCTGATGGATCAATACAAGGGTTTTCTGCACGGATGCGTTGGCCGGGGTATCACAACGGCGCCCCAAACGGGCTTTGGTACACGGCACCTGAGCAATTGGCCGAATTATACCGTTTGGCATTGGGGGCAGGCATCCAAGTTCACACCCACACCAACGGCGACGAGGCCACAGAGATGGTCCTTGAAACCCTCGCACCTGCTTTGAGAGATGTACCAAGCCCCAATCATCGGTTTACGCTGCAACATTGTCAGTTGGCTGACGCAGCACAGTTTAGAAAGATGAAAGAACTGAACATGTGCGTCAATTTGTTTGCCAATCATCATTTTTATTGGGGGGACGAACACTATCGCCTGACTGTCGGGCCTGAGCGGGCGTTGCGTATGAACGCCTGTCGAACCGCACTGGAAACGGGTGTTCCTATGGCCATCCATTCAGACGCACCTGTTACACCACTTGGCCCTTTCTTTACCGCGTGGAGTGCGGTTAATCGATTGACAGCCTCTGGGCGGACGCAGGGCGAACACGAAAAAATTGGGGTAGAGGCGGCCCTTTATGCGATCACCTTAGGTGCCGCATATACACTTCATTTGGATGATGAAATCGGATCCATTGAGGTGGGTAAAAAAGCCGATTTTGCAGTATTAGAGGATGACCCCACCGAAATTGGCAACGACAACCTAAAAGACGTTTGCGTATGGGGGACAGTTCAAAATGGGCGTATTTTCGCGGCTTCAAAACTATGACAGCACCACTTCCAGTCACCGTAATTGGCGGATATTTGGGTTCAGGTAAAACAACATTGGTCAATCATTTGCTACGCAATGCAAATGGACTGAGGCTCGCTATATTGGTGAATGAGTTCGGGGAACTGGCCATTGATGAAGACCTGATCGAGGCAGAGGATGACGACATCATCTCAATTGCGGGCGGTTGTGTGTGCTGCTCATTTGGCAGTGATCTGACTGGTGCGCTGATTGATATAGCCAAGTTAAATCCCCAACCAGATCATGTGTTGATTGAATCCTCAGGCGTCGCAATTCCTAGCGCCATTGTTGGGTCAGTCTCATTGCTAAACGGTTTTTGCGCAGACGGAATCGTAATTCTTGCTGACGCAGAAACCATTCAAAGAAGTGCGTGTGATAAATATATGGGTGATACGGTTCTACGACAGTTAGCTGATGCAAACATTATCGTTTTGAACAAAATCGATCTGGTCAACAAAGCGCACCTTTTAGAAACCAAGCGATGGCTAGGCCAGCAAACTAATGGTGTCCGTATCATTGAATCGTCTCACGGTATTGTTGCACCCCAGGTTGTCTTGGAGAGCTTCTTGGTCCAAAAGTCTTTAGGTGTTCTGCACTTTGAGGCATCCAACCTTGAAATGATGACAATCACATTAAGGGAACCTGTAGACGTCGAAAGCTTGGCCAAAAAACTTGCAGATGACAATCTTGGCTTGATCCGAGCAAAGGGGTTTGTGACTTCCCTAACTGGACAAAAAAACCTAATTCAAGTTGTAGGACGTCGCTGGGAAACATCTTTGGCACCTGACAGTACATTGAACGGAATTGTATGCTTGGGATTCAAAGGCGTGTTATCCAGACAAAATATAGAAAAAATTGGGAATGTTGCTTCATGATGCACTCACTTCAACAATAAAAAAGTAGATTTCCGCATATCGGCAACGTGGAAACAACTTATGATCAGGATGGCCTTTAGCACGTCAAAAGGTGCTGTCAGACTAATGGTTGCAAGCATCAGATTGATGGGTACAGTCAAAAGCTATGCGCTCAATAATTGACGCCACTCAACCTGAGCAGCGTCACTGTTTTGATTGAAATTGGTACTTGAATAAAGCTGGCGCTCCCCATTGAAGTGGTTCTGAACAGACGCGTGGACAGAGACGAATTTTTTAGGGTTGCCGTTCGTCTGAATCTTAGCATCGCCCCCTCTCTTCGCCTGAACGGTAAATGAAAATTTTCAGCTCTATTGTTTACCCAGCGACCTGTTTCTTGCCAGTCAGCATTTCCTATGATCACAATCGCTGCACGGTAGGAACGTAGTTTGTCAGTCACTATGATTCTAGGTTGGCCATTGCGCTTCATAGATTTTCTTACGAATTTCAACGCTGCTTTGGGTGCTGTCAGACCAATGATTACAAGCATCAGGTTGACGAGAGTAACCGAAAATACTGCCTTCAATAATAGACGCCACTCAACAAGAGCAGCGTCACAGTTCGGCTTTATATTTGGGAAGTTGGAAACGAGCATGCAGTATTACTACAAAATTGATGACCCGACGGACAAGACAAATAGCGGACACGTCCGTCGATATACCTAGACCAAACAGACACAGACACATCCCTACTGGGGTATCCGGATGTCCGGGGTCTGGATTTACCTGTTCTTGAGTTTACTTGCTTCACGTTAAACCAAGGGTCTGGGCAACCAAAGTGGTCCTAAACCTTGGTTTAAGGGGACTCCACACCAACCCAAATGTTTCATGGATAACATAAAGACCCCTATCATGAAGGAAGAAGTTAACGTTTGCTACGCGCTCATTCCGATTATCGCCCAAGGTTCTCTACATCTAGCAACATTAGGCGCAGGTCAGTTTTCAACACTTTTCCATAATTATTTTTTGGTAGCTCTGCGACAAACCAATAATTTTTTGGGCGCTTGAAACGGGCAATATTCGCAATGCAATGAACATCAAGCTCGGCTGGGTCAACATCTTGACCGGGTGCTAAAACGACAAACGCGACAACTGCTTCGCCCCATTCTGGATGCGGCTGTCCAACCACCGCCACCTCTGCCACGGCCTCCAATTCCAACAAGACCTCTTCCACCTCTCGCGGATAAATATTGGAACCGCCAGAAATGATCATGTCTTTCGATCGATCATGTAGGGTAACGAAACCATCCTCATCCATCGCCCCCATATCTCCAGTCCACAACCAACCATCTCGAATGGTCTTTGCTGTTGCCTCAGGGTTTTGCCAATAGCCGCTCATAACTGTAGTCCCAGACACCAAAATCTCACCAATTTCACCCCGAGTCAAAGTTGTTCCTGTCTCATCGCTGATGCGAACCAAAACAGGGCTTTGCGCCACGCCTACCGAACCAAGACGCACTCGCCAATTTGGGTGGTTACGGTCGCTGACAAAGTGACGTCGAAGGGATGTGATCCCCATTGGACATTCCCCTTGGCCATAAACCTGCACAAACTTATTTCCTAAAACCGCAACTGCCGTGATTATATCAGCAACATACATAGGTCCGCCTGCATAAATAATTGTTTTAACACCCTTCCCATTGCTGTCGACGGCACGCGCCCGCTCAACTAGTCTTTTGACCATCGTTGGGGCCGCAAACATTGAAATATTGTCAATCTTTGGAGCCAGTTCCAAAATCTCATCCGCATCAAATCCATGGCTGTCCGGCACCACATGCCGCGCGCCCCTTATAACATGCATAAAATTATAGATCCCCGCCCCATGCGACATGGGTGCCGCATAGAGGATTGCGTCTTTGCAATCGACTTCATCTACATCACTAAAATAGGCCAGCGCCATAGAGCTGATATTACCTGAGCTAATCATCACTCCTTTTGGTCGACCTGTCGTTCCCGAGGTATAAAACAACCACAGCAACTCATCTTCATGCATTTCCTTAGGCCGAGCCATTTCTACATGTTGCCGCAGTAAGGAAAACTCTGGAAGATCAGCATAGATCAGTTCTTTGAGACACTCCGGCGCAAATGCCTGCAAGGCCTTACCCACATCTGACGAGACAAAAGCAATCTCTGCCTCAGCATTCTCGATGATCCAAGCTGCCTCTTTTGCGTGCAGCTTTGCGTTGATCGGCACCACAACAGCCCCCGCAAACCAAATGCCATACATAGCTTCCAAATATTCCGTGCTATTGCTCATGAAGATGGCTACCCGGCTGCCTTTACAAATTCTATGCTTTGCGCAAAGTGCCCCCGCAATAGCCGCAACACGAGTAGCAAATGTGGCATAATCTGCTTCAATCTTTTCTCCTTTAAACAAAGCAGGCGCTGTGGGAGATAGACATGCAGTTCTTACAAGCCACTCAGCCGGGTTCATGACCTGAAAAGCCCGATAAATGGCCAATCCACAGTGTCATTATCAAATGTTATAATTCTTTCCATTACCAAACTCCTGCACGTTTGAGCCACGTTAGAGTCCCGTTATCAAACGCGCAATGACCCTTTCAAATCAAGGGGCAAGAAAAGCAAAACCATCTGCAAACACCTTGCGCCCTAAGCCAGCTTCCAGCTGATTACGCATATCCACGATGGCTAGCTTGGCAACATCAAAAAACTTCTTGGTCACCAAAGGCAAATCGTTTTTATGACGAAATTTCTACTCAAGGGATAAGTCGCGGGCGTACTTCTTGGCATCATCCAGATCACGCTTGCCAGTACTGATGCGGATGGTGTGAGGGCCCAAATAGTTTTTTAAGAACAAGAATGACCCGAACCAATCAAGGGAAAGGTCCTTCACATTACGAAGATAAAGTGGAAACAGAACATACAGCATTACTGCAAGTCGGATGATGTCAGAGCTCATTTTGAAGTAGCGAAATGGGGAGTATTTTGTCATCCAAAGATGCTACAAAGCCTCCCTGCCCGCTTCAAGCACGTTTAATCTGTCAGTACCCTCGTTCTCTTTCTGAAGACGCTTTGGTTCCTTGAATTGTTCCGTGCCATTCCACCGCATTTCTTCTTCCAGCGATAATAGGTTTGTTCAGTTACACTGATCTGTATGATCGCATCATTGCGAGGCATGCCGCCAAATGAGGACTTCAACTTGCCGTAACTTCACGACGATTTCTTCTGCCTTGGGCCTCTTAATGGCCATCTCTGGTCCTCCGTTCCTAACTATAAGGACGAGCCACTTCAAAGGGGGAGGGTCAAGAGTAAGTTATGATTACCCGGGTGTCTGACTTGACTTTAATTTCCAAACTCGTTTCAAACTCAACCAAACGGTGCCGCTTATCTTGCCCACGGACGTCAATTTTTTGTCTTTTAGCTCCAGTTTTACATTGGTCAATCGTCCCATTGTCACAGATGTTAAACACTATTGACTTGTTGTTGGAATATGACACGCTCCCTCTAACCTAAGGAGATCTTTGATGATAAAACCTATAAGTGTTTTTAAAATTGGGCTTTTATTGGTTGGTTGGACCTTTCCAGCTATGGCGCAGGATGCTGCGCAAACAGCAGATCTAGCAGGATCAGTGGTTGCTAACAACAAGACCAGGCTATCTTACGAAGCACGAGGCTGCATCACAGGATTGTCGAAATCAGCTGTAAAATCCGGTAAAGCTACTGTCGGCCAAATGCTAGTTGAACTTGATAATCGCACTGCGAAGTTGGCAGTTAGGATTTCCCAAGCGCGAGTGAGTGATCTCAAGGACGCACTAAGTGAAGCCGATTTTGCGATTACGGTTGCCAAGTCAAATGTGGCAAGGGTGAACGAAGAACAAAGCTTTGTTGAAAGAGAATTCGACCGCACTCGTGTGTTATTTCAGCGCGGCTTAGTCAATGAAACTGCGCTTGAGACTGTAGAACGAAGCAAGCTAAATGCATCCTTTGCTGTTGAACGTTCAGAAGAAGAGCTCAAGCGCGCGATATCAGCAAGATTACGCGCTAAAACGGCGTTGGAAATAGGTGAATTGGATGTACAAGGCCGTGAATTGGAACTTGAGTCGTTAACAGTTAATTCGCCATTTGATGGTGTATTGTTGAATTTCAAACCAAAAATTGGTGATTGTGTTTTAATGGGAGCGTTAGCAGCGGAAATCTATGCACCGACGGAAAAAAATGTAGAAACGTTTCTTTTTGTCAATCAATTAGTTGATACCGTGGAGGGAGGAGTGACTGTTGGCCGCGAAGTAAATATAACCCGCGTGAATGGCAAAACATGTCCAGGAGTTTTCTCCCTAATTAGTACAGAGGCAGATCTGGAATCTCAGCACGTTAGGACAACCATTGAGATAGCAGCATCTTGTGCACCAGGCATGTTTTTAAATGAATTTGTTGGAATAGAGATTCTACCAGCTAAACCTTAAACTAAAAATTTAAATTTTCCAACTGAACATAAAGCTAACCTATAATCGACTCCTATTGATAAGTTGATTTTATTTAATCTGGTCAAGATGTAATGTCATCTATTTCAAATTAGTAATTCAAATATGGCAGAAGTTAAATGCGAGTTAGTGTTTGTGATAATAACGTCGACCAAGCCTTCAGGGCACTTAAGAAAAAACTCTACGTGAAGGTGTCTTCCTTGAAATGAAGCTCAAAGAAACGTTCGATAAGCCTCATGCGAAAAAGGCCCTCCACATTACGAAGAGACCGCGGAAAACAATCGTATAGCATTATGGCAAGTCGGATGATGTCAGGGCAGATTTTGAAATAGCGAAAAGGAGAATGTTTTGCCATCCAAAGATGCCACGAAGCAGCCCTGCCCGCTTCAAGTATGTTTAATCTGACAGTACCTGCTAGATTGCACCAATCTGCCACCGTACAAAACCGCCCTCGCCGCACAAACGGGCCTGCCAATCACAAACATCCTAACCCGTATCAAAACCGCCCGCAAAGGTACAATTCACCCCAAATTTCTCGACCTCTGACGGAGACTGATATGACGCCCGACTTCGCAAACGCTCAAACGACTGATACTCAAATGATCCCTGTCATTGATGTGTCAGGCGCAATTTCAGGCGATGATGTCCAAGGCGTAGCAGATGCAATCCACGCTGCCGCTATCGAACACGGGTTCTTTTATATAGCGAACCACGGCATTGATCCCGCGTTGATGGAGCAAGCATTTGCCGCTTCCAAAGCGTTTTTCGAACTCCCCGAAGCGGAAAAACAAACAGTCGCTGTAAATACTGATCAGCGTGGCTGGATGGCCCAAGGGATGACCCGCATGCAAGGGGCCAGGACCCATGACCTGAAAGAAGTATTTTTTTGGGGCATCCAAACCGAAACTGATGATCCCGATGTGATTGCTGGCAAACCTCTGTGCGCCGTGAACCAATGGCCTGCCGGTTTTCCACACCTGCAAGCAGATCTTATCCCGTACTACGACGCCGTTTGCGACGCGGCCCGCCGTGTGATGGCCGCCGTTGCCGTCAGCCTCGACCAACCGGCGGACTTCTTTGATGCAGCTTATTCCAGGCCACTCGCGCGTGGGCAGATGGTGTATTACCCAGCATCGACAGCGGCAGATGAGGCCGAAGAACGTTTCGGCGTGGCCCCTCATACAGATTTCGGTGTTTTAACTGTTTTGCTACAAGACAATAGCGGCGGGCTGCAGGTGCGTGCAAAATCTGGCGAATGGATCGAAGCACCGCCCATCCCTGACACATTGGTCTGCAATATCGGCGATCTATTAGCGCGTTGGAGCAATAACCGCTTTGCGTCGACCGTGCACCGTGTGATCAACCGTACCAGCAACGCCCGTTATTCTATCCCAGTGTTTTTCGATCCGCACACGGATACGATCATCGATCCTGTCGACCTCGGCGTTCCAAAGGCCGATAGCGCATTCGATCCCGTCCGAGCCGGCGAACATATCAAGGGGCGCAACGTCAAAAGCTTTGCGCAGTACCAAAAATAGTAAAGCCAAAAAAGAGTAAGCGCGTTCATCCTTCAACGCGTTTACTTTTTGAATAGGGAAAAGGTTGCTGTCAAATTAAAGATTGCAAGCATCAGATTGATGGGGATAATTGAAATCTATGCGCTCAATAATTGAGGCCACTCAGCCAGAGCAGCATCACGGTTTAGCTTGAAATTGGTGCGTGAATAGAGAAGTCTAGATCAGCAATACAAAAACCACTTTCGGGACCACTTTTATATTTTTGAATAGAAATAAGTAACTGTAACTAAGTGGTAATATGGAAAGTTCGACGTCCTCTTCTGGTCACCACTTTAACCAAGATCAGTGGACCAAGTACTTGATTTGCAAAGAACACATACCTTGACCCACGATTTTCGCTGCAAGACACTGCAACAAAGCGGCTTACGGCCCTAAGCCACCGTCGGCCGATGTGTCAGATGCCGCGCTGCAGCTTCCCCAAACCGGGCATTGGTCGACGGCGCAGCATTGTAGTTTTTTGTATGGCTGTTTTGTGAATCTACCCACTGAATGGTACAGTTTCTCTAAAAGACATAAACCCCAGAGGCATACCGTTAGCTCTTACCACCACCGAACATTTGCCTTGTTCATCTCGCAGGCACTAACACAATTTAGCCTCACCAGATCGATATTTTCTTAAACTATTTGTACCTTAGCCTCAAATAAGTAAGCCGCAAGCGCCTGCTCAAGAGCAGGAACGAACGATTTTTCTCCTTCAACAACAGACACTGTGACACGCATACCACGTGCACCACCGTCTACGACATCGATGTTCGCGTCACCCAGACCCATCTCATCGTGAACCAAATCTGTTACCCTCAATTTGGCGGCTTCACACCGCAAACCTGGTTTATAGATTTTACCGACTGAGGTCAGAGGCACCGTGTCGATAATATGTATTTTCTTAGGCCATGCAGGACGTTCATCAATTGTGCTTTGGGCATGCGCCTGTAATTCTGCAACGCTCACCTCAGCGTCCTCGTTCAACTGAATAAAGCAGACGGGCAACTCTCCGGCATAGGCGTCGGGCATACCTACCGCAGCAGCTACTGAAACTGCGGGATGCGTGGTCATGGCATTTTCGATCATGGCTGGGTCAATGTTGTGGCCGCTGCGGATAATCAGATCTTTTGATCGGCCAGCAATGTAGAGCCGCCCCTGTGAATCCTTGTATCCCAGATCGCCAGAATTTAGCACGCCATCATTGAACACATTGTTGTTGTGTTTTAGATCACTATATCCCGGTGAAACGTGATCTCCACTGATCGCGATGACACCGATTTCGCCGACATCGCAGGCCTGACCAAGTGTAGCATCCGCGTTATGGCGCAACACGTCGACCTGAGTGTAGGGCAAGGCCCAACCAACAGACCCAGCAGCGCCGTCCCCGCACGCAGGATCAATGCTGATTAATCCTGAGGCTTCAGTCATTCCCAATATTTCAAAAAGAGTGCAGCCCGTAACTTCCGTGAACTGGTGCCCAACAGCAGGAGGTAACAGTGCAGCACCCGTCAGACCTGCCCGCACAGCGCTGATGTCACATTCACCCACCCGAGTTTGCAACACTGCGCCAAGTGCGGTTGGAACACCAGCCACCAACGTGGCTTTGTATTGGGCTGTTAGTCGCCAGAAACCCTCTACGATAGCAGGATTGCGCAGGCCAGCTGGCGACATGATGAGCATTTGCGCGCTCGCCATAAAGACACTCAGACCTGCAACAATGGTTCCTGCAACATGGAATAATGGAAACGTTGCGGTCAGAATATCGCTGGAGGAGTAACCGCACATAGACGCCCCGCCAAACGCGGCTACCAATTGGCTACGATGTGTGTGTGCGACCAGCTTTGGCACTCCAGTTGTGCCACCAGTGTGAAAATACGCAGCCACATCATTGCCTCCGCGTGCTTCACCAAAGGTCAAGTGATCATCAGGTTGCGCCATCAAGGCTGAACCAAAATCGATCACGCCCTCTTCCACTCGATCTCCGGGAGGCGAAACTCGCACGAGGATCAGGCCAGGAATCTGGCTTTTTAATTGTAATGCTTTTTCCCAGATATCCAGCTGAGGGTGTGGGCCAAGAGCGACCAGGATTTTTGCACCTGATGCTTTGAGCAACTCGGCGATGCTATCAGGCTGCAAAAGGAAGTTGATCGGAACTGCAAAACCAGATGTTTCCGCGCCCCATAAAGTGACATGCGTTTCGACCAAAGACGGCAGCATGTAAGCAACGCCTGGTGCTGGTCCCCCCAGAGCGGAAAACATATTGGCCGCTCTTCGGATAAGCCCAAGCAACTGAGCATAACCAACCTGACGTGGCTGCTCATCCGCAGCACCTGTAATCAGCATCGTGATCGCAGTGGCGTCGGGCCGCTGATCTGCACTTGAAATAAATACGTCCAGAATGCTGCGCTCCGGTAAGCGTTCCTCGAGCGACATCTCAGCCTCGAAACGTTTAAGGTCTCTCACGTTCCGGATAGGTTCATTTCCCAGATTAGCCATCGAATGCTCCTCAAGTGTGTATTTGATTTCGAGTTAGTCTTTCCCAACTGACAGAATTGGGCAATCCTGTTTTTAACTCTAAGCCTAGTTGCCCTCCAAGCAAATGAGTCAAATACCAACGAGGCGCAGGCAACGCTCAATGCGGGAAGGTGTGTGCCTGCTGCGTTGTTCCGGGGACAGCGGTTCTTAGTTCCCGATCCATGGGCCTGGGCAAGGTGGTCCGGGAACCCCGAGCCAGGTTTGATGTATCGAAATGGGTAGTGCTTTGTCTTCTGAGGAAGCTACAAATTAGCCCTGCCCGCTTCAAGCGAGTTTTACCTGTCAGTACCGTTTGTTAGTCTTGCTTGCCGGGTTTCGCATTCTGGTCCATAGGCCGATTGATCAGAGGCTTTTGCGTCAGAGCGATGACCGCGCCCAAAAGCAACAGTCCTGATGCGCCCAGGAGGCTTATACCAATGTCGCCGGCCAGATCCCCCAATAGCCCAGCGGCATAGGGCCCAAGCGTTTGCGCAACGGCAAAGACGACAGTGAAGAGGCTGATGGCCACACCCCAGCTGCGCTCAGGCAGGTTTTGACGGGTAAAATTGGTTACGGCACTGGGGGCCATAAAAACCGAAAGGCCAAAAATAATCGCAGCGAGCAACAAGGAGAAATTTCCAGGAAACAGCACAGGCAGCGCGGATCCCAAGGCGATGCAGGTTAAGATCATGGCCAATGGCAGGCCTGAAGCGTGGCGCGTCAAGATGGGACGCCACACCAAGGGTGAAACACAGATGCACAGACCCAGCAATATCCAAACAGCCGCGATGAAGCTGGCGCTGGCCGCCTGCTGGGTCATCCAGGCTGATAAAAATGTCAGAAACACGATATAACCCAATCCAAAGCCAGCATATCCGGCCAGTTGTGCCCAAATTTGAGCGATTGGGATGGGCGCTGGGGCGTCCGCTTGCTTCGGTGTTGGGCGCTTGAGCTTTGTAGCCGACCACAGGCAAAGCGGTAAAAATAACAAGCAAATTGCCGCTATAATGATCCATGCTAAGGGCCAGTGTTCCGCGCCGTAATGCGCTAAAAACAGCGGCAGGCTCGCTCCAGATAAAACAATCGATAATCCGCCACCCGTACCAAATAAAATGGAAATGGCGAGGGCATTGCTGCGCGGATCATTTGGAAACAGGCCAGCTGCTAAAACACCGGCGGTGGAAAAAGACATGGCCCCAAAAAAGCCGACCAAAATGCGCCAAAGAGTTTGCCACCAAAGGTCCGAGATCAACCCAGTAGCCAGCAGCGCAAGGGTGGTTGTAATCAATCCAAAGGAAAATAGAGATGTCGCCGAATATTGCCTAATCATCAGCATAGTCAACACAGCGCCCGCGATATAGCCCAGAGCATTGGCCGTGTTGAGCCATCCAGCTTGGGCATAGTTCCACCCCAAATCTGACTGCATCGCCGGCAATATTAACCCATAGGAAAATCTGGCAAAGCCATTGGTCACTGTCACCCCCAGCGCCAGTCCCGCCAGCACCAACCACGGCCGTTTGTGTGCCTCTATCACCCCAGCGTTTTCCTATGTCTTGTCACGTGATGGGCCTCCGATAGCGAAAAATTTTACCACTATCTAACGAGGCTAGGCGATTGAACCTGCCAGGTCCAGCGGCACCTGCGCAGAAACAAATTGCCAAGGTCGGTTAGGGGGTGACTGAAGGTTTTGAAAAGCCAGAATTTAGGGTTTGCTCAATTCATTTCTTAAATACAAGGACGACCCGAACCACTCAAGGAAAAGGACAGCGGCCTACGACTAGAGGTGGGGGTCAAACATACAGCATTACTGCAAGTCAGATGATGTCAGGGCTGGTTTTAAAATAGCGAAAAGGAGAATGTTTTGTCATCCTAAGATGCTACAAAGCCGCCCTACCCGCTTCAAGCAGGTTTAATCTGACAAAACCAGGCACCTTCCTGAACCCATAAAATAATGAGGCAGCTGCTAGATAAACTGCTTTTCACCGTCGATAGCCAAAGTTTGTCCAATCGTATATTTGGACAAGTCTGACGCGAAATAAAGCACCCCACCGCTAATATTATCCACCTCACCTTTGCGCAGAAGGACTGCTCGGTTTGTACCGTAGGTTTTTGCGTCATCGTACTGGCCGGGTAACTCAGATGCTGCGCTTGATGGTGCTGGAGTTAGACTAGAGCATGTATGAACAACGGCTATGCTGCCTTTGGGTATTAAAGCTTCAACCACGGCCCAATAACCTCTCCTACAGCATCCACAAGCAGTCCCTGCACTCTGCTCAGCAGAAACCGTCAACACAGCCACCCACAGCCCCATACTGCTAGTTTACGAACTCCAGCCACCAATCTCAGGTCAGGGCTATATGCGGTATCCCTATGGGGTGGGGTGGCACATGCGCTCCCAGTCCATTGCTGACCAGATTATTGACCAATATGCGCCTTATTGCAGCGAACTGGGGCATGCTGAACCGAGTGAATACAGAGTGTTAGCTGATTGATGACGGATGCAGCAGGAGATGAACTCCCTGTCGATCCGCCACAAACTGCCTCACTAGCAGTGGCATATCTGAGATAAGCATAAGTTATTAATCATTTATTTAGGCTCGACACTTGTCATGTCGCATGTGGGTACTGACCAAATTGCTGACAACTTTTTGAAGCCTTTTTAATATACCTGCAAGTTAGATATGCTGGAGATTATTGTTGAACGGGTATCATCGCTGTCAGCTGAGATAGCTATTCCTACTAGTTTTTCTGGCATGGCTCCAAATGCTCTATTGAAGTCATTCGCTAAGTTAACTTGCTCACTTGCCCTGCCTGTGCCCGCTCTTTGTAAAATAATACTTTTGCCAAACTCTTCCAAATAGGGTGAAGGCAGCACCTCTCTTCGATCGTGATTCCCTCCCCAAACATACATCAACACACGTACATTTTTATTGTTAAGAAGATCAGTGAGTTTACCATTGGACTTCGGTAAATATTCTTGAGGCAAAAACACAAAATAAATGGACAGATTTCGATCATCACCACCTTTCACAGTGAGGTCAGTGGCAGGTACTGATGCTTCGACTGCCCAATCCCAATTCGCTTGATTGGCCTCCCACATCGAAGGAGGCAACCTTTTCCACAAAATGGATACTGTGCCTTCAGAACTAATATCAAGGGTATCAGCATTCAGAATAAACTCATTACTGGAAAACAAAGAAAAAGCCTGTTCAGTCCAGTTATCAGAAAAAGTGACCTGTTCAGCTTCTGCCAAGCTGCAAGAACAAATTGAAGCGGCAAACAGGACTAATCTTAACTTTTCCTGTATCTGATACATATCGTTAAATTGCTCCAGCTTTCAGACAAATACAAGTCTACTACCAATTAACAAGTCGCTATACAGTCTTCTCAAACCATTCCTGAAGCAAACTCATGGGATAGCCTGCACCATACCCCTGCCCCACATCGTCAATCGTCCAACCACCTATCTTATAAGTAATATTTGAAGGACAATATTTCTAAAATGCGATCATGCGATGGTCATAAACATACAAGGTAAAGATACTCCACGTTGCGAAAAAAAGGTCAGGACTAATGTAAGAATAACTTAATAATGGATGTAGGATCACCCTAAGATACAACAAATCTGTTCTGCTCACCTCAAGAATTTAAAATCTCATAGCGCCGTTTGCGTTTCTTTTAGGGAATGCTTTTTTCACGAAAGATCATCACAACCGCAATTTTTTAATGTTTCAAACCATAGCTAGCTCTTGCATTGCTTTATAAAATTGCTAGCTAAACTCACAAATAAAGGAGGCAAACATGACTGCACAAACTCACAATTTTGAAGCCGATACTGGCAAAATTCTAAATATTGTTATCAATTCGCTCTATTCCGATCAGGATATTTTTCTTCGTGAGCTTTTATCAAACGCTTCAGATGCAATTCATAAGCGTAAGTTTCTAGGACAGACTGAACCAAGTATTTTAAACTCTGGTGAGGATCAAATCTTTGTGCATGTTGATGAAAAGAAAAAAACAATCGAGCTTGTGGATACTGGAATTGGGCTTAGCGCAGATGATCTAATAGAAACGTTGGGTACCATTGCCCGATCAGGTACGTCTTCTTTCCTTGACAGTATCGATGAAGAAACAGACTCCAAGGTTGCAGCCAAGGCACTTATTGGTAAATTTGGGGTTGGTTTCTATTCTGCTTTCATGGTCGCTG
>Ga0307998_1001021_pt1 | contig 15291 bp, 16 predicted proteins | sample Davwhametageno37_FD_203147 | JGI IMG/M metagenome (GOLD analysis project Ga0307998, IMG submission 203147) | Marine microbial communities from Davis Island wharf, Antarctic Ocean - #37 | ecosystem: Environmental > Aquatic > Marine > Unclassified | place: Antarctic Ocean: Davis Island wharf... | reverse complement strand
TAATTCAATAAAACAAATTAATGGGCATATGCTAATAACTGCAGATCATGGGAATGTTGAGCTTATGATGGATGAAAAAAATAATCAATTGCACACTCAGCACACAACAAACTTAGTGCCATTTTTATATATGGGTAAAAAATGCTCTATAAATAAAACTGGAAACCTATCAGATATAGCTCCAACAATACTTCATATTATGGGCGAAATACCGCCAAAAGAAATGACAGGAACGACTCTAATAAATTTTAATGAATAATACTTGGTTTTCAAAAAATATTATCAAGATTTTTATATTTTTTAGTATATTGATATTTGCATCAATGTGTGTCGCAGAGAGTGAAGCTACTAAAACAGAAAAAGATTTACTTAAAATACAAAAAGAAATCAATCAACTTGATCGGAATATTAAAAAAAATACTAAAGCCAAGAAAGATTTATCGACAGAATTAAAGCAAAAAGAAAGAAAAATAAGTAAAACAAAAAAAGAACTTTATAAAATAAAGAAGAAATTCAAAAATAATAAAAAGAAAATAAAAAAACTCAATAAAAAACTCGTTAATCTTAGAAAAAAAATAGAGCTAAAAAAGAAGTCTCTTTCTAGTCGCCTTTATCAAGCTTATACAATCGGAAGTCCTGGTTATTTTCAAATGTATTTAGATGGGCTAAGCCCGAGTCAAATCTCAAGAGAATCTTACTATATTGGTTATTATAGTAGGCAGCAGAATGTTGAAATTAAAATAATTAAAAAGGCTTATACAGAAATTGAAGTAACAAAAAAATTAACAAAAAAAGCGTTAAAAAAAGTTGCTTTACTAAAAAAAAGAAAAGAGAGAAATGCAAAAAAACTTCTTAAGCAAAAAAGAGAAAAAACTAAAGTTATAAAGAAAATAAATAAGAAATTATTATCTCAGAAAAAAAAGAAACAGAAATTAATTCGTAATGAAAAAAAATTAACTAGTATTTTTAAAAAATTAATTCAGAAAATTAAAGCTGACGCTAGCAAGAAAAAATCTAAGAAAATTAAAGCTGATAATAAATCAATTCCTGATAGTAAATATGATGGTATTGACTTTAAAAAACTTAAAGGAAAGCTAAAGCTTCCTGTTAAAGGAAAAATAATTCATAAATTCAAATCGAAAAGGAAAGATACTGGTGTTGCATGGAAGGGTATTTTTATAAAAGCAAAAGAGGGTCGAGATGTTTATGCTGTTGCGTCAGGTAAAGTTGTATTTTCTGACTTAATAAAAGGATTTGGGAATATTATTATAATCGACCATGGGAAAGGCTATATGAGTCTCTATGGAAACAATTCTTTCTTACTTAAGGAGACTAACGATATTGTAAACGGTGGTTCAGTTATTGCAATCGTAGGCAATAGTGGTGGCAATTTAACAAATGGTCTTTATTATGAATTGAGAAAAAATAGTAAGCCATTTAACCCTTTAAAATGGACGAACCTTAAATAACTCATTCTCCTATTAAGTGAATACCTACTTTTCTATCAAACTCACTGAATCGATGTTCAAAAATATAAATTCCTTGCCACTGACCTAATAATAATTTTTTATTTCTTATTGGAATTGATATATTAATTTGTGTTAATGCCGTTCGGATATGTGCAGGCATATCGTCATCACCTTCAACTGTATGCGTGAATAGACTGTCTCCATCTTTTACTAATCTAGAAAAAAAACTTTGGATGTCTCTTTGTACGTCTAAGTCATAATTCTCATTTAGAAGCAAACTGGCTGATGTATGCTGAACAAGCAATGTAAGTAAGCCATCCTGAATTTCTTGGTTTACAACCCAATCAATAATTTCAGATGTAATATCATAAAGGCCACGTCCTTTTGTATGCTTAATCACTTCATCAAAATGTTGTTTCATTCTAGGTATATCACCTCATCCCATGAGTCTGAATTATTAGTATGGGCCCTAAGTTTCTAATAACCATGAAGTTTTAGTCAGAAAAATTTTTAAACTTCCTCATTTTTTTTAAAAATAGATTCATAAATTATAATTATTGCTCCGATAGTAATAGCCGAATCAGCAACGTTAAAAGCTGGCCAATAATAATTATTAAAATGAAAATACAAAAAATCAGTTACATGTCCTAATGATATCCGATCATACATATTACCAAAGGCACCTCCAAGTATTAATGACAATCCTAAAGCCATACATACATCTTCTCTATGTTTTTTTAGCATAAAGATAATAAATACTGATGCAATTGCAGCAACTATTGATAAAAAATACCTTTGCCACCCTCCCGCATCACTTAAAAAGTTAAATGCAGCGCCTTCATTTTTAAAATGAACAATGTATAAATATGAATTAATTCTAATTAATTGCTCATCAGTAATATATTTAATTACTTGAAATTTTGTGAACTGGTCTGTCAAAAAAATTAAGCTAGATAATAAAAAATATTTAAGCATGCTTTCTTTCTTCACCCTTCTCGTAAAGATTACTAATACATCTCTTACATATCTCAGGATGTTTTGAATTTTGTCCTATATCTTCAACATAATGCCAGCATCTCTCACACTTCTTATTTTTACTAGCATTTACCTCAATTTCTAAAGTATTTTTTGACTCTTCAAGAAGGCTATCTGATGTTATTAAAATGTATTTTAGTTCTGCATCAAAAACGGATAGGCTATTATAAATATCAGTAGGTGCTGAAATTTTTAATTCAGCTTGAAGTGATGATCCAACCACACCTTGCTCCCTAAGTGCTTCTATTTTTTTGTTAGCTAAGTTTCTGACGTCGAGCACATGACTCCATCCTAACAACTCTTTTTCAGAAAGATTATGACTCGGTAATTTATACCAACTCTCAATAAAAATAGTACTTTTATTTTCTTTATTTATTACATTCCATAGTTCTTCTGCAGTAAAACTTAAAACAGGCGCCATAAGCCTTATTAGTGATTGTGTGATATGAAATAATGCAGTTTGTGCAGACCTTCTAGCATGTGAATTTTCAGCTGTCGTATATAGCCTATCTTTTAATATATCAAGATAAAAACCTCCCATATCTTCAGAGCAAAATGATAAAAACTTTTGCATAGCCAAATAAAAATCGAATGCTTCATAATCTTTTACAACATTATCCTGCAGTACCTCAACTAAATATAATCCATACTTATCAATTGATAACATTTCTTTTGGATCAATTAACATACTCTTTGAATCAAAATCTTCTAAATTTGCTGATAAAAATCGCAATGTATTTCTTATTCTTCGATAGCTGTCTGCGACTCTTTTTATAATTTCATTTGAAATATTTAACTCGCCAGAGTAATCTGTAGTCGCAACCCATAGTCTTAGAATATCAGCACCGAATTGATCCATTATTTTTTGTGGTGCGATAACGTTACCCTTCGATTTACTCATCTTATAGCCCTGACCATCAACTACAAAACCATGAGTCAAAAGAGACTTATAAGGTGCTTTTCCATTTATGGCGCAACTTGTAAGGAGGCTTGATTGAAACCATCCCCTATGCTGGTCTGAGCCTTCAAGATACAAATCAGCCGGGAAAGTTAAATCCTCTCTTTGCTCTAAAACAGATTGGTGAGTTGTTCCAGAATCAAACCAAACATCAAGAGTGTCATTTATTTTAATATAATTCCCAGCGTCATCACCTAAGATTGATTGAGGGTCAATATTAAACCAAGCATCAATCCCATCTTTCTCGATCTTTTGAGCAATAATTTCAAAAAATTTCAGCGTATTTGGGTGGGGAGCATTAGTATCTTTATGAATGAATATTGGTATTGGAACGCCCCAGCTTCTTTGCCTAGAGATACACCAATCAGGTCTATTTTCAATCATAGATTCAAGTCGTTTTTTCCCCCATTCTGGATAAAATTTAGTTTTAGTTACTGCTTTTTTTGCTAACTCCCTAAGAGAAATATTATCAGAGTGTGTATGCTCCATCCCAATAAACCATTGTGAAGTTGCTCTAAAAATAATTGGAGCTCTATGACGCCAACAATGTGGATAGCTATGCGTAAAATTTTCCTCATGTACCAATGTATTTTTGTCTTTTAAAATATCGATCACTTTAGGGTTAGCATCCCATACAGTTAGACCTGCAAAGAAAGAAATATCATTTTTAAATTTACCTCTGGCATCAACCGGATTTTCTACTGGTAAGTTATATTTTATTCCAACAATGTAATCATCTAATCCATGTGCTGGTGCAGTATGAACTAGCCCAGTCCCTGTTTCAGTTGTTACATGATTGCCACATATAATTGGAACATTTTTTTCTAGAAATGGGTGATTGAATAATATACCTTCTAGATCTTTACCTATACAAGTTGCAACTTTTTTTGCTGCAAACCCATAAGTATTAAATCTGATATCAGCTAATTCCTCAGCAATAATAAAAAAATTATTTTTACATTTATATAAGCCGTATTGAAATTTTGGGTTGACTGAAATTGCCTCATTTGCAGGCAACGTCCATGGTGTCGTTGTCCAGATAATTGCAGAAGCTTTATCTATGTTCTTAACTTTAAATATATTTTCAAGATCTTTGGAGTTGACACAATCAAATTGAACATCAATTGCAGGAGAAGGTTTATCCTCATATTCAACTTCTGCTTCAGCTAATGCTGATGCACAATCTGTACACCAATGAACTGGTTTATTTCCTTGGTACAATAATCCTTCATCATAGATTTTTGCAAGAGCTCTTACAATATTTGCTTCTGTCTCAAAATTTATTGTAAGGTAAGGATTATCCCAATCACCAAGAACACCTAATCTCTTAAAATCATTTTTCTGCTTCTCCACTTGAATTAATGCATATTCTCGACATAATTCTCTGAATTTATTTGGATCAATGTTTTTACCGTGTTCTTTTTCAACTACCAGTTCGATTGGAAGGCCATGGCAATCCCAACCAGGAACATAAGGCGCGTCAAAGCCTGAAATAGTCTTGGATTTGATAATAAAATCTTTTAAAATTTTATTAACTGCATGACCGATATGAATATCACCATTGGCATAGGGTGGGCCATCATGCAAAATATATTTTGGCCTATCTTTTCTTGCACGTCTAATCTGGTTATAAAAATCTTTTTCCACCCAATCTTTGGCCCATTCAGGCTCTCTTTTTGCTAAGTTACCTCGCATTGGAAATTCGGTATCAGGAAGATTTAATTTATATTTATTGTCAGTCATATTTTTTTAGAAAAATTTCAGCATTAATAATATCTTTTTTTATCTGTTCTTTCAGGGCATCTATTGATTCAAATTTTATTTCATCTCTTATTTTTTTTAAAAAAGTTATATGAACATGCTGGCCATACAAATCTTTAGAAAAATTTAATACATGTACTTCAAGATGTAGTTTAGAAATACCTGATACTGTTGGTCTTGTACCCAAGTTTGCAACCCCAACTTTATCATTTAATTTTACAGCAAAGACGCCTTTTATTGGAGGGCGATTATGAAACATATGAATATTTGCTGTTGGAAAGCCCATCTCCCTTCCTCTTTGATCCCCATGAATTACTTTTCCAGATATAGAATAATGCCTACCAAGCAACTCATTTGCTAAATCCAAGTCCCCAGAAGACAATGCTTCCCTTATGTGCGTACTAGAAACTCTTTTATTTTTAAATTTTAATTCTTTTAAAATAATAGTTTCAATATTACTTTGCAGTAAGTCAGTTATCCCACATTCTCGATTCTTACCAAATCTAAAATCTTCTCCCACCAAAACAATCCGAGCTGAGATTATTTTTTTAAGTTTTGATATAAATTGATCCCCAGACATGTGAGCAAATTTTATATTAAATTTAACAATGTAAACTCGATCAATTTTTCTTGATTGAAAATATTCAATTTTTTCACGAAGGCTTGTTATTCTTGATGGTGCATCTTTTGGAGTAAAGAATTCCCTAGGATGTGGCTCAAAAATCATAATTGCGGAATCTATTTGATTCTTATTTGAATTAATTAATAATTCATTAATTAATTTCTGGTGGCCCAAATGTATACCGTCATAATTTCCAATCGTTAAAACACAAGGAGGATGGGATTCAAAGTTTGGAATATGTCTATATATTTGCATTTATTGAATAGTTTTCTTAAAAAACTCACTAATATCTAATTTACATAGTCTAAGGATTGCAAAGTATACAGCTCCACCGAATATTATTAAGACTAATAAATGTGCAAATCGATAAAAAGCTGAGTAATTCATCCATAAATCAATCTTGCCCCTAAAATAAATTAGTGATAAGGCCATAATCAAAGCTGCAAAAAATACTTTACTCAGAAACATGATCCAGCCGGGGTTTAGTTTGAATACCTTTCCTTTTCTTAAATGAAAGAAAAGTAACCCTGCATTGATACAAGCCCCTAAACCAATAGCCAAAGCTAAACCAGCATGTTTAAGAGAGCCAATAAAAATTAAGTTCATAAATTGAGTACAAAATAAAGTAAATAAAGCAATTTTTACTGGGGTTTTAATATTTTGCTGTGCATAAAATGCCGGAGCTAAAATTTTAATTAAAATTAAACCAACTAAACCAACACTGTATGCAGTTAGTGCGTATTGAGTCATCAAAATATCCTTCTCTGTAAATGCTCCATAGTAAAATAAGGTTGAAATTAAGGGGATAGCTAAAATTGCTAAAGCTGTTGCAGCAGGAACTGCTAACAAAATACCAAATCTTAACCCCCAATTAATAAGATCTGAATAGTCTTTTGTTTTTTTCGTTGAAAAACTTTTAGATAGATTTGGAAGCAAGATTGTGCTCAGAGCAACCCCAAGAACCCCGGCAGGAAATTCCATGAGGCGGTCTGCATAATAAAGCCAAGATACACTTCCTGACGCAAGAAAAGACGCAAAAATAGTATTAATTAATAAAGAAATCTGTATTATTGAAACACCTAAAATTGCTGGAGCCATTAACTTTAATATCCTCCATACTCCTTTATCTTTCAAATCAAAATTAATTTTAGGTAGGCATCCAATTTTCTTTAAAAAAGGAATTTGAAAAAATAACTGTAGAACACCTCCGAAAAATACAGCCCAAGCTAAAACCTTAACAGGCTCCTCAAAAAAATTTGAAAGGTATAGTGCTGCGATAATAAATGAAACATTGAGCCAAACGGGCGTAAAGGCAGGGACGACAAATTTACCGTAGGTGTTTAATACCCCCCCTGCCATAGACACTAAAGATATAAAAAAGATATAAGGAAATGTTATTTGAAGTAAATCAACTGTTAGGTTAAATTTTTCAGGATCTGAAATGAAACCTGGCGCGCTAATATAAATCAACCAAGGTGCGCCAAAAACTCCTAAACAAGTGATTAAAACCAAAAAAATTCCTAATAAAGTGGCTACCTTACTAATTAAATGATTTACTTCTACTTTTGTTTTTTTAGTTTTATATTCAGCTAAAATTGGAACAAATGCCTGAGTAAATGCCCCCTCGGCAGATATTCTTCTCAATAAGTTTGGTATTTTAAATGCTACAAAGAATGCATCTGTTGCAATACCTACGCCAAACATCCTTGCAATAATGCTATCCCTAATAAATCCTAATATACGAGATATAGTAGTCATTCCGCCAACGCTAGCAAATGTTTTTATTAGGTTCATAAATAAGCTTAAAAATGTTTAATTTGATTTTATCATGCTAACCCAAACTAAACTTAGGAAAGTAAATCTATTCAAATACTTGTATCTATAAGCGAAAATGGATAAAATACGTTTTCAATTAATATAGTTCATAAGGAATTTATATGGCCAACACGGCTCAAACGAAAAAACGTGCAAGACAGAATGATACTCAACGAGTTCACAACGCAAGTCTGCGGTCAACATTAAGAACTGCTTTGAAAAAAATTACTAAAGCAATACTCTTAGGTGATAAAAAAGTTGCAAAAAAAACTTTTGATGAAAATGTATCTGTTATCGATAAAATTGCTGATAAAAAAATTATTCATAAAAATAAAGCTGCGCGGCATAAATCAAGATTGAATTCTGCATTAAAATCAATGTAATTACTCTAAGCTTCTTGTCTTAGGAGCTTTTTAGTTTTCCCATAGAGTTTTTCTTAGTGTATCGAGGTTGTTCTTAATGTCTTTTAGTGCTTGATTTTTATCCACTAATATCGTTATGTGTCCCATTTTTCTCCCTATACGCGGCTCAGCTTTACCGTATAGGTGGAGAATAACCCCAGGGGCCTCAATCAGTTCAAATTTTGGCTCTTTTAATTCACCATGCCTAAACCATAAATCTCCTAGAAGGTTTAGCATTAAGGATGTATGGACCTTTATTCCTATATTTTTTGGCTCTTCTCCAACTAAAGTTAAAACTTGTTGATCAAATTGATTGTAAAGACATGTATCAATAGAAAAATGTCCTGAGTTATGGGGTCTGGGGGCAATTTCATTAATAAAATATCCGCCGTTACCTGCAAACCACTCTACCGCCATAACACCAACATAATTTAATTCATCAGCTACTCTTTTAGAGAGCATTATCATGTAATCTCCTATTTCCATTTCTGGTCCTGTTCCATTTGTGGGTACGGGCTGGATAAAAGAGGTGTCTAGGATGCCTGATTCATGATGATTTGTAATCACTGGGTACACTTCGAACTTGCCATGAACAGATCTAGCTAGCACTACAGAACATTCATATTCTAATTCTATTTTTGATTCCAAGGTGCATGGAGCGCTATTGAAAGTCTTAAATGCATCTTGTAATTCAATCTTATTATTAACATGGATTTGTCCTTTACCATCATAACCAAATTGAGCTGTCTTAAGTATTCCTGGAAATATTCCAAGTTCCTCATCAATATTATTTATTGACTTAATACTATCAATAACAACATAAGTCCCAATTGGAATCCCGGGAAATAAACCTTTAGGTTTAATATTCCTAAGAAAATCTTTTTCTTTGATGCGATTTTGAGCAATAGATATTGCTTTAGAGCTTGGACGAACAATAATGTCCTTTTCAAGATACTTCAATGTTGCAGCAGGGACATTTTCAAATTCAGTAGTCACTGCACTACAAATTTTTTTTAATTCATCCAGGGCTTTTAAGTCGTCATATGGCTTACATATGTGTTTGTCAGATATTTTACCTGCAGGACTTTGTTTATCTGGGTCAAACACAACAACCGAATATCCCATATTTTTGGCAGCAATTGTAAAAAATTTACCTAATTGACCACCACCTAAAATTCCTAACGATTTAGAGGTTTTAATTATTTTTTCCAAATTACTTTACGTCCAACTTCATATTTAAAACTTTTGTAACTTGTTTTTTTCTAAACTCATTTAGCTTTTGATGAACTTCTTTGTTGTTTACTGCAATTAATGATACAGCAAATAATCCAGCATTATATGAGCCAGGTTCTCCAATGGCAAATGTTGCAACGGGAACACCTTTAGGCATTTGTACAATTGATAAAAGTGAGTCATGCCCCTCAAGGTGTTTGGATGGGACTGGGACCCCTAAGACCGGAAGGGTTGTTTTTGATGCTACCATCCCTGGAAGGTGTGCTGCACCTCCTGCTCCTGCAATAATAACTTGGAAACCTTTTTCCCTAGCCCCTTCAGAAAATTCAAACATTAAATCTGGGGTTCTATGGGCTGAAACAACCTGAGCCTCATATGAAATATTAAAATTATCAAGTACCTCTGCCGCATGCTTCATAATTGGCCAATCACTATCTGATCCCATAATAATTGCTACTAAAGATTTTTTTTTAGTCATTCCCATTCCTTACAGTTTGTATGATTATCATATTGTTTCTATGAATCAAACTTGATTCATTAACATAGCCTAAAACAGATTCAATTTTATCACTTGAAAGACCAATTATTTTTTTAACTTCTTCAGAATTATAGTTAACAAGACCTTTTAAAACCTCATCACCTGATTCATTAACGCACTGAATAACCTCACCGCGATCAAAATTACCAGTAACTTTTGTTACTCCAGCTACCAATAAACTTTTCCCTTCATGAGTTAAAACTTTTTCTGCGGCATAGTCTATAAATATTTTCCCATTAGATTTTAAATTATCGTCCAGCCATTTTTTCCTGGCTACTAATTTAACCTCTCTACTTTGAAGGAATGTGCCGATATTCTCATTATTACTTAAATCTACAAGGATATTATCTCTTTTCCCAGATGCAATAATAGTATGAGTCCCCCTTAGAGCAGCTCTTCGTGCAGCTAAAATTTTTGTGGTCATACCTCCAGTACCTATTTCTGACTTTGTGCCAGAGGCTAGATCATCGAGACTCTTATCATCCGCATAACCATGATGAATAAGTTTTGCATCGCCATCCTCCCTTGGGTCTGAAGAAAATAATCCATCCTGATCGGTTAATAAGATCAAAAGGTCTGCCTCAATTAAACTAGCAACCATTGCTGCAAGCGAGTCATTGTCTCCAAATCGAATTTCTTCAGAAGCTACAGTATCATTTTCATTAATTACTGGTATGACATTATTTTTTATTAAATTAAAAATAGTTGATCTAGCATTTAAATAACTTTTCCTGTCACTCAAGTCATTATGTGTAAGTAAGACTTGTGCTGATATTAAGTTATTATCTGCGAATAATTCTTCGTATACTCGAACTAAATCCATCTGGCCTACTGCAGCTGCGGATTGAAGCTCGCTTAAAACTTTAGGTCTTTTTTTAACTCCTAATTTTCTTAATCCAGCTGCAATTGCGCCACTAGAAACTAAAATAACTTTTTTATCTTGAGCGCTTAAAATTGAAATCTGCTTAATCAAACTTGATAAATACTTTTCATTCAAACCATCTCCATCATTAGTAACTATGCTTGAACCAAGTTTGATAACTATTTTTTCTGCTTCGGAGAAATTAAATTTTTTCATAATTTTTTTTTAATTCAATGTGTTTCATAATTTCATATGTTAGCTCTTTACATCCCTTACCATTTATCGCAGATATACAAAAAACTTTTCCTGTCCAATCTAATTTTTTTAAAATATTATTTTTAACACTATCTATATCATTTATTAAATCTATCTTATTTAGTATTAGCCACCTTTCTTTATTGGCGATATCTTCACTATACTTACCTAATTCTTTGATGATAGCCTTAGCCTCTTCTACTGGATCTATAGACTCATCAAAAGGTGCAATATCAAGAATATGAAGCAATAACTTTGTTCTTGAGAGGTGACGAAGAAATTGATGCCCTAAACCGTGACCATCAGCAGCTCCCTCAATCAAGCCTGGTATATCTGCTACTACAAAACTTCTTTGCATATCAATTTTTACTACCCCCAAATTTGGCTGAAGCGTCGTAAATGGATAATTGGCAACCTTTGGTTTCGCTGCAGAAATAGATCTTATTAATGAAGATTTTCCGGCATTAGGCATGCCTAATAAGCCAACGTCGGCTAATACCTTAAGTTCTAAGTAAATCTCAAACTCTTCACCTATATCACCCTGTGTGCACTGTCTTGGTGCCCGGTTAATACTCGACTTAAAATGAACATTCCCCAACCCACCTTTCCCACCTTTTGCAACTAAGGTTTTTTGTCCATGTATTTTAAAATCTGCTATTGTTTCTCCTGTCTGCCTCTCAGATATGACTGTTCCTACAGGTACTTTAAGTATTAGATCTTCGCCTCTAGCTCCATAACATTCAGAACTTCTTCCATTTTCACCTCTTTTAGCACGATAGTTCTTAACAAATCTAAAATCAATTAATGTATTAATGTTTTCATCTGATTCAAAATAAACAGAACCTCCATTTCCACCATCTCCTCCATTGGGGCCACCCATTGGCTCATATTTTTCCCTACGAAAAGAAGCAATGCCATTCCCGCCATCTCCTGCATAAATATTAACTGTTGCTTCATCAATAAACTTCATTTTTATCTTCCAAACAAAAAAGCCCTATCAAGTGATAGGGCTTTAGATACATTAAAATTCTCTTAAACAGGTAGTATATTAACTAATTTTCTTTTTAAAGCACCCTTCGTTGTGAAGTTTACTTTACCATCTGTCTTAGCAAATAAAGTATGATCTTTGCCCATACCTACATTCTCTCCTGGATGCATTCTTGTTCCTCTTTGTCTCAGAATAATACTTCCGGCTCTCACAAATTCGTCACCGAAAGCTTTTACGCCTAATCTTTTTGCATTAGAATCCCGTCCATTTCGAGAACTCCCGCCAGCTTTTTTATGTGCCATATTTAATTACCCTTAAAATCTATTTAACTGCAATCTTGTTAATCTTAATTTCAGTAAAACTCTGTCTGTGCCCTTGTGACTTTCTATAGCCTTTTCGACGGTTCATTTTAAAAATCTTTATCTTGTCACGCTTACCATGAGATATAACAGTTGCATCAATACTGGCACCTGTAATCATTGGTGTACCAATTGTTACCTTATCTCCATCAACCAGTGTTAAAACTGAATTTAAATTAAGAGATTTACCAACATCAGCTGAAAGTTTCTCAACTTTAAGTATGTCACCTTCAGTTACTTTGAACTGTTTACCGCCTGTTTTTATTACCGCGTACATTTAACACACCCTATCAAAATTATATACAAATTAGACCAGCGATTATACTCATAAAATTAAAAACTATCAATTTAATTAAATCTTTTGAAACAGGAAATTATTAATGGCTTTTCATTGAAATTAAAAATTATGCTTAATGTGATAAAATTTCACCTAAATTTATTAAATTAAGCCTATATCCATTGTCTTTAGAAAAAATTACCTATCCCATTCAGATTCACTTAGAATCTGTCAATAATGTGATTAAAAAATCACTTAGTTCTGATATTCCGATAATTAATCAAATCTCTAGCCATATTATTAATAGTGGTGGCAAAAGAATGAGGCCGATTTTACACCTTTTGATTTCTGGAATGAGTGGGAATATTTGTGAAGTTAATCATAAAATTGCTGCAATTATTGAGTTCATTCATACCGCAACCCTTTTACACGACGATGTGGTTGATCAATCTTCAAAAAGAAGAAATATAAAAACTGCAAATGCACTATTTGGTAATGCAGCTAGCGTTTTAGTTGGAGATTTTATTTACTCTCGGTCATTTCAAATGATGGTAGGTATAAACAATATGGAAATAATGAAAATATTGTCTGATACTACAAATACAATTTCAGAAGGGGAAGTGCTACAGTTATTAAACAGTCATAATCCAGATATTAATGAACAGCAATACTTTAAAGTTATTCAATTTAAGACTGCGAAACTTTTTGAAGCTTGTGGGAGTCTTGCCGGAATATCAAATAATAATAGTTCTGAAGAAATTAATCTCTATTCAAGATTAGGGCTTCATTTTGGAATAATTTTTCAACTAATCGATGACATTCTTGACTATTCAGGCAATGCAAGTCAAATTGGTAAAAACTTAGGTGATGATTTAAGTGAAGGAAAAATTACTTTACCATTAATTTATGCGATGAAAAACTCTACTGAAAAGCAACGTAATCTTATCAAAGATGCTATAAAGATTGGCGATATAAGTAAGCTCCCGGACGTTATTGGAATTATTGAAGAAACAAAATCAATATCTAAGGTCAGGGTTGAGTCTGAAAAGCAATTGGAAAATATAAAATTGATATTAGATAAGATGCCAAACAGCAGTTTTAAGAAAACAACGTTAGACTTAGCAGAATACTCTGTATATAGAAAAAATTAATTTAAAAGAATCTTCTCACCACTTTCAACACTATAATAATTTAAGCGTGCTGAACTAGCGTTTTTTTCGATAATGTCCCCCTGAAAAACCGCCTCGCCATTTATGTCAACCATAGCATACCCAGTATTATAAAGAGTAACTTCAGCATCTTGATTTTCTTGCTTTAAGAAGAAAATTATATAATTATCGCTCTCAGACTCTGACCAAACTTCCCAGTTTTTACGGCCTGATAAATCAGTGAGCCACTGTGTTAAATCTACTTCTACTTTACAAACAACAGAATCAAGTAAAGAGAGATAATCTGAGGGTAGATTAATAGAGTGGCGTTTAGATTTTTTAATTTTCATGATTATATTTAAACTTATCATATAAACTTATAAATTAATATGGTATTAATATTTAATTTTCTAAAGGAAATATATTGTATATAGTTGCTATAACAGGCGGTATTGGTTCAGGCAAAAGTGAAGCCGCAAAGACATTTGTGAGTCTTTCAGTGCCAGTTATAGATCTTGACGATATTGCTCACCAAACTACTCAAAAAGATTATCCTGGATATGTTGAGATTATGAAATGTTTTGGTAATAAGTATATTGATAAAAACAGAGAGTTAATGAGAAGGAGTCTAAAAATAGATATTTTTAATTCCAGTGAGATAAGGGAAAAAATTGAATCTATATTGCATCCCATTATTTTTGGTGAATATAAAAAACAAATAATTAAATATAAATCAGAAGAATATGTTGTGGTAGTGATAGCATTACTTTTTGAGACAGAAAATTATCTAAAATTAATTGATGAAAGCCTGCTTATTGATTGCGATGAAGAAAGTCAATTTAACAGAGTGCAATCAAGAGATAAATTAGATAAAAACTTAATTAAGTCAATTATAAAATCTCAGCTATCTAGAGATCAGAAAATTGAAAAAGCTGATATCGTAATTAAAAACAATCTCGGCAAAGAAAACCTTAAAGATAAGGTTTGCAAGTACCATTACGATTTAAAACTTAGGATTAATGAAAATTAAATGATTAAATACGAATTCCCACTAAATGAAAGAGTAAGAAAATTTCTCCGAATTGAGGAAATTTTTAAGAGAATGGAATCTCAGATTTCAATTAAAAAACAATTTTCTGACTACAGTTGTTTTAATACGTATTTCGATATTATGGCTACTGCCTCTCGGACAGATCTAAAAGTTGAGCTTATTCAGGAAATCGAAAAACAACGATTAAAAATATCTTGTAAAATAAAAACTAAAAAAAATATCCTTCTTAATAATGAAATGAAGCGAATAAGAGTGCAACTTGAAAAAAGTAAAATTATTACAGGATTTGATTTTGGTGGGGATAAATTCTTACATGAACTTAAAACAAGAACGGATAGTCCTTCTGGAATTGTAATTACTGACTTTCCAGAATTCCAGTATTGGTTAGAAGTAACATCTCAGGCTGATAGAAAAAAATACTTTAATGATAAATTAAAAGGTTTCATGCCAATCAAAAGTGCCATTAAATCATTAATGAATCTTTTAAGAAATAATGTTGACACAAAGCCAATGGAGGCT